>Ga0137418_10003468_pt1 | contig 14500 bp, 9 predicted proteins | sample CZODoug3_1_2_16f_FD_122242 | JGI IMG/M metagenome (GOLD analysis project Ga0137418, IMG submission 122242) | Vadose zone soil fungal communities from Angelo Coast Range Reserve, California, USA - CZODoug3_1_2_16fungal (Hybrid Assembly) | ecosystem: Environmental > Terrestrial > Soil > Vadose... | reverse complement strand
ACGGTCGCGGACGTCGTGTTACCGATGGTCTATCCCAGCCACTATTACAAAGGCAGTTACGGACTCGCGTGGCCGAATGGCGAGCCCTACCGCGTCGTTCGCAACGCCCTCAGCGAAGCGCTCGAGCGTTCACGGCCGCTCGCGAAAGCCGCCACGATCCGCCCCTATCTTCAGGCATTCACGCTCGGCAGGCGCAAGCCGCGCTATACGCCGCACGAGATTCGCGAGCAGATCCGCGCAGCCGAAGAGCTGGGGATCGAAACGTGGGTCCTCTGGAATCCCCGCAGCGTATACCAGCGCGATTCGCTTCGTCCCTACCGCGTGCCTGTCGTGACAGTTACGGGTGGCGCTCAGTAACACCATATTCACACAAATGAAAAAGCTGTTGCTCACCCTCGCCCTCACCGGGGTCATTGGCGCGTGCTCCGATACCGGTGGAGTGGATCCCGAGGCGATTCCGGGACCTGAGCTGGTCGCGGTCCGCATGGCGCTCGATTCGGCATTCTTGCACGACACCACGCTCGACCCCGCGTTTACCGGCGACTCCGGCCTGTACGCGCTGATGTCCACGCTCGTTTTCCCGTTCATGGATCGCGCGTCGCGCATCGCGCAGGGCGGCGGGGGGGACACGACGCGCGTGGTCGGCATCGAATTCGACATCGACGCAACGCAGGGCGGCTCGCACATCACCAGCAACCTCACCGCCATCCTCGCCTGGCGAGGCTACCATGGCGCGACGGGCACCATGGACTCGGTGTTCTTCCTGCTGGGAGCGGGTCGCGCGCCGATCGCGGACTCGTTATGGTCGCGCTTCACTCTGGACACGGCCGGCACGGGCACGGGCTTCGTCATCCATCAGGCGGCGGATTCGACGGTCACGAAGTGGCTGTCGCGCAGTGGGCACCTGCATACGACGTCGAGCCAGTACGGCGCGACTCAGGGTGGGTCCACGTTCAACGTGGCTCGAGGCATGCTGAACGGCGAGTTCACGATCACGGCGAAGTTGGTTCCGGACTCGAGTACGACCGTGACGTCAGCGCTGGATTTCGGGAGTGGGGCCCGCGCCATCAAGGTGAAGGTTCGCGGAACGTTTCCTTAGCGAACAGTCTCCAGCACCATCCCGGGCGTCCATGCGGTGATGTAGCCGGTGATGGCCGACGCAGCGACGGTGTACGGATTGGCGAGATAGAGTTGGCCGGGACCTGAGCGGCCCGGAAAGTTGCGGTTGATCGCGCTGATGGTGACCTCTTCGCGCGTCTTCGACACTCCCGGCCCCGCATTGATGCAGGCGCCGCAGGACGGCTCGAGAAACGTGGCGCCCACCCGCCGGAACACATCCAGGTAGCCCTTCTCCTCGCAGTAGCGTTTCACGTCCTGAGAGCCGCATTGAATGAAGAAGCGCACCCACGGTGCCACACGCTCACCGCGTCCCGCGGCTTCACCGAGGACGCGCGCGTACATGTCCATGTCCTCTTTTTTGCCCGCCGTGCAGGAGCCCGCGTACGCGATGTCCACCTTGACCCGCTGCGCGACGTCATCGATGTGGAGCCCGTTCCCGGGGTCGCCGGGGAGGGCGATCATCGGGCGAATGCTCGCCGCGTCGATCTCGATGACCTCGCAGTACTCGGCCCCGGCGTCACTCGTGAGGCCGGCGCAGAGGCGCTCCGCATCAGCGCGCGACATCTTCCGATAGTCCATCAGGTAATCGATCGTCTTGGCGTCCGGGGCGACGTAGCCCGTAAAGCCGCCCACCTCGGCCGTCATGTTGGTCATCGTGGCGCGCTCGTCTACCGACAGCGCCTGGACCGCCTCACCACTGTACTCCACCAGTTTGCCGATCGCCTTGCCGGTTTTGACGTACGGATGGCGCAGGACCTCCAGCATGAAGTCCTTCGCGGTGACGTTGTCGGGCTTCTGGCCGGTGATCACCACCTTGACCGTCTCAGGCACCTGCAGCCGCACGTCTTTGGTGATCCAGGAGTTGAAGATGGCGGTCGTCCCCACGCCGAACGCGATGCAGCCCACCGCGCCGGCATGCGGCGTGTGCGAATCGGAGCCGATGATCACTTGCCCGGGCAGCGCGTGCGACTCCAGAATCTTCGAGTGGCAGATCGCTTCGGAGCCATGATGGCCGAGCCGCAACTCCCCGTAGAGCTTGATCCCCTGCGCCGTGGCGAATTCGCGCTGCTTCTTCTCGAGCTGCAGCGCGACGTCGAGTAGCCCTTCTTTCACGCGCTCGGGCGTCATTGCTTCGGGCAGGAAGGTGAGATGGTCGCGGAACATGAGAATCGAGCCGGGATCGTTCACCTTCGCGTCTTTCCCGACGAGCTGTTCGAAGAAGATCGCCGCCATCGGCGTCACGTATTCGTGGCTGAAGCGGATGTCGGTCAACACGAAGCCTTCGTCGCCGGGCTTCACGGCGGGAACCCCGATCTTCCCTTTCGCCGGATCGACGACCCAGCGGCGGGCGAGGATCTTCTCGCCCAGGGTCATCGGCCGCTTCGGCGTCTTCGGTGGATGCAGGACCACCTCGCCCTTCAGCCGCGCCATGTTGTAGTTGAACAACCCGCCGTGCTCGATGATGCCGCGCGTGATCTCGCCCTCGCCCGCGGTGAACGTCGACAGCGGAATGACCTCGCCGCGGCGCACCTTGTCGAGAATCGAGAAATCGGTCGTCGTCAGAACGCCGAGGTTCTGGCAATTCTCGCGGTAGATGCGCTCGATACTTTCGGCTACGACCAGTTTGATCCCCGCGCACATCTCGGCGTACGGTGACTGCTCCCGGGACGAACCCTTGCCGCGCCGCTTGCCGCTCACCGCCGCCACGAAGCCCCCGCGTTTCACCGCGCCACGCGTGATGGGGAATTCGTCGCGGCACTTGAGTCCGAGGTAGGGGAATTCGCCGAGCGTTTCGTCGTAGTAGTAGCAGATGTAGGCGGGCGTGATTTCGTCGGTCGAGATGTCGTCGCGCAGCTTGTGCTCTGGTGTCCAGGCCGGATCATTCCCGGCGAGCTGCGCACGCACGAAGCCCGGATCCTCGGTCAAGTAGAAGATTCGGCCTTGCAGTCGAACATTTGCGTCGCGCATGTGCGAAGTATCTTCTTGGAGTCTCATGTTCGCAACCGCGCTGTTCCTCATGCAAGCAGCGTTTCAGAGCCCGCGCCTCGTCGAAAGCTCCGGCGTGGCTGTGAGCCGCGCATACCCCGGCGTGTTGTGGACGCACAACGACTCGGGCGACGGGCCGTATCTCTACGCCACCGACCTGCGGGGGACGGACCGTGGTGCGTTGCTCGTTCCCGGCGCGCAGGCGATCGACTGGGAAGACATGTCGCTTGGCCCCTGCCCGGTCGCCTTTCGACTGCTGGCCCCCGCCTGCGTCTATCTGGCGGACACCGGCGACAACATGGAGTTCCGGCCGTTCGTCACTATCTACGCTGTTCCCGAACCGCCGCCGCCGGAGCGGGCGAGCGACACATCCGGCACGACGAGAGCGCCGGCAGTGTTGCGCCTGCGGTACCCGGATGGCTCGCATGACGTCGAGGCGGTCTACGTATCGCCCCGCGACACGGCGCTGTATCTCGTCAGCAAAGGCGCCACGAGAGGAAGCGCGATCCGATTGTATCGCGTCGATCGCAGCGCCTGGCGAACGCCTGATACGACGTCCGACATTGTCGTTGCGACGCTCGTTCAGACCCTCGACATCCGCCCGAGCTCCGAGGCGGGGCGACTGATAACGGGGGGTGCTATTCGGCCCGACGGCCGCGTCGTGGCGCTCCGCACCTACAGCGAGATCTACCTCTTCTATCCTGGGGTCGGTGGCCGTCTGCTGCTCGCTCGACAGCATCCCTGCAACATCTCAGAGATCGAGATCGGCGGCGAGGCGATCGACTTTCTGGATGATTCGACGTTTGTCATGACCAGTGAAGCCGGCCGCAGCCGGCCGGGCACGATCGATACCGTCCGTTGTCGCCTCTCACAGGAGCAACCCGCTCAATGATGAAGAAATGTTTGAATGCTGTCGCGATGCTGATACTTGCCGCGACGATCGCCGCGGCACAGCGGCCGGCGCCGATTCCGGTGGATACCGCCGCCCTGGACGCCCACCTGCGTTTCCTCGCGAGCGAGCTCCTCGAAGGCCGCGCGCCGGCGACCCGCGGCGGCCGGCTGGCGGCGGAATACATCGCTGCCCAATTCCAGGCGTTGGGACTCGAGCCGGCGGGCGCAAACGGGACGTATTTCCAACCCGTTGCCCTCGTGGGGATGACGCCGGAGCCGACGCTCTCGTGGGGGAAAGCGGGCGGTGCCGCCGACACGCTCGCCTATCGGGAGGCGTTCGTCGCATGGGGAGAACGGCCGGAAGCCGAGATCGCCGCAAGCGGCGACGTCGTGTTCGTCGGCTACGGAATTCGGGCGCCCGAGTGGCAATGGGATGACTACAAGGGCGCCGATCTGCACGGCAAAGTGCTGCTCATGCTCGTCAACGATCCGGGCCTCGTCGATTCCACGGTGTTTCTCGGCAAGATTCTCACCTACTACGGCCGCTGGACATACAAGCTGGAAGAGGCGGCCCGGCAGGGTGCCGCCGGCGCAATCCTCATTCATACGACGGAGAGCGCGACCTACCCGTGGGAGGTCGTGCGCGGCTCATGGTCGGTGGAGCAGTTCAAGCTCGACCAGCCACATTCGCCGAGTATCGCGTTTGCCGGGTGGGTCACTGAGGCCGCCGCCCGCGCCGCTTTGTCGAAGGCCGGCCTGAATCTCGACTCGCTGAGTCGGGCGGCGGCGCGTCGCGATTTCCATCCGGTCGCGACAGGCGTGATGGCTTCGGTCCGCGTCCACAGTGTACTGCGCCGCGTCGAATCGGAAAACGTGGCGGCGCGTCTCCCCGGCCGCGATCCGCGGCTCGCAGCGCAGGCGGTATTGATCACCGCGCATTGGGATCACAAGGGAATCGGTCCCGCGATCCGCGGCGATTCGATTTACAACGGCGCTGAGGACAACGCCTCGGGCGTTGCCGCGATTCTGGGAGCCGCCAAGGCGCTCACGCAACTGCCGCGGACGGCGCGCTCGATCTTCTTCGTCGCGACGACCGCCGAAGAAAGCGGTTTGCTTGGCAGCGAAGCCTACGTCCAGCGCCCGCTCGTTCCACTCGGCCAAACCGCGGCCGTATTGAACCTCGACGTCACGAATGTCCGGGGGGCGACGCGCGACATTGGCGCGCTCGGGATGGATCGCTCGACCCTGGGATCGGTGTTCGAGGCGGCCGCGCGCGCGGAGTCGCTCACCGTCGAATCACAACCCGACGTGCGGGGCTCGTTTTTCCGGTCGGACCACTTTCCGTTTGCGCGCTCCGGTGTGCCGGCGTTGTCGATCAAGCCGGGCGTCGATTTCGTCGGACGTCCCAAGGGGTGGGGCGTGGAGCAGGAGAACGTCTACAACCAGGACCGCTATCACCAGCCGAGCGACGAGTACAAGCCGACGTTCCGCTTCGATGGGATGGCGCAGCAGGTGCGCGTCACGGTGCGAGCCGCGCGCGCAATCGCCAACAGTCCGTCGATGCCGCAGTGGCTGCCGTCGTCGGAGTTCCAGCGGCCGGTGCCATAAGCCTGGGTGCAGTACGTTGCACGCTGGGAGCGTTGTCGGAACATCTTGTAGCGTAAAGGGTTAATCCTCCGCGATTGCCTATTGGGCGGGGGAGGGATAGTTTGCCCCCGCTTTTTGACCCGCAGCACCAGCTGGTACGACCTCCTACCATTGGAGCGGCGGTTGGAGATTCCCTCCACACATACGGTGCCTCTGTCGTGGTTGTATGAGGCCGCCAGTCTCCCGATTCAGTATCGGACGCTCACGGAAGTCGTGCCCGAGCCGGCACGCGATTTCGAACGCGTCGCCGCGCTGCGCGACGCGATCCAGCATTACAAGGAAGCGCTCGCTCTGGTCCGGAAACAGAAAGACACCGGACTGTGGGGAGGGAACCTCTTGGCGCCCGCCCCATCGAAGGCGATGGGATGGAAGGAAGTCGGCACGATCTTTCAATACCGGCGGCTGCTCGAGCTGGGGTGGCCGCCCGATGCACGCGTATTTCGGTTCGCCGATCGATTCCTCTTCCGGCTGCTGTCGAGGGACGACGATCCAACGCTCCTCGTCGAGTTCCAGCGAGCAGCCAAGACCGATCCCGGCCTGGCGCTGTGGGCGCGGAACATGGGATCGCAGGGAGCGGCGGCGGCACTCGCGCGCGGAGCGCACCAGGACGATCCGCGCCTGCGCGGCGCGGCGCATCGCATCGCAAGCGACATTTCGATGTATCTGCGCAGCGAAACGGCGCTGAAGCCATTCAAGAAGGCGCAGGGCAAGACCGTGCTCGATCCCCTTGCCTACCCACCGACCGTTTTCTCGGTCGAGATGCTTGCATTCATGCCCGCGGTCCAACGCGAGCGCGCCGGATTCCTCGAACGCCTAGCGGCCTATTTCTCGGTCCCGACGCCCAGGCGGGCGTTCTTCATCCTGGCGGGAAAGAAGATCGTTCGACCGCTATTCGAAATTCTGGGTGACCCGCTGCACGCCGACGCCCAGGGCCGGATCACCGATGTGCCGTTCGCCGTGTATTGGCTGGAGTTGCTCGCGCGGCTGGGAATCGTGCGCCAGGTGCCGAGTGCCGCGAAGGTGCTGGCGAGGCTGTACAGTGAATGCGATGACCAGGGGATCTGGAGCCCGTCCGGCCTGAGGGTCATGCCGAAATCGACGAACCCCGTCGTATATCACTCCTTCCCCCTCGAGGGCCCGGGAAAGAGCCCGGCGCAGCGGCAGACCGACGTCACGTTCCGTCTGGCGCTGATTGCGCGGCTGTTGGGAATCCCCCTGAACGTGGTCTAGGGTGGCCAGCCGTACGAATAGGTAGTAGTATCTGCTACTACAGTGGCCATTGATCTCACGCCTTTCGGGTTTACGCCCACCGAGTCGCTGGTGTACGCGACGTTGCTCCGGTTAGGCCCATCCACCGGCTACGGAGTGGCTCGCGGCGCCCGACTGGCACGCGCCAACGCCTACGGCGCCCTGGAAGGCCTCGTATCACGGGGGGCGGCGACGCGCACGCCGCCCCCCAACAGGCCGGCCCGGTATCGTCCCATCGACCCGCAGGCGCTGGTGGCGCTGCTGGCGACCCGGCAGGGAGAGGCCTTAGACCGGTTAGGGCGAGACGTCCGAGACCTATCGCGCCCCGGCGATCCCATGACGAGAGAGGTGGCGGGCAGTCGTGCCGTGGCGAACCTCGTGATGCAGCTCGTCGCCCGGGCCGAGCGCAGTGTAGAAGGAGTGATGGCGCTCGAGCTGTGGCGGCCGACGCTCCCGGCGTGGAGGCGCGCGGCGGAACGCGCGACGATGACGGTGCGCGCCCGCGGTGGCATGCCGCCGGACGCCCCATCCTGGCTCGAGCCCGCGTCTGAGGGCGGTCTCGACGCTACCGCACTTCTGATCGATGACGCGCAGCTGGTCATGACATCGGGTGAAGGGGAGAGCATCGCCGGCCTCTGGACCTCGCACCCGTTGGTCATGCTCCTCGCACGGCGGGCGCTACGGAGCACTCTGCTGTGCCTCGTTCTGCTCGCGAGCGCGTGCTCGGCGGCACCGATCCCGGAGTCACAGCAGTATCCCGCCGGCACTCCGTTTCGCGCACAGTACCGAACCGTTGATAGCACGCGGCTGCGCCTGATCGACACGGGCAACGGCACGCCGGTCGTTCTGATTCACGGGTTCGGCGCGTCGTTGTACGGCTGGCGGCATCAGCTGCCGCCGCTCGTCGCCGCGGGGTATCGCGTCGTGGCACTCGACAATCGCGGGTTTGGATTCTCCGACAAGCCGGCTCACGGGTATACCAATGCGTCGTACGCGCACCTCGTGGTGTCGTTGCTCGACTCGCTCGGTATTGCGAGTGCCGTACTGGTCGGTCATTCGATGGGCGGCGCGATCGCCGCGGAAGTCGCGTTGAACTACCCGGATCGGGTCCGCGGCCTCGTATTGATCGACGCGGCCGGGTATGGCGTGCGCTGGCCTGGCGTACTGAAGGTGGCGCGCTGGCGGTTCGTGGGAGCGATAGCGACATCGTTTCGCAGTCGTTGGGTCACAGGTCGCGTCCTGCGGTCGACATTCGCCGATCCGACGAAGGTCACCGAAGCGGATGTCGATCAGTACTACGCGCCGGTTCCCGATCCGGGCTATGGGCGCGCCTTGCGAGGCGTGCTCCGAGAGTTCAGGTTCGACAGTCTTGGCGGGCGCCTGAGCCATGTGCAGGCGCCCACACTGATTCTCTGGGGCGACGCGGACCGGTGGATTCCGCTGCGAGACGGCACGAGGTTCGCGCATGAGCTGCCGCGCAGCGAGTTCGTCGTCCTTACGCGGACCGGACACGACGCGCCCGAGGAATCGCCCGAGCAGGTGAATCGCTATCTGTTGGACTACCTCAAGGAAGGTCTGACCCGTATTCCGGAGAACGTCGCATGGTACACGCCGTCCTCGCGCTCCTTGCGCTCCAGCAACCGGTAGACTCGGCCTACACGGCCAAGATTCGTGAGCTGACGACCGAGCCGCGCTTCAACACCGAGCTCACCGACCATCTGCCCACCGACTCCCGAGTCCCGAGTCCCCTGAAAGTCCTGGGCTATGTCCCGGGTACCGTCGGCCGGCTCTCCTACGTCGCCGACATCACACGCTACTTCCGCGCGCTCGACGAGGCGTCCCCGCGTGTGAAGGTGTTCGACCTCGGCAAGAGCGATGAGGGACGGCCGATGATCGTGGCGGCCATCGCCGACTCGGCGACGATCGCGCAGCTCGATCATTATCGCGACATAACCGCCGCACTCGCCGACCCCAGGCGCCTAACGGGCGACTCGGCGCAGCGGCTGATCGCGGCGGGCAAGCCGATCTATTATGCGACGGGGTCGATTCACTCACCCGAGACCGGCTCGCCGGAGATGCTGATGGAGCTGGCATACCGGCTGGCGATCGAGGAAACTCCATTCATCAGGCAGATACGCGACAGCGTCATAACACTCATCACGCCAGTGACCGAGGTGGATGGGCGCGACAGGATGGTCGACGTCTACCGCTACCGCAAAGCGAACAAGAACATCGCCCCGGGCCTGATCTACTGGGGCAAGTACACGGCGCACGACAACAACCGCGATGGGATCGTCATGTCGCAGGTGCTGACGCGCACCATGATGCACGCGTTCTTCGACTGGCATCCCACGGTGCTGCACGATCTGCACGAGTCGGTGCCTTTCCTCTATACATCGACCGGCACCGGTCCGTACAATCGCGAGCTCGACCCGATCGTGATCAGCGAATGGAATGAGCTCGCCTTCCAGGAAATCACGGCCCTGACGACTCGAGGTCTGCCGGGCGTGTGGACGCACGATTTCTACGACGGCTGGACACCGAACTACATGTTTTGGGTAGCGAACGGCCACAATGCGATCGGCCGGTTTTATGAGACGTACACCTCGCGCGGCGCCGACTGCCACACCGTGAAGTTGCCCGACCGGCAGACGTCAGTCGAATGGTTCCGCCCCAACCCGCCGCTCAACGGCGTGCGGTGGTGTATTCGCAACAACATCAATTACCAGCAGTCGGCGCTGCTCATCGCGCTGAATTACATGGCGCGCAACGGTCATCGCTATCTCGACCAGTTCTACCGCAAGGGCGTGCGCGCCGTCGAGCGCGGCCATGCAAAAGACGGCCCGAACGCGTTCCAGATCCCCGCGAGCCAGGCGCGGCCGGTCGAGGCGGCCAATCTCGTCAACCTGCTCCGCTTCCATGGCATCGAGGTGCGTCGCGCCGATAAGCCGTTCAAGGCCGGCGACGCGGACATCGCGGCAGGCGACTACATCGTGCTGCTCGACCAGCCCTACGGGCCGCTCGCAAAGAGCTACTTCAGCAAACAGGACTACGGCCCTAACGATCCAACGCCCTACGACGACACGGGCTGGACGCTGCAGTACGTGCGTAACGTCGCGCTGCGCGCGATCAACGACACCGCAGTGCTGCATGGCCCGACGACGCTGCTGTCCGCCGATGCGCGAGTGAAGGGTGAAGTCACGAGCTCGAGCGGAAGCACGACGTACCTGATCGCTCCAACGACGGAGAGCGGACTGATTCAGTTCCGTCTTGCGCTGCGTGACGTGCGGATGTGGGCGAGCGAGGATTCGTTTACGGTCGCGCAACGCACCTGGGGTCGGGGCACGACGATCATTCCGGCCGTCGCGGGTCTGGAGGGACGGATCCGGCCCGCCGCGGAGTCGCTCGGACTCAGCGTCGTTGGCGTGGCGAACGCGCCGCCGGTCGCGCGGCACGAGCTCGACCTGCCGAGGATCGCGCTGGTCCACTCCTGGCTCAACACGCAGAACGAAGGCTGGGTGCGGTACGCGTTCGACGTGTTGAAGATCCCCTACACGTACTTGAGCGTCCAACAGCTCAATCGGCGTGACCTGCTGCGGCAATTCAACGTGCTCGTGCTGCCGTTCGTCTCGAACAACCCGCAACAGATCGTCAACGGGCTGCCGATGAACGGGCCGCCGATTCCGTGGCGGCGCACCGCAACCACCCCCAACCTGGTCGGGCCGGATTCGACCGACGACGTACGGCCCGGCATCGGACTCGAGGGGATGGCCGCATTGAATCAATGGATCGCCGCGGGCGGCGTACTGATCACGGAGGGTGGGACGGCGGGGATTTTCACCGAGTATGGCGTCGCGCGCGGCGTCGACATCACGCCTGCAAAGCAGCTCCGCGCGTCGGGCGGGATCTACCGGGCGGTGATGAAGGATCCGCGCAGTCCCATCGCCTACGGGTACTCGGATACGCTGGCGGTCTACTTCAATCAGCAGCCCCTTTTCCAAGTGGATACGAGCACAGACGTTCCCGAGGATCAGGACGCCGACCTCACGGCCCAGCAGGCGCGGACGCGGCCGCGAGTTGTGCTGAGCTTCCATCAGAAGCGCGATTCGTTGCGGCTGTCCGGACTGTTGGTCAACGGCGAGGAGTTGGCGGGGCGACCGGCGGTCATCGATGCGCCGGTCGGTCAGGGACACGTCGTGCTCTTTGCCATCAGACCATTCTGGCGGTGGGAGACGCAGGGAAGCTTTGCGCTCGTGTTCAATTCGATTCTGAACTGGAACGACCTGGGCGTCGCCTGGCCGCCGGCGCCCAAGCCGAGCGCCCGTACAGTGGCGGGGCCGGACGAAGGGCCTTAGATTTCATCAACCAAACGGTTGATGAAATCAGGCCATGCCACCTAAGCTAAGTAATGATAGAGCATTGCGAATTGTCGCGGCCGCCCGAGAAGAGTTTGCCAGGCGTGGATTCGCAGGCGCGCGGGTCGACCAGATCGCCCGCCGAGCGGGCGTGAACAAACAGTTGCTGTTCTACTACTACCACTCCAAGCGCGGCCTCTTCCAGGCCGCGCTCGCACAATCAGCCGGCGAACTGGAGACCGCGTTGGCGGAACTGTCATATCCGGTGGGGGGGCCGCTCGAGCGGCTCCGGCTCACGCTCGCCGCGCAGTTCGAGTTCCTCGCGAGAAACCCGCAAATCGTTGCGCTGCTCGGTCAGGGAACGCGCTCGGGCGGCGGTGCGGCGTTTGCGCCGGCGATCAATCGGTTGGTCGTGTTACTGGCCGAAGGCCAGGGGCTGGGCCAGGTGCGAGACGATGTCGACCCGCACCTGGCTGCCGCACAAGCTTTGATCCTGATGGTTGGCTATCTCAGCATGGAAGCCGTGATTGCCACGAGTGCCCGCCCGCTCGGCGCGGACGAGCCGTCGCTTCGCGAGCGCTGGCGCGAAGCGGCGGTCGACCTAGTTGTGGCCGGCGTGAGCGCCAGCTAACACCGGCGCTTCCGTTTCGAAGATCAGGTGGCCCGCTTCGAAACGGGCCCCCCGCAGGGCCAGGCTCACCACTTCGCCCAGCTCCTCCACCAGATGTACGTCGAGCGTCTTCCGCACTTCCTCGGGCAGATCGTCGAGATCGCTTTCGTTATCCTTGGGCAGAATCACGGAGTTGATCCCCGCCCGAACGGCGCCGAGCACCTTTTCCTTGACCCCGCCGATCGGCAGCACCCGGCCACGCAGCGTGATCTCCCCCGTCATCGCAATGTCGTGGCGGGCCGGCCGGCGCGAGAGCGCCGAGACGAGCGCAGTCGCCATCGTCACGCCTGCGGAGGGCCCATCCTTGGGAATCGCGCCCGCGGGCACGTGCACGTGAATGTCCGTATCGACGAACGCCCCTTCGGGAATGCCGAGCAATTCCGCATGCGATTTCGCATACGTGAGTGCGGCGCGGGCCGACTCCTTCATGACGTCGCCGAGCTGCCCGGTCAGGAGCAGTTCGCCCTTGCCGCGCATGACGCTCGCCTCGACGAACATGATGTCGCCACCAACCGGCGTGTAATACATCCCGGTCGCCACGCCGACCTGATCCTCGCCGGCCATCCGCTCGGGATGCACCTTCGGCCGGCCGCTGAGATCGGGGATGTCCTTGGGGCCGACGATCACTTTCTCCGCCGCGCCGTCCGCGATCTTACGTGCCACCTTGCGACCGAGCTTGCCGATCTCGCGCTCGAGCTGGCGGACACCAGCCTCGCGGGTGTAGCTCGCGATGATCTCGCTCAACGCGTCGTCGGTGAGCGTCAACTGATCGGTACGCAGACCGTTCTCAGTCAGCTGCCGGGGAACGAGATACCGTTTGGCGATCTCGAGCTTCTCGCGCTCGGTGTAGCCTGCGAAGTTGACCGTCTCCAGCCGATCGAGCAGCGGAGCGGGGATGCTCTGCAGGAAGTTCGCGGTTGCGATGAACAGCACTTCCGAGAGGTCGAACGGCACGCCCAGATAGTGGTCCGTGAACGAGTCGTTCTGCGCCGGATCGAGGACTTCGAGCAGCGCCGCGGCCGGGTCGCCCTGAAATGAGACGCCCAGTTTATCGACCTCGTCGAGCAGGAAAATCGGGTTCTTGGCGCCTGCCTGCTTCATTCCCTGGATGATGCGGCCCGGCATCGCGCCGACATAGGTGCGCCGGTGGCCGCGAATGTCGGCCTCGTCCCGGGCGCCGCCCAGTGAAATTCGGACGTACGGCCGGCCCATCGCACGCGCGATGGACTTGGCGATCGAGGTCTTGCCGACGCCCGGCGGTCCGACGAACAACAGTGTCGGCGCGCGCGCGGCGCGGTCGTCCTCGTTCCCGGGGGCTTCTTCTTTCGGCTGTTGCTGCTTCCGGAGCTGCCGGACCGCGAGGAACTCGAGCACCTGGTCCTTCACGTCCTGCAGGCCGTAGTGATCCTCCTCGAGGATCTTTGCGGCCTGTTTCAGATCGAGCGACTCTTCCGTGCGCTTGTTCCACGGCAGCTCGGCAACGGTCTCGAGGTAGGTGCGAATGACCTGCGCCTCCATCGATTCCCGCCCGGCGCGCTCCAACCTCGCCAGCTCGCGATCGACCTCCTTGCGAGCCGCCTCCGGCAAGTCGAGCGCATCGAGACGCTTCTTGAGGTCGTCGGCCTCGGCCGCCTCTTCCTCTTCTCCCAACTCCTTCCGAATCGCCTTCATTTGCTCGCGCAGCAGCATCTCACGCTGGCGTTCGCCGAGCTCTTCCTGGACCTGCGACTTGATGTCTTCCTGCGCGTCGACGACGGCGATCTGGCGCTGCACGTGAACGAGGACACGGCGCAGCCGGTCCTCCACCGCGAGCGTTTCCAGCAGCTGCTGGCGCTCCAGCGATTGGATGTCGAGGTGGCCAGCGACGAGGTCGGCGAGGGCGCCGGGGTCCCTGACACCCTGCAGGACCTGCTGGATGACCTCCGTGGGGAGTCCAGACTTCTGTCCCAGCTCCGCGGCACGCTCCCGAACTTCCCGATGCAACGCTACGAACGCGGCATCCTTCTCATTAAGAGGAGGGAGATCCTCCGCCTCGCGAACGGTCGCTTCGAGATAGCCGTTGGTCTCGCTGTAATGCACGGCCGTCCCGCGGCTTTCGCCCTGCAGGATCAGCTGTACGCCCCCCAGATTGCGCTGCACCTGGCTGATGCGGGCGATCGTTCCGGTGGTATAGAGTATGCCGGGCGTGACTTGGTCGAGATTCTCTTTCTGCGCGACCGCAAACACCTTGCGGTCGGGGTTTTTGAGGGCGGCTTCAATGGCGCGCAATGTCGCAGGACGGCCCGCGCCAATCGGCGACGCGACGCCCGGAAACAGCACGGCGTCGCGCAACGGCAGGACGGGCAAGCTCATCCGGTCTGACATGAATTCTCCCAATGCTAAGTTTCGTGAACGATGATTTGCCAAGCAGAACGCACCGTCTATGCCACGAAAAAACGCCGTCTACGGCAGGTCCGTTCCTCCTAGCGCCGCCAAAGCGGCGCGTGACTGCCAACACGACGCGTCCAGACTGTGTTGCAAGGCCGCATGGATGCGGCTAAATCTTAGTCCACGAATGGATTGCAAAACGGCATGAGCGATCTGT
>Ga0137418_10003467_pt1 | contig 14507 bp, 7 predicted proteins | sample CZODoug3_1_2_16f_FD_122242 | JGI IMG/M metagenome (GOLD analysis project Ga0137418, IMG submission 122242) | Vadose zone soil fungal communities from Angelo Coast Range Reserve, California, USA - CZODoug3_1_2_16fungal (Hybrid Assembly) | ecosystem: Environmental > Terrestrial > Soil > Vadose... | reverse complement strand
TATCTTAAGGTAAGTTTCGCGCTTAGATGCTTTCAGCACTTATCTTTAACTAACGTAGCGTTCCTGCCGTGCCTATGCTATAATTTACTTAAGTGAAAGTAACATCCCTGTATAACCATGATGATATACCTAAATTAATATTGGGCACATAAACAACAGGTAAACCAGAGGTTAATATACCCAGCTCCTTTCGTACGAGGGGGATATCCTTATTTTATTCTAATTTCCTCTAGAAGATAGAAACCATACTGTCTCACGACGTATTTAACCCAGCTCGTGTAACTTATTAATCGACGAACAGTCGAACCCTTCATAGCTCCTGCATCCATGTGGATAAGTTAAGCCGACATCGAGGTGCCAAACTGCGTCCTCAATTTGTACTCTCTGACGCAATTAGCCTGTTATCCCTAGCGTAGCTTTTTCAAAAACCCAAGACCTTTCCTTTCTGCATCTTGTGATCATATGCCCCGCTTACGCGACTGATAGACGTGTAAGTCAAACAGTAAAGCAAGATTAAGCCATTAAACTTGACAAGTATTAATCATAATTATGTTATTAGTGTATTTTCTTAAACTTAAATTCTAATAAATTAAGTGTACTAACAATATAATTAAAAACATTAGAAAGCATAATTTATAAAGATAGATTATATTTTTATTTTTTTTTTTAACTCGTTTATTTTCAGTTTTTATTATCAAATTTATAAGTTCTCTTAATGTTTTAAATACATCTATTTTCCATATAGATAAAATCTTACTTAAAAAAAATTATTAGTTCTAACTTAATAGATATATAGTTGGATTAGTTATAGCTAAAGCTACATGAAATAACAAACTAAAAAAAAATATACAAAAGTTGTATATTTAATTGTCATAACTAAGTTATAACAACTTTACTAAATTAACTTTGGATACACCCAGGTACTTTTTATGGGATCTGTGCCCCGCATAAACTGCCTCCTAGCAATTGTCCCTTCATAAGAAGGTTAATGATTATAACAAAGATTTTTGGATACTTTGAAACTTTCACGTAGACTTTGTCTACCAATATGATATACTAAACAAAGGTGTTTCAATTATGTTAACACTACCTTATACACTAAAATTCGCAGTATCACATTCAATAACTAGCAACAGTAAAGCTGCATAGGGTCTTCTCGTCTAACTAGAGGTAAACTGTATCTGCACAGTTATTCCAATTTCACTGAGCCAATCATCGAGACAGCTGTTGTATCGTTAAATCATTCATGCAAGACCGCATTTAACGGCCAGGGTATTCCGCTACCTTAGGACCCTCATCGGTAAGGCCGCCATTGATCGGGGTTTCCTTCAAAGCCAAATTTATATTAGTCAACTTAGCAGATCCGTTAACCAGCCGACATCGGGCAGAAATCACACTCAATACTTTGATTTATTATCTTACTGCAGAGTGCTTTGTTTTAATTAAACAGTCGTACAACACTATTCCATGCTTCCTATTCATTACCTGATATTAATCAGTAGGAATGGCTCTCCTTATTCCGAAGTTACGGTAGTTAGTTTGCCGAGTTCCTTAATGATTGTTCACTCAAACGCCTTCGTATTCTCTACTAGCTTACTTGTGGTAGTTTCTAGGTACGGTTTTTGTTTTATATTATTGCTCATCTCTTTAGTTTGTTGCAATAATATAATATGTTACTGTTTTTCCAGAACCTTCTTCACTTTAATTTTTTTTTTCATTAAAAAAAAAAGGTTGTTACTTTGTAACAAAGATCTTGCTCATCGTTTAATCCTTTAGGTTGGTAAACTTAGAGGCCGTTGCTTTAATAAAACCATAAGCTTTAGGCGAGGGTTACCCCTTTTTCGTTACTCATGTCAGCATTCTCACTTGGGTTATCTAATAATTATTCTTAAAAAGAATAAATCTAAGATTTACCCAACGTTCTGCTACCCCATTATATATAATAATTTAAATTATTAATAAATATGGACAAGGTGTCGGTATATTGTTTAGATCCGTTAAATCTTCGGTGCAACTATCAATATAAATGTCTTGCTTCGCAAGTGTCATTTACTAAACTAGTGCTCTATTACGAGATCTTCAAAAAATGGACCGCTTCTAAGCCTATTTCCTAGTCGTATTAGATAAAAACATCCTTAATTTCACTTAACAATAATTTTGGAACCTTAACTCTTGTTCTGGGCTGTTTCCCTTTAGACATACAACCTTATCGTACTATGTCCGATTATTCAAGATTCATCATTGCCCTTCCGAGTGCGAATACTCACCGATAAAATCTTCATGATTGCCCGATATATGCAAAATTATCTAATTATCATTTGTAAACATATAATAATTAAATATAAGTTGCCTGAGATCACAGTTCTGTACCTGCTATGATGTTACTTGAATTACCTACTTATATAGGTTTCGCAGAAAACCAGCTATCCTAGTCAGTGTTGTCTTTCACTAACTTACCACAGTTCTTCGGATATCTTTACAACGATAACCCGTTCAGGCTTTTATAACCCTGACTGTAGTAAGATCACCAGGCTTCGGGTCTAATTTTAGATACTTATTCATTATTTCATAATTGGTTTATCTGGGCATTACTGCTCGCATCTAATATTAACTTGCTGACCCATTATGCAAAAGGTACGCTCTCATTTTTTTTTTTATTTACTCGAACTGCTTATAAAACTACTATTTCAAACCTTTCCTTCACAGTACTATACGCTGTCGCTTATATATTATATTTAGCCTTAGAGGAAGGTTCCCCTTTATATTCAAACAAGTTTTACTCATTTTACTTACTTATTATATCTACTATGTGCTGATATTTTTATAGGCTGTTCTATTTTCATTCACACTAATCATAGAATCTCGTTTGATTTCTTTTCCTGAAGTTACTAAGATATTTCAATTCACTTCGTTTATTATTGAATTTCTCTAAGAGTTCATGTGATTAATTCTCTCTAACAAAACACAAGTTAAATGTCTCTCTTTAATATATAGCTAGGTATTCCTAATAGTCTCTTTATATACTTACATATACTATTTTAAAATAGTATAAGAATTTCTATTTGATATCTAACACATTACTAATAACCCTTAAACTTATAGTGTATTTTAACTTAAAATATTATTTAAATATTTTTCAGATTGTCTCGATTTGAACGAGAAAGATCATTGACCCAAACAATGCGTCGTAACCTGATTTGACTACAATCTGTTTTATTATATATATAATAATTATCTTTAAATTTAGATATAAAAACAAAACCATTATAAGATTTATCTTTATCTAAATATCTACCTATAGTTCTAATAAATATACCAAAATATTTTGCTATACTTATAATAGCCGTAAACTCATTAATTAAATTGTTTGATTTATAAAAAACTTTTACACTTACACCTTTACATCATAATGACATTGACAACTTAGTTTCTAATGTAACCACTTTGGGTTTATTATTAACTCTAATTATAGATTTAAGACTAAGTCTTATATTTTTTCTTGTTTAATATGTAAGCGTTTTACCATAAAAATGAGGCTATGGTAAATGCTAAAGAATTAGGTAAATTAAAATTAGAACATAAAGTCGGTAAAGGTATATTTATAACAAATAAAACCTATTGTATAATAGATAATAATAATAAGTATATAAATAAAGCTAAAGGAATTAATACCTAATATTAAAGAAGATAAAACTAATTTAAACATATTTTCAAGATGTAAAGGTATAAAAATTCATAATACAATTTTGGATAAATCAAATAATCTTGTTAACCTGTTTCCTAGTATAAGAAATGCTGCATAACACTATGGTGTTTAGGATGGTACAATTAAAAGAATATTAAACAAAAGTATTATTCATGAAGGGTTCATTTATAAATTTGAAGTTAAAGATCTTAGAGTATGAGTATACGATTTTTAATATAAACAGAGACTGGGGGATTTGAACCCTCGTAATTTATTAAATTAACTTGTACTCAAGACAAGCACTTTCAACCACTCAGTCAAATCTCTTTATAAATGATTCCTTAAGGATTTGAACCTTAAGTAACATCCTTATCAAGAATGCGCTTTACCAATTAAGCTAAGGAACCTCTAGGTATTACATAATAAAATATGTTTACAAGAGCACTCAGATTTGAACTGAGAAAGTAAAGTTTGAAGCTTTAAATTTTGCCAATTAAACTATGCTCTTTATTAATATCTTTAATCTAAATAATAATACTTAAAGTCGGATAAGGACAGGTTCGAACTGCCAAGTGCATAGCACGGCGTTTAGCAAACACCTCACCCTACCAATGGAAACTTATCCTTTTTTACGGCCAGCCGAATTCGAATCGACACAAATCGTTTGGAAGACGAAAGGTCTACCATTAACCTATGGCCGTTTATATTTATCTATATTATATATAATAATTGGAACTATTAGATGTAATAAATTAAGATCTATGGGATTCGAACCCATATAACAAAGATTAAAAGTCTCGTATTTTACCATTAAACTAAGATCTCTATTATGTTTTTTTTTACTAAAGGTATTTAAATAAATATTTTTATACCCAAAAAGTATAAATTATCTTTAAAGATAATTTATCTATAATTTAAACCATTAAAAATTTTTGTTCAATCCCTAACCCAGCCATATTTAGCGTTTTATAGCATTAAATATCTCCTCAGTCATATTTAAATTATTATTAAAGCAACGGATACGTAGTTCGCCCGATGGTAAAGTAGCTAACTTATATCCACCAGGTGAACCGGCGTTCACATAACGAATACAAATTTCATTACGAAGTTCTACTGTATCCAATCTACAATCCGGGGTATGCCGATGATCTCAAATCTGATATTTCACTGGTATTTGTAATTGATTGTAACACTTTCGAGTTAATAAATCTGAACTGTTGGCACCAGATATAGAACTAGCCTCATTATGGGGTGGACCATTACCAGGCGATGAATTGCTGCCTCCGGTAGACTCAGTAGAAGTACTATTAAGAATATAGGATAAACTCATAGGATTTGGTGTAGCATGTAAGGTAAAAGGTAAGAATTCGAAGAATAAACCAGAAAGTATTAAATATAATCTAAAAAGTATAATTAATTGTATTCCTAAAGGTAAAGAACGGAAAATATATCAAACAATAAATATACAATAATGTACTTTATCACATAAACGAACAAAAAAAGGCTTAATATCCTTTAGAGGATAATAGCTTAAAGATAATAAAACTATATATATGCCTAGCAGATTTAAGAACCCCAGTAATATATGGAGATAAATAAGAATAACCAAACCACGTCTACAAAGTGTCAGTACAATATGCTTGATTCCAAGCCTAAATGATGGTTTTCCGTGGAATGATAAGCGAGTACACGTCACAAACCTACAGCAATAAATGCTGTACCTATCATTACGTGTAACCCGTGAAATCCAGTACCAAAATAAAAACATGTACCAAATGCTCCGTCACTTATAGTAAATGATGACACATTGTATTCTACACCTTGACAGGCTGTAAATACAACGGCTAGTATTACTGTTGCTACTAAACCGTATAAAGTTCCTGCTCTATTACCTTGAATTAAAGAATGATGAGCGTAAGTAACTGTAACACCTGATGATAATAATATAACTGTATTTAACAAGGGTAATTCAAAAGGATTGATAGCTTCTATACCCATAGGAGGTCATTGAGCTCCCAATTCTACTGTTGGAGATAAAGCTGAATGAAAAAATGCTCAAAATATAGCTAAGAAGAATAATGCTTCGGATACTATAAATAAAGCAACACCCATATTTAATCCTTTTTGCACAGCCAATGTATGATTACCTAAATAAGTTCCTTCACTTATAACATCTCGTCATCAGAAAGACATAGAAAGTATAACCGATACAAAAGCTGAAGTTAAGAATAAATTTGCATTACTAAAACCATGCATTGTTAATACTCCGCTAGTTGTTAATGTTAATAATGCAATACAAGTATATAAAGGTCACGGTGAGGGTGACACTAAATGAAAAGGATGAGCTTGAAACCTACTTCTTGTTAAGTTAGTCATTCTTTTTTTACTTTCAACAAATATACTACGATCATAATAAATTTCCCTATTTTTAATTAAACAAATAATAATAAATAGTTAGTTATAATTGTGTGCATACCTAAGGTATATAATTTAGGTTGTAAAAAACGGGAGATATGATATATTTATTACATAAACATCACATAAAAAGGTTAAGGAATAGGTGACTTGAACACCTAACCTACCGTGTGTAAAACGGTTGCTCTACCATTAAGCTAATCCCTTTAATTATATTTTAATTTCACGGGTCAAGCCGGCTACGATCCGGCATATTTTTTCTCGACAAGAAAACTCCTTACCAATTAGGATACTAACCCTAATTATATTAATATTATTAATATAATATAAAAATTTTATTCATTTTATTATTTTTTTTTATATAAGAGACTACTTTCTCTAAACATATTATTTAAATTATTTTTAATTTTAGTTTTTTTGTTTTATAGTTATAACGATAGCCCCTACCATGGCTAGCAATAATATAATAGAAGTTAATATTAACCATATACTATAACTAGTATACATAATATTACCTATACTTGTAATATGACTAGTTTCAGCTAAATTACCATCTCATATCTTACTAGTAACAAAAGATATTTCACCATTATCTAATTTAGCTCCATTTAAATTAAACAATTTAATAAAAAAGTCGCTATAATTATTATATCATATATCGTTTAATGTATTATTTAAATCCACAGTATAACTATTAAATGAAGCAATACTATAGGGTAATATTTGATATACAGGATAATTAAATGAAATAGTAATAAAAATAGCTAAAGGTATACTATTTCTAGTATTACTTAATAATTCACTTATTCTAACATTTATTAACATTAAAATAAAAAGAAATAAAATAGATACTGCACCTACGTATACTAATAAGTAAGAAAGACCAATAAAATTTAAACCTAATATCATAAGATAACTCGCTATACTCAAAAATAAACCGATTAAAAATAACACAGAAACAATTGGATTTTTACTAATAATTACCAATATACTACATAAAACAGCAACTAATGAAACAATATCTAAAACTTCTACCCTATAACCATTGGTATATATTTCATTTAAAAGAAACAAATTATACATAAAAAAAAATATAAAACAATACCTCATCATTTTGCAATAAGAAAAAAATATAAACTTTATAAAAGAATACATATATGTAAAAATTCTAAAGTTTATACTAACCCTTTCTATATGAAAAAGATAAAATAACCACCAATGTTAATAAAATATTTAATATAAAAGAATATATAATATATTAACAATACTGAGGAAAAAGCAGTTAAAATAATCAAAAGTTTAGTGTACAATATTTAAATATTGTACAGGCGACCCTAACATAATTGTAATTAGTTAATACGTCTAAAACCTTTTTATAGCCAGCCCTCAAGATGAATTGAACATCTATCAAAATATTAACAGTATTTCGCTCTTCCATTGAGCTATAGGGGCGAGGTTCTTTTAATAAATAGATCATTGTTTATTAAAAATAACCCTCTAAAGTAACGCGTATCAATACGTTACTCTAGATGATTTTATATTGTTTTTTTTTTATTTCCTGATTAATATAACATTTACGTAGTTATAATTACGGTGGTTTTGATTTAAATCGGCAGAGTTAAACATCTCTGAAAATATATATCAAAAGGAATAACATTCTGATAAATATTTTAAATCCTATTATCCTTATCTATAGATTTAATCTAAAGTCCAGCGAGTCACATATAAATTAATTAGTAGTAATCAAAAAAATATAAAAGAGGTAAAAGAAAAAATATATTCCAAACCACCAAGATATACATGTACGGGATTCACCGCTTGCCCTCATCTAAGATTCGAACTTAGACTACTTAGATATTTTATATCTAGCGCTCTACCAATTAAGCTAATGAGAGTATTAAATTAATAGTAACCTAAAAAAGTAGTTAAAAAGGTTGTAATTTATAGAAGACGTGTACAAGACTTGAACTTGTATCTTTGTGGCCGAAACACAACACTTTACCATTAAGTAAACACGCCTATAAACTTTTTACACCCTTGTAAGAAAAGAACATATAAATTATATTATATAGACGGGGAATGCAAGATTTGAACCCTAAAAGACTACTTAGAAGATAATCCTTTTATCATTAAACTATTGTCGATATAGATGTAGTAAAAACGATAATAGATATTAAAAATATATTTTGTTATGTTAGTGGGTATAAAATTAATATAAGTAAAGGCGGTAACCAAAAGGCTCACGTCTTAAGCTTATTGGACTTAAGATTATCTTATTATATGTTGGTTATGTTGAGCAAGTTGGACGAAAATAAATAGTTTGAAAAATCACAGCTAAACCAGTTTAATTGTGCCTCCTGATTTAAATAGTCTAAAACAACAATCTCGGACTAGGAAACAAGAGATTCGAACTCTTAAAAGTATATTACTATTGAGTTTACAGCTCAACCCATCTTACCAACTATGGTAGTTTCCTTTATATATAAAAATGAATTCTAGAGAGAGAAGGTCTCTAGAGATGACATTTATATATATATATTATTGTTTACATTAATAAATCCCGTGCAATTTCCACTACACGAACCATATTTCGACTTAACACCAATTAAAATCACGCATACGAAGATCCTTCACAAAAGAAACTAGAAGCAATTATCTAGAAAAAAATAAATAAAAGACCAAACTTATTGCACATACTTTTTTCAGCGTCTGACGAGTAGTTAGTACCTATCTGAGATTAAATCCACCGTGACGTGGTGATTCACGATTACTAGTAATTCCTTTTTCATGTAGTCGAATTTCAGACTACAATCCATATTTTATCCTACTTTAATTAGATTAGCTCAAATTTATATTTTTGCATCATTTTGTATAGGTACGTGTGGCACGTCTATAGCCCACAACATTTAGGCCATGATGACTTGTCTTGGCCCCTATTACCATAACCCTTGTACAGGTGTTCTGCTTTATACCCAAATAAAGCAAGGGTTTCCGTTAATTTAATGGAATTAACCAATATCTCACGACATTAACTGAAGACAGCCGTGCAACGCTTGTAATATCTTAAAGATAATATTCAAGTTGTGGTAAGGTTTTTCGCGTACTTACGAATTAAATAACATACTTCACTACTGGTTTCAGAAACGGTCTAATGATTTCAGTTCCTGCGTTGCCACATTACTCTTGAGGTGAAATGCTTACACTTTCATTTATAGACTAAATTAACATCTAATCTATGGCATTCATCATTCTCTGCTTGGACTAATAGGGTATCTAATCCTGGTCGTGCCCCAAGCCTTCGTCCCTCAACGTCAGTTATTAGATAAAAGGTTGCTTTCGCCGTTACCAGTCGTCATGGGATCAAAAAATTTCAACTCTACTCCATAAATACTCCCCTTCTCATATATAACTCTAGCATAACCGTTTCTTGTTTAAGACTAATTATACCGTCTAGGTACCCTTTAAACCTATTAAAGATGAATAACACTAGTCTTTTACGTATTACCGCGACTGCTGGCACGTAATTTGGTCAAGACATATAGAAAAAAAGTTAGTCATCATCAATTTTTTTCTTCTCTAGAACTTTACTCGATAAAATCGATCTTATACTTGTCTACGAGAATAATTTCTCTTAATATAAAAGTAGCAAATTAATTTTACTACGCCATTTTTAGTAGCATAAACCTATTAAGGATAAATTGAATAATCTATCATAAATAACTTTAATTATTTATAATGGATTATACAGCCAAGTATAATTAGCCGAAGCTATACATTCCCCCAAGTTGCTGGTTCAGCCGTTAGGCTATTGACCAATATTCCCCACTGCTGTACTATACGTATTGGGGTTTTTTCAGACCCAATGTGATCGATCGACCTCTCAGCCTCGACTACGGAATAATCGGCTAGTTAAACCATTACTTTAACTACTACCTATCCGAAATGTTTATTGTCCTCTTAAAGCGGAAATTTCTTTCCTTTGTTCTTTATATATCTACTTTTGAAGTCATAAGGTATTTGTTAACCCTACTTTAAGGCAGCCAAAACATTATATACTCACCTGTACACCACTTCTAATGAAATTAATAGTATATGCTATTTATTAAATTAGACGTACGATTAGCATGTGTCAAGCACTTGGACAGCGTTCATTCAGAGCCATCATCAAACTCAATTCATTTATTAGTATAAATACATAAATAATTTATTTTTATTATCTATACTATTACTAATGACCCTTAAACTGATAATTTTATCAAATATCTCTATTTTTTTTTATTTAAATTATCTTTTTTTATTTTTGGATACAATTAAGCGGGGTCCTGTATTAGTTATTAGTCTATATTAAGGCTTAACCTAGAGCTTGAAAGTTCGTTAACATTATCATACTGTATAAAAATAAATATTTAAATACATTTAGCTATAATTATTACTATAGAAATAAGTTTATTATTTTCTGTTTAATACTCAAATTTTAACTTAACAAACATTTCTTATATGTTTCGGCTTAACAAGCACCTGACTTTCCTATACTATATTTTAATATAATATTATACTCTTAGTAACACAAAAATCCCTTTTTTTTTTATTAAAAATCTTGTATCTGCTCGATAAATATTATCAATCCAATAATTATATACCAAATATATATGAAAAAAAATATATTAGTTTTTAGTTTTTAGTTTTTAGCGCTTCTTATAATTAAAAGATTGAACAAAGAGCAGGAATAAAAATAATCAAATTATATCTATATTTTTTTTTCATATAAGTTATTTACAAAAAACAAGATTTAAACACACCGATCTTATTTTAAGTTTATATTTAATATATTCGCACTTTTATATACAACGATACTATTTTTATATTATACATTGGTTATTAATGTAAATCTAAAGCATCTTTAATATAACTACTAGTTAAAACTACAAAAACTTGAGCTTGTATAAAAGCGATACCTAACTCTAACCCAGAAAATGCTATAATAAAAGCTAAAGGTATTAATCCTAAGAAAAAGAATATAAATCCGCTTGTCATTATATTATAAGTAAAACCTGCTAAGATATTTAATAACATGTGTCCCGAAAGTATATTAGCACCTAATCTAAGACCTAAAGAAACATTTCTTGATAAATATGATATAAACTCTATTAAAACTAATAAAGGTAATAAAGCTAAAGGACAACCAGCTGGCACTAATAAAGAAAAAAATTCTAAACCATGCTTCTGGAATCCTAATATAGTTGCACCCAATACTACAGTAAAACTAAGAGCAAATGTAAAAATAAAATGACTTGTTGACGCAAAACTATAAGGAATCATACCTATTAAATTATTTACTAAAATAAATATAAATAAAGTATATATAAATGGAAAATATACTTGTCCTTTTGTTGGGTTTATTTGATTTGTTACTATACTATGTATAGTAGCATATATTGTTTCTTGACTTATTGATCAGTTATTACTTACAACTTTATTGTAATTAGTTGCTAAAACATTTAATGTTAAAACTAATATTGCACCTATTGTTAAATATAAACCTATGTTAGTTAATGATATATGTAAATTAGCTAGTATTGGAGCATCCAAACTTAATAAATTTCTAATTTCAAATTGATCTAAAGGACTTGGTATTGCTGTATAAAAAAAATTAATCATATATGTTTATATTTTTAGTTTTAATTTTTATTGAAATATATCCTAAACTTTTTTTTTCTATAAAATAAAAAAAAAACTCTTTTTTTTATTATAATTTACTTATAAATATACGAGAAATAAATAAACGGACAAATCTTGGTAAAATGTATTTTGAAAATACATAAATCATTATTACAAGTAATATGAAAGCAAAAGTTACTTGATTTATAAAATAAAACGGAACTAATTGTGGCATTTTTTTTTAGTTATATAGTTTCAATGTTATAATTATTTTTACATTATTATTTATTAAAATAATAAAAACTTTATAGTCCTTAAATTAATTAGAATAAATCTAAAGTTAACTTTAATTTTTCTAGACTGACTCAGACAGACAGACTCTAAAAACCTATATATTATTTTTAGTAGGGTTTTTAATTAAGATTTAATTATATAGTTAACTTTAGTTATTATATATTAATGATGATACTGAATAGTGTAAACCATCTAGCACAGGTGCAGGGTATATACCTAATACTACAGGGAATATAACTAGTGTAAATAAAATAAAAAATTCACGTTTGTTAACATCACTTATATTGGCTTCAAAAAATTTACTAAATGATCCAGCAAAAGCTATTCTATTAAACATATATATAGTATATGCAGCGGAGAAAACTATAGATGAACTTGCAAAAACACCCAATAAAGGTAATCTTTCAAATACACCATAAAGAGACATAAATTCTCCTACAAAATTTAAAGTAAGAGGAACTCCACAATTACCTAAAGATAAAATAAAGAATAAAATAGAAAATAAAGGCATTACTTGAGCAATACCTCTATAGTAACTAATTAATCTAGTACCAGATCTATCATATAATACACCACCAGCACAAATAAATAAACCACTTGAAACAAAACCGTGCGCTAAACCTAAAGCTATACCACCTTCTATTCCTTGAATAGTATTACTAAACACACCTATAAGATAAACTGCAGCATGTGATACAGAACTATAAGCAATAAGTTCTTTAACATCTATTGTTCTTAAAGTACTAAAACTAGCATATATAATAGTTATAACACCTATAAGGTATATAATATATGTATAATCTAATGAGGCTTTAGGTAATAAAGGCAATATAAGTCTAAATATACCATATAAGCTTAATTTTAAAACAATAGCCGCTAGTATAATACTACCACCTAAAGGTGATTCAACGTGAGCTTTTAATAATCAAGTGTTTAAAAATATAGTAGGAGTTTTTACAGCAAATGCTATAAATATACCATAAAATAAAAATAATTGGGTAGAATAATTAAAATTCGTTTTATATAAAGCATCAAAATCAGTTGTTCCCATTATTGAAGACATCGCTAATATAGATAATAATAAGAATAATGATCCGAATAGTGTATATAAAAACAAATAAAAACTGGCTCTTACTTTATTACTAGATCCAAATAAACCAATTAATATAAATAAAGGCGGTAATATACTTTCAAAAAAAATATAAAACAACAAAATATCTAATACTAAAAAAACTGCTAATAATAGTGTTTCTAATAATAAAATTATTATTACATATGATCTTATATTTTCGCTAATAGAATTTCAATTACTTAATAATGCAATCGGTGTTATTATAGTTGTCAACATGACGAAATATATAGATAAACCATCTAAACCTAAATAAAAATCAAATGAACTTATCTCATGATATTCTTGAACAAATTGGAATTGATTGCTACTAAAATCAAAGATAATAAAAACAATTAAAGAAATGAATAAATTAATTACTGATGTACTTAAAGCAATTGTTTTAACACGTTTAATATTTAAAGTCGTTAGTTCATATGATATACCCGTAGATATAATAAATATACCTAGTAAAGTTGTTAATAATAAAAATGTTAATAACATTAAAAAAAAAAAAATAAAACTAATTTCCCTCAGGACTATACAAAAATGAATAATCTACATTAACATCACATACTACTATATAATAGTGAAGAGTAACCTTTACTTACTTTAATTTTTATTCTTTTATAAATTAAGCCATTAAAGATTATTTAGGCTATAAATATATAATTTATATCTAAAAATAAACTAATTTTTATAATAAAGTAATATTGCTAGGTATAATTTCAAAACTATATAATATACAAGGAACTAAAATAATAAAAGCTATAACAATAGGCAATAATATGGTTCAACAAAAAGACATTAATTGATCAAAACGTATTCTAGGAAATGAAGCTCTAGCTCATATAAAAATAAAGATCATAATACAAGATTTTATACCTAAAGTTAAACCATATAACAATCCTTCTATTAAAGGATCAGAAAATAAGCTCTCATTATTAAAATTATTTATATAATAATCGAAGTCGATATATTGCATTAAAGTAAATAAAGGAAGATAATCGTATAAATAACCACCTAAAAACAAAATACTAGTTAATATACAAATTAAAACTATACTAGCATATTCAGCTAAAAAGAAAAATACAAAAATAACAGCGGCATGTTCTGTCATAAAACCACTAACAAGTTCTGATTCCGCTTCAGCTAAATCAAAAGGAGCTCTGTTAGTTTCTGCTATGGATCCTATAAAAAATATTATAAATACAGGAAATAAAGGTACTATAAATCATATAGCCCTTTGAGCTTCTATATTAACAGTAAGATTTAAACTTCCTGTTAACATTACAACAAGTAATATAGCAGAACTTAATATTAATTCATAACTTATTAATTGAGCTG
>Ga0137418_10003465_pt1 | contig 14513 bp, 12 predicted proteins | sample CZODoug3_1_2_16f_FD_122242 | JGI IMG/M metagenome (GOLD analysis project Ga0137418, IMG submission 122242) | Vadose zone soil fungal communities from Angelo Coast Range Reserve, California, USA - CZODoug3_1_2_16fungal (Hybrid Assembly) | ecosystem: Environmental > Terrestrial > Soil > Vadose... | reverse complement strand
GCTATGGGTGCCGTTCATTCACTACATCAGCAGCCAGCTTTACATCTATCTGCAAAGTGTCCAGGCCTACATCAGTCCGCCCATTTCGGCTTGCTTTGTTCTTGGGATCGTGTGGCCGCGTCTCAACGGGTCCGGTGCGATCAGCTCTCTTCTGACGGGCTTCGTGCTGGGCGCCACTCGTTTCGTGCTTGAGCTCACTGATCGTGCCACCGGTGGCCACTTCGCATCGCCAATGGTTCGCTGGATCATCGACATGAATTTTCTGCACTACGCGATTTTCATGTTCGTGGTCTGCTCCGTAGTGCTGGTGGTGGTCAGTCTGATGACACCAGCTCCTGACCGCAAAAAGCTAGCCGGGCTAACCTTCGCAACCGTCGACGACAAAATGGAAACGACCGTGGTCGACACGCGCCAGCGCAAGCCGGCGCACGAAACGGCAGCCGAACATCGCATCAACGTCATTTTTAGCGTGCTGTTGCTGGCGACCGTGATTGGCCTGTGGATCTATTTCCGCTAAGACCGGGAGAGCGCGAAAAGCAAGAGCGGTCGGAGTGAGACCCCATGCAGAAAATTGCCCCGTTTTTGTGGTTCGATGACAAAGCCGAAGAGGCGATGAATTTCTACGTCTCTATATTCAAGAACTCAAAAATCGTAAGTATTTCTCGCTACGGAGAGGGGGGCCGGGCCCAAGGGCACGGTCATGACCGGAACCTTCGAGCTCGAAGGGCAGAAATTTATGGCCCTCAATGGAGGACCGCATTTCAAGTTCTCGCCAGCCATTTCGTTTTTCGTGAACTGCGAAACGCAAACCGAAGTCGACGGGTTGTGGGAAAAGCTCTCCGCAGGAGGCGAGAAACAACGATGCGGCTGGGTCACCGACCAGTTTGGTGTGTCCTGGCAGATTATTCCAACTGCACTCGGCAAGATGTTGAGCGATCCGGATCCGGTGAGATCGAGAAATGTCATGCAAGCCATGCTTCAAATGGACAAGCTTGACATCGATCAATTGAAGCAAGCCTATGAGCAGAAATGATCGAAGCAACCGCCACGGCAAGTCCCGCACTTTCGCTTCAGTTCATCTGCCAGATGCGAAAATTCAGATAGGAAGCGAAAGCGACCCAAGCGATATAGGGGATCAGAAGCCACGCCGCGAGCAAAGAAAAAGGATAGAACGCGACCGTGGTTGCAATGATCATCGTCCACAGCAGGAGGATTTCTCCGAAGGCGGCGCCGACCGCGCGCCTGCCAAAGAAGACCGCGGACCATACTACATTCAGCAACAGTTGAATCCCGAACAGGATCAGCGGACGCTTGGCACCCACCCAGCCCGCTTCTCGCCATACCAGCCAGGCGCTGATCGCCATCATTAGATATAGAAAGCCCCACACCCGCCCGAAGACCCAGTTCGGTGGATTCCACTGGGGCTTGTTTAGCTGCCCATACCAGGTGTGCACCGACTTGCGCGTAAAAGTCGAACCGATACCAGCTGCCGCAATGCACACCAGCGCGAATGGCAACAACGACAGCCATGAATCGCGACTGAACATACTTAGAATTCCTCTCAGCAGCCGTACGAAAGCTCGCTCCAACCCGTCAACGACGCCTGCATACCAAGGTACAGGAACCCGAGGAACACTACTTCGCCCGTCCAAAAAAAAGCGGCACCTAAAGGTGCCGCCCGAATAGGTTTCCGTCAGATTATTGTTTCTTTTTCCCCAGCAGGCCGCCCAGGGCATCCATCACATTTCCAGCCTTGCCCGTGCCCGCCTTGTTGCCGCCCAGAACTCCCTGTACGGCGCTTCCCGCGAGTCCGCCCGCCATCGCCTTCACATCGGGAACGAATTCGGGCTTCGATGTTGTTCCTGCAATGGAAAACGGAACGCCACCTTTTGCGGTTCCCAAGCCAGCCATCTGCGTGAGTCCACCCGCCAGTCCGCCTTGCAGGTCAGCCAGCATTTTGAAGTTCAGCGCCCCGGCCGGGCTCACCGTACCAGCTCCTGTGATTACGCCGAGGGCAGGAATCGCCAGGTTAATACTGTCCGCTTTCGTGCCTTCCGGGGCCACGCGCGCGTTCAGACTGAAATTCTGGATCGACGTATCCGGATTGGCGGCTGTCTTTCCCGTAAAGGCCGAAAGCGCCCCCAGTTTCGATCCCAGATCGAATCCGGCGAGCTTAGTGTTCGCGAGACGAACGGGGCCAGTGATCACCAGCTTCTCGATGGGCCCAACGATGGCCAAGTTGGCCGACAACGTGCCGCCCTTCAATTGTGAACCCGAGGGCAGCACTACGCCGAGCGATGGCAACATGGCCTGCAGTCCTTCGACTGGCATGTTGGGCGCGTCCAGCTTCATGTTAAGTACCTGGGTCTCCGCTTGAGTGTGAAACGTGCCCGTCAGATGAGCGAGAGCTTGTCCCATCTTCACGTCTCCTTGCGTGATTGCTCCTGATTCTTCGTCGAGGTCGACATCCACGGTGTGGGTTACGGTTATGGTCGACGGAGCGGGCGAGCCCTTAGGGGAGAACTGCATCTTGTTTCCCGTGAACATACCCACGGCCTTGGCTTTGCTGCCATCGGAATTCAAAGTACCGTCGAAACTGGCCAGTCCCGCAATGCCGCTCGCCGGATCGATGAACCCCGAAGCCGCAATATCCATCTTGTCTACCTTCACGGTAGACGAAAAGGGAGTCTTGGCTGCGTCGGCGGAGTTAATCGGACCCGCCTTCCCGGAAATATCGGCGTCCCCGCCCGCTGGCAGTTTCGCAGTGAGCTTGAACGGAAACTGCGACGCGGGAGAGAAGTCTGTCACGGTGATGTTCACCTGGTCGTATACATGCGGCTTGGCTTTAGAGTTGGCTTTGCCGACGATCAACTTGCCATCGTTCACACTCAGCTTCGCAACCGAAAGGTCGGTCGGAGTCGAGTCGCCCGAATTCGCCGGTTGAGCGGTTTTCTTGGTCGCATTTCCGCCCAGGCTCGAAAAATTCCACTTGCCATCGGCAGTCTTGAGCATGGTGATCTGGGGTTGCTCCAAGGTGATTCCCGTAACGTGCAGTTGTTTCGAGAAGATCAGCGGCATCAATTCGACGCCCACCTTCAGCGACTTTGCCGTCACGAATGGCGCACGCCCGAATGCCGGATCATCCGCGATCGAAATGTCATCGGCGGTGACCGTTCCTGTGAGGATGGAAAGACTGAGATTGCCCACCTTGACCTGACGTCCCAGGGCTTCGCTGGCGGTTGCCTCGAGCTTGGGGCGGAAGCTGTTCACCTTGATGAAGAAGGGAATTGCGATCAGGATAACGAGGATGACAACAACCGCGATAGCTGCGATCTTGAGAAGGCGTTTCATGATGCTCCTGCTTTCTGAGGCGGCGCGCGGGGTCCGAGGATCAGGAGTACGAGAGAACAACGTTGCCAGATGGTCCGAACTGAAAGTTTATCAAAAAAGGAAGCGACGGTACCGTCATTCCCGGGTCAATTCGGGACTGGGGACCGCGCCTCCTTCCAAGTCCTTCTGCCGCTGGTCGCGCTTTGCACGGCTCATGCGAACTGAAGTATCGAGTTCCTTCTTGCCCTCCGCAGTGTGGCCCTGGCGGAGCAGGAGTTGGCCTCGCAAGTAGTGGATGCGGGAAGACTCAGGGTCCAATTTCCCGGCAATTTCCAGTTCGGTAAGTGCTTTCTCGTACTGCATTTGACGCTGATACACCTTGGCCAACCCCAAGTGCGGATTCAGCATTTGCAGTTCGAGCCGCGAGGCTTGCCGGTAATTTCTCTCTCCCTGCGCGTCGTCTCCCATCAGGAAGCACACGGATCGGCCTCGGCGGCGGCGGTCAACTCTTTGAGAGCGTCGTCGTAGGCTTCTTCGTTTAGCTTCGCCTTGCCGAGCAAAAGGTGCAATTCTGCGGAGTCTTGCCCCACCTCCAGCAGCGTGTCCAGCGCATCTCCCCATCGCTCCGTAGAGAAGGAGCACTGACCAAGCAGAAATCGCGCCTGCAAAGAGTCCGGCTGGTCCTTTACGACCGACTCAAAAGGCGGAATAGCGCGTCGAAAGTCGTTCTGACGATAGTGGGTCAACCCGATATTCAACCGAATGCCTGCCACCTTGGGAGCAAGTTTCTCAGCTTTGTGAAGGTTTGCCAGGGCAGGCGTCCACTGTTTACGCCGCATGTAGATCACGCCGAGGTTCGCATACGCGCCCGCCACCTGAGGATTGAGGATCACGACCTGTCTGAAATTGCGCTCCGCCTGATCAAGGTCTCCGCCACGCGGTGCTTCTTCGCCGTGTCTGAAGATCTGCTCCGGATCCGGTGTAGAACCCACAGAAGCGGATTGCTGCCGGCGAGCGTCTGCACCCTGAAAACTTGCGCCCTGCGCGTCCCGGGACGGCCCGACCAACACCAACGCCCCGACAACTGTGATCAAAACGGTTCTGATTCTTGACACTGTTTGCACTCTCCTGTAGTGTCCGCCAGCATCAGGTCGAATTCAAGGGGGCGGAGGAAAACCCGCGGCTGCCGAAGCCCTAACAATAAGTTCCGAAATCGTGTCTCGTCGTGTGTGACCCGATGCGAAAGGATTCGATGGTAACCATTCGTGACGTAGCCAAGGAAAGCGGATTCTCCTCGACTACCGTGTCCATCGTTTTGAACAACGCGCCCCTGGCTCGCTACATCCCAGCCACGACCAAGAAGCGCATCGAACGTGCCGCCAAGAAACTGGGCTATCGTCCGAATCTGTTTGCACGTTCGCTGCGCAGCAAGCGCAGTCATACCGTGGGCGTGATGGTCTTCGACATGACCGACCCGTACTGCACCTTGGTACTGCGCGGAATCGAGAACACCCTCTACCAGTCGTCGTACCTCCCGATTTTGACCGACGTCCACAACGAGCGCAGTCGCTTCGAGCGTTATCTGGAAATGATGCTCGATCGCCGGGTCGAGGGTTTGATCGTACTCGCGAACTGGCTCTTTCTGGACATCAACTTGCTTGGTGATTTAGAGAAAAGCAGCATTCCGACAGCGATCATTGGCGTGGAATTGAAGACCGAATCGATCAGTTCGGTCATCGTGGATAATGAGATGGGCGCGCACATGGCGATTGAGCACCTGCACTCGCTGGGCCATCGCAAAATCGCCTTCATCCGTGGCCCGAAGGCTCTGGCCGACAGCGCGCCACGCTGGAAGGGAATTCGCAATTTTGCCAAAGCGAGCGGCCTCGAACTTGATTCCCGTTTGATTGTCGACCTGCCCGAGTCGCGCGACCCGATTTCGAGTTTCGAAGCCGGCTACAAACTCACGGAAGATCTGATCAAGCAAAAGCGCCCCTTCACTGCCATCCTCGCTTTTGATGATATGACGGCCTTCGGCGCCATCCGCGCCCTCACCAAGGTCGGGTTGCGTGTTCCCGAACAGTGCTCGGTCATTGGCTTTGACGATGTCGCCACTTGTGCACTCTACAGCCCGCCCGTGACCACCATCCGCCAACCCATGCAGACGATGGGGGCGACGGCAGTTGGGATTGTCGTTGACGGGATCAACGCCGTGCTCGAGAAGCGGGAAGCGTCTGCCCTGCATCGCAAGGTTGCCCCTGAGTTGGTGGTACGGGAATCCACGCATGGTTTGCTCTAACCCCACGATTTACTGTTACCCTAGGGAAACTCTGAATAAGCCTCGTTGTTTGGGGCAATAGCTGTTTAGCCATGCGATGCAAGCGCGCGGATTCGGTTGTTCTCCGGTGGCCGGCCTGCTGCGGTGGCTCGCACATGATCAGCAACCTTCGCCCCGGCCGCGTCGAACAGCCCCTTCTCCAACTCGAACAACACCATCACCTGCTACGGCGCTAACAACTCCGCGGGCGACCCAGCGTGCACCTCGGCAAAAGCGTATTTGCGTCCCGCCGTGGCGCACAATGGCCGCATCCTGCAACTGGGTGCCAAGTTCATCTTCTAACCGTATCGGACAGGGAAGCAGCGCAAAAGCCCGGCCTCGCAAGGGGCCGGGCGTTTTCGTTACGGACACGAGAACGTCTATCCGACTTCCACTTGCTGCTTCGCGCGTCCCGGAACGACGGCCAATGCACGTTCGAGATCAGCAATCAGATCGTCGGCGTTCTCGATTCCAACTGAGATCCGCACCAGTTGCTCGGTCACGCCCATCTTTTGCCGCTCTTCCGAGCGAATCATGGCGTGAGACGTGATCACAGGAATGGTCACCAGCGAATCCACGCCGCCAAGGCTAGGCGCCAAAGTGAACAGCTCCAGAGCTTCCGCAAAATGGCAGGCATCTTTCCCCGTGCCATCGATTTCAAAGCTCAGGACGCCGCCCCCGCCGCGCATCTGTTCCATCGCCAAGGCACGCTGTGGATGTCCCTCCAAGAAGGGATAGCTCACACAGCGCACTTTGGAGTGTCCCGCGAGAAACTGCGCGACCCGCAATGCATTTTCGTTCTGACGCTGGACCCGCACCGCCAGCGTTCGAATGCCACGTAGAAGCAGCCACGCGGCGTGCGGATCCATATTGCAGCCCAAAGTGGTGCGCGTGGAGTGAATGGTTGCGATCAGGTCCTTTCGTCCGGCAACTATTCCGCAAATCAGATCGGAATGTCCGGCGAAGTACTTCGTTCCCGAATGCATCACAAGGTCGATTCCATGCTCAATCGGACGGCAGTTGATGGGCGTTGAAAATGTGCTGTCGATCAGCGTAATCACGTTGCGTTGCTTGGCCAGCAAGGAGACTTTCTTCAGATCGACAACCCTTAGCGTAGGATTCGTCGGCGATTCCAGGTGCATGAGCTTGGTGTTCGGCCGAATCGCGCGCGCATGTTGTTCGTAGTCGGTAGTGTCGACCAACGTGGTCTCCACACCCATCTTGGGGAGCCACTGGGTGAGAAACTTGGTCGCGCCACCATAGATGTCCCGCTGCGCCACGATGTGATCGCCACTCTTCACCAGCGCGAGGATCGAGGTGGTGATCGCCGACATGCCTGAGGCAAACAACAAAGCCCGCTCCGCGCCTTCCAGTTCCGCAATCGCCGATTCGGCCACGGTATGCGTCGGGTTGCCATACCGCGTGTAGAACATGTCGGTGTAAGTCGCGCGCGCCTGTTCTTCCAGGTCGGTGACTTCAAATGTAGAAGTCTGGTAGATCGGCGTCGCCAGCGGGCCATTCTTTTTCTGAAGGCTCTTGCCGCCGTGAACCGCTTCGGTCTCCTGACGATGTTGGTGTTTCTTCATATGCATTCCCTCATCCGCTAGGCTTTCACGGTCGCAGGATCAAACTGGGGCACCGGCGAGAACCACTGCGCCGAGCGCGCATGGCGGCCACCGGTCAGTTCGTCAAACGCATGTTGCAGTTCGCGCGTGACTGGACCGGTCTTGCCGCTTCCAATCGTGCGGAAGTCGATCTCTCGCAATCCGACTACTTCTGCCGCCGTGCCGCACACGAACACCTCATCGGCAATGTAGAGCTGGTCGCGGGAAATCGGCTCTTCGATGACCGTATATCCCATATCGCGCGCAATCGTAATCAGGCTGTCGCGCGTGATTCCTTCTAGAATCGAGCCTCTGGGCACGGTGTAGATGACCCCATTTCGTACAACGAAAATGTTCTCGCCCGTGCACTCCGCGACGTATCCGTTCGGGTCAAGCATGATGGCCTCATCAAACCCAAGCCGTTGCGATTCAGTTTTTGCCAGGATCGACCCGACGTAGTTGCCGGATACCTTAGCCTTGGTCATCATGATGTTCGGATGAAGGCGTGTGATGGATGAGATGTTCGCGCGTATACCATGCTCCTTCGCTTCCGCCCCCAGGAAAGCGGTCCACTCCCAAACTGCGATGAACAAGCGCGGCTTGCCGGCGTCGACCACCATACTCATGGCGCTGTCCAAGAAGATCAGCGGGCGAATGTAGCAGGCGGAGAATCCGTTGGCGGCAATGACCTGGTGGATGGCTTCGATGATTTGGGCCTTCGTGTAGAGTAGATCGCGAAAGCCAACCACGAGTGCCGAATCGAGCAGCCGGTCGACGTGTTCTTCCAACCGGAACACGGCCGGACCGCGATCGGTCGTGTAACAGCGAATCCCCTCGAAGACGCTGAACCCATACTGTAAGCCTGCACTCACAAAAGGAACGACACCTTCCGCCGATGGCCGAAGTTCGCCTTCCATCCATATGTAACGCGGGGTCCCGGGCATAATTCTCCTCGGTCTTTTGCTGCTCCAGTCAAGAGTAACGTTGCCGCGCAGACCGGGCAAGAAAAACTGGTAATGCGCAGGTCGACGAAGCGATTGTTTATAATCCGTTGCCTATGGAAACCGGGTTACGAGGTCGCGTTGCCATGGTTGCTGCGTCGAGTCAGGGAATTGGACTTGCAACTGCGGAAGCATTCGCAGCTGAAGGTTGCCGAGTCGCCATGTGTGCGCGTAGCTCGCAAACGCTGCGGGCGGCGGCTGAGAAAATCAGGCAACAACACAGTGCAGAAGTGTTAGCCGAGGCGGTCGACGTCTCGGACTCTGCTGCTGTCCACAACTTCGTCGACCATGTCGTGGCAAAATTTGGCGCGGTCGATATCTGCGTCACCAACGCCGGCGGACCACCCGCCAAAGGCTTCCTCGCCACCACCGACGCAGAGTGGCGCAAGGCCATCGACACGAATTTCATGAGCGCGGTGTTCTTCGCCCGCGAAGTCATCCCGCACATGCAGAAAAAACAATGGGGCCGCATCATCACAATCACTTCCATCACGACCAAGCAGCCCGTTTCTGATCTGGTTCTCTCCAACGCGGTGCGCACCGGAGTGGTCGGTCTGGTCAGAAGCCTGGCCAACGAGTTTGGCAAAGACGGGATTCTCGTGAACAATGTGGGGCCGGGCTTCACTGCCACCGACCGGCTCAAAGAACTGGCGAAAACCCGTTCCGCGGCCTCCGGCAAGGCCGAGCAGGAGGTTTTCGACGCTTGGGCCTCGGACTCCGCCCTGAAGCGCGTGGGCGAGCCTCGTGAAGTCGCTGAAACGATTTTATGGCTGGCGTCCGACCGGGCTTCTTACGTGACCGGACAGACTATTCTCGTCGACGGCGGGGTGTACAAGGGACTGTGACCGGGAGTCGCCGCTGAACGTAAACCGGCCTGGTGCTGAGCACTGAGTTTGTCTTGCAAACCTCTACGAATTTTTAGTAACCTTCGCCCAACTCCCAACCCAGTCTCTGTGTCAGCGGGGATCAGACCAGCCCCCGTAAAGCGGGAGCGTTTGACGCACGTGATGAAGGCGAATGGCAACACGCAATCACGGGACACGAAACACTTGCGCTGGGGCGCGCAGTGTTAGGTTGTTGTTGTCCCCTCATCCTTCTTTTCTAAAACCTGAAAGCAGTCTCACTATCGGCCCTGAGCGGGGAGGAGTGTATGCCCAAGTTTTCCCGAAGCCTTTTGTGGTTGCCGTTGATCGTTATTTCACTGCTGAGCCAGGGGTTCGCTCAAGGCGGCGCCACGGGCGCGATCACTGGCACAGTGCAAGACCCGACGGGCGCTGTAGTAGCCAACGCTGAGGTTCGCATCGTGAATCAGGATACTGGCACTGTCACGCGCTCGACGAAAACGGACGCTGGCGGCACTTTCACGGCTACGCTACTGCCTGTGGCCACTTACACGATCAATGTGTCGAGCAGCGGGTTCCGCGAGGCGAAATTCCCTGACATCGCCGTTCGCGTCACCGAGACCACTCGCATGGTAGCGAAACTTGTGCCTCTCCAGGTGCTCGAGAAGGTCGAAGTTCAGGCACTTGTGCAGACAGTGGAAACCACGACCGCCACCACCGGGCAGGCAATCGAATCCAAGACCATCCGCGATCTCCCGCTCGCGACGCAGAACTTTCAGCAATTGCTGACGCTTTCCTCCGGGGCTCAAAGCGAATTGAACGCCTCGGCGCAGTTGGGCCGTGGCAACGTCCGCGTGATCGTGAATGGCCAGCGCGAAGACAATAACAACTATCTGATCGAGGGCATCAGCGCAACCGATTACAACGTAGCGCAGGCCACGAACATCCCGCTGCCCAATCCCGACGTGATCCAGGAGTTCAAGGTGCAAACCTCCCTGTACGACGCTTCGCAGGGTCGCAACGGCGGCGGAAACGTTAACGCAATTTTGAAGTCTGGAGGCAGAAATTTTCATGGTGATGTCTATGAATTTTTCCGAAATGATGTTCTGAACGCCAATGAGTATTTCCTGAATCGCGCCGGACTGGATCGCCCCTCGGTTAAGCAGAACATCTTCGGCGGTAGTTTCGGTGGTCCGATTGGGAAAGAGGCACAAGCCGGGTATTTCTTCGTGAACTATCAGGGAACCCGCCAGCGCAGCGGTCTCTCGCCGGGGACATTCATCAGCACCACCCTTCCAGTCATACCAGCTTCGGTTCGCAACGAGGCGACGATGGACGCGCAACTGGAGTCAGCGTTCGGCGTTCCCAGCATCGATCGGGTGATTCACAAGCTGTTACTGGTTCAGAACGATCAATTCGGTGGTCCCGCGGGAGGCTACCTGTTCCCTGCGCTCTCGGGAACGCTGGGCGACAGCGCACAATTTATTGTGAGCAAGCCGGGAAAGTACACCGAGGACCAGTTCACAGCGAACTGGGATCGCGAATTCCGAGGAGGAAACGACAAGCTGTCCGCGCGATTCTTTTTCTCCAACGGCGAGTCGCTCCTGCCGTTCGGGGCCGGAGGACTTCAGGCATCTCTGGGCGGGACGCTGGCCAGCAGCATCAGTGCCGGCGATTTGAATTTCCCCTATGATCTCCCGGTGAACGACCGATTCTTCAGCATCAACGAAACCCACTTATTTTCGCCCGCGTTGGTGAACGATTTTCGTTTCGGCCTCGTGCGCATCAACAACAGCCTGATCAATATTCCGCCCATCACGGCGGACGATCTTGGAATTGACCGTCCCATGAGCAACGTGACCAAGTCCATCTACAAGTTCTCGCTGTCGAGCTTCCAGATGGGACCGACACCTCCCGCGGATCAGTTTCAGACCCAGAACAATTACAACTTTGTCGACACAGTGAGTTGGGTGAAAGGCGCGCACAGCCTGCGTTTTGGCGGAGAGTACACGCGCGTCAACCTTGACAAAAAGTTCCCCCAAGTCTTCAACGGACAGCTGTTCTTTGGGGCGACACCCGACGGAGTCACCGATTTCCAACACTTCCTCGAAGGGTCTGCGACCGGCAGTTTCGGCGGCGGCGGTGTGTTCGACCATCAGTACCGTAACAACGATTACGGATTTTTTGTTCAGGACGACTGGAAGTTACGCCCCGACCTCACACTGAACCTGGGGTTGCGAACGGAAATTCTCGGTGCCTTCTACGACCACAAGTGCCACATCGGCAATTTCGATCCCGAGTTGGGCAATCGCGGGCAGTATCCGTTTGTCTATGGCAAGTGCGCCAGCAAGTTCAATGTCCCGGGGCTGACTGGGTCGGGCAATAACACGACGTACAAGAACAACTATGCGACTGGATGGGGTCCACGGGTCGGCTTCGCGTGGGATATCTTCGGGCATCACGACACAACATTGCGCGGCGGTTATGGCATTTATTACGTGCGCGAAGATGTTGGTACCGTCGACCAACTTTCTTTCCAGGCTCCTTTCCTCCCCATCGCTGGATTACCGAACAACGCGGGTTGCCTCGGTACTTTCTTTGCCCCAGCGGGACCGAACACACCACCCCAATGCTTGAGCAACGGCGCCAACCTGAACGCGCTGCCAGCAGGCGGCACGCTCGATCCGGGATTCGTTCCTTGTCTGGGCGCGCTTCTGGATTTTCCGGGGAATGACACCAGCCAATTTCCCGACTATGGCTGCGCTACCGGAAGCGCCGGCCTGGTACCGTCGAACCTGCTGTTCGTCCTCACAGTTCCCCGACATTTTGTGACGCCCAGTACCCAGCAGTGGAATCTCACGCTACAGCGCGACTTGGGTAAGCAGTGGGTTCTGGAGGTGGGTTACGTAGGCACACATTCTCTGCATCTGCGTGAGACCCGCACGAATATACAGGCGTCGCTTGCAACCGTGGCGAATCCTATTGTGGTCACTGCGCAAGACGGCACGCAGTTCAGCATAACTAACAACACCACGTCCAACGGCATCGCCCGGTCGAACCTGCTGGGGGTGAACGGCTACGGCGGCTTCCAGATCTTCGCCAACGATGCCTATTCCCACTACCACTCATTGCAGGCGACGCTCTCGCGCCGCTGGGGCGCTGGATACTTCCAGGGCGCCTACACGTTCTCGAAAGCAATGGATGCGACCTCCAGCGGCAATACTGCTTTAAACACTGCCTTCAACGATGAAAGCGACATCCGGAATTCGTATGGATTGGCGGACTTTGACCGCAAGCATCGATTGAGCGTCAGCTATCGCTACGATCTTCCCTTTATGAGGGGGGCGACAGGGGCGAAGGGAGCGCTTCTAGCCAACTGGTCTGTCAGCGGTGTAACCATCTTCCAATCGGGCACGCCGTTCTCGGTGCTCGACTCCGCTGCTGGGTCGGCCTACTTGGCAACGTTCCTCTCGTTCAATAGCTTGGGCGCAGGCCTTGCGCCCGGGCGCACCATTGCGACGGGACTGACGTCGGGCGACATTCATAGCCGGCTTGACCAGTACGTCGATATCAACAACTTTGTTGCGGCTCCGCCGGCCGATCCTGCGGGTTGCGCCGCTGACCCGACGGGTGCAGCCTGCACTACGCAGTTCGGAACGCTCCACCGCAACATCTATCGTGGACCCTTCCAGCAAAACTGGGACTTCTCGCTGATCAAGCATTTCCGCCTCACTGATCGACAGGATCTCCGCTTCACGGCGGACTTCTTCAATATTTGGAACCACGCTAATTTTGCGAGTCCCGCATCGAATGACGTGGAAATTCCGGGCGCATTCGGCAAGATCAACAGCACCGTTGGCACTCCGCGCCTGATCCAACTCTCGCTGCGGTACGCGTTCTAACGTGACAGAAAAAACGGTCTCGCCCCGCATTCCCCTGCTCGAGCGAGACCAAGTCTCTCCGGAAATTGCCGCAGTCTACGACGCCCTGCTGAAACAGCGGGGCGTCGTTCCTAACATGTTCAAGACCCTGGCTCACACGCCGGCGCTGGCGTTGGGGATTGCGGGATTTTTGAAGTCGCTGCTCAGTGACAGCGCTTTGCCTGGCTGGTATAAGGAGTTGGTGGCGATCCGCCTTTCAGTTCTGCAGAATTCCCAGTATGCGATGTCGGCGCACGCGCTTTCTGCAAAACAGAAGGGCGCGAGCGACGGGCAAATTGCTGCAGCGCAATCGGATTTTGAAACGGGCCCCTTCACCGAGAAAGAGAAATTCGGATTTCGTTGCGCGGATCGCTTGCATCCTTCGCCCCAGGAAATCGACGACGAATTTTTTGCCCAGCTGAAACGCGTGTACACCGATCCGGAGATCGTCGAACTCGTCGCAACCGCTGCGGCCTTCGAACTGTTCCCGCGCTTAGTCGATGGCCTGCGGATTCCCACAACGCCGATTCCCGCTGGACTTCTAGGAAAGAAGGACTGATGCGTCCCTTGGCTTCACGATTGGCAGTGATGAGCGGCGAAGGTGCGCTCTCGGTATTCGCTCGTGCGAAGGAATTGGAACGCCAGGGACGTTCCGTTATTCACCTTGAACTCGGCGAGCCGGATTTCCATCCCGCCGGGCCCGTTATTAATGCTCTGGAGACGGCACTCCGCGCCGGCAAAGACCGTTACTGTACTGTAGCGGGCATTCCGGCATTGCGCGAAGAACTGGCGCAGTATCTTCACAGCACCCGTAATCTCAAGGTGTCGCCCGCAGATATTGTCATTGCTCCGGGCTGCAAGATTGCACTTTTCCTCGCCATGATGGCGATCATCGAGCCAGGGGATGAGGTGCTCTATCCTGACCCAGGTTTTCCAGGCTATCCTTCGATTACTGCCGGCATGGGTGGAGTTCCTGTCCCGTACGAACTCGCCGAGCGCAACCAATTCCAACCTGATCCGGACGAGATCGCTGACAAGATCACCTCTCGTACCAAGGCTGTGCTCACGTGCTCCCCGAACAATCCCACCGGCACGGTCTACACCGACGACGCCCAACGGCGGATTGCTGAATTGGCTGTGAAGCACGATCTCTATGTGCTTTCCGATGAGATCTACGCGCGGATTATCTATACGGAGAACTACATCTCCATGCTCAGTTATCCCGGCATGGCGGAGCGCACGGTGATCATCGACGGCTTTTCGAAGAGCTTCGCCATGACGGGCTGGCGCATCGGATATGCGGTCGCGCCACCGGCGCTTGCCGAGCAATTGGAATTGCTGGCGATCAACACCTACACCTGCGTGGCGGAGTTCACGCAGTACGCTGCGATCGAGGCACTGCGCGATCGCTCGGGCGCCACACCGAAGATGGTGGCAGAGTTCGCCGGGCGCCGCGAGCAATTCGTGCGTGAGTTGAATCGCGTCCCTGGATTCCGGTG
>Ga0137418_10003464_pt1 | contig 14513 bp, 12 predicted proteins | sample CZODoug3_1_2_16f_FD_122242 | JGI IMG/M metagenome (GOLD analysis project Ga0137418, IMG submission 122242) | Vadose zone soil fungal communities from Angelo Coast Range Reserve, California, USA - CZODoug3_1_2_16fungal (Hybrid Assembly) | ecosystem: Environmental > Terrestrial > Soil > Vadose... | reverse complement strand
AACATCCGCGCGAAATGAGCTGTGCTCAATCCTACCGATTGCGCCATCTCGTCGAGACTCAAGTCGTCTTCCATCTTCGCATGGACCAACTCTTTGACCCTTCGCAAGCGCGCTGAACCCAGCCCGCCTCGGTATGTCTGCACAGGACGGTGCCTTACTGCATGACCATGGACCAGGGTTACGGCCATCGCCTGTTCGACCGAATCCAGAAACAGCCGCCCGCTGGGAAAGCCAGCAACCATCTCCGCACGAGCGGCCGCAACCAGCGCACTCAGGCGGGAGTCAGCAAACTTGCGTGACGGGCGCAGTTCTACCTCGCCGTAAGCTCCGTCAGAGCTGGCCATCAGGGCCGCATCGGAAATTCCAAGCTGCAGATGCGGTACGTTCATGAGTCCAACCCACTCTCCCTCATGGCGGTGGCACAGTGCTAATTCGCATGCCGCGTAGTCGAACTTTTCGAGCGCGGAACGCTTGGAGCCCCACTCAATTGAGCCCGGCGCCAACATCATCGCGAAGGCCTGGTCGTGGCGTACCCAATGACGGGGCTCTGTGTCAGAGTCGGGCGGAAAGAGTTCAACTCTCATGCTTTTGCTCCATGCCGTCGTGTTGTGGACATGGCGAGGGGCTCTGCAGGCGCTGTTCACAATCGTCTGATTGGATGTACCTCTACGGCAAGGCGATACATTTATCTCGACGTGAAGTTAAGGGCTGTCAAGCGAGCCCGGGCACGCCGTGTCCGAGATCCCGGCACCTCCCCAAGAGATCATCATCGCGTCCTCACTGAAAACGGGTTTGAAGATCCTCTATCGCGGCACAGCGCTGTGCCGAATGTGCACATTGGAAGATTTTTAAGAAAATTGTGCGCAGGTTTGAAGATGGTGTATCGTGCGTACCCGTCAATGAGACTAGCCGATTAAGAGATTCGAGCAACGTTTGTGCCCGGTTGTATGCACCCGACTCTGGCCCAAGCTCTCCGGGCGTGGCGTCGGGAATCGCGGTACCACCGTGAGTCTGATTGGGTCTTCGCGTCAGCGCGCTCCAAAGGCAAGATTCCCCGCTCGGCGGGTGCTGCCGGGCAGGATTACCTTCGACCAGCGGCCGTGAAAGCGGGTGTGATTCTCGAGGGCTATAAAGGTCGGTTTGGGTGGCACAATCTCCGGCATTCGCTGGCGACGTTCTTCGCCGCCAACGAAGTAAACCTACCGGTGATCCAGAGCATACTGCGGCACGCGAAGCCGTCAACTACCGCGTTGTACATGCACCGTGTCAACGCTGCGCAGATGGCGGCACAATCGAAGTTCCTTGACGCGATCAAGGTGACGCCGGCTGCAGTTTAGGTAAACTTGGGTCGGAACTTGGGTTGGAAGAGAACGCAGAAGCGGTCGAGGGTTCGCTAAGTTCTTGAAAGTAATTGGTGGACCTGGTCGGGATCGAACCGACGACCTCTTCCATGCCATGGAAGCGCGCTCCCAGCTGCGCCACAGGCCCACTGTGTAAGGAAGGACGAACTTTTATTCTCGCTTAGCTAAGCAGGTTAGTCAAACCGGAGCAGCGCTCAGCCGCTCCGTCTCATCGAGAAACGAGAAACCAGAAACGAGCAACGGCTTTTAGAAGTTGAACATGTCGCGCATGTCGCCGGAGGCGCCATTGCGGCTGTTCAGAGAACCCAGGCTCCAGTTCCATTGGATAAAGCTCAAGATGGAAACATCATCCATAGTCACGTGCGAGACGAAACCCTGCTTCGCCATGGGCGAGATCACCATCATGGGAACGCGGACTCCCAGCCCTTGACTATCCAGCGTTGGTGGATTCACGTGATCGTACCATCCGCCGCCTTCATCCCAGATGACAACAATGGCGGTTTCCGACCACGCCGGTGAGGCCTGCACCCTTTGGATGGTGGTCGCCAGCCAGTTCAATCCCGCGGCCACATCTCCTGACCCGGGATGCATCGAGTGCGTGGGGCCCGGATTCACGAAGACTACCGACGGCAGCGTGTTGTTATCCAGCTGCGCAAAGAAATTGGTCAGGTCCTGAATGTGCTCGCTGTTCTGCGTGCTGGTGAAATATTGGAACGGATTCTGCGTCGCAACGTAGCCGAGGTCACAAGCATTGTAATTTTCGTGGAACCACGTCCAGGTCACATTCTTGCTGGTGAGCTGATCCCCCACATTGGGAAAGGTGAACGGCTTCGCCGCCGCATCCGGCTTCTGGCAGGGTCCATAAAAAGGCTGGACGCTGAAGATGAAGTTGTTGTCGCTGGCGGCAACCAAATAGAGTGGGTTAGTGGGTGCACTTCCGCTAGCGGAGGAATGGAAATGATCGGCCAAGGCGAATTGGCCGGCCAAACTCCACAAAGTGTCCATCCCCGTGATGCTGGAATCGTAGTAGCCCATGGAAATGTCACCGATGCGGCGAGCAAATCCGTCCATCTGACCGCCATCAATCGAAGCCACATAGTCGGCGTGAGAATGCCCTAGGTCGGGCGGATTGGTGTCGGTCAGCAGCGAAGGGCTGATCGTCCCGCCGCTCGAGGTCGACTGCGTGTATCCCGGTACTCCCGGACGCAGGCCTTCGACGGTTTGCCCTGCAGGCGGAGTGAACGTGCCGAATAGATGATCGAAGGATGCGTTCTGCATCACGATCACAATCACACGTTTGACCGACGACTGCGTGCTGGCCGTGGCTCCGCCACCGTTGCTCTTTTGGGTGGAGAGACCGCGGCACGCCGCCATGGACAAGACGAGGGCGATCGCCAACGACAAGGGAATGAGCTTTTTAGGATCGAAGAATGACCGGGGAACGATTCTCATTTTCTGGGGACCTGGAAGGCTAAGCCAACACCTTTACACTTGAATGGAAGGCGATTTGCGAGAGGAAGTTGCCCTGCAGCTCTGGATTAGTGGCTTCCACCCTGGCGGTGGTTTACACTGGCGCACCGTGCGACTGTGCAAAAAACCTTTATCCAGAGTCGCTCATCTGATTCTTTGGGCCCCGATCCAGACATGAGGACTTCGAATGAAGCGTAAGCCGTGGCTGTGCGCTGTCTTATTCCTATCGCTCGCCGCTCCCGGCGCTATGGCGCAATACGCCAACCCGGCAGCGGAAGCGAACGCCATCTTGAACCAGATCATCACGGCGTCGTCCAATGCCCAGCATGACGTCGCCCAGCTGCGCATCGATAAATGGAAGATCGATGGCGAGGCCAAACGTCGCGCCGAGGCGCGGGCGGAATCCATCTCTCGCAATCTGGTTGCCGCTCTCCCCGGCATGCTTGACGCGATCCGCGTCGCCCCCAACAGCCTGGCGGCGAACTTCAAGCTCTACCGCAACCTGAGCGCTTTGAACGATCCCATGGCAGCCTTGGCCGACGATGCCGCGAACGGCCCCAAAGAAGATCGCAACGCCCTCACCCTCGACCTGGAAAATTTTGAGCGCGCCCGACTCGCCTTGGGCGAACGCCTTGAGCGCCTGACCGCCAGCGCCGATTCCGACCTGGCCAAGTTCCGCGCCGGCGGGAAGGCTCCGGCCGCCGCGGGATCGAAGAAAATCATCATCGACGACACCGAGCCCCCGCCGAAGAAGCCACGGACCAAGAAGTAGGACACGCTCGCGAGGGACTCAACAATCCCTTTAGACCGTGGCACTTACCATCGCCTCTGAAACCTTCCTTCATCTGACGGTGTCTATCTACCAGGCGGCTAACCCCCAGGAGCCGCTCTGGAAAACGGGTGTATGCCGTGCTAAGGTTTGAGGTGACGCCATGAAAGCATTGGCGGGAGCATCAACTTTGGGCAATCTAGCCAGCGCGATCGGGATTCGCGGCGAAGAGTCGTCGGTGGTGGCTGAACTGAAGGCCGGTTCCGAGGACGCATTTTCGTGGCTGATCGCGCGCTATCATCAGCCCGTCTATAGCCTTGTCTATCGCATGGTGAACGACCCGGCCGACGCTGCCGACACCGTGCAAGACGTCTTCATCAAGGTCTTCCGCGGCATCAAGCGCTTCCATGGCGAGTCCAGCCTGAAGACCTGGATCTATCGCATCGCGGTGCACGAGGCTTCGAACCGGCGCCGCTGGTGGTCGCGGCACAAGGGCAAAGAAGTCACTATCGAATCGGATTCGTCAGGCGTCGAAGAAGGCGCTGCGCTCGGCTACAAAGACACTTTGCAGGACCGTTCGGAATCGCCTTTCGAGTGCGCCATGCACGAAGAGGTTCGCGCCAAGGTTGAAGCTGAACTGTCGCAGATCAACGAGCCGTATCGCACCACCGTGATCCTGCGCGACATTGAAGATCTTTCGTATGAAGAGATCGCCGAGGTGACCGGTGCATCGCTTGGAACTGTGAAGTCGCGCCTGATGCGCGGCCGCCAGGCGCTAAAGACGAGATTGGAACAGTACGTAAAGGAACACGGGGCAGAACTCGGGATTTCAGCAGGTGCGGAAAAGAAAGAAGCCGTGCCGGAACGTGCGCGCGATGCGCATGCTGTTGAGGTGGTGAGATGAATTCAACACAGGCCCAATGCGAACAGGTCCGCGCCATGCTTTCCTCGTATCTGGATAGCGCGCTGACCGGCGCCGAGATGCAGACCGTCTCCCGTCATACGGAGTCGTGTCCTTCGTGCGCCGAAGAGAGCGCGGCACTCGCCCGTACGCAACGCGTGATCGCCTCGCTCGGCCGCAAACCCGCCCCGGCTGACCTCGCCCTGCGTTTGAAAGTTGCGATTTCGCAGGAATCCAAGCGCATCCGTTGGTATGAGTCTTTGGCGCTGCAATGGCAGATCGCCATGAATAACTTCATGCTTCCGGCCACTGCCGGCTTGGTGAGTGCCATCCTTTTCTTCGGCATCGTGATCGGTTATGTGACGGTTCCCGTGAGCGCGGCTGCGCGTACCACCGACGTTCCCACCATGCTGTTCACACCCGCCGAGCTTCGCGTTGCACCCAGCGAAGTGGAACTGGGAATTCCGAATGACGAGTCCATCGTGGTCGAGACTTTGGTTGATGCGAATGGCCGCGTGGAATCCTACCGCGTGATCTCGGCGCCGGAAAACGCCCAGAAGCTTCTTCCCAAGCTGGACAACATGTTGATCTTCACTGTCTTCCGTCCTGCTACGGCGTTCGGCAAGCCGACCCCGAGCCGCGTGGTCTTGTCGTTCTCCAGCGTGAACGTACGCGGGTAATGGATTGAATGATAGCGCGCACCTCTGGTGCGCGCATTTCTTTGTCGTGGCGTGTCCCATCGCTTAAACTAATAGGATTCCCAGGAGGAATCTTCTGCGTCCGGCGGCCCTGCTCCCCGTCATCCTGATCGCGTCTGCGCTGTTGTGGTCGCAGCAGCCGCAGGGCGGATCTTCGTCCAAACGGGGAGCGTACACCCCACTTGAAGCTCCAACGTCAAAGATCACCTTCGATTCCAGCGAGACCCTGTTCAGCATCTTCGCCGCGCTGAATGCGTGCGGCTATGACGCCGACCTTTCGACATCGCAACCAGTCAGGCAGCAGGTTCGAACTGCGCTCGCCCGAGTTGCCTCTTCGTCCGATGAGGTACGTACAGCACAGACCAGGCTTTGCGCTTTTTATCGCGAGCATCAGCAACCGGAACCCGGCCGTACGCTCGCGCAGTATGTTTCGCTCGGTCTTTATCTGAGCGAGCCTCCGAAGTTTTCGCTGACCATCCCCGAACCTGACCTTCCGCCCGATGCAGCCTATGTGCAGGGCTTCGTTCCATTACTGCGTTCGTATTACGCCGCTGCCGGGCTGCACGATATCTGGCAAAAACACCAAGCCGAATACGAAGCCATGCTTGCTGGATTCCATCAGCCGGTGTCGCAAATGATCTCGCAGGTGGATTTCTACCTGCGCATGCCGGTGAGCGGATATCTCGGTCGCAGGATGGCCGTCTTCGCCGAACCGATGGGTCCCGCGTCCCAGGTGAATGCGCGGCAATATGGTTCGGACTATCTTCTTGTGCTCTCGCCCTCGCAGCAGGGATTCAAGCTCGACCCCATCCGTCATCTTTATCTTCATTTCATCCTCGATCCGCTCGCCACCAAGCACTACACCCAGATCAAGCAGCTTGAGCCGATCTTGAACGATGTGCAGAGCGCGCCCATGGAGCAGAGCTTCAAGTACGACATCAGCCTGCTAGTCACGGAATCGCTTGTCCGAGCCGTCGAAGCGCGTTTTCTCGGTCCGCGCCCTGGCAGCGGCAAATCACCCTCCAAGCAAGACGAAGCCTTGCGCCAGGCCGCCGTCAGCGATGCCATGGGCGAAGGCTACGTTTTGACGCAATACTTCTACGAGACCCTGAAGAATTTCGAGAAGGAGCCGGCCGGCATCAAGGACAGCTACGGTAACTGGCTCTACAACCTGAATCTCTCGCGTGAGCAGAAGCGCTCCCGCGAGATCGTTTTCAAGGACCGCGCCGCACCGGAGCTTGTGCACGCATCTAAGCCGATGCAGGTCGGACTGGTGGACGCAGCCGAAACCAAGCTTGCTGCCGGCGAAATCGCATCGGCAGAGGAGCTGGCCAAAGCTGCTCTCCAAAGGAAGAATGAAGACCCGGCGCGTGCCATGTTCCTGTTGGCTCGTGCAGCAACTGCGCGCAACGATCGAGTTGCGGCCCGGAGCTACTTCGAGGAAACCTTGAAGATCGCTCTCGAGCCGCGGCTTGTGGCCTGGTCGCACATTTATCTTGGACGCATGCTCGATCTGCAGCAGGAGCGTGAAGCGGCGCTCGCGCATTACAAGGCAGCGCTCTCCGCCGGAGACTCAACGCCGGACACCACGTCGGCCGCCCAGCGTGGACTGGCTCAGGCATATGCTCCGCCTTCCGCACAAAGGAACGGCGAACCGCAATAAATTTTTTTGCACGGCTGCGAAGCCGTCTATAGAAAGAGGAATCAAGAATGAAGTTCGAACGTTTGGCTCTCATCGTCGCGCTGTTGCTGATCGCCGGTCTGGCTTTCGCTCAATCGAACCCTGCTACTCCGCCCGGCGGCAGCGCTCCCGCCCAAGGTGCTCAACCAGCACAAGGCGCCCAACCAGCGCAGGGTGCGCAACCCGCTCAAGGCGCAGAGGCCACTCAAGGGGCACAACCCGCACAGCCCGCCGTTCCGCAGGCCAAGACCAAGGATGAATACGACGCCTTCATGCAGATCCAGGGTGCGCCCGATGCTGCTACGGCCGAGAACCTCGCCATCGCATTCGAGGCCAAGTATCCCCAGAGCCAACTCAAGGCCATGGCCTACAACTTGGTAATGCGGAAATATTCTGAGGCCAATAATGCCGATAAGGTCCTGACCAGCGGGCGCAAAGCTGTCTCCTTCGATCCCGACAACGTGCAGGCGCTGTTGCTCGTCTCTAGTTCGTTGGCCAATACCACCCACGATACCGACATCGATCGCGACGAGAAGCAGGCGGAGCTGAAGAAGAATGCCACCCACGCCATCGAACTCTTGAACAACGGTGCGCTCACAAAAATGGGCGCGACTCCCGAACAGAACAATGCTGCGCTGGCGCTGGCTTACTCCGCTCTCGGCACCATGGACGCGCACTTACACAACTGGGCTGCCGCCGAGCCGAGTCTGCGTAAAGCCACCGAGCTGAGTCCACAGGGAGATCCGGTAACCTGGCTCAACCTTGCCCTTGCGCTCGACAATCAGCAGAAGTATGCAGATGCCTTGGCGGCTGCCGACAAGGCAGCTCAATTGGCTACCGGGCCGGAATATGCCGAGGTTTTGAAGACCGCGCAAGGAGAACAGGCGCGGCTCAAGCAATTGTCCGGCGCAGCGACGACTCCCAACGCATCCGCACAAGCGCAGAAGCCGGCGGGTGCGAACCCGATGCCGAGTTCCAACGATCCGAACGCGCAGAACAAGCCGCAGGCACGTCCTAATAACAAGTAGGTCGGTTGACCAACGGAAATAACATCACGGCGCTGGAGGCGGTGCTTGGGCACCGCTTCGCGCGTCCTGACTTGATCGAACAGGCGTTGACCCACAGCTCGCACGCGCACGAATCCGGCGAAGAACAACCCGATCCTCTCGCGCCGCGGCGTGACAACGAGCAGCTCGAGTTCCTGGGCGACGCCGTCCTCAGCCTGATCACCAGCGAGGCTCTCTGGCGGCGTTTTCCCTCATTCCATGAAGGACAGCTCTCCAAGATGCGAGCGCACCTGGTGAGCGAAAGGCACTTGGTTCGTGCCGCGCTCGCGCTTGGCATCGGCGACTTCCTGTTCTTGGGCAAGGGCGAAGAAAAGAGCGGCGGAAGGCAAAAGCCTGCGCTGCTGGTGGACGCCCTGGAAGCCATTGTCGCAGCGCTTTATCTGGACGCTGGCTTCGAGACCGCGCGCAGCTTCATCTTGAAACACATCGTCGATCCCGAACTTCTACGCCTCGAAGCTACTAATACCGCCGGCATCTCAGTCAGCGACTTCAAATCCGCGTTGCAGGAAGTCCTGCAATCTGCCGGCAAGCCGCAACCTGCGTATGTTGTCACTCGCGAAGAAGGTCCCGACCATCGCAAGCAGTTCACCGTCGAAGCCCGTATCCTACCGCGCACGGGCGGTGCGCCTGAATATGTTGCGCGCGCCTCAGCTTCCACCAAAAAACAGGCCGAGCAACTGGCCGCCGAACAGGCGCTCGAACATCTTCGTGCGCATCCCCTCGTCCACGATCAGGCGGATTGAGCATGACACCTGAGACCGCCGTGGAACAACCAACAGTCCCCGTCACCCAGACTGCACCCGCCGTGCCGCACCCCAAGGATTCCTGGCTCACATCGCTGCAGTCCTTGGTTTCTACGGTCGTGATCGCAGTCTTCGCGATCACATTTATCGTGCAAGCGTTCCAGATACCTTCCGAGTCCATGGAGACGACGCTCCTCATCGGCGACTATCTCCTCGTCGACAAGGTTCACTTCAGCAACGGCGGCATCTGGGGCAAGATCCTTCCTTACGACCAACTCAAGCGTGGCGACATCGTCGTCTTCCGTTACCCGATGTCGCCCGAGCTGCATTTCGTCAAGCGCGTGATCGGCCTGCCCGGGGATCGCGTGAGGCTTGTGGACCGCCAGGTATTCGTCAACGGTGAACGTATTCATCAGGAGACTTATGCCCGTTTCACCATGTTCGATCGCAACGGCTTCCGTGACGACTTCCCGCTGATCGACCGCATCGACGGCATCGACGCCGGCTGGCTGAACACCTTGCCCAAATTGGTGCATAACGGAGAGCTGGTGGTGCCGCCCAATCAATACTTCGTTATGGGTGACAATCGCGATCACAGCTCCGACAGTCGCTATTGGGGCTTTGTTCCGCGCGAAAACATTGTTGGCCGCCCGCTCGTGATCTACTTCTCCATCGACGCTCCGCCTCCGAGTGCGCCCGATGGTAGACTCTCACGTTGGGGTTCGATGCTGCGGAACCTGCCTAGCCTCATCCGCTGGCGGCGCATGCTGCGCATCGTGGACTGATCTCTGGCACAAGGATCGGCGTGGGTAAGCGAGACAAGAAACCAAAACAAGCGGCTCCGGAAAAGCCCAAAGAGACCACGGCCGAGTTCATCGCCTCCATGGCGTCGGTGCTGGTCACCGGCTTGTTCATCATCACCTTCATCGTGCAGGCATTCGAGATCCCTTCCAGTTCGATGGAGAACACGTTGCTCATCGGCGATCACGTATTCGTGGATCGTGAACGCTTCGCCCCGCCTACAAAATGGGTAGGTCCGCTGCTTCCCTATCGCGAACCCAAGCGCAATGACATCGTCGTCTTCGTCTCGGTGGACACGCCGGGAATGTACATCGTGAAACGCATCGTGGGACTGCCCGGCGATCACCTGCGCGTGGTCGGCGGCGATCTCTACCGCAATGGCGAAAAACTAAGCGAAAGTTATGTTGTCCACAAAGATTCAGCCCGTCCCGAGGACGACTACACCCGCTACCGCGATTATTTTCCCAAGTTCCCGCCTCCGCCGGGAATGGACCTTCCCCAGGAGTGGATCCTCACCATGGGTTCGCACATTCAGGCAGGCGAGATCGTGGTCCCGCCCGATACATACTTCGGCATGGGAGATAATCGTGATGTCAGCAAAGACAGCCGCTACTGGGGATTCATCCCACGAGCCAATGTCATCGGTCGCCCAATGTTCATATACTGGTCTTTTGATACCCCGCGCGATCAGTATCAAAAGAACACTATCGGCGACCGGATCAAGTTCGTTGTGCACGTGATCACCCACTTCTTCAGCGAAACGCGGTGGAACCGCACCCTGAAGATGGTTCAGTAGAGACTCAACCCTCGTAGATTGCGAAGTCATTCATGAGCATCACTCCAGCAACTCCATCCGAATTCGAATATGAATTGAAGTCGCGCAGTAAAGCGCGCTGGGTGCTGGTGGTTGTCGTCATCATCCTGCTCGCGATCTTTGTGCCTCCGTTCATCTCGCTGAACCGGTTGAAAGGCCGCCTGGGCGGGACCATCGGCGATTCCCTTGGCCGAAGGATCAGCATTGGACGTATCAGCCTGCGGTTGGTACCACAGCCTGGCTTCGACCTGAGCGATGTCGACATCCACGACGATCCCAACTTCAGCGCCGAGCCCATGCTGCACGCCGACAAAGTTAGAGCGACGCTTCGTCTGAGTTCGCTCTGGCGCCGCCGCCTCGAGATCGCCAGCCTCACCTTCCAGGAACCTAGCGTGAACCTGGTGCGAAATGATGCCGGAAAGTGGAATATTGCAACGCTTCTCGAACGTGCGCAGCGGATCCCGTCCGCACCCACCTCGAAAGTGACCAGCGAATCCCGTCCGCGCTTCCCATACCTAGAGGCCGCCAACGCTCGCGTAAATTTCAAGATTGGGATGGAAAAAAAGGCCTACGCCTTTTCCGAGGCCGATCTTGCCTTATGGCTCGCATCCGAAGACGAGTGGCACGTGCGTATGGAAGCTCGACCCATCCGCAGCGACCGTAACCTGCACGATACCGGCACGATCAAGCTCGAAGGAACATTTCAGCGCGCATCGGATCCGCGTCAGACCCCGCTCAATCTGACCGTGGCGCTGGATAAAGGCCAGCTCGGACAACTAAGTGAATTCGTCTATGGCCGCGACCGCGGATGGCGCGGCGGACTGGATGCCAATGCGACCATCTCCGGCACTCCCGCAGACTTGCAGCTCACGCTCGATGCCACCCTCGACGACTTCCGCCGGTACGACATCACCGGGTCCGACTCTTCGCGCATTCGCACCCGTTGCACAGCTCGCTACGTGGATTCCGCGGAGCAGCCTCATTCGCTTACCGGATTGGACTGCCGTTTGCCCGCCGGGAACGGAGACGTAAAACTTCGCGGCGCTGTGCAACAGGTCTTTACAAGTCCGCAGTATGACCTGAGTGTTTCCGTCTCGCACCTTCCCGCCTCCGTGCTCGCCAGTGGTGCGCGGCGGATGAAAAAAGGCGTGATCGCCGACCTGAACGCCACAGGAGAAGTGAATGCGGCCTTCACCGTTAAGACGGAGCCATCCTCCGGGGACTCCGGTCCTGTGATCGCCGGCGGCGGCGCGATTCGCGACCTGCGGATCACCTCCAAGCTCATTCAGCCTGAGCTTACGGTCGGCGAGATAAAGTTCGCCTTTGATCGAGACGACAGCAAGCCTGCGGTCCGCAGGAGCCGCAGATCGCAGCCCCCAATGGCAGCGATGCCGGCTACATTGCGCATCACCGCCACTCCCCTGCCACTCGGTGCAGCGGGACATCTTGTGTATCTTGAAGGCGCGATCCACTCTGCAGACTTCTCGCTTTCACTGCGCGGGCAAGCTGACCTTCCCCGCGCCTTCGCTATCGCCCAGGCGTTTGGGTTCGCTGCGCCGAAAGCCCCAGTCACCGGCGTCGCCGACTTGAACCTTCAATTGAGGGGCATTGCGCATGATTTCCCCCAACCCTGGTTGGAAGGCAAAGCTTCGCTTTCGAATCTTCAGGTCAATAGCGGGCCGGTCCCCGTCGCGATGGACTTTGCGACCGCGGAGTTTTCGCGAGGCGCGATGAACTTCTGGACCCAGGAAGCCGTTCTCGGCAAAAGTGGCATCAAGTTGCGCGGGAGCGTTACGTATCCAATGCCGTGCTCAACTGAGCCCTGTCCGGTGCGCTTTGCTCTCGCCAGCAATGAACTGCGGCTCGATGACGTCAACTCTCTATTGAATCCGCGCCTGCGCGAGCGCCCGTGGTACAGCTTTGGCAAACGCAACGACGCAAGCGGGATGGATGGCTGGACCGGCGATGGAACCATCAATGTCGGGCGTTTCGTAATAAAGTCGGTCGCACTCGATCGCTTCTCCGCCTTCGTGCACTATGGCGAAGGAAAGCTCGACGTCACCAACATTGCTGCCGACCTGTTCGCCGGAAAGCACCTCGGCGAGCTTCACGTAAATTACGCGGCGGAGGAGCCGCGGTACGATCTTGCCGGGACCGTCAGCAACGCGTCACTCGAGAATTTGGGACTGTCGCTCTGGTCGAATGCATGGCACGGCGGACCTGCACACGGTGGAACAATAGACGCCAAGTACCAACTGCACCTCTCCGGTTGGGATGCGGCAGCACTCTTCAAGTCGGCCGCAGGCTCTGCGGACTTGCTTTGGAAAAATGGCGCCTTCACCGGCCATGCCGATAACGGCGCCGCACGAACACTGGCTGTCTCTGATTTTTCCGACCGTGTCACTTGGAAAGACGGATCGCTGCAGATCCCGCCCGCAACACTGAAAACCGCGAGTGGCGCATTCGAGATCGCCGGGACCTTTGGCCGCAGCTACGACATTCGTGTGCAGTCGAACGGCAAGCCAGTGCTCGTCGCCTTCGGGACGCTGACTGCGGTGCCGCCCTCGACGCCAGTGGCCGCAAAGAAATAGTGCCTTGATTGTGTGGGCGTGGGCGCCTCGCCCGCGCAATATTGACTCAACTCGCAGCCTTTAGCTGCTTCTCCACTTCCTCGATCGCGCGCTGCAACATCTCTTGGTGTCGCTCGTTCGAGCTTCGCTCCAGGTCAGCCTGCAACTTTTTCTTGGTCAAGATCAGCGTCTCGCGCTTCTGCTTTGCCTCGATCTGTTGCGGCGATAGATGCGGCTTGGGGGTCAGGGGCACTAGAGCCTCTTCCATCTGCGCCTCAACCGATTTGCTCTCCCACCCTCGCGCCATAGTTCAACTCGCCGTGTACAACTTCTCGATACCATAGGATGCCGCCGCCAGAAGCACGGTCGCCGCGGCCAGTCCGATTCTTTGAACCTTCAAGCGTGTATCAGAGTCGAAGCGCGTGCTCCACGCGAACAACAGGCCCAAAAGCAGTCCGTAAATCAACCCTCCGAGGTGGGCAATGTTGTTGATGCGCGCCACTACGGCCCCTATCAGCAAGTTGTACAGAGCGAGCTTCAATACTTCCTGCTTCAGCGGCTTCAGCCGTTCGTTCGGGACGTTCAAGCGTCCAAATTGCAGGACTGCTATCAGCACCCCTGCAATCCCGAAGATCGCTCCCGAAGCCCCCGCGCCCACGATGTTCGGCTTCAGAAGAAGACTGAGGACATTTCCCGCGATTCCCGTTAGCAAATACGTCGCAAGAAAATTCCATCGTCCGAGCAGGCGCTCGGCGATCAGTCCGAGTCCCCAGAAAACGTACATATTGAAAGCAATGTGAATGATGCCGATGTGCACAAAGACTGCAGTGACCAGCCGCCACCATTCGCCGTCGTGAAGGATGCTGTATCCAAACGTCCCACCCCACCTCATCACGTCTCCAACACTAGGCGAGACAAAAGCAGCCGGAGAACCACTCGAAACCGACATTGCGATGTAGACCAGAACGCAGATGGCGATGATGCTGGTCGTCACCGGAGCCTGTTGCCAGACCGCAGGCTGCTGACGCGGTTGTTCGATCACTTGCTGTTTGCGCGCGCATTCCTCGCACATGTCGCGCTCGTCGCCGAACGAGAATCCCGGCATCGGGTTGCCGCACTGTGCACAATTGGCCATCGTCTTTGAGCTTACACGAGAGACCAGTGTGTTATTTTGGACTGTCCCCACAATCGCCATGCCGCGCTACGAATACCGCAAACTCGAGCAGCTCCCCGAGGCGACCAAAGCCTTCGACGCCTGGATCGAGCAGCTCGACCGCGAGTTCTCGAATAAAGACGTCACCCATCGCAGCGAGGTGGTGCGCAACACTCTGCACGAGCTGTATCTCGGTCGCCCCTATGCACCGCCTCGACACGGTGCGCCTTTGGCTGAACAGGCATTGATCCACAGCTTCGATCCGCGCAACGCAACGTTAGAACCCGAATACTACGGCGATGTGGACCCGGCGAAATATGCCGAGCGCAAGCCTCTGATCTGGTTCTGGATGATGTACGACCGTTCGCCGCTCGGAATCAATCATCATCTCGGCTATCGCGTGCGCTACATGCTGGCGAAGCACATCTTCAAGCACATCGGCAAGAACGTAAAGATCTTCCACGGCGTCGAGATCTCATTCGGCT
>Ga0137418_10003463_pt1 | contig 14514 bp, 11 predicted proteins | sample CZODoug3_1_2_16f_FD_122242 | JGI IMG/M metagenome (GOLD analysis project Ga0137418, IMG submission 122242) | Vadose zone soil fungal communities from Angelo Coast Range Reserve, California, USA - CZODoug3_1_2_16fungal (Hybrid Assembly) | ecosystem: Environmental > Terrestrial > Soil > Vadose... | reverse complement strand
GCCACTTTCCAGGAATGGAGGTTCTTAGCCATGCGTTGTCCCTACTGCAAGAATAGCCAAACAGAAGTCTTCAGAACCAAATGTCTTCGCAGCAGAACATATCGTTACCGTCGCTGCCAGTTCTGTAAGGCAAAATTTAGAACGCAAGAAAAGCCAGTGCGCTGGGAAGGCGTAGATCGCAAATGGCCCGGTACGGCCCCGAACCGAAGAGGCTGGGGCAGCCATAGAGCGCCGGCCCTTCGTGGAAATTGCGAAGTGGAGTCCTGTGGAGTGGACTTCAAACAAACCGGAACGAAACGCCACGTGGATCACATCGTGCCAGCAAGGCTAATCCGGAGATTGAGGGCAGGGAATCCGGACCGCCGAGAGAATCTTCAGTGCATCTGCGACAGTTGCCATGGATGCAAGCTTCAAGCAGACCACAAGCTGTGCATGGGGGATAAGCTCGGGTACCTGGAGATTCTTCGCACCCACCATTTTGATCTTGGACGGGCCGAGCGGGCACTTGCTTTATACAGCCTCTAGCTCTTGTGGAAGAATCCCACAGAGCCACAGGCCTCGTGCCCTTATGATGTCCTGGTGAAATCCTCGGGGGAGCTCTTGCTGCAGGTTGCATCCCTGCGTCGTGGGTTCGATTCGTGCAGCTCTTTAGCTCGCGCTTATACAGACCCCACACCGGTTCCGCACCAAGCGGCAACTCTGGGCGTACAGCGGCCTGGCCTTGAAGACCAGCGTCAGCGGGGAGTACCTCTTCGTGGGAGACCAGATCAAACGCTCCAAGAAACTCATAGTCATCCGCGGGCTCAACAAAAACCATAACCACGATCTGAAAAATATCTTCAACGGTGCGGCCATTCGGGCCGCTGCTGTCGGCCGGCCTTTCCAGGACTTCTACGCTGCGCTGGTTGCCAAAGGGCTGAAGCCACCGATGGCGCGCCTCACTCTGGCGCGGAAGGTCGCCGCGATCACTTTGCTCGTCTGGAAGAAAGGAGTGCGCCACTGAGAAGGTAGCCCCTTTTAGCGCGAATCTGACCTGCTGGACACCTTACAATTCTGCGACTTCGGCTTGGGTAATGTTGTCCAACACCTGGGTCACGAAGGCACTGCACTCTTGACTATTCCATGCTGTGGCGTGTTTCTTACCTCCCCGCTGAAAGCATCACGGACGGCCTGTTAGAACGTTTCTACCGGCGAGCGCAGTCAAGCCGGAATATAAGCGCTGGCGAAGGTAGTCACCCCCAGGAGGGCATCGCCAACAGGGACTGCGAAGACGAAAGTATTCGTTCATGGGCCGGTCGTCCTGGAGAGCGGGAGTGGCTGGCGAGAGTCGAATCATCTGATCGAGCGTCGTTTCCTGCGAAAGCATGAGATTGACCTGCTCGACTGGCGTCTTGGCTGGCCCCCATTCCATCATGTCGGTAACGGCACTCGCGGGCATCCGTGCCACCAATTCCTCCGCTGTGCGAAGAGGAATCAGGCGCGCACTTGCGAGAAAGTGCCACCCCCAACGGTCAACCGACCGAAAAACGCGAACGTGGTGAAAGGAATTCTGAAGAGCATGGGCCACAGCGGACTGGACGACATCATCACCCTCGGGCAACCACTGTTGAAGTATGCCGCTAGGCCGAAGGTGCTGGCTGACAGAGGCGTAGAATTCTTGCGAGTAGAGTAAGCTGGAACCGGCGGCCGAAACTGGAGGTGGAGGATCAATGATGATGGCGTCATAGCGCTGAGACGAGCGTTCCAGATAGCGCCGCCCATCGTCAATCACCACGTGCGCGAGCGGCGATGCCAACACATTCGCGCCGTCAGGATGATAGTAAGTGAATAGCTTGGGGACGCTGGGAACCAGATCGACTACCGTTGTAGGAGCTCCCCAGGAGATTGCGGATCGGAAAGTTGTCCCCATTCCGAAGCAGATGACTAGAGAGTTCCGTGGCGGCTGCTCAAGCGAGGAGAGGGTAAAGTGCGCCATCATCTTCGTGATGGGGGACAGAAATGTCATGCCTACCCCATTGACGAGAAGCGCTTTTTGCATGCCTGTCCCCGTCGCAATTACGGTGGCCGTACTATCACGTAGGACCTTCCGTCGATGGAATTGCGTCTCGTAGTCTTTTGTTAGTAGGAAAATCGCCAAAGCTGCGACCACGATACCGACTTCGGAGGTTCGTTGCAAAGGCTGAGACTTGCCAACAACGGTCCTTGTAGCTGCCATGGCAAACCAGGGCAAAACCAAGACCAGCATAGATAGGTGCTCTCCAACTAGAGGCAGCAAAAGGAAACCAGAAATGAGAGGGCCCACGATGCAGCCCAACACGTTTACTGCATAGGCCCGGCCCGCGCGGTCGGGGTCACCCGCTGACCAGCGGTCCATCAGCATCGGCGTAAGGAAACCGATCACACCGGCGAACGGAGCCACGCCCACGAAAACGCGGAGGAAGGAGTTCATCGGCAAGCGGGCGTCGGACGTAAGCAAGGGAAGCAGCCCGAGCAGGGCAAGTGAAATCCATGCGAGTCGGCCCTCACAGTCGTGGTGGAGGTTCCAGAAGCGATATACTTGGGATCCGGCAAACGTTGCTAGTAAATATGAGGCCAAGATCATTGCGAAGGAATACACGAGAGGTCCCACGTAGGGGGTGAAGAGCCGAATCCAGACGACCTCCATGCTCATGGTCGTAACCCCAGTTGTGAACAGCAAAACCAGGACGCTCTTTTGCGTTCCGACGCTAGCGGACGATGCCTCAGCCTCTTTTGAGGGAATTGTCCCGCTACGCTGCCGAGATGCAAGCGTCAGGAAGGTGGCAACTGTCGCGATCGTCGCGTTCAGGAGCGCGCCGATCTTGAGCGTGCCGTGGAAGCCATAGACTTCAATAAAGAAGAGCGGAACTACGGCCCCCGCAACAGCGCCTAGGACATTTGCGACGTAGAGAAAGCTAAAAGATCGGCGCGCATCGTAACGCGAGTCGCGACGGATGGCGAACATAGCCAGTGGAATGGTAGCACCCATGCACGCGCACCACGGGACCAGAGTCAAGGCCACCCATATACCCGAAACCAAATAGTAGGTGCCGGATGAAACCGCAACCTGTTTCGTCAACTGTTCCAGAAGCCGATGCCCCCAGTCCAATTGCATGGGAACCAGTAGGGCCGAGATGCCGATCACAAGTTCGGAGACGGCGTACAGCCTGAGCGGGGGAAGGCTAATCCGTCCTTGATAACGCCGGATCAGTGCACCGGCCGCCCAGGAGCCAGCACCTATTCCGGCCATGAATGCAGAAAGAATGATTGACACGAGCGCCGTTGTGACGCCGAACTGCGCCATCGATAGCCGCAACCAAATCAGCTCGTACAAAATTCCGCAAAACCCGGAGACAAAAAAGAACGCGAAGTACCAGAGCATGCTCACCGTCGCTGCATTGCCGAGTATTTGATTACGCCGAGCTTAGAACGACCAGATTTGACCAGAGCTTGCCTTGAGGTGTCAACGAGCCCCGGAGTTCTCGCTGCAAAAATAAGATTGTCCGGTTTGTGTAATGTTGATTTGTCCGCTTTCATGGGGGCTGGGGGGCCAACCAAGAGAACAGAATTGACAAAGCGGCAAGAGTCAGCACCTTGGTTTAAGACGTGCCAGGAGCAGAGATATTGCAAGCAATTAGTTTGGCCAAGTCTCATCCCGAACTCTTCAACCCTTCTGCCTTGACAATTTCGACGCGCAGGCGTTTGTTCTAGCGTGACTTGCGCAGCTGACTGAACAATCTGCCTTGGTAACGTTGCGGCCAGTTTCGGCTTCTTGAGATTCTGCCCTTCCCCCCGTTTTCCTGCTCGTAGAGGTGTTCCGCCATCATGCCGCGACTCAAAGAAGGTTAGTCAGGCCAGAAAAATGCTAATGCCCTAAATTCATACCTGGAGTGTCTTAGTTCGGTGACGCAGGTGGGCTTACCCTGTCCGGCTACTTTCTTTCGCCTCCCTCACTTGGACCGGAACGTAGTAGTCCAACAGCAGTTTTCTGCCTGCAGGGCTGAATAGCCGGTAATAAGCGACTCCAGACCTTTGTAACCAGCACTTTAAGGTTGTGTTCAAAACTCCGAAACCATATTTCACGCTCCGTGTGAAATTGATCGAGGAAGCCTCCTCGAAATACTTCGTAGGGCAGGAAATCTCACCGATCCGATAGCCGAAACAGACGCACTGCAAGAGAATTTCATTGTCAAAGACAAAGTCGTCTGAGTTCTCAAGGAGCGGCAAGGTTGTCAGGACGTCCTTGGCGAAAGCTCTGAAACCGGTATGGTATTCGGATAACTTTGCTCCCGTGAAAACGTTCTGAAACGCTGTCAAAAAGCGATTGGCCACGTACTTATAGAAAGGCATCCCGCCTCTTAGCGCGCCACCTCCGAGGATTCGAGAACCCAGCACAACATCGTGGACTCCAAACGCGATCATGCTGGCCATCGCGGTCACCAACAGCGGTGTGTACTGATAATCGGGGTGAACCATCACCACGATGTCTGCTCCCGCAGCCAACGCCTCACGGTAGCAAGTCTGCTGGTTTCTACCGTAACCATAATTCTTATCGTGAACAAAAACTTGCAAGCCTAAGCTTTCTGCAATTCTCACGGTCTCGTCTGCACTTCGGTCGTCAACGAGAATCGTTGTGTCCACAATTTCAGGCAGTTCGCGGACGGTTTTCTCGAGCGTTTTCGCTGCGTTGTACGCTGGCATCACCACGACAATGCGCTTCCCGTTAATCACTTTCGACTCCGCCAACTATGCTGCCATGGCCTTGGATCTCTGGTCTCGACTCATTCTGGCGAAATTCGACGAGCTTCCAATGTGCCATTTCGCAGATAGCGTACCATCTATGGTTCCAGAGTCGCCTACAAATTCCGCCACTTTCGCTTGAATTCAAATGCATCACTTATATGTCGCGCTGACGACGATACCTGTCGCAGCATCCCGGAAAATTGTCTTAACGCGAGGACTGGTTAGGCCGGGATCGCTGGCGGGAGTGAAGACGAAATAATCGTAATCAGCGGGCGCCAAGGAATTAGGAGACTCCCAAAAATAAGATCGATCCTTCACATCATATGGCTTCATCCACTCCGCCCCATATCGACGACGATAAAAATTGATTTCCGGTTCGTACCACCAGGTACCCCCGACCCGTACACCCGTCAAGCCACGCGCACGGGCATCCTCGGAAATAGTTTTGAAAAGTTGGCGCGAAATAACGTCGTAGGCGTTGTACCTGAAATATTCGGTGTTCAGTGAAAGCGCGTAATCGAATAGCACAGCCGGGATAATGATCCAGCCTAGCAGTTTCAGGCGAGAGCGGGGAAAGCGAAGCCACAATTCGCGAGCGCTCAGCAGGGAACTGATCGTGAATAATTGAATAAAGTATAGGCAAGTTCGGCTAACGGGGTAATTCACTTTCACAATCACATGGAGCAGAACCGTTAGGACGACAGATGCTATAGCCGCAACACTGAAAAGCTGGAAATGTAGAGTCTGACTCCTGTCTGATTCTGTCCGACCGCGCAGCGTGAATATCAGACTGAACAATACAAAGAAAAAAGCTAGGGGAAAGATTACATAAACACCTAAATCCGAAACTCTTTGCTGCCAACTGCCCGCAATCGGCGGAACTGCGCCTAGGCTGGTCGAGTAGACATCCCCGGTCCACTTATACAGGAATGAAGAGTTAAACAGGTCTCGGATTGCATCGGAACCGTGGTGCAACCCCATGTTGAACATCACTGGGCGCGCCTGAATTAGAAAAGGCCATAAAATAATTACACCAACCGAGAGACCTGGAAAAATAAGGTACTGTGCAAAGATCCGAACCGAGCGGCCACCCATCTCACTGAGGTTCAGTCTTCCCCTTAACGCAATGGCGGCAAGAGACACTGCCAAACTCGCTGCGGGAATCAGATTTGTGAGACTTGCGGCGACAGACAGGGCGAGGAACACAGATGTGATAGCACAGTCCCTACGCCAGGCCGCCTCTTCAAGACAGAAAGATTCACGGTCCGTCATTCTCGCCAGAAAGTACATGGCAGCCGCGAGGAAAGCCATCCCCAAACTGTAGCCCCGGGCCGCGGCCATGAAATCCATAATCAAGGGGTTCAGGCAAAGCAGGGCAACTGAAAGAGGCAGCAAGATGCCCTCACCGAACAACTTCCTCAAGAGAAGGTAACTGAACCCGAGATATGTAGCAGCGCCAAACAGACTGGGCGCGCGAAGGGAAAGCTCACTCACACCGAAAATCTTCACAAAGAACTTCGCGATAATCGTGAATAAAACATGATTCGTAGTGTTGAACTTTAACACATTAGCGATGCTACCATCTATGAACCATTCGTATGTCAGTGCCTCGTCGTGAGCAATCGATTGACCCATGGCGCGAAGAATCGTCACGCCGAACACAAACGCCATAAGTGACAGCGCAATCGATCGAGAAAGAATCGTGGACGACTTCGTAAGCATGGCCAGCCCAGTTGAGATTTGCCCTAATTTCGCTGAGAATTTATACCATAAACAGCGCCTCTAGGATTGCATTTGGCAGGAGGTAGTGACTCAGTGTACTGCTCCCCCAAAATTTAGACAGTCAGGGTCTCCGAATTTAGTACAGCTTCAAAACTCCGAAAGGCCTCGCGAGGATTGGGCAGTGAGGAGCAGGTGCCAGCCGAATCGGCGTTCCAAGAATCGGAAAAACGGTCCCGGCATCCAACGGAAATACCACTCTTTGACGTACCGATACTTGACGTAGTCAGGGATGCGATAAGGGAAGATGTGCTCGACCCGAACGTCCATCGCACGGAAGCCGTGCTTTTCTAGGAGCCGACGCCCTTCGCGCCGTGTGTATGTGTAGGTCACCGGGCAGCCGGTCTGGGCTTCAGAGTTTTTCGCCACCACGTCTTGCAGTTTCCAAAATCGACCCTTGCCCTCCGTGGCCACTATCCAGGCGACTTTCCAAGACCGACGGTGATAGACCATGATTTTGACGGTTGTTCCCGGGCCACTGTACTTCCGAAGCTGCTCCAGCACCGCGTCCGGATTCGGCGTGTGGTGAATTACACCGAAGGAATAAATCAAATCGTACGGCTCCGGCGGAACGAAGCTGCTGAGCTGTTCCGCATTCCCCGGACAAAACCGAATGCGCTCTTCCACTCCGAACACGGCGGCACGCTTGCGGGCCAGCTCCATCGACTTCTCGGAAAGGTCCACGGTCGTGACCTGCGCCCCGGCGCGGGCAAAATTGACCGTGTCGGTGCCGATGCCGCACCCAATTTCGAGCACCTTTTTGCCGCGCCACCGCTCGAACTCCGCAAATCCCGGTATGTGATATTCCACAAAGTATTTGCGGGCCTCCACCTCGTCGAAGTATTCGTTCGTCCCCACTGGCGCGGTCGAATGCCGGATGTTACAGGGACGCCCGTTCCAATAATCCCTGACGCGCGCGATTTCCACATTAGAGAAAGTCATTGGGAGATTGTAGCGGAAGTGTCAAGCATCGATCGGTGGACCAAAGAAGAAGCCATTCACCGACCCCGTCGTCACGGCGTCGGCTCACATGCTCGTTGCCTGCGCCCAGCGGTCCATCTCTCGGCACTCCGGGTCATCGCAAGCCGCATCAAATTCCTTCGATGTGGCTCCGCACCAGGGACACTTGCACTCGCCGACGAATTTCCCGAAGAAGCGCTTGAGCTTTTCCACATCGGAGAAACTCTAGCACGTCTGCTTGTCGCAAAAAACAATCTATTGAGAGCCCCAACAAGACGCATGACGTACTTGTTCGAAGAGCTCTGAGGCATAGACCGGAACTGCTTTTGAGATGTAATGCGTCACATGACGCACGTGCACCATAGGGTTCTTCTAAGCCTTCTCTCAACTACAAAGCACAAGCGCGGGGTTTATCATGCGTCACGCGCGCACGCGTGACGTTGCCCCCTCAAGGCACCTTCGCACAGTGCGCTTGCACGTGACGGTGATACCAGTTGGAGAGTTTCATCCGCTCTGCGCGACAACTGATATTGAAGGTCATTAAGTTAACCACTTCATATAAACTTTGGGCGGAGATTTCGGTTCAGGTTTTCTCTGAGTTGATCTTTTGCCAATCTTGGGAACTAAGTCTGCAAGCAGCTGACGCGCCGAAGTGTAAGGTCGGAGATAAGCCTCTTCCAGGTCTGGTGGAGGGTCGGAAAACCTCGCTCGCAGCTCCCTATCAACAATTCTCAAGCGTTTATGGATAATATTCAGGCAACGAGTACAAAATCCATTACCGCCATATATTACATTCTTACGCAAGCATCGCAGGCAGCCGTAAGTGTCAAAATACAAACGCAACCGTTGGTGATGAGCTACTGGCAGGAGTCGTTCAACGCTTCTGCGCAGTTTCATTGTGAGAAAGAGGGGCGGGAGGCTTTTCTTTTTTGTCCGGACACGCGTCAATGAAACCCCTCTGCGAGCTGGGCGACCGTGGGAGTTTATAGGTTTCTCGGGTGACATTTATCCAGAACTTTCTGCACTTGGTTCATGCTCACATGCGTATACTTCTGTGTAGTACTAACACTGATGTGTCCCAGCATCTTCTGAATCATCCTTATGTCTGCACCATGGTCGAGCAGGTGAGTCGCGAACGTGTGTCTAAGAAGCTGAGGATTGACATGTATACCAACCTTGAGTCCAACTCTCATAACCACCCATCTTACGGTTACGCAAGCCAACGGCTTCCTTCCAATTAGTATGTTTGGGATTGAACTTGGAACCTGTCGTTTCAGCCTTCTCAATGCCTGATCGTACGTCAGGCCTTCTCGTTGAGGAACATACCAGTGAACACGTTGCGAGCGCTTCGTCGCCAGGTCGTATTTATAGAAGTAGGAACGCCAAGCGCCATTCGGACTGGGAATTAGGTGCCTTCGGGGTGAGGAGCGAGAAACGAACAAGTATCCGCTTTTCCGTTTTCCGATATACCGGCGAAGATAACCGGAAATTGCCCGAGGAAACAAAACATATCTGTATCCACACTTGCCAAGCACGCGTATGCGCCGAGCCATCAGGTCCACGTCCTCAACCCGCATACTACGAACTTCTCCAGCACGTGCTCCTGTACCGTAAAGGACTTCAATCATGGTTCGCTCATGGAGATCGCGGGCGGCCGTCAACAGCAAGCCCATCTGCTTCTCAGTCAGCACACGCGGAACAGTTCGTTTCAGTCGTCGTAAGCGAATGAAGCGCGGGGGAGACCAATTGATTAGGCCCCCCATGTTGAGAAAATCAAAGAAGCAACGGAGGGCGCTCATAGCCCGCCAGACGGTTGCTCGCTTAAGACCAGTTCGCGCGATTGAAGCCAAGAAATCTCGCACATCAAGATGTGTCACTTCTGTCGCTGGAATGTTATTTAGAAATCGGCAGAGCGACACAACGGAAGCCAAATAATGGCGATTCGTGGTTCCTGTATATTCCTGAACTCTTAGCCAGCGGGCAAACCGCGATGCTAGATCCGCGTTGAATTCGCGAGTGGAGGGCATAGCTGAATTGGGAGAGTACATACTGGGCCCAACGATTTGTCAATAGAATAGCTTTTTTTGTCCAGCACAATCCGCATAGGCGTCAAGTACTTGGTCAGATTCGGTTGGCTGGCTGTGGGTAGCACCGTGCAAACGTGGGACTTAGTGAATCAGTTCAATAATTCGATCCCCACCGCCCCTACCATGCAACTAGTTGACATGCTGTGACTTCCTTTCGGACTTGGCCACATCTGCGCGCAAAATTCGATCCGCGCACGGAATCTGAGCCACCTTCTCCGCTGCGTCACGTTGCTCTGATCCGACGACGTGAATGTAATACCGCATCGTCGTACTCGCGTCGGACTTGCGAGAATCGAGAGCCAGTCGGTACCGACCAAGGCGTTGCAGCTCCAACTGATGCACGCGCTCCGCGGTTTCCCGGCAGTGCTCTACTAGTTCGTCCAGCGCCTCGCGGACAATTCGGAATGCGCGAGGCTTTGAAACGGATAACGCCCCGCCGATTTGGCGAAAACTTGCTCCTGAGGCCCTAAAAGCTCAAGCCATAATCATTTGTTGGTATGACTTCACCCTTCGGATGAGCAAAAGCATGCGCCACGCTTTCCGAATTATCTTCCCAAGGAGTTTAGGCAGACGGCTTTGATCTCGAGAGGCGGCCGCGGGATAGTTTCCACGCAAGCCACACGACCAAGGTGCCGAGGAACCACAAAAAAGTATGCTTACCTTGGAGCCTGTCAGAGAGGGGGTTGGCAAAAAACAGCCCCGACCGATAGGCGGAGTGGATAAGTAAGACGGTCAGCAGCGAAATGTTTAAGACAACATCGATCCCTCTTGTAAGGGCCTCAGGAACTCTTCTTGTGGTGCCGTCGGTTTGCCAATCTTTGTCCGGCCGTTCTTGCGTCATTTGCATTCCAATGTTTGTGTGGTTAACAAAATATAAATCGCATTGCTAAACTGTTAGGCGCTTACAGCAGAAATGAACGCAACTCTCTGCGACCGCCTCCGATTATACTGGAGTGCCAGACGATCTGTCTCGACGTGAATGCCGGGCTGTATCAGGTGATTAAAATTTCAACCAGGCAAGGTGGAGATTCATGAACGGGAAGCCTAGGGTTTCTGTGGTCATTGTTAATTGGAATGGGGCAGAGCACCTTCGTCTTTGCTTGCCGAGTCTTGCGTCGCAGTCGTATAAGTCGCTGGAAATCATCGTAGTTGATAACCGCTCGTCGGATGAGTCCGCCGAGGTTGTTAAAAGCTTTGGAGTCCGCTGGCTACCTCTGGAAACAAATCTTGGCCTCGCGCCGGCCCTGAACCGAGGCGCCAAGATTGCAAGGGGCGATCTGCTCCTTTTCGTGAATAATGACATGCGATTCGACGCGGGGTTTGTCGCTGCCCTGGTCGAACCGCTAGAGAGGGACGTGGAGATTTTTGCTACCGACGGGATGCAGTTCAACTGGGATGGAACTGTTCGCGGACATCTGGCGGCGCGCCTGACGAATGTTTCGCCAAGTCGAGATTCTTCTACGGAATTAGTGCCTGGGTTATACTTTTATCAGCAAGAGAAAACTGAGAAGTCACCTGTATTCATGGCCTCGGCCGCATGCATGATGGTGCGCAAGACGTTTTTTGAGAAGTTGGGAGGATTTGACGACCGGCTACCTCTCGGGTATGAAGACGTCGAGATTTGTTGGCGAGCGTGGCTGCACGGGCGGAAGACGTTGTATGTTCCGAGTGCGATATGCTGGCATCGTGTAGGCAGTTCGATACGGTCACTGAAGGCAGCTCGCTTCAGTTTCCGAGGAGTTCTGAAGGGGCGACTCCTGCTTGCGACAAAACTACTCCCCGCGCGCTATGCATTTCGCACGTGGCTGATCTCGACGGCTGGGCTGGCGAAGGATATTGGCCGCCTGAGATGGATGTTTGCCGTGGACCGCATCGGAGTACTGTTTCACACGGCTGGCCTTGTTGCGCAGTTGCTCCGGGAAAAAAGAGCGCTGTTCAGGAATGCAAGTAGTTCTCCTGAGAAACAGCTTGAGTTCTTGCTTCGGCTAACAGACGATGATGTCCGGGCCGACCTGTGCAACTAAGAGTAAGGAATGCGGATAGCCCCGGGTTACAAGGCTCTGGTGAAATGTCGAAACTTCTGCTGAAGGGCGTCCGATACGTCAAGTGCTACAGCGAACTGGCCTTTGGCGGCCGACCTGACACTCTCGAAGATGCCGTCGATTACTGTGTGGACCGCCCAATTCTGATGGCACAGGCGCGGTCTGAAATCGTGCAGCTGGGGAAAATTCTGCAGGCATTTGCGCCCAAGCGCAGTTTGGAGATCGGAACTAACTACGGAGGGACACTCTTCCTGCTTTGCACACTTTCGCCGCCAGACGCCAAGATCATCAGTCTGGACCTGCCCTCGGGACCATTTGGGGGTGGCTATCCACGGCGTAAAATTCCACTTTTTCGCAGATTTCCGAGGGCAGGCCAGCAGCTGCAACTTATTCGGGCAGATTCGCATTCCTCGGAGACAAAGGAACGCGTGCTTCAGATTTTAGATGGTGAGCAGCTTGATTATCTATTTCTCGACGGGGATCACACTTACTCCGGAGTGCAGCGCGACTTCCAGATGTACGCGCCGCTTCTGCGGAGCGGTGGAATCGTAGCTTTTCACGATATTACAACCTACAAGCAAGAATCGGAATGCCAGGTTGAAAAGTTCTGGGGCGAAATCAAGCAGCAGTACCGGCATCGTGAAATTATCGAGGACGTAAATGGAGGGTCGCGGCCCATTGCGGTTACCGGCGCATCCATGGACACGGCGGGCATTGGCATTCTCTTCATGCCTTGAGAACTGCTGGCTGGTTCTTCTAAACGACACGTCATCAAAACCAGAGACACCGGCCCCGGCATAGAATTTACGAATCATTGGAATGGAGTCAGACGGCGTCTATCATGTCAATTCCGTTAGTCACAGTTCTGATTGACACCTACAATCACCAGTTTTTTATCGAAGACGCAATAAACAGCGTACTAAAGCAAGATTTCCCTGCGTCGGAAACCGAGATTCTTGTCGTGGACGACGGCTCAACCGACGATACGCCTGGAATCGTCCGGAAATTTGCGCCCCGTGTGCGGCTATTACGCAAAATCAATGGAGGACAGGCTTCTGCGTTCAACGCGGGAATTCCGGAAGCACATGGAGAAATCGTAGCTTTTCTGGATGGCGACGATTGGTGGGCACCTGGCAAGCTGGCTGCCGTTAACGAATCGTTCGCCGCAAACCCTGAGGTAGGTCTGGTTGGACATGGGGTAACCGAAGTTTACCTGGACGGGAGACAGCGCACCGAAGTCCCGCGCGAAATTGTCCGTTTCCGGCTCAACTCAACCGAGGCGGCCAAGACGTTCCGCATGCGAAGGGGCTTCTTGGGCACCAGCCGAATGGCCTACCGAAGAGAAATTCTCTCTCGGATCGGATGCGTTCCGGAGTCGCTAAAGTTTGAGGCCGACGAGTATCTGTTTACGCTTGCCGGGTTGTTTGCCGACGTGATGATTTTGCCGGAGTCATATACTTTCTATCGCTTGCACGATAGCAATTTGTTTCAATTTACAAGTGGGGACACGCAAGCTACTCGCAGGAAACAGCAGATTCTCGCGGCCTTGGCGCAATCGCTCGAAGAAAAATTGAAGCAAAGCGGAGTACCCTTCGACATCGCGAAGGCCATTTTGGAGTGCGTACAGGTCGAAGCAGACCTTCTGCGTCTCGTGGTGGACAATGGATTCCCTTGGGAGACGGTGTCGACGGAATTAAGAATCATGCGGGTGTTTCATAGCGACGCCTCGATCTGGCAGCATTTGTTTTCTTGCGTAAGGCTCATACCAGCCCTCATGTTGCCTGCCAGGACTTATTATCGCTGGAGGCGCCAACTTTCACTCTTGGCGTTCTATCAAAAGTTTCGGCGAAAACTGCTGCCATTTCCAGTCCAAAGTCACGTTGAACGGCGGGAGAAGATGGCGCCGTGAATTACGTTTTCGGACGGGATGACCCGAACACAATCTGTCTCGAAGCTCGGTCTTCTCGTCCAAAACCGATTGGCTAAACGGAGCTCAAATTCCGAATGATTACGTTGGGCATTAACTACACGAGAATGCATGATTCATCGGCCTGTGTCGTGCGTGATGGTGAACTGCTTTTTGCGGTGGCAGAAGAGCGCCTCAGCCGACTGAAACATGATGCGCAATTTCCGCGGCTGGCAATTCAATCGTGCCTGGATTTTGCGGGTGTTCGTGCGGAGCAGGTCGATGAAGTCTGCTTTGGCTGGTCGACAGCCGGGCCCGGATTCCGCCACGATTTGAAATGTTTGGCCACCGGGGGTTTGCCGATCACCTTTTTGAACCTCCTAACGACTACGCTGCACTTTCTTACCATGTGGCATCAGGAGAGCGGAGCGAAGGTCTTCACGTCGCAATTCGGACCAACGAAAGCGAAAATGCGCTTTGTCGATCATCACCTCGCGCATGCCATCAGCGCCTATGCGTACTCGGGATTTGACGATGCCGCCGTTGTGGTCATGGACGGCCGAGGCGCGTGGGAAGCGACGACGATCTGGCACGGGCACAACGGCAGGCTCGACCCAGTGCTGATGATTCCGTTTCCGGATTCGGTGGGACATTTCTACAGCGAATTCACACAGTTTCTTGGCTTTCAGCGCAACAGTGACGAGTGGAAAGTGATGGGGCTGGCGCCCTACGGAAAGCGGGGAGTGGATTTGTCCGCCTTCATCGATTTGAAGGCGGTGCCGTATCACATTCACACCAGGCAACTGGTCGCCAACGGCGGCATGACAGCGCTGCTCGGCCCGGCCCGCATCGCGGAGAGCGACATCGACGACCGGCACAAAGACATTGCATACGCCGTTCAGGACGCTTGCGAAACAGCGATGATGAGCGTGGTGCGGATGGCTATCGAGAAAACGCGGTGCCGGAACGTTTGCCTCGC
>Ga0137418_10003462_pt1 | contig 14515 bp, 11 predicted proteins | sample CZODoug3_1_2_16f_FD_122242 | JGI IMG/M metagenome (GOLD analysis project Ga0137418, IMG submission 122242) | Vadose zone soil fungal communities from Angelo Coast Range Reserve, California, USA - CZODoug3_1_2_16fungal (Hybrid Assembly) | ecosystem: Environmental > Terrestrial > Soil > Vadose... | reverse complement strand
GTGCTTGTTCTTTGAGTCGCAGTAAGGCACCGGCCAAGGGGGCATGCTCAGGGAAAGGTGTACTGCCTGTCAGCATTTCGTACACCACCAGCCCAAGGGCATAGACATCGGTTGCTGGAGTTGCCTCGCGACCTTCCAATTGTTCTGGCGCCATGTAGACCAGCGTTCCAATGACCTGGCCTGTCATGGAAAGGGACCCAAGCAGACTGTGGCCAACAGAGGCAGAGCTGGCCACCGCGCGAGCCAAGCCAAAGTCCGTTACAACCGTACGCGTTTGGATCCCAGCATCCGCCAGAATGACGTTCGAGGGTTTGAAGTCCCGGTGGATGACGCCTGCTTCGTGCGCGGCTTGCAGCGCTTCCGCCATTTGCTGGATGATCGGCCAGGCTTCCACCAGATCGATTCGATGTTGACGGCGGAGTCGGTCGGACAAGGACTCTCCTTCCAACAACTCCATCGTGAGGAATACTCGATCGAGATTGGAATCTCCACTTCCTCCCGAGACGTGATGCCGGGCGATGTCGAACATACGGCATACATTGGGGTGAGTCACGCGCCTTGCAAGCTGGATCTCCTGCTTGAAGCGGTTGAGCGCCCAGGAGTCAGCAGATATTTCAGGCCGGAGGGTCTTCAGAGCCACGCGCGCGCCGAGCTCGAGATCTTTTGCCTCGTACACCTCTCCCATTCCGCCGTGGCCGATGAAACGCACAATCTGAAAACGTCCCGAGAGGGTATCACCTTGGGAGAATGTAGGATCGATTGACCTCGAGGAAACCGAAGCGTAGAGGCCCTGAGCAGGACTGCCTTCAAGAAAACTCCCCGCATGCTGATGGTGTTCGAGCAGAGCTTCGGCTTCTCCATGCAGCGCCGCGTCATCTCCGCAGATTTTCGCGAGGAACGAGAGGCGACGTTCGGGCGAAAGTTCTAGTGCGGCCTCAACGATATCCTTCATCCGCTCCCATCTTTGTTGGTCCATGGCCTGCGTCCGGGCATAGCAATTCGGATCCGCCGCGAAAGATTCGCTCTTGCTCTTTCATCGCTTAATTTCCTTATGGAGCCATGCGCGGGCTACCGTCCAGTCGCGCCTAACCGTCCTAGGAGAAAGCTTCAGGACTTCGGCGATATCCTCAATGCTAAGGCCCCCGAAGAACTTCATTTCCACGATCTGGCTCTGGCGTTCGTCCTGTTGCGCCAGGCGGTCGAGGGCCTGATCGAGTGCGAGCAGTTCGGCTGGTTTCTCCTGAACGAAAACAAGAGTGTCCTCAAGAGGAACCGTTTCGCGAGAACCTCCGCGCTTGAGCGTTCGGTGGTGGCGAGCGTGGTCAACCAGAATTTGACGCATGAGTCGGGCAGCGATGGCAATGAAGTGGGCACGATTCTGCCATTCAGGCTGACCTCCACTTGCCATGCGCAAAAACGCCTCGTGAACCAGCGCTGTCGGCTGGAGGGTGTGGTCGCACCGTTCCCGGCTGAGGTAAAGAGAAGCCAACCGCCGAAGCTCCCCATAAACCAGGGGTACTAGCTGGGATTCTGCTTCGCGATCCCCCGCTCGAAATCGCGCCAGAAGTTGAGTGACCCCTCCTTCCTCAGGCTGCACCATGTGGATTTCTCCCTTGCTTACCTCCGCTATGCCTGTCGCACGCATAATACCGCATCGCCCGCCCCGGGGGACTGGCGAATTCGGGGGTTCCCATATCCCTGGTCGATGCAATCACATAGGTCTTCCCCAAGCATCCAAGTTTGCAAAACCCTGAAATTGCATACATTCCCTGGATGCGCCTCGTAATTCGAAACAAGATTTGTCCCTTTTGGTCCCCATTTTTCGCATTACATGTTAGAGCGGAAGAAAAACGCACTACCCCAACAAGAAGCGTTTAGTCGAACATTCGAGCACTTACCGCGCACACCGGCGTGTCTGAAGCGGGCCCGATTGTGTTGATAAAAGGCTTGCGCCACATGGCGCAGTTTTTGGAGAAAAGATGAAATCCAGCCCAGCAAGTATTTCAGCAATCGCGTCAATCCTAGTACTCGTTGTGGTCGGGGCGGCTTTTGCCTCGCAGGGGCGAGACTTCGCCGGACCGTTTGCGCTCGGCACCGCCGCGTCGTCCAACGGCCAAGTCATGCTCAATTTTTCCACGCGCATCTACAACTATAGCGGCGCGGACGTCTCTGCCGCGACGGTTACCCTCCAGTGTCAGGAGCAGCCGAACCAGGTCCACGCGACCTTTAATTGCATAGCTATTGCTGCAACCAGCAGCGTTAAATTGTACTTGCCGCAAATTTAGAGGTGACTTGTGAAGCCCAGCACACACAAATTATTGATCGGGATTTTCGTTTTTCTTTTGGCATCGGCGGTTTTCAGCGCCGTCCCCGCTTTTGCGGCAGCAATCACGGTGACGAACCAGGCCGATAGCGGCCCTGGGTCGCTGCGCGACGCGATCGCAGCGGCCGCGCCCGGCGATACCATTAACTTCAGCCTAACTCTGCCAGCTACCATCACGCTGACCAGCGGCGAACTTTTGATTAGCAAAAACTTGACAATCAGCGGGCCGGGCGCTTCCAACCTTGCAATCAGCGGGATGAACGCGTCTAGGGTGTTTGAGATTGGCAGCGGTTTTACCGTGGCGATTTCTGGCCTAACCATCCAGAACGGGAGCGCCGACACCGGCGGCGGCATCTTCAACGTCGGCACGCTGATGCTCAGCAACAGCACGGTCTCTAGCAACTCAGTGAGCGGCAACGGCGGCGGCATCTACAACAACGGGACGCTGACCATGACCAACAGCACGCTCTCCGGCAACTCCGCCGGCGTCGGCGGCGGCATCTACACGTATGGTGCAACGGTGACGCTCAGCAACAGCACGCTGTCAGGCAATTCCGCCTCCTATTACGGTGGTGGTGGTATCTTCGTTTACAACGGCAGCGCGACCTCCAAGAACACTATCTGGGCTAACAATTCTTTGGGGAACTGTGGTTACCCCGGTATGATTTCGCAGGGCTACAACCTGTCCGACGACACCACCTGCTCCAGCTCCCTCACTCAGACCGGCGATCTAAACAACACTCCCGCCGGACTCGATCCCAGCGGACTGAAGAATAATGGCGGCCCGACACAGACCATCGCGCTACTGGCAACGAGCACCGCCGTGAACGCCATCCCGTTGAATCCGACGAATTACTGCACCGATGTAAATGGAGCTCCCGTTACCACAGATCAAAGGGGTTTTGCCCGGCCGGGAGGCCTTGCGTGTGACATCGGCGCATTTGAACTTGGCGGTGACGATGATTCGGGACTCGCGCAGTTGAATGGCAGTAACACGTTTACCGGAAACCAGACCGTTAACGGCAACGTGAGCGCAACCAATTTCGTGGGCAACGGCGCTGGACTTACAGGGGTTATCACCGGCGTCACCGCAGGTGCGGGGCTGACCGGCGGCGGCACGGGTGGCAACGTTGGCCTGAGCCTCGCTAGCGCCAGTTGCGCCGCCGGAAGTGCCATTACGGCGCACCCGTTCACCTGCACTGCCTTCCCGACTTTCGGCGCAAACACCTTCACCGGCAACCAGACCATGCCGAACCTCACGGTTACCGGAGGGATTAACTCAGCGTTTGGGAACTTCTCCGGCAATAACGGGACTGCAGTGGTGATGGCGCAGAACGGTCTGTCGGGTACTGGCTGGGGCATAATCGCCTCGGGCAACGGAGGCGTAAACGGGACTGGCACTCAGTTTGGCGTGTATGGGTCCAGCCCCGGCCCGGGAGTTTATGGGGTCGGTGGCAACACCGGAGTTTTCGGAACCAGCACCACCGGAAACGGCATTGTCGGGTCAAGCGCAAGTACGAGCGCGACGGGAGCGGCTGGCATATTCGACAACTACGCTGCCAACAATGCCGGCAACATCCTCCTCGGACAGAGCGCTAACGTGATCAAGTTCAGCGTGGACGGCAAAGGAGATGTCTCTGCCAGCGGAAACGTGACTGCTAGCGGCTCCGTAACGATCGGCGGCGGAACGCCAATACTCGAACACCTGTCGAGGAGGTTTGCTGTCAGCGTCGCCGGGGGGATCGGACCGGGCGGCTGCCTCACGCTTCCCACCATCGCTTTCGCAGGAGCAAGCGATGGCGACACCATCGCTTTGGGCGTACCGAACGCATTGGTCGCGGGGACTGCAGGCGATTTCCTGGAATACTTCGCCTGGGTAAGCGCAGCAAACACGGTTAGCGTTCGCGTCTGCAATCTCAAGGGCAATTCGGCCAATAATACTGCGTCCGGCACGATTCGCGTGGACATCTGGAAGCACTAGGGCGTGTTAACACTAATTAGAGCTTAGAAACCTACGTGTGGCATATGCCGGCATACGCCGTCCATTCTTTGAGGAATGTCTCCTTCGTGGTCATCCGCCCATGGAAATGACGAGTTTTCGCATCGTGGAGAAGTGCTGTAGAATGGCTTCCATCGGATTGTCGTGACACTGGTAGGTAGCCGCCTGGGTGTAACAGCGCACGCGGACAAAGAGTCTGTCGAAGTGCGGCTGATCCTCGCGTCTCAGGGCACGCCTGAACTTCTTCCATCGCTCCGCGGCTTGTTGAATTAGTTGGACGAATGTAGGGACGGTCCTGCCCATAGTGCGCCTCCAAGGGTTCAATTCAGATAGATAAGAGCGGTGCCGCTTTCTCGCAGGTAAAGGAGAGTTCGTCGCCGGGTCGCGCTACAACCTTCACAACCTCGTTTGCCTGTTTGCAGAGCCTATGGAGGAATTCCCGCCTACTTGTTTTGAATGAAGTAGCATCCGAGAAGATCGCAATAGAGAGCGGAAGTACTGCGAGTTTTCCTAGCCCTTCGAGCGCGTGTTCAAATGAAGCGCACGCTTCCCTATCCCGAACATCCTCGTCGAAATACAGGTCCGGCAAGGCCGTGACGATGAGCACGTCGGCAGGAAATCTCTCCAGAGCCTGGGGTACACGTCGAACGAGTTCGGTTAGTTGGAAACAGGCAAAGGCTCGCGCGACGCGAATCAGGCAATTCACGCTCGATGGATCAACACGACGTTCTCTCGCGAAACGCGCTAAAAGGAGCGGGCTAATCTGGTTTGCGCCGTCCAGGTAAAGAATCTGTTTTTTAGCGAAGAGTAGTCGTGGCAGGAAGTAATGCGAAAGCCTGGGCATTTCGGGACAGCCATAAAGGTCGGTCAAAGCCCGGTCGGATAAGACCCAGGGGTTCGGAGGTGTTGGCTGTTCTGTTTTTGTGGATGCAATGGTCGTGGATTCCGCACTGAAGATCGTGATCGGAGAGATGTGGAGTTCCGCCGCTGACACGGGCCCCCGGAAAAGGGCAGAACTTTCTCTCGCGGTTGGCGAGGTACATCAATCCGCAAGCAAATGCCCTCAGAAACACCGCGCTGGCTGGTCATTCCGGAACGAGACCTTTTCACGGGCATCGCGATCGTAAGCGCTGTACCTTTGAAAAATCGAAACTGGAGTTATGCCGGATCGGCATTACCTGAGGACTACGCACGCCGGACTGTCACCAAAGCCCAAGCTCAATTGATCCAGTCGAATTGCCCAAGCGCCACCAAGAATTTGAACGCAGTCGCCCGACGAAGAGTTTCGGACCGAAAGGAATTGAGCGTACTCCCCCGGCTTTGATGCGTTTCTTCATGGACGGCGCAAACAAACCCAACCAAGTCGTGATACCGAAGGTGGAACTCCCCCTCGATCGCCACGCGAATCGTACAGCGGGTACCGACACTCCATTGCCAGACGGTCCATTTTTGCGGGACAATGTCGCCTGCGACACCAGAAAGCGGGCACGGACAAGGAAGTCCATGTCACGTCGATCTGGTCAGAATGGTTATATCGAAAAGAGTGGTAACTGGTATGTAGTTCGGTGGCGGATGGATGTCGAGGGCCAAGACGAGCGGCGGTATCTACGGGAGAAAATTTGCCCGATCTCAGGTCCTGACAAGTTGTCCGCATCCGAACGGGAACGCAAGGCGAAAGTAATTGTCGAGCGTTCCGGTGCCAACTCGGAACAGCATTTTAACCGTGTGGTTTTGGGTGAAACGACGTTCCGAGAACAAGCGAGGGTCTACTTGCAGTGGGCTGTTACACGTGACCGGGAACCCATCAAGGATGCGGCCAGTATCAAAGCCGCCCTCCATAAATGGATACTTCCGGCCATTGGTGACATGCCATTAGGAAGTGTCAACAACATTACGGTCAAACCGGTAGTTGACAAGATGAAGAAATCAAAGTCCCTGTCGGCGCGAACCGTGAATAAATATGTTGAGTACATCAAGCAGGTAGTCGCATCCCTCAAGGATGGCGAGACGGGTGAGCCCATTCACAAACGAACGTGGGATAGCAGCGTCATGGACTTGCCTATGGTCAATCAGAAAGAGCAGCGGCGTCCTTCGCTCAAGGCTAAGGCAATTACTCAACTCGTTGAGGAAAGTGAGGGCGAAGAGCAGGCGTTGTATGTTTTGCTTGCGGCAACCGGGATGCGAATCTCGGAGGCACTTGCCCTTGAAACAAAACACATTACGAACGATGGACGCACTATTGAAGTTCGGCAGCAAGTCGAGCGCGACACACCCCGCATCATCACATGCTTAAAGACAAATGCGGCTTATCGAGATGTCGACTTGCACCCGGACGTTGCGGAGTTCCTGCAACGTTATATTGGCGACAAACCCGGTCTATTGTTCGCTACCCGGAATGGCACGCCACACTTGCACAACAACATCGAGGATCGCTGGCTAACGGAACGGCTCAAGGCGATGGGATTAGACGAGCCGGGTATGGGTTGGCACGCTTTCCGTCGTTTCCGCAAAACGTGGCTGCGTGGTAAGCGGTGCCAAGAGGACATCAACATTTTTTGGATGGGTCACAAGCCAAAAACCATGTCAGAGATTTACTCGCATCTGTTCGAGGAGATTGACATGCGCTTGGCTGAGGCCGAGGCCGTTGGATTTGGTTTCGATCTTCCCAAAAATCCATCCGAAAAGGCCGTTGTTGCACCGATTGCACCGAGATTTAAAACTGAAGTTTTCCAAGAAGTAGCTGTAAGTGCTTGATGGTAAAATAGATTGCACCGTGCGCCCGTAGCTCAGTTGGATAGAGCGTCTGCCTTCGAAGCAGAGGGTCGGGAGTTCGAGTCTCCCCGGGCGCGCCATTTCAAACCTTTGCCAATCATGGGATTACGACTTCTGTCTCTGCCTGTTGCACTTCGGATTTGGGAGCAGAACAGAGCAAAACGCTGGAGATTTTACACGCCAGCAGCTTCTGAGCTTCCGGCATTGGTTGTGTGTACACCGAAAGCGTGAGTCGCGAATCCGTATGCCCCAACTGCGCTTGTAATGCCTTGATGCTCTCGCCAGGCGGATTTGCCCAAGTGGAATACGTGTAGCGAAAATTGTGCCACGACACCTGGGGAATCTTTGCCCTCTGGCACGCCGACACCAGCACTCGGTTCCGAACGTTGTTCGGATTGAAAGCTGTGCCACGATCCGTACAGAAAACGAGGCTTTCCGGGTTGGCATCTGTAGGACGAGCCCGCGACAAAGCCTCTATAGCGGGTGTATCCACAAATACCTTGCGGCGCGAGGCTCGTGTTTTCGGAGCAGATGTATGGCCTTCGTAGGAACATTCCGCCACGATGACGGCACCCTCTTCAAAGTCCACGTACTTCCACCGCAGTCCGAAAATCTGGCGATGGTCTCAGGGCAGCAGTCGCAATGTTCCCTACGGAAGGTTTAGCTGTTTTACTAGTGTAGTAATGAGGACAGAGTTCGGAAGAACGCTGTGAGAGTGGTGAGTTCCGGCACGCCGCTGACGCGAACAGTTTTGCACGCCTTACTGCAGTTCAACTGTGGTGGCAAGTTCAAGATATCTGCAAAAAGCATTCGCAAGTTGCATTTGGCGGGGCGGGGGCTGCGGCAGTCCCCTCGAATAATTTTGGACTGCCAACAACGATTACCGTCGACTGCGCCCGCGACGTTAGGACATTGAAGCGGTGCAGACTATAAAAAAACTCCATGCCTCGCGGCGCGTCTCGAGAGACGTAGTCGTCAGAGAGTAGATCACCACAGGTGCTTGCTGGCCTTGGAATTTATCAACAGTTCCCACCCGCATATCCTTAAGCCGCCCGGAGAGATCTGAAACCTGAGCATTGTATGGAGCGACGATCAAGATATCGCTGGTACTGAGCTGGACCGTCTTGCCTTCACGATCCGTCCATTTCACCTTCGGAGATAGCAATCCGCCTACGATCTTCACGATGACCTCGATCTCTTCCAGAGCTGAATTCTGGTTGCCTTCATGAGAGATAGGCACAAACCATAGAAGCCTAATGCATGGAGCTAATGCTCCACGTGTGTCTTGGCCCCAGCCAAGCAGGTTAGAACAGGCACGCGGTTCTGCCTTGGTGCGTCTGGTTGTCTCCTGGAGGCAACAACTCAGGCGAGAACTCTCCCGACCAATTGCCGTCTGCGCCAGATGCCACGAGCTAATTCATCGCCACAAACTCGGCTCAGAATGGCTAAAGGTTTAGACCGCCATCCTTGAAAGGCAAGATTTCCTTCATTTTCAGCGAAATCAGCAGAAAGCCGCGCCCGCAAGGAAACGGCTCGGACTTGTCGTCCATCAGCACTGGGCCGGCGACACTAGGATTTTTTTTGGATTGGGAAGCACACCCAAAAGAGACGAGCAAAGAACTGGGGTGTCATTTGTCAGCGAGCTGCAGGAGCGGACTTTGCACTATCTCTGAGGAATTGATGCAGAATGGCAGGGATCTTTTCGAATTCCGCGGATTTATCCAGGAAGTAATTTGCGCCAGCGGAGAGGCATTCCTCGCGATACTGGGCATAAGGGTAGTTCGTGCAAATCAAAACGTAGAGGCCGGGATGATCTGGACGAATCGCACGGAGAACATCGAGACCAGAGCCCCCGGGCATTTGGAGGTCGAGGATCACGGCGTCCGGTTTCATTTGCCGGATGCAGCGAACTGATTCCGACACGTCACCTGCCTGTCCTGCAAGCTTGACGCCCGGCACGTCCCTCAGGAGCTCGGTAAGACGCTCAATGAACAGTGGAGAGTCATCTGCGATAAAGACCTTCATTTTCTTTCTCCTCGGAGACTGTCCGCGCATCTCTAGAGAATGACAAATCTGAGCGGAAATACATCAGGTGGAAACAGTATTCTCTTGTAGGACAAAATGAACTACCTGTGACCGCGCGCGTCCCACACAGCGGGTCATGAGCGTAAGGCACAGGAATTCAAGGATGCGCACGGTTCCTAATAGCAGTGTTTTCTATGGTCTCTAGTCAACCAACTGGGCTTGAAGAGCATAGCGAATCAGCTCGGCAGTGGTTTTCATCCCCGTCTTCTCAAGGATGCGCGCACGATAGGTGCTGACTGTCTTCACGCTGAGAGAGATCTCTCCTGCAATCTCCTTGACAGTCTTGCCCGAAGCGATCATCCGCAGAACCTGAAACTCACGATCCGATAGCAGTTCGTGAATCGGTGTATCTGCTCCTTCCCTCAAGTCAGAGGCTAGCCTCTCGGCCAGATTCGCGCTGACGTACCGGCCACCGGCCAGCACTCGCCGGACGGCCATTTTCAACTCTTCCGGGACGCTCTCTTTGGTCAGGTAACCGGCCGCTCCGGCTTTGAGCGCCCGCCTGGCGTATTGCTCTTCGGGGTGCATGCTCAGGAAGAGAACGGGTAGCTTTGGGCGCAATCGCTTCAAGTCCTCCAGGATGTCAAGTCCGCTTTTCCCAGGCATGCTAATGTCTAAGATGACGATCTCCCAGTCTTGCCGCCTCACACACTCGACCGTCTCCTGCGCTGTTTTCGCTTCCCCGAAGGTCAATTTGGAGAGCGCTTCAGCCAGAGTCTCCCTGAGCCCCCGACGAAAGACGGCATGATCGTCAGCAATCAGAATTCTCATCTCGTATCCTTATTTGGGCAGCGTCGAGGGTGACAGCGCAATCCGCAGAGCGATGGTTGTTCCGGCGCCTGGAACTCCTTCAACCTTGAGCTCCCCGTTGAGCAGGAGCGCACGCTCTTGCATTCCAACCAAGCCAAGAGACATGCGCGCCTTGGCCTCCTCAGGATCAAACCCCTTGCCGTTGTCGTGAACCTGGAAGATGAGCTGGTCAGCTTCTTTTTCCATCCGCGCCTCGACGCGCGTGGCGTGAGCGTGGCGCGCGACATTGGTTAAGGATTCCTGAAAGATGCGGAAGATCGCAGTAGACCGCTCCGAATCGAGGGCAATCGGTTCCTGCGACAGGATGACGCGACAGTGAATCCCGGTACGGCTTTGGAACTCCTGAGCTTGCCATTCCAGCGCGGCGGTCAGACCCAGGTCGTCAAGTACTCTCGGCCTCAGTTCCGAGGCGATTTTACGCAGAGTAGCGATCATGTTATCCACCACCTGGGTAGCCGAGTCGACTTTGGCTCGGAGCTGACTTTGTGTCTTAGTAGTCTTGCGGCCTATCAGGGCGAGGTCCATCTTGATCGCAGTACAGGACTGGCCGAGTTCGTCATGGATTTCTCGGGCTATTGAGGTGCGTTCCTCTTCCCGCACGCTCTGGAGACGGCCCGCGAGAGCACGGAGTTGATCGAGCGAGATCTTGAGTTGTTCCTCGACGCGTTCACGCTCGGTGATCTCGGCGCGCAACTGCTGGTTCACTCGAGTCAGGACGGCTGTCCGTTGTTCAACGCCGAGTTCCAGTAGTTCTTTGGCCTTTGTCAAAGTCTCCTCTTTCTCGCGCCTTTCTGTCATGTCCCGGGTGAGCTTGGCGAACCCATGCAGATTTCCCTCGGGGTCCCGCAGCGCCGTGATGACGACGTTTGCCCAGAAACGCGAGCCGTCTTTGCGGACTCTCCATCCCTCGTCCTCGCTCTGTCCCCGTTGAGCTGCTTCCACCAGTTTTCGTTCAGGCTTGCCACTCATGACATCTTCTCGAGGATAAAGCACGGAGAAGTGTTGTCCGATGATTTCCTCCGCGCGGTAGCCTTTCAGACGCTCGGCACCAGCATTCCAGCTGACCACGTGCCCCAGCAGGTCCAAGCGGAAAATGGCGTACTCCTTCACGCCTTCGATGAGCAAGCGAAAGCGTTCGTCGTTTTCGCGAAGGGCCTGTTCTGCAAGCTTGCGCTCCGTAACATTCTCGAAAGCAACACCCACGAAATTTCTAGACAGAGGAAAGACTTGGACAGAATAGGTCCCCTGGCGAATCAACTCGTTCCCGTAGGAAATCTCTCCCAGGTTTTTTGGCCCTCGGGCATGCAACGCATCGAGGCACTGACCGAGGATCGGGGGCTCCAAGAGCTTTGGGAATTCAGCCAGTGTCCTGCCGCGGAGGCTTTCCAGTGTTGCCCCGGTGATATGAGCCGCCGCGGGGTTGAGGTCAATGATTCTGAAACTCTTGACGTCTTGAGGATTTTCGAGCTGCAAGACCACCACTCCCAAAGGCAGGCCTCTGAGGATCTCGGAATCGAGAGGAAGGATTGCTTCTCCGGGCTGAGTCCGGGCAGGTTTCGCAGCCTGGGCTTCCGCTCCGGAAGTTCGGCTCGCGGCCATACTACTCCTCTCTGCACATTGAAGCGGATTCCTACCGTTAGGCAATCGGGTAAAGACCGGGTAAAAGTTGCTCCGATCCCTGAAATCCGCTTCAGGTTTTTCCCTTTAAGGCCGACACCGGCTCCAACGAGTCAGGACAGGTGTGATTATTGTAGTTCTTGTAGGACGTTAGGAGACATTCCTGGAACGGAAGGTCTGACGCCAGAATCAGCTTCCTGCCGATAGCAACAAGAACCGCTTAACTTAACCTTCCCCTATGGGGGAGCGCTGGTAGGGGATCTCGGCGGCCTAGCAGATCTTCAATTGCTCCGTGTCTTTCAGACTCGTCCCCCGAGGGGGGCAAGGCGTTTGCGCTTCGGTTGGCCAAAGATACCGGAAACTCGGAACCACGTCATTTCCAGTAATTTGCCTATGCGGGTCAGGATGAAAGTGTTGGGTGTTCTCGCTTCAGTTATGGTTATTCTCGGCGACTCCAGCCGTCATGACGCTGGCGTTTTCTCTCTACGTCGGTGCACGCCCGCTAAGGGTACACCCTGCTTCGGTCGGCCGTCTTCCGCACTCATTGGAAAAGCGGAACCAAATCCTGGGCTCACACATGCCGGCCAACCCCAGGTCAAATGGTCGACGAAGTCCACTGAGCTGAAACTATCTCCGGGCAATAGCTCACCGAATGACGTGAATTTCACAACGGAATACGGCCAATTTCGGAACCATTCTTCCTGGGAGTGCACACATGCAAGCCATGAACGACCGTGTAGTGAAGAGTTCTCGCAATTCGTATTCGCCTCCACTTGAGACGCGCGGAATCGCGGCTTTCTTGCCCGGGAGCATCTTCTTTACGCTTTGTATACGAAAGGATCCAGCCATGACGCCAGCGCGCCGATACTTGTCCGCCCTAGCGACTCTTCTGCTCGCGTTCCTCGTCCTTAGTTTTTTGCCGCCGGTTGCGTTTGCCACGTGCACGGCACCCAAAAACGCTATCGAGGCGGAGAATTGTCTTCCGGGCACTCCCGCTAGTCAGTGGTACGTTGATGGGGCAGGCTCACCGAATATTCAGGGCTTTACGACTGACATCGGCGTGAACGCTGGCCAAACCATATTCTTCAAGATCTCCACGAGTGCGGTCTCATACCGTATCGATATCTATCGTCTAGGCTACTATCAGGGAAACGATGGAAGATTCATAACTTCCATCTCACCCTCGGTGCCACTGCCGCAAATTCAACCTTCGTGTCTGAGCGACAGCTCGACTGGACTGATAGACTGCGGCAACTGGGGGATTTCAGCATCCTGGGCCGTGCCGAGCACTGCCACGTCAGGAGTCTATTTTGCCAGACTCGTACGGCCGGATACCGGCGAGGTGGGTGCCATAATTTTTATCGTGCGCAATGATTCCAGCCGTTCCGACATTCTGGTGCAAACGTCCGACACAACCTGGCAGGCCTACAACGACTACGGCGGGAACAGCCTTTATTCGGGAAACCCGGTCGGCCGTGCTTATAAAGTGAGTTACAACCGGCCAGTCAACACGCTGAAGCAGGATTTTTTCTCCCAGGAATATCCGATGCTTCATTGGCTGGAGGCGAACGGGTACGATGTCACTTATTCCACTGGTGTAGATATGGACCGCAACGGTGCACTGATCACTCAGCACAGAGTATTCCTGTCTGTGGGGCATGACGAATATTGGTCGGGCGGGCAACGCGCCAACGTTGAGGCTGCCCGGGCAGCCGGTGTGAATCTGGCATTCTTTAGTGGCAACGAAGTGTTCTGGAAGACTCGCTGGGAACCAAGTTTTGATGGCACAAGTACGCCGTACCGAACGCTCGTCTGCTACAAAGAGACATCCACAAATGGGAGCTACGGAGCTGTAATCGATCCTGCTGACCCCCCTACATGGACGGGCATTTGGCGGGACCCGCGTTTCAGCCCTCCCGCCGATGGAGGCCGTCCGGAAAACGCATTGACCGGCACGATGTCCCAGGTGAGCGCGCCCCAAGACAACGCGATCACCGTGCCTCAGGCCGATGGCAGGATGCGCTTCTGGCGAAACACTAGCATTGCGACACTTGGGCCAGGGCAGGTTGCCACTCTTCCGCAGAGTACGCTTGGATATGAGTCGGATGAGGACATTGACAATGGCTTCAGACCTGCAGGTCTCATACGGCTCTCGACCTCTACTGTGTCTGTGTCACAGTATCTCTACTTTTCCCCGACATCAGGCTACTACTTTACGAATGGCACTGAAACGCACCACTTGACCTTGTACCGGGCTCCGAGCGGAGCCTTAGTTTTCGGAGCCGGGACGATACACTGGTCGTGGGCCGTGGACTCCGATCATGCTGGGTTCACTGGCTTGCCTGCCGATCCCAATGCGCGGCAGGCAACGGTAAACCTTCTTGCAGACATGGGAGTTCAGCCAGCAACCTTGCAAGGCGGTCTCGTGCCAGCAACTGCTTCCACAGATACTACTCCACCGAGATCAACCATCACCTCGCCTGCGCCCGGAACCACGGTAACTGCAGGTTCTCAGGTAACTGTTTCCGGTACAGCGCAAGACTTCGGCGGCGGCGTAGTTGGAGGAGTTGAGGTTTCTGTGGACGGCGGAGCAACCTGGCATCCCGCGATGGGTCGTGAGAATTGGAGCTACGTTTTCACAGCCGCTACTTCCGGAACCTTGACCGTTCGGAGTCGAGCGGTGGATGACAACGGCAATCTGGAGGTTGCATACCCAACAATCGCCACACAGCCAGCCAACCAGACGGTGACCGCGGGCCAGACGGCGACCTTCACGGCGGCGGCGACGGGCTCGCAAACACCCACGGTGCAATGGCAGGTGAGCACGGATGGCGGCGTGACCTTTGGCAACGTCGCCGGAGCCACTTCGACCACCCTGAGCTTCACGACGGCTTTGTCGCAAAGTGGGA
>Ga0137418_10003460_pt1 | contig 14520 bp, 11 predicted proteins | sample CZODoug3_1_2_16f_FD_122242 | JGI IMG/M metagenome (GOLD analysis project Ga0137418, IMG submission 122242) | Vadose zone soil fungal communities from Angelo Coast Range Reserve, California, USA - CZODoug3_1_2_16fungal (Hybrid Assembly) | ecosystem: Environmental > Terrestrial > Soil > Vadose... | reverse complement strand
CAAAGGCGAAAAATTAATTGTGCTGCACACCATGGCCGATGAACCGTTGAAAGAGGTGCTGGCGCGATTCGCGGAAATCGATTTGCCGGCGCTGTGGAAACCGCGCGCGGAGCAATTTCATCGCATTGAAGCGATGCCGTATCTCGGAACCGGGAAACTCGATCTACGCCGCGTGAAAGAGTTAGGCAGCGAGGTGGCATAGCAGTCGCAACACTCTCGCTTGTCATACATGTATGATGTGTGGTACAAATAGGGACTAGGATGATGCTTACGGTGATGCTTGCCAATGCATAGTGGCCAGGGAGGCCGTCGATGCTTTCCATACGATTGAAGCCTGCGCTGGAACGGCGTTTGTCACGCCTGGCGCGGCAAACCGGCCGGACCAAGACTTTTTACGCGACCAAACTGATCGAGGAAAATATCGAGGATCTGGAAGACCGCTACCTTGCCGAGGCGCGTCTGGAGAAACGCAGCAAGGCATATAGCAGCGCGGAGGTCCGGAGAACAGTGACATCGATTCGTACCAGGCGCCGACAATTGCGTGGCGACCAAGACTAACAGGATACAAGGCAAATGAAGGCGTTGCGGAAAATGCAGGCGGCACGTGGGTTGTCGCTGGAGTCGGCAGCGACGCCGGCGATTGGCGCGAGTGATGTACTGGTGCGGGTCAGCGCCGCTTCGATTTGCGGGACGGATTTACACATTTATGGATGGGACCGCTGGTCGCAAGGACGGATCAAGCCGCCGGTGACGCTGGGGCACGAATTTTGCGGCGTGGTGGAAAAAATCGGCGATGAAGTTGAAGCGGTGAAGACCGGCGATTTCGTCAGCGCAGAGATGCACGTGAATTGCGGGCACTGCCATCAGTGCCGGGTGGGCGAAGCGCATATCTGCCAGAATCTTAAGATTATCGGAATCGATCAAGACGGCGCTTTCGCGGAGTTTGTGAAAATTCCAGCCGCAAATATCGTCAAGCTGGACCCGGCGATTCCGGAGCGCTACGGCGCGATTCTGGATCCACTGGGAAATGCGGTGCATACGGTGCTGGCGGGGCCGATCGCCGGGCGCACGGCGCTGGTGACCGGCTGCGGCCCGATTGGATTGATGTCCATTGCCGTGGCCAAGGCGTGCGGCAGTTCGACCGTGTTTGCGACCGAAACCAATGCGCACCGGCGGGCGATGGCCAAGCAGATGGGCGCGGATGTTGTGCTTAATCCCGCGGCGGAAGATGCGGTGGCGAAGATTCTCGGCGAGACGGGCGGCACCGGCGTGGATGTGCTGCTGGAAATGAGCGGCAATCCGACAGCGATTCAGCAGGGATTTAAAGCGTTGCGAGCGGGCGGCCGCGCGTCACTGCTGGGAATTCCGACGGAAAATGTTCCGCTGGATCTGGTGAACGACGTGATTTTCAAAGGTGCCACGGTGCAAGGAATCTACGGGCGGAGAATGTATGAAACCTGGGTGCAGATGACCGCGTTGCTAAAGGCTGGGCGATTGAATCTGGAGCCGCTGTTTGGCGAGCGGGTGAAGCTGGAACAGTTTGAAGAGGCGTTTGCGAAATTGCAGGGCGGGCTGGCGGGGAAAATTTTGCTGTATCCGAATGGAATGCCCGCCGGACTTTAGATGGAGTAGAGTGAGAGAGAACCAAGGCGAGCGCCCAGCTCACTTGCGAAGTTGAGATCCTTTCCGACCGGGCCGGAATCTTCGATCGCCTGCCCGCGGCGGACTCAGGATGACAACCCCCGGCTAGAAGAAAACCAATACGGAGATGAAGCATGTCTGAACAAGGAACGCAGGCGATGAAGCAGAATCCATTGCAGTATGTGAGCGATCAATTGAAAGAGCTGCAGGACAAGGGAGTCGCCCCGAAGCTACGCATTTTGCAGGGCGAACAGAAAGCGGTTTGCACCTTTGACGGGCGCGAAGTGATCAATCTGGCGTCGAACAATTACCTGGGATTGACGACGCACAAGGCGTTGCGCAAAGCGGCGGTCGAGGCGACGAAAAAATATGGAGCGGGCGCGGGAGCGGTTCGAACCATCGCCGGAACCATGCAACTCCACATGCAGCTGGAAGAGCAGATTGCGAAATTTAAAAATGTGGAAGCGTGCGTGGTGTTTCAATCTGGATTCACGGCGAATGCCGGGACCGTTTCCGCGGCACTGGGCAAGGAAGATTTGATTATTTCCGATGAGCTGAATCACGCGTCGATCATCGATGGAGCGAGGCTTTCGCGGGCGACGATCAAAGTTTTCAAGCACAAAGACGTAAAAGACTGCGAGCGGATTTTGCAGGAGCACGTGGAATTTCCGGGCAAGAAATTGATCATTACCGACGGCGTATTTTCCATGGACGGAGACATCGCGCCGCTGCCGGAATTGTGCACGCTGGCGGAAAAATATAATTGCGTGATGATGGTGGACGACGCGCATTCCAGTGGTGTGCTGGGGCGCGGCGGGCGCGGCACGGTGGATCATTTGAACTGCCACGGCCGGGTGCACATTCAAGTGGGAACGCTGAGCAAGGCCATCGGAGTGATGGGCGGCTACGTTTGCGGCTCGCGCGAGCTGATCGATTTTCTTTATTTGCGGGCGCGGCCATTTTTGTTTTCGACTTCGCATACGCCAGCGACCGCGGCGGCGTGCATGGCCGCGTTTAGTTTGCTGGATTCGCCGGAGGGCGAAAAGCTGGTGAAAAAACTTTGGGCGAACACCAAAACGTTCAAACGCGAATTGAAGAAGCGCGGATTTCAATTCAAAGTGAGCGAAACGCCGATTGTGCCGATACATGTGGGCGATGCGGCGAAAGCGTTTGAGTTTTCGAAAAAACTTTTTGAAGCGGGAGTGTTTGCGCCGGCAGTGGGGTTCCCCACGGTGGCGGAAGGCAAGGCACGACTGCGGGCGATAGTGAGCGCCGGACATAAGAAAGAGCAATTGGTGAAGGCCGCGGATATTCTGGCCGAGGTGGCCAAGCCGTTGGGAATTCTCGGCTGAGATATTCGGGCCGAAGGTGCGCGAGCGTCTAACCTCTTGCGGATGATGCAGATATTCGGCTAGCGCAAGCTCATGGATTCGCCCGGTATTCGCCAAATCTCCTGGTCCAAGTGGTTGTAAAACCTTCCCAGAAACAGTCAATCCTACATACAAGCGAGCCGGGTATTCGGGATTCAATTACAAATAAACCCTTTACATTCAATTAGGTAGAACATGGCCAGAGAGGTGCAGTTTTACGAATCGGCTACCCAAACCGATGGTGTTTGCCCGGCCAAATGCGGCGGTGGATGAGTGAGTTTTTTTGGATCGGGAGGAAAACGAAATGACACGGACAATCACGATATTGACGGCGGCAGTTTTAGTAGTCAGCGGCCCGGCAGTTTTTGGGCAAACGAGCGCGCAAGCCGGCGGGCAGGCTAGCGGCAGCGCGAGTGCCCAAACCAGTCAGAGCGGCGCGCAAGCGTCCACCGGGGCTTCTGCAAGCGCATCCAGCAAGCAAGGCAAGCAAGGAGAGCAAGAGGGTTCACTGGCGGCCGGAACGGCGGTGAACGCGCAACTGAACCAGGCATTAGACTCAAAAAAGGCCAAAGCCGGCGACCCGGTCGTGGCGCACACAACCGAGCCGGTGAAATCCGAAGGGAAAACCGTACTGCCAAAAGGAACGAAGCTGGCAGGTCACGTAACTCGAGCGAGTGCACGCTCCAATGGAGACGCGGACTCGGCACTGGGAGTGCAGTTTGATCGCGCAATCCTGAAGGACGGACGCGAAATACCGTTGCAGGCATCCATCCAAGCGCTGGCAGCGGCGCAGACGGTCGCGGCAGTCGGCGGCGATGATCTGCAGAGTGCAGCCGGAGCAGGAGCAGGCGCTGGAGCGGGCGGGTCGGGCGGAGCCTCTGGCCGAGGAGTGGTCGGCGGCACCGGAACAATGGTTGGTGGCGCAGCCAGCGGCGCGGCGAGCACGGTTCCGAGGACGGTAGTCGGCGCGACTGGCGGAGTGGGTTCGACCGTCGGAGCCGCGACGAACTCCATCGGGCGCGCGGGAACTGGATTGAGCGCGACAGGTGAGCTGACTTCAACGAGCCGGGGAGTTTTTGGACTGGATGGACTGAAATTGAACGGTGGCGAAGCGAGCTCGACGGAAGGTTCGCTCATTACCTCAGCCGGGAAGAATGTTCATCTGGACAGCGGGACGCGAATGCTGGTGGTGACGCAGGCGGCCAGTTCAGCGTCGGCGCAACGGTAACGCAACGGTAAGAGGATCAGTGAGATAGCAGGACTCAAAGGTCCCGGCGGCGTTTTCTGGCTCAGGGTCGCAGGCACAACCCCGGCGACCTGGTGCTGCCGGGAATTTTCTTGCGTCACCCCTACCCGTTTTCTGCGCTGCGTCTCAGGACAACCTAATCTTCACCTGCATACCCAATTTGCCCGGGAGGGTGAAGTGGGCCAGGATGTTTGCAAACTATTAACCCCCACCCCCACCATTTTTTCGTAACTGCACATTCTAAAGGGGTTAGTGAGCGGGAGTTTTGTGGCTACAGCTTTCAATGAAGTGGTCAGAATCGCAGATACTTTGGATCGTAGGACGCGCGGGCGCAGTAGTTCCCAAGAAGTATTATACCATGAATGTCAATAGGGTTCTTCTGGCGTAGATCTGAGTGGGGAAGGTTGAGTTCTTGAGTTGGACGCCGGCGCGCACGAGCTGAAGCCTGCCGACGGCGGGCAGGTCTGTGCTACGGGTGGCGAACCGCGAATGTGGAGCTGGGCTAGAATCGCAAAAGCGGCAGCCGGGCTGCCGCACTCCATAGAAGAGAGAAGCGTTTGATATACTCGCGGCTTCGGAAAGATGCCGCGAACCCATGTCAGCAGATAAACCGCAAAAAAAGCTATTTCTAGTCGATGCGATGGCGCACATTTACCGGGCGTTTTTTGCGCCGATGGTGCGGATGAACGGGCCGGGCGGGTTGCCGACCAAGGTGCCGTTTTTGTTTGCGAATATTTTGCGGCGAATCATCAAAGACTACCAGCCGGAGTATTTGGGAATTGTATTTGACCCCTCGGGGCCGACCTTCCGCGACAAGCTATTTGAAAAATACAAAGCGCAGCGCGAACCGATGCCGGACGAGATGCGGGTGCAACTGCCGTACGTGAAAAAGTTGTGCGAGGCGATGCGGCTGCCAGTGCTGGAAATGAAGGGCTACGAAGCGGACGACGTGATCGGAACGCTGGCGCTGAAGGGCGCGAACAGCAAACTGGAAGTGCTGATCGTGTCCAACGACAAGGACATGATGCAGCTGGTCGGAAAAAGCGTGCGAACGCTGCGCACCGGTTCAGGTGGAGCGAAGGCCGACGTGATCGTGGACGAAAAGAGGGTGGAAGAGATTCTGGGCGTGCCGCCGGACCGGGTAATCGACTACATGGCGTTGGTGGGCGACACCGTCGATAACATTCCGGGCGCAAAGGGAATCGGTGAAAAAGGCGCGGCGGAGCTGATCCAGAAATATAAGAGTGTGGAGAACGCGCTGGACCACGCGGATGAAGTGCCGAATAAGCGATACCGCGAAGCGCTGCAGCAGCAACGCGAACAGGTGATGATGTCCAAGCAGTTGGCGACGATTGCGACCGACGTTCCGATCGAGATGGATCTGGATGCGCTGGCGATGAAGGCGCCGGATACGGCAGCGCTGGCGGCGCTGTATCGCGAGCTGGGATTCAATTCGCTGCTGCGGGAGTTGGGAAACGAAGTGATTGTGGCGTCGACGCCGGAAGGCGCGGTAGCGGCGAAAAAGGATTATGCGCAGCTGGCGAACGCCGCGGAGTTTCGGGAGTGGCTGAAAAAAGTGCCGGCGAAGAAACCGCTGGCGATCTGGTTAAATCTGGATTTGGCGGGACGAGAGAGCGAAGGGTTTGGAACGAAAGTGACCGGAATTGAAGTTTCGTCAGCGGCGGGAGAAGGCCGGGTGGTATGGGTGGATGAGAAGGAAGAAGTGTTACAGGCGCTGGAGCCGGTGCTGAAGGATGCCAAGCGGGCCAAGATTGTGCATGACCCAAAACTTTTTCAATTGATGGTGGGAGAGACAGCGGGGATTGAGGATGCCACGCAAGTGTATTCGTACCTAGCGCGGCCGACGACCTCGAAGCACGATTTTTCAGAGGTGATGTTCCGGCAGTTTAATGAGCCGCTGGGCGGCGGAGCCGGGGAGCACGCGGACGGATTGCAGCGGCTGGCGCCGGTGTTGCGCAAGCAGGTGGAAGAGCAAAAGCTGGAAGAGGTTTACGAAAAGATTGATCTTCCGGTGGCGGCGGTGCTGGCGGAAATGGAACGCGCAGGCGTGCGAGTCGATCCGCAAGTGTTGGAGAAAATGTCGGCGTCGATGGAAAAGGAAGTGCGGCGGCTGGAGAAGGAGATTTGGAAGCTGGCGGGAGTGGAGTTCAACGTAAATTCGCCAGCGCAACTGGCGGAGATATTGTTCGACAAATTGAATCTGGAGCCAGCGGCAAAACGGGGCAAGGCGAAATCGCGATCGACCGCTGCGGACGTTTTGGAGGAGTTGGGGGCGCGGCATCCATTGCCGGGGAAAGTAATCGAGTTCCGGGAATTCAGTAAATTGAAATCGACATACGTGGATGCACTGCCGAAGCTGATTCATCCGGAGACGGGGCGGCTGCACACGAGTTTTAATCAGACCGGAACGGCGACGGGGAGATTGAGTTCCAGCGATCCGAATTTGCAGAACATTCCGATACGGACAGAGCTGGGGCGAGAGATCCGCGCGGCATTCGTGGCGGAAAAAGGCAAGATTCTGCTGTCGGCGGATTATTCGCAGATTGAATTGCGGGTGATGGCGCATTTTTCCAAGGATCCAGTGCTGATCGACGCGTTTCGCAACGGAGAAGATATTCATGCGCGGACCGCGCAGGAGGTTTTTGGAGTGGGACCGATGGCGCAGACGGCGGAACATCGGCGCGCGGCAAAAGCCATCAATTTTGGAATTATCTACGGGCTTTCGGCGTACGGGTTGGCGCAGCAATTGGGAATCGAGCAGAAGGAAGCGGCGAAATTTATCAACGCGTATTTTTCACGATACCGCGGGGTCAAAGAGTATCTGGAGCAGGTGCTGGTGGAGACGCGGAAGAGCGGCGAGACACGCACGCTTTTTGGACGAGTACGGCCGATACCGGAGATCAATTCGCCGCAGGTGCAATTGCGGAATTTTGCGGAGCGCACGGCGCTGAACTCGCCGCTGCAAGGAACCGCGGCGGATCTGATTAAACTGGCAATGATTGCAATCGCGAAACGATTGAAAGACGAGAAGCTGAAAGCGCAGATGATTTTGCAAGTGCATGACGAATTATTGTTTGAGGCGGCGCCAAGCGAACAGAAGCCGCTGGAGAAGTTGGTGAAGGAAGAGATGGAAGGCGTGCACCAGCTGGCGGTGCCGCTGGTGGTGGAGATTGGAGTAGGGCCGAATTGGCGGGATATGGATTGAGAAGACGTGAATCGGGGCTAGGGCACAGGGATTAGCGATAAAGCCCAGCCGGAATGAAAGTTGCGCTAGCGGACATCCACGGGTGTAGACTCCACGGCAGAGAGTTCCAACAAAATCGAAAAATGCGAGATGTGGTCTGCGGTCGGCTGCATCCCGGGTTTCCTGAGGAGGAGATCATGGGCGTCAGACTCCGGGTCCTGGGTACATGTTTGGTGATGGGTTTAGGAGGGTGGGCGGCAAGGCAGAGCGCTTCGCAAGAAAAGCCTAAAGAGCCAGCGCAAGAAAGTACGCAAGATAAAAGCAAAGAAGCGCCGGCGGCAGAGGCTGCCGGGAAGAAAAATCCGGTGAAGGCGACGGTGGAAGTGCTGGCGGCGGCGAAGAAAGTTTTCGGCTACGACTGCGCGATGTGCCACGGCGAAAAGGCCGATGGCAAGGGCGAGATGGTGGAGTCGATGAAGCTGGTGATGAAAGACTGGCACGAATCCGCGGCTGTGGACGAGATGAGCGACGAAGCGATCTACGACTTGATTGTTAAAGGCAAGGATAAGATGGTAGGAGAAGCCGACCGGCTGAAGCCGGCGCAGGTGTGGGGACTGGTTCATTACGTCCGCACGCTGGCGAAGAAGAAAGGCGCGTAGGACGCGAGATATTTGCAGGAGTGAATTCGAATAAAGGAGCGGGTTGATGCAGCATTCGCCGCAATTTCTGAAGTTGGTGAACGAAGTGAAGCAGCGGGTCAAAGAAACCAACGTCGCGGAGGTACAGCGCCGGATGGCCGGCGGCGAAAAGTTTTTGCTGGTAGATGTACGGGAAGATAATGAGTGGGCGCTGGGCCACGTTCCAGGAGCGGTGCACATGGGCCGCGGAATCATTGAGCGCGACATTGAGATGAAGGTGCCGGAGACTTCGACTAAGGTGATTCTATATTGCGGCGGAGGGTTCCGTTCGGCGCTGGTGGCGGACAATTTGCAGAAAATGGGTTATACGAACGTGGAGTCGATGGATGGCGGGTGGAGAGGTTGGGTGGAAGCGGGATTGCCTACGGCGAAGGATTGATTCGAGCGTTGAGGTGGAGTTGGCTGTGTTTAGCGCCGGCAATCGCAGAGGACGAGAAAAGTGCAAGTACTGGCACTTGCCGGGACGTAAGTGAGCGTGTACCATTTCTGCGCGATACTCCGGTCTAGCTCTCGCCACCCTAGAGTATGAGCCCGGAGTCGAGCCGCTCCCCGCCCGCTCAAAACTAAAGACCCATCAACCAGGAAAGGATCCCGCTTTGCAACAGACTCTTGGGAAATCTGTCACGCTGTTAACACTCACTTTAATCATTTCTGCGAACGCAGCGGGTCAAACGAACCCGAAGACCGATGGCGTAGGCACGCCGATGTTCACGACAGAATCGTTGGTCACGACTGTTCCGGCCAGCGGAAACACCGTTCCGCACTGGACTTCTTCGTTTACGTACCAGGGTGTGACGTATCCGTTCACGATGGTGGGAACAAATCCCGCAGACGGTGATGCGACAACTACTTTCGACGTTGCGATTATTCCGATTGATTTTGTGTTCGCCAACGGAGCTTCGCTAGACGCGGGCCCGAAAGTGGCAAACGTACTGGGCTCACCGAATTTTCAACCGGCGGTCTATTCGAGCGGGACCACGCAATTTGGGGATGCGGTGCAGCGTGCCGAATTCTGGGCGCACGTTTCAACCAGCAGTCCAAACTGGCACACCATGCTGACTTCCACGCCTACCGTGTATCCGACGGAAGTGATTCAGGTGCCGCAAGGGCAGGCGATTCTGGCAGTGGGCACAGTCTCGCACCGGCTGCTTTCGTTAATGAGCATTTCCTGGTTTTCGGACCGGTTGCATGAGGTGATTAACAATTTGCACATTCCATCGACAACGCTGCCAATTGTGCTGACCTACGACACTTTCATGTACCGGCATAATCTGAGCGTCTGCTGCGCGCTGGGATTCCACGGCGCGACGCGATCATTGAATGGAAATGGAAATCAACAAATCCAAACGTATATTTACGCAGCCTGGACGGATCCGAATATTTTTCCGCCGGGAGTGGCGGATGTCCTTCCGATGAGCCATGAAATCTCCGAATGGATGAATGATCCATTTATTCGCAATTTTACTCCGCCATGGCAATTTCCAGGCGTGCCTGGTTCGTGTCAGGGAAACCTGGAAACCGGCGATCCCTTGGAAGTGGTGGCACATCCGGACTTCCCGGTGACAATAAATGGGTTCACTTACCACCCGCAGACCGAGGCGATCTTGCCGTGGTTTACCCGCGAAAGCCCGTCGTCGGCGATTGGTGGGGCCTACAGCTATCCGGATACCAGCAAATTAACGAGCCCTTCGCAGCCCTGCCAGTAGCGAAGCGCGAGTTGGAACGGGCCGCGCACGCCGACCAATCTATCGAGACAGGCAATGCTCGCGCCAAGCGATGCCGCAGCGAACGAATAGAACTAAATTTGCAATAGACGGATCATAGCGAGAACTCTAGTCGCCAGCCGTGAGAACGGCTCAAGATGAGAGTTCCTTCCGCCATTTGTAACTAATGGGAAAATTTGGCTGGGGCGGAAGGATTCGAACCTTCACCGTCCTCATTAACAGTGAGGTGTCCTACCAGTTGGACCACGCCCCAGCGGGCGAATCACGGGGCAATGAAGTACCGCACCCGGGATGGCGTCACCTTCGCGGAAAAACGTGAGCGAAGTATCATTCTAAGATACCACGGGGAATGCGATCGCCAAATGCCAGTTGCGGCAAATAATTTGGATGCTGCGAAGTTGTGAGTCGAATCGAAAGTAGCGGCAGAAAGAGTTATTTGAGTTTCGTAATCTTCAAACGCTTCGGAAAAAGCGTGTGAAGTGATGGAAGCTAATCGGCGCAAAATGATTTGCGTTGCACAGTTGCAATTCGAAAAGAATTGTTAGAAACTATCGCGTCATAGTCGACCCGAGAGAGCGCTGACTCGGTGACTGAGGGTGGATTCTCCTGTTCCCGCTCCCTTCATGGAGACCCCGCCGCAGCATGGGTTTCAGGGTTGGTATTTACAAACTCTGACCACCAAATACAAACATGGCCCAGATTTTTCACCGCAGCACGAATTTTATCGCCAGGTTTAGTTTGTTTTCGGGGATATTCCTGGCTGGGTTGGCCCTGACGGCTGTGCTGGGGCTGGCGCGTTCACCTTATTTTACGCGGCAGAATGTGGTTCGCACACAACCGGTGCAATTCAGTCACAAACATCACGTGGGCGATGATGGAATCGATTGCCGGTATTGCCACACGTCGGTGGAGAGTTCCGCGACGGCCGGCGTGCCTCCCACCAAGACCTGCATGAGTTGCCACTCGGTTCTCTACAATAATGTGGGTTATCTGGAGCCGATCCGGGAAAGCTACCGGAGCGATACTTCCATTGAATGGGTGAAAGTGCACCGGCTGGCGGATTACGTGTACTTCAACCATAGCATACATATCAGCAAGGGTGTGGGCTGTTCAACGTGCCACGGGCGGGTAGACGAAATGCCGCTGATGTTTCAGGCCAATACGCTGCTGATGGAATGGTGCTTGAACTGCCATCGAAATACGGAGATGGCGCTGCGTCCGCCGGGCAAGGTGTATGACATGACCTGGCAGCCGGCAGCAAACCAGGCGGAAATCGGCAAACAGTACCAGCAAGAACGAAATATTCGGAGCGCGGTCGAGCTGACGAATTGCTCGACGTGTCATCGTTGATGGATGGTATGAGCGACCACGAGCACTTTCTAGATCAAGATAACCACCCGCCAACCGCGGAAGAGCGCGAAGAGCGGTCGTATCCGCTGGATTTGGCTGCGGTGCGCACGAAACTGGCGAACAAGCAGGGCAAGCAGTATTGGCGGACGCTGGAAGAGCTTTCCGAGGATCCGCACTTTGCGGATTTGCTGCACCGGGAATTTCCGCGCGCGGCTTCGGAGTGGGACGAATCGGTGGATCGGCGCGACTTCCTGAAGTTGATGGGAGCATCGCTGGCCTTGGCAGGGATGGCCGGCTGCGGCGCGAACACCGAGCCGCACATCTCGCCGTATGTGAGGCAGCCAGAAGGAATGGTGCTGGGCAAGCCGCAGCACTACGCGACGGTGATGCCGTTTGGCGGCGATGCGCTGGGATTGCTGGTGGAGAGCCACGAAGGACGCCCAACGAAAATTGAAGGGAACCCGGATCATCCATCGAGCCTGGGTGCCACGGATATATTTGCGCAGGCGGCAGTGCTGGATTTGTACGACCCAGACCGCGCGAAAACGCCGATGCACATGGGCGAGCTGGACACCTGGGAAAAATTCCAGAGTACGGCGGTGGGCCTGGCGACTTCACAGAAAGCAGTGAATGGCGCCGGGATGCGGATTCTGACCGGCACGATCACTTCGCCGCTGCTGGCCGCACAGATTGACGCGTTGCTGAAGATTTTTCCGCAAGCCAAGTGGCATTCGTGGGAGCCGGCAGTCAGTGATGGCGCGCGGGAAGGCGCGAAGCTGGCGTTCGGTCGAGTGGTAAACACCGTTCATCGCGTGGAAAAAGCGAACGTAATTCTTTCGCTGGACGCGGACTTTTTGGCCAGCGGGCCGGGCCATGTTCGGTACATGAAGGAGTTTTACCGGCGTCGGAATTTGACCGGGCCGAACGATGAGATGAACCGGCTGTATGTGGTTGAGCCGACGCCGAGTGTAACCGGAGCGACGGCGGACAACCGGCTGCCGTTGCGTTCAAATGATGTGGAATTGTTTGCGCGGGCCTTGGCGGCAAAGATCGGGCCGGGCGGCGCGGCAGCGGTTGCGCCTGCGGGATCGGCGAAGTTTTTGGATGCAGTGGCATCGGACTTGTTGAAGCATCGCGGCGCGGGATTGGTGGTTGCCGGCGAACAGCAGCCGGCGGAAGTGCATGCGCTGGCCCATTTGTTGAATGAGCTGCTCGGAAACGCCGGATCGACGGTGTACTACACCGAACCGGTGGAAGCGAATCCGGTCAATCAAACGGAATCGCTGCGGGATCTGTGCTCGGCAATGACCAAGGGCAAAGTGGATTTGCTGCTGATTTTGGGCGGCAATCCGGTGTACGACACGCCGCACGATTGGGATTTTGTGGCCAAGATGAAGAAGGTTGGCACCATCGTGCAGCTTTCTTCGCACTACAACGAAACCAGCGAGCACGTGCAGTGGCAGATTCCGGAAGCTCACTTCCTGGAGACTTGGGGAGACGCGCGAGCGTTTGACGGAACCTACAGCGTGATTCAGCCGCTGATTGCGCCGCTGTACCGCGCGCACTCCGCTTTTGAGGTACTTGCGGCGTTTTCCGATAAGCCGGGAGTGACCGCGCTGGACACCATTCGCGAGCGGATGAAGAGCATGCCAGGCGGCGCGGATGCGGAAAGGCTCTGGCGGAAATCGTTGAATGACGGATTTGTGGCGGGCTCGGCGTTTGCGCCACTGGCGGTTTCCGCGAAAGTAAGTTTGGCAAGTTTGCCGGCCGCAAAGACTACACCGGAGATGGAATTCCTGTTCCGGCCAGACCCGACAATCTATGACGGGCGTTTTGCGAATAATGGCTGGCTGCAGGAGCTGGCCAAGCCAGTTACCAAGATTGCGTGGGATAACGCGGCGCTGATGAGTCCGGCGACGGCGGAAAAGCTTGGCGTGACGCATACCATCATGTCGCGCGGCGGTGAACACGGCCAGGTGCGTTCGGCGGTTATTGATATTGAACTTTCGAATAGTAAAGTGACTGCGGCGGCGTGGGTATTACCCGGGCAAGCGGATGGAGTTGTGGTGCTTCCGCTGGGCTACGGCCGAAAGATTGCCGGATACACCGGCTCGAACAAGGGGTTCAACGCGTATGTAGTGCGCGCTTCGGATGCGTTGTGGACCGCGAGCGGCGGGAAAATTACGGTGACCAGCGAGGATTATCCGCTGGCTTGCACTCAGTATCACCACAACGTTGAAGGCCGCAAGATTTTGAGTACCGCGACGTTGGAAGAGTACAAGAAGAATCCCAATTTTGCGCGCGAGCATGAGGAAATGCCGGCGCAGGATATGTCGCTGTACAAGGATTACAACAAGGATTATCCGCAGCTCCATTTTTATGAGGGCTATAAATGGGCGATGGCCATTGACACAACCAAGTGCAATGGCTGCAACGCCTGCGTGGTGGCTTGCCAGAGCGAAAACAATATTCCGGTGGTCGGCAAGGATCAGGTGATGCGCGGGCGCGAGATGCACTGGATCCGCATCGACCGCTACTACGAAACGGCATTGACGACTCAGGAAGACAAGCCGGAAGAGAATCCGGCGTTGGAGAATCCAAAGACGTTCTTCCAGCCGGTGCCGTGCCAGCAATGCGAAAACGCGCCGTGCGAGCAGGTTTGCCCGGTGGGCGCGACGGTGCACAGCAGTGAAGGCCTGAATGATATGGTCTACAACCGCTGCATCGGGACACGCTATTGCTCCAATAACTGCCCGTACAAGGTGCGGCGATTCAATTTCCTGCGTTTTCAGGATTGGGAAACGCCTTCGCTGAAGCTGATGCGCAATCCGGAAGTGACGGTGCGCAGCCGCGGCGTGATGGAAAAGTGCACGTACTGCGTGCAGCGAATCAACGCGGTGAAAATTGAAGCCGAAAAAGAGGATCGCTCCGTGCGCGACGGTGAAATTGTCACCGCCTGCCAACAATCCTGTCCCGCGGAAGCGATTGTGTTCGGCAACATCAACGATCCGGAGAGCGCTGTTGCCAAAATGAAAAAGAAAAATCTGAATTTCAGTTTGCTTGAAGAGCTGAACACGCGTCCCAGGACCACTTATCAAGCGCGATTACGCAATCCGAATCCGGAAATCGAGAAACTCGCTGCGGTCTAGAGCGGCCCCGCGGGTCTAGAGTGAAATTGAATCATGGCAGATAGCCCGACCGACAAACTAACAGAGCCGGCCCTTCAAGAGCCGATCCTCGCCCCCGGATATAACTACGCGTCCGTCACGGACAAAATCAGCGCCAT
>Ga0137418_10003459_pt1 | contig 14520 bp, 13 predicted proteins | sample CZODoug3_1_2_16f_FD_122242 | JGI IMG/M metagenome (GOLD analysis project Ga0137418, IMG submission 122242) | Vadose zone soil fungal communities from Angelo Coast Range Reserve, California, USA - CZODoug3_1_2_16fungal (Hybrid Assembly) | ecosystem: Environmental > Terrestrial > Soil > Vadose... | reverse complement strand
AGTCCACGCCTGAAATCCCAGACGTGTTCAACGGTAGATCATGGCCGACATCGTATAGGGCACCACGACAATGTATTGGGCACCACGCGCAATACTGGATTGCAGTTCGCCTGAAGTGTGGCAGGGTCAAATTCCCAACTGGCAGCCTAAAATTGGCTGTTCTATGCGGAAGGAGTTGAGAGACGCGTCTCTCACGTCCATTCCTCACATCGGCGGCCGCAGAATGTACTCGGCGTCGGTCACATTCGAAGTTCGCTGGATGAGGTAAGGTGATCGCGGATTCGTGAAGTGACCGGTTAACGCGCTGACCACTGTATAGAGCCTGAAGAAAAGCTTCACACTCTTATTTTGGCTCCGCTTCAGGTCTATCGATGCAGTTGCATTGTGGCGGACTGTATCGAACACGAATGTCGGCATAACGGTTTTCACGCTGGTTGAGCATCACGCAAGCGGAGAGATGTTCAAATCCGCGGAGTGTCGGTCACCGAAGGCTTCGGTGTTTTCGTTAACTGCCCATTACCCCCTCCGATTGCTACAGGCTGCGGCGAGAGTTGTCGGATGGGTTTCGCATCCATTAGAGATCCGCGCCTTTTCACGGCGCACGAAGAATCCGTGGGGCCGCGCGGTGAGTAGGGGCTGGCCTCTGCATAAAACAGCCAATTTTAGGCTGCCAGTTGGGAATTTGACCCTGCCAACTTCAGGCGACCTTCAAGCAGTATTGCGCGTGGTGCCGAATACATTGTCGTGATGCCCTATACGATGTCGGCCATGATCTACCGTTGAACACCTCTGGGATTTCAGGAGTGGACCTGCCCGCACACCACAAATTCCTGGAAGGCGGACAGCAAGTCCCTGCGAATTGGCGATTTGTGCAACCTGCCGCTTACGTCCTGTTGAGCTTTCCCGCGAGTAAGAGCGCTCCTGCCTGCGCATAGCAACGGCTGTTGAAGAATACGAAGTGGGAATTCCACCCTGCACGGAACGCCGCGCGAGTCGCTTGCGAAACGGAAGACGATGCAGCGCCGCTACATAACTTCGGTCAGATTTGTGGCGTCCATCCTGCTTATTACATTGTCGATGTGCCTATGGTAGATGGCAGGACAGAACTCGGTTCGCATGGCAGTGACTGAGCCGTGCCGCCTGTCAGCATGTCGAGAATTTACGGAGGAAAGACAGGGTGAAGTCAGTATGAAGAGAAAGCTGCTTGTGTCATCTCCATTAAATGCAATCGTCGTCACCCTAACCATCCTCGCTTTGTTGCTCTACTGTGTCCGCCTCATTTCGGCTACCGGTACGACGTTGGGCGATCCTGCAGCGTCGATGCAGCCAGGAACGTGGGCGACGCTGACGAATCCCGTGAATAAGGTTCTGGTGTTTTGCAGCGCCGGCACAAACGCGTTGTACAAGCTTTCCAGGTCCGGCCAGGCCCCGTCCACTGCACCACTGCTTATTTCGCCTATCGGCAGAAAGACGTGGAATCGAGTAGCGGTGAAGAGCGGAGGACTCATTCAGGATCAGTCGAAACAAGTTCTGTCCCTTATATTTTCCTGCCAGCATTCCAGCCCCTTACTGCAGGAAGTATAGAAATCGCAGTTCGAAAGAAATACTCAAACTGGAGGTATGTATGAATCCTTTTACACCCATTAATGCGTCGGTGGTTAACAAAGCATTTCTCGTAGCAATTTTGCTATCCGCCCATGTTGGTCGCGCCGAAGACGGTTCAGAATTTCGGGTTTTCGACGGTACTGTGAAGTTCGTGGCGGCTGCGAATGTCTCTATTTTCACAGTGCATGGCCAATCCCGCGAGATGACGGGCAGCTTGATGTTAGTCAAAGGCGAAAGACGCATTGAACTGCAGAACATCCGTGCTCGCATCAACCCGAAATCGTTTAAGACGGGAATCTCGCTGCGCGATGAGCACATGCGAAGGAAGATATTCTCACTTGCAAACGATACGACACCTGAATTGGAGTTTGTGAGTGACAGAATCACCTGTCCGGAGCTGCCACAAGGCCGCGATGCAGCTTGCCCTGTCTCAGGCCAGTTGACGCTGCGTGGTGTCACACGTCCATTCGCGATCAGTCTCAAGGTCTTGAATGACGGTAAGGGATATCGAATCAGTGCGGAAGGTGGGCTGAAACTGAGCGATTTTGGAATTGAACCGCCGTGCCAGCTCGGCGTGTGCGTTACTGATGATGTGAAATTGAATTTTGAGTTCCAGGCAAGAGAAACGTCCACCTTTGCAGGAGGACCCCGATGAGGTGGCTGTTCGTTGTCCTGTTGCTCACGCCAGTGCCCGCATCTGCGTTGCCCAACATGATACGTTTGGGATACGGAAACTGTATATCGTGTCATGTTGCGCCGCAGGGGGGTGGGCTTCTGACCGCTTATGGACGTGGAATAGACGATGCACAGAGCCTCCGAGCGCGAGAATATGAACCTCACTCAAATCATGTGCTGAATCTACTGAGCTTGAATGGTCACATTGACCAGGACGCCCGTGTCATTCCATCCATCCAACTCAACCATTCACCAGGAGGCCCATATGTCGGTGTGGACAAGTTTCGTCTCTTTTACCGCAATGTAACAACTTTAGGAAAAGGCGTTCGAGTCTCGGCAATAGCCGAAATCGAGAATGAAACAACTCCGCGCAAACCGCGCGCGTACGATCCCGCCATCCGGCCCGGACACGTCCTGTTCACGTCGGCATTACTACAGTATCGGCCGAAAGACGGTATCGAGTTTGCTGCAGGACGGGACGCTCTTCCAACGGGACTGAACATTCCCGATCAGACCACGTTTATCAAGGCCAGAAATCGTGCGGGGTACTATGACACGCCAACACAGGTAAAAGCCTTTCTCTGGGGTAAACGATGGCTTGTGGCGCCATATGTTTTTGCGCCGGGCGGACACGAACCCGCCAGCGCGCGAGAAAAGGGGGAAGGCATCATGGCCGAGTACGACGTCCTCGGCAAAGGCACTACGATTGTCGGGATAAACTCGCTCCGCGGATCGGACCACATAGGCCATCGCGCCATGTCAGGTGCTTACACCCGCCTCGGTTTCGGGAAATGGGGTATTCTCGCAGAGCACGACCTAACCCTTCGCCGCTTGAGTGAAGCGAATGGCGGAGCGGCATTCTGGCAGCGCGTCAGCTACCTGCAGCTTTTCTACTACCCGCGGGAATGGTTTGCGGTAGCGGCGGTAACAGAACGTGCGACCGTCCAGCGCCCATACCTGGAGAACTTGTCGGCTTACAAGGGTGAACTGTCGATGAGATTGTCGAGCAACTTTACCATCGTGGTCCGCGGCGGAATTCAGCGAGACGCTCTCACAGGCGTCCTGACACCTATTGCCAGCGCTCAGCTTGCCGTGAAATCGGTAAATTAGCGGCGGGAAATTGCACCGAGGATCTGCCGTTCAAACGCATCGCCCTCACCTCGAAATGCTGGCTCCACGTCCGCCGCGCTTGCCGCGAAGATGGAGAGTGCCTGTGGAATGGAGGCGTCCAGAAAAACTCCGAGTCTATCGCCGCGTTCCAACCCCGCCGACTTCAAACGACTGGCGAGCGATGTGACGGCACGCCACGTCCCGGCCCAGGTCATGCGGCGATTCCGATGCACGATCGCCTCTTTGCCGGGAAAGCGCGCCGCACTGCTGCGGAGCAAGTGGTGAAGCAAGGCGTCCATTTGTTTTCTCTTGTTGTTCATTTACAATTGTTTCACTCCGACAATGATCACGAATTCTTCCGTCTGGAATGAGCAGAAACGTGGATGGCGGTCGCTGAAAGGACTGCATCCAACGGCCATCCATCTTGAACGGATTTCCTTAATTCGTGAAAAGTCGCCAGAGTATCTTGCTCAAGCCGCAAATCTCGAAACCCTTCTGCTCGACCTGGGTCTGAACGATGAGGGAATCGACGAGTTTCCCGCGAGTCTTCACCCATTCTGCGGATCCGGCCTGCGCATCTGGCAGTATCCATCGCAATTCAGCAAGTATCTCATCCAACTTTCGAAACTCCAGATTCGCTCGTATCTCGAGATCGGGATCCGGCACGGCGGCTCCTTTGTGGCAACCGTGGAGGTCCTCGATCGATTCTCACAACTTGATTTCGCCATCGCTCTCGACGTCATTCCATGCCCTTCGATGACCGACTACAAAGCTATCAACCCGCGTACGGAGTTCGCCTGCATCAACACACTGTCTGCGGATTTCGGCGCGCTGATCGATTCTCTCAAGACGATCGATCTCGTCTTCATCGATTCGCACCACGAAGAATCGCAGTGCCGGCGGGAGTTCGCGGCCGTCAAGGATGCCGCCAAGATGATTGCCTTCCACGATATTTCAAATGTGACGTGGCCGGATGTCAGGAAGGTGTGGAATGAAGTGAACTCGATGGACGAGTACCAGTGCTTCGAGTACACCGATCAATATGAGGGCATGGGGCCGTACATGGGCATCGGACTTGCGGTGAAAAAGGAACGTTTTCCGTCATGACGGCCGCAATCGACGCAATCAAGCAAACCCTCGAGAAGGTGAAGGGCGTTCGTGGGCTTGCCGGCGAACTTGCGGACGATGCGGACATCATCAACGCAGTCGGACTCGATTCCCTGGAAATGCTGCGATTCATGCTCGATCTCGAGGAGCGGCTCTCGATCCGGATCGACTTCGATCGGCTCGAGTATTCCTCCTTCAACTCTATTCGCACGCTCGCCGAGTTCATGGAGACCATGCCATCAAAGTGAATCACCAATCCGCTGCAGTAACGATCCTCACGTCTGGAGTTGGTCTGGGCGTCTACATTCCGGCGCTACTCATTCAGCGTCAACTGAGGCAGTTGCACTTCGATGCCGACGTCGAGGTCCTCGAGAACTATTACACACCCGCGCGCCAGCAAGGTCATCTCGCGCATAAGAAGGCTCATCATGAGAGCTTCGCGTTGGCGCAGATGGCGCACCGGATGGCACGGGACGTTCAGGAATGCCTCGACGCCGACGGCACCGAACGCTTGATGGGACAGTGGCGCGTGGAACGGCGAGATCATTTCATCGTGTGGTCTGGGTTCTGGCTGCCAATCGTCGAGCGATATCGCCAGTTGTTGGGTGCGCCGATCCATGTCGATCACTGCAGGATCGACGCGGCGATCTCCGCATCCTTCAAAATCTTTCCACATCTGCAGTCGAGCGGTAGACCCATCTGGCTCTGGAACTGGGAGGAGAAGAGGATCATTCATGAGATTCCGGTGACGGACTCAGCTCCCGTGCCGTTCGTTGAGCGGGAGAATCGGTTGGCCGTCCACGGCGGAGGCTGGGGTATTGGAACGTATCGGAGCAAAATTCTCGATCTCGAGCAGACGGGTTACGCACTCGACGTCGTCATCCATGAGCCTGATGAGGCAAGACACAAAAGGCCGGGAGATCGATGCTTCATGATGGATCCGGAGTGGCATCCCTGGGCCGGTGAATTCCCTCCCATGGCAGAAGTTGTGGATCAGCGCAACATTATATATAAGCGATCCCCTGACGTTCATAGCCTGTACTACGTCATCCGGCGGTGCAAAGCCATTGTAAGCAAGCCGGGCGGCTGCACCCTGATTGATTCGCTGAACTCCGCCACCCCGGTGATTCTTCTGGAGCCCTATGGCTATGCCGAGGAAAGCAACGCCAGAATCTGGGAATACCTGGGCTTCGGAATCTCGTACCCGGCGTGGCAGGCGACCGGATATGACGGGGCCGTCCTCGAGAAGCTGCATGCAAACATCATGTCCAGAGCGCGGACCGGGATCGATTATCCGCGCGCGTATGCGGAGCAATTCTCATGAGTGATGACCGAGCGGCACTTTGGAACGCCGTACGCGACGCGCTCCGCTTCCAGCGTGGCGGTCCCCCGCTCGAGCCCGTTCCCAGAGACGCGCCCTTGCCCGCGTCGTTTGCTCAACAACGCATCTGGTTTCTCGAACGACTGCAGCCTGCAAGTCCGCTCCACAATCTTGCGGTTGCCCTGAGACTCTCGGGAGCATTCTCCGCACCGGGCCTGGAGCAGGGCCTTTCGGAAATGGTGCGCCGTCATGAGGTCCTCCGCACAACGCTTCGACTCATCGATGGACAGCTCGTTCAGACGATTCATTCCGCAAATCCGTTGACGATGCCGGTGACGGACGTGCGCACTCTCGATGAGGCCACTCGGCGAGCTGAGACGGAGGCGCGCGAGCCATTCGATCTCAAACGGCCGCCCTTGATCCGCGCGCACCTCTTCAGGCTGGGCGACCTGGAGCATCTGCTGGTTCTGACCATGCATCACCTCGCCTTTGATGGATGGTCGTTCAATCCGTTCATGCGCGAGCTCTGCGCGACCTACTCCGCTTCTCTCCCGGCTCCCCGGCTGCAGTATGTGGATTTTGCTGTGTGGCAAAGACGTCGACTGGATGGTGAGGCACTTGCGCCACTTCTGGATTACTGGAAGCGACAATTGGGCGGCTCGCTTCCCGTGCTGCGACTACCTGCCGATCGCCCGCGAACTGATTCGGGGCCACGTCGAGGCGCCTGCCAACCTGTTGCCGTCTCCATGGAAGTCACGGACGCACTGAAGCGTCTGAGCGCGAATGAAGGCGTGACTCCGTTCATGATGTTGCTTGCCGCTTTCAAGACGCTGCTTTATCGATACACGGGTGAAGAGGACATTATTGTCGGATCGCCCGTTGCTAATCGCAATCGCGCCGAGTTGGAAAGCCTGATCGGTTTGTTCGTCAACACGCTGGCCCTTCGCACCTCGCTCGGAGGTCAACCGAGTTTCCGGGAACTCCTCGCCCGCGTCCGCGACGTTGTTCTCGGCGCCTACAGTCACCAGGATATGCCGTTCGAGATGCTCGTCGACGCACTCGAGGTGGAACGACGGATCGATTCGTCGCCCGTGTTTCAAGTCATGTTCGGCTATCAAAACGTGCCGCGACCAGACTGGGAATTGCCCGGTCTCCGCGTGGAGGCGCGGAACATCGATACCGGTACGGCCAAATTCGACGTCACGCTGTACATGTGGGAAACGCAGGAAGGATTCGGCGGGCTGCTGGAGTATGACGCGGACCTCTTCGATGCGCCGGCGATGTCGCAGTTTGTTGGACACTTCGGGAGGCTGCTTGAAGAGATTGCCATCCGCCCCGATCAGAGTATTGCGACGTTGCCTTTGTTGTCGTCTGCGGAAAGGTACTGGCTGCTCCACGAAAGGAACGACACGGCGATCGATTATCCGCGAGACATGACCATCCATGAGGTGTTCGAGGCCCAGGCGCGACGGACTCCAGACGCGATTGCGCTCGTGTTCGGTGACCAGGAGACCACTTACTCGGACCTCGATAAGCGCGCCAATCAACTCGCAAGCGACCTTGTGAGAACGGGTGTCAGGCCTGGGATGCTCGTTGAAATCCCCACCGAATCATCGCCGTCCCTTATCGTGCAAATGTTGGCGATCCTAAAGTGCGGCGCCGCGTTCGTTCCACAACCTGGTCTCGCGGAACCACACTGTGGCGCCTCTGCCTCAGCGTACGGAGCCCTCGCCTACGTCATGCCCACATCCGGTTCAACGGGAACCCCGAAAGGCGTATGCATTAGCCATCGCGCCGTCCTGAGGCTCGTCAAAGCAGCGAACTACGCGAGCCTGACTTCAGGAGATGTGTTCCTGCAAATCGCTCCAGTCGCCTTCGATGCGTCGACGTTCGAGATCTGGGGCGCCCTCCTCAACGGCGCAAGACTGGTGCTGCCCCCAACTCGACGTCCTTCACTGAAGGAAATCAGCGAGGCGATCTGTCGTAATCACGTTAGCGTTCTCTTTCTGACGAGCGCGTTATTCGAGTTGTTCGTTGATACGCATCTCGCCGAACTGATGACCGTCCGGCAATTGTTGGTCGGTGGCGATGTCCTTTCCGTTCCGCACGCGGAGCGTTTTCTAAAACAGGCACGACCTGGTCAACTGATCCATTGCTACGGTCCGACGGAGAACACCACGTTCACGAGCTTCTATCCGTTAATGAGCGGTCAGAGGTTTAACGGTGGGACTATCCCGATTGGCCGTCCCGTTTCCAACACACAGATCTATGTGCTCGACGGGCTTCAGCAGGTTGTCCCGATCGGCGTCGTGGGCGAGGCGTACCTCGGAGGCGACGGCCTTATGCGGGGTTATCTCGATGACGAGGATCTGACGCGCGAGCGGCTCATCCCGAATCCGTTTTCGGATCAGGCGGGCACATTCCTTTACAGGACGGGCGACTTCGTCCGCTACAGGCGCGATGGGAACCTCGAATTCATAGGCCGGACGGATGATCAAGTCAAAATCCGTGGATTCCGCGTCGAACCGGGCGCAGTTGAGGTTGTCCTGAGCCGATGCCCTCTGGTGAAGCGGGTCTGTGTCGTCGCTCGAAACAAGCGTCTTGTGGCTTACGTTGTTGCAGAGTCGGTGGAACGCAGCCCCAGCGAACTCATTTCGATCATCCGTGGCTTCGCCCGCGAGAGACTTCCCCACTATCTTGTGCCGTCCGCGTTTGTGCTTCTGGAGACGCTGCCGTTGAAATCCAATGGCAAAGTGGATCGCTCAGCGTTGCCGCCTCCGGATGACCAGACCGGAGTCGAGGGTGGTCCGCCACGCGATGAGATGGAGCGCCTGGTTTCAGACGCATTTGCGCGCGCGCTGGGCGCCCAGTCCATAGGCCGGGATGACAGCTTCTTCGATCGTGGCGGAGACTCGCTTCTGGCTCTGAATCTGTTTGCGTTGCTTGAGAACACATTGAATCGAAACCTGCCGCTGGTCTCTCTCTTCGAGCATCAGACCGTCGCCCGGTTTGCCGCGTTTCTCCGAACGCTTGATTCTTTGGAACCAGCCTGTAGCCCGGATGCTTCAGTGTCTGGCCCCAGGGTTGTCGAAATCAAGAGGGGCCAGTCCAAAATGCCGTTCTTCCTGGTTCCAGGGGGTACCGGGGGAATGGCCGAGATGATGATGTATGCCAGATTGATGCGCAATCTCAATCGTGATCAGGCCGTTTACGGATTACTCGGCAGCCGTCACGCTACCGTCCAGGAGCGAGCGGCATCCTACATACATCAAATGCGCATGGTGCAAACGAACGGTCCATACGCACTGGGTGGAGAGTGTGTCGGGGGCATCGTGGCATTTGAGATGGCTCAACAGCTGGTTGCGCAGGGCGAGGAGATCGCGCTACTGCTCCTGATGGACACGTGGCGCCCCATCGATGCAGACGCCAAACCGTTAGCGATGTTGAAATCGAAGTGGTCGATCTCGCGCGTTGGCTTTTCGAATCTGACACGTCTACTCCGAAATGAGAACTGGTTCCACGTGGCGGTCAGGCTGAAACAAAAGACTGCATTGTGGCTGCGTGCCGTCCAACACATTGGGCAAACCCTGCAATACCGTCCGAAAGTTTATCCCGGCCGCATCACGTTACTCGTCAGTTCGGACAACGATCGAAAGGGCCTCTCTGACAATTGGCGTGACCTCAGCCTCGGCGGACTCGTCGTTCACACGGTTCCCGGCGATCATGAATCGTACATTCGGCAGACTCCTGAGGTCGCAGCGGAGCGATTGAGCGCCTCTCTCGACGCCTGTGACGTGCCTCCACCGCAACGGAAGAACTCCGGCCCTACGATTGATCCAGTCACTTTTGAAAAGATGCGGCGGATCGTGCCACACCTGCAAGCCGGCGGACGAGCCATGCCTTTGCCTCAGGAAGTCGCATTCAAACTGACGAACCGCTGTGACCTGCGCTGCATCCATTGCTACCAGTGGAACGAGACCGGATATCACCACCGGCTCACAAAGGAAAGGCACGGCGATCTTGAACTCTCAATCGTCGCGAGGGTGCTGGAAGCCACAAGGGCGGTCAAATCCAATGTCTACCTCTGGGGCGGTGAACCGCTCGTTTACCAGGATTGGGACGGACTCGTGGACCTTCTCGCTAACGACTTAAGGTGGACGTCCATATGCACTAACGGCACGCTGATCGAAAAGAGACTGGAGTCGCTGGTCAGAATCTCCAGCCACCTCGAAGTTTCCGTCTCGATCGACGGCTTCGAGAAGGAGCACGATTCCCTGCGCGGCAGGGGGACATTCCGACGAACGATGAATGGCCTGCTGTTGCTGGTGGAACAGAAGAAGAAAAATGCGTTCCTGGGAGAGATCACGGTCAACTGTGTCATCACGGACGCAATGGTCAGCCGGATGTTTGAGTTCGTGCGGTTTCTTGAGGAGCAAGGCGTCGAAACCGTGTACGTTAGCTTCCCCTGGTACATCTCTGAGGAAACATCCGCCAAAATGGATCGATATTACGCCGAGCATTTTTCGTGGAAGCTTGGCGAAGGCAAGCCGAGCTGGCATTCGTACAACTTCAGACTTGACCCGAACCTCGTCGATCAATTGAATGCCGAGGTCGCCCGCATCGATGCCGCGAAGTGGCGATTGAAGCTTCGATACAATCCCAGACTCGATGCGGACGACATGCGTCCCTTCATTATGGGGAGCGACAAACCGGCCCAGAACAAGACGCGATGCCACGCAATCCAGACGCGGATGGATATCTTTCCGAATGGCGATGTCGTCTCCTGTAAGTTCTTTCCTGAGTTCCGTATCGGTAATCTCAAAGATGAGGGTCTCGCCGGAATCTGGACTGGCGAGCGTTTTCAACAGGTGCGACAAACGATCTCGCAGTGCGGATTGATGCCTGTCTGCGCCAAGTGCAACCTTCTTTATACCCGTGGTACTTGAATCCCAGACCCCGGTCGCCGTTTCGGTGGTTATCCCCTGTCATAACTCCACGGCTTTCCTCGCCGAGACGGTGGAGAGCGTTCTCGCACAAACGCTCTCCGAAATCGAGATCATCATGGTTGACGATGGCAGCACCGATCACACCGCGTTATGGATCGAGCAACGGATCATGACGAATTCGGATCGTGACATACGTCTCGTGCGTCAGACCAATTCGGGCGTGGCTGCGGCGCGCAATCGGGGCATCTCGGAAGCACGCGGCAGGTTTATTCTTCCACTGGATGCAGACGACCTGATCGAGCGGACCATGCTGAAGGAAAGTACGGAACTGCTGGAAGCGGATCCGGATCTCGGCCTGGTCTACACGGACCGTCAGGATTTCGGCGACATCGAAAGGATATGGACTGCGGGCCGATTCGATTTGCAACACCTGAAATATTTCAACCAGATCGCCTATTGCTGCATGTTCAGGAAATCAATGTGGGAAGACATCAGAGGGTATCGCATCAATGTAAGCGGATTTGACGATTGGGATTTCTGGCTGGCGGCAGCCTTGCGCGGCTTCAAAGGAAAACATCTGCCCAAACCGTTTCTGAAGCATCGTCGGCGGAAAGACTCCTTACTGTGGCGGATCCTGGATCAATACGAGCGGCTCTTTGCCCAGATCATCCTGAACAACCGCGCAGCCTACTCGGACACTGAAGTTGCGATGGCGGAACGGTTCATCTCATACGGCGAGGCGTCGTCGATGCTTCGATCTTCCAGATTCATTTTCATGTCGCGCTACTTTGAGGGATACCCATGCGGATATTGATCACTGGATCGAGTGGACAAATCGGAACGAATCTGGCTCTCCGGTGCCTGGAGGCCGGCCATGAAGTAATGGGCATCGATTGCCGTGCGAATGAATGGACTAATGCGTTCGACACCACTCTCCAGGATTTGAGCATCCTCGGCACCATTCGATGGGAACAGCCTGATGTCGTGGTCCATCTCGCTGCCCATCCGAAAGTGAATGAACTGGTGCACGAGCCTCGGCGAGCGCTCGAAAACATCACGATGACGCACAACGTACTCGAGTATTGCCGGCTGCTGACCATCCCGATCATCTTCACCAGCAGCCGCGAAGTGTATGGCGATGTCTACCGCCTTAGCACTGTTGAACCCGACGCTGATTTCGGCCTGAGCGCGAGCCCGTACTCGGCGAGCAAAATTGCCGGTGAGTCGATGGTCTATGCGTACGCGCGCTGCTACGGCCTTTCTTACATTGTCTTTCGTCTGAGCAATGTTTACGGCCGATACGATAACGATCTTCATCGGATGCAGCGGGTCGTTCCGCTCTTTATCCGGAACATTTCGCAGGATGAGCCAGTCACCGTGTTTGGCGTCGAGAAGGTAATCGATTTCACCCATGTCGATGACTGCATCGATGGAATCGTCAGTGGGATAGAACGGCTCGTGGCGGGCCGCGTCCGGAATGACACGATCAACCTTGCTTCGGGAAGAGGTCATACGCTCCTGGAAATGGCCGAGTACGTGGGCAGGGCTGTCGGCAAAAAGCCGCGAGTGATCGCTGCTCGTCCACTTGCCGGAGAGATCACGCGGTACGTTGCGAATCTCGAGAAGGCTAAGAGTCTCCTTGGTTTTTCTCCCAAAATCACGCTGCGTGAAGGGATTCGGAGCGCTGTGACAGTGCAAAGGAGCGGTTTACCTTCCCCTTCCTAAAGAGGGTCTGCCGGTGACGCCCGCGGCGTGCCTCCTACGTTTTCTATGACCGATCGCAATCATGGTGTTATCGTCTACCTCGAGCGGGTCAGCTTATTGCCATCTTGAGGTCGGGACATGAACGAAACCATCAAGACTATAGCAGCGGTGTTGCAGGTTCTCGCGCTCATTGTCGCGGGCGGATGGGCATATTGGAAATTCATTCATCAGCGCATGAATGAACCGGCGGCTGATATCGACATCGATTTGAAATTTGTCGGTAAGCAAGACGGCAAGTGGATCATTGAAATCACCTCGTTTCTGAAGAACCAAAGCCTGGTCCGGGTCAAATACGAAGATTTTCAGGTGACCGTGAGATACCTTATGCCGGAAGACAGGGTTGAAGATGGTGGAGAAAAAATTCTATATCAATTGAATTTTCCGAGAACGATCGACGAACGTATAAATGGAAAGAAGCGGTTTTTTGGAAACGCCGATTATTTAAATCCGAGACAAGAATTCAGGCATCGGTATATTACCTCCATACCCGAAAATGGGACGTTCGTATGGGTTCAATGCAAGTTTCTGTTCACACCTCAGAAGAACGTAAAGATGAACAGTCAAAGAATCTTTCGCGTACCAGCCGGCGAAGTTGCGGAAATCGCCGCGATCAAGCCCGCGTCGGCCCTACTTTAGTGCGTAGATGTCGTATGTGACCGCGGTGCCGACACGCTCGCCGACGCCGACCGCCTGCAGTCGCGTGAGCCAGACGTAGCGCGAATCGCCGGTCTCGAAGAGTGGTGCGATCCGCAGCGATGCGCCCGCGTCCGTCGTCTGGCCGATGCCGTTGTACGTCACGAGAATCAGCGCCCCATCGTCCGTTTTCAGCGTGAGGCGAACGTCGAGCCGGTAGCTGCCGTCGGCCCGGTTGGTGATCCAGTCGCCGGCCGGCGTCTGCACCGACGCCTTGACACGCGGGCCTTCGAAGCGGCCGCCGACGACCTGCACGATCGTGCGCGTCCCCTGGGGTCCATTTTCGACAACGGTGCGGGTGCCGGTTTCGGCGTGCAGCGTGCCGAGGTACTCGAAGGCGGGGGCGCGCGTCGGCGTGGTGGCCTTCTGGGCCCCCGGAGCGGCCGGAGTCGGCCCGCCGGTGGAAGTCTGAGCGAGAGTGAATAGACTGGACGCCGTCAGTCCGAGGCAGACCAGCAACGCGGTCGCGACACGCATGGGGCCCTCCTTTTATTGAAGCCTGATTATAGCGACGTAGCCGCAAACCGCACGAGTTGAATATCGCGATTCATCAAAAGACCAAGGGCAGGAGTACCAGAGCTTCCAAGAAGCCCACAAACGCCCAGGCGATAACTCCGACTATTGCGCAAAGCAGGACGACTTGAATCGCATGGACGATCGCAAAAGGCAAGCCCGCTCGTCGGATAGTCGCCAATCCGGATATGTGCTCCAGCAAAGATCGCAATGATAGAATTCCATTTAATGCCTCACGACTTCTTCGATCCTATTCCCGAACAACAACTGTCATTATCATTGACGCTGCCACACTTCGTCATACGTATGTCCACTGGCGAGTATCTGACAAGGGTGCGGATCGTCTCCAACTATGTGGAATACCAATTCACGACTAACCGCGATGAAGCCTCCGTTCTCAATGACTTTGATTCGCAACTTGTGTTGAAAAGATTAAGAACCCTTGGAGAGACTCGGGCGAGACGGGAGGAAGTAACGACTATCTTGTAATGACAGGACCGGGGGCGCGGCTATGACAACGACAAGCGCCGGTCTCTATGGACAGCGCAAGCGCGCAACGGCTGCCCAGCTGGCAGACGCCGCCTTTCCCCCCATCCCGTCGGGCAGCAGGATCCGGAGCATTACCATCATTTTTGATGAAGGACAGGACAATCCCACACCTTCCGAGGTCGGCAGCGGATTGGCGGAGACCGGCGCAGAATCAACCGCTGTCAGTCGAGATCAAACCGTCTCGCTTCGACGGCAAGCGCCTGCCGATCATTAATCTTCATCGCCGCTCCAAGCTGC
>Ga0137418_10003458_pt1 | contig 14521 bp, 11 predicted proteins | sample CZODoug3_1_2_16f_FD_122242 | JGI IMG/M metagenome (GOLD analysis project Ga0137418, IMG submission 122242) | Vadose zone soil fungal communities from Angelo Coast Range Reserve, California, USA - CZODoug3_1_2_16fungal (Hybrid Assembly) | ecosystem: Environmental > Terrestrial > Soil > Vadose... | reverse complement strand
ATCATGTTGAGTCAGCAGCGTGCTCTTGCCGGTTGCGACCGCCGCCACAAAGATGTTCGAGTCCGTCCCCTTGGCCTGGTGCTGGGTGTAAGCGATCCACTTCCCATCCTTCGACCACACCGGCGCCACGTTCATCTTGTCCTTGGGAGTGTCGGTGGTCAGGTGCTGCACCTTCCGCATCACCATGTCGAACACGTCGATCTCAAATACCGACGAAGTCTTCGGCTTGACCATGTACGCCAAGTAGCGTCCATCCGGCGACCAGGTCGGATCTTCCTCCGCGATCTCGCGTGTGTTGGTGAGATTTACCACTTGTCCCGTCTGGGGCGAGACGATAAGGATGTCCCACTGCTCATCGCCGTCGTAATCCGACTGGTAAGCGATCCACTTCCCATCGGGCGACCAAGCCGGAGCCGTCTGCCGCTGATCGCTGACGGTCAGTTGCGTTGGCCATCCGCCCTCGGCCGGCACCAGCCACAGATTGTTGCGCCCGCTGATATTCGAGACGAAAACAACGGTCTTCCCATCCGGCGACCAGTCCGCCCCTCCCACCTGCCGCGTCATGAAAAGCTTCTCGATGGAAAGATTCTTCTCGACGGTCCCATTCGGCTTGCTGGCAATGTGCTTTGGATCGGAGACAGCTTGCGGGACAGGCAAAGTCTGGGCAGCAACAAGAGTGCTCATAGGGATAGCCATGGCCAATGCGATCAGGACGCGCATGAATCTCCTCGGGAGTTGTTCTGGAAAAGTCTAGCAGACGACAGTCCGCGCCCGGTGTGCTGGACTTCGTCGCGGTAGCTATACGACAATCGCAAAATGAGTGCCCAGCCCAACATCAATCTATGGACGACGGCCGAGCATGCCCTCGAATATCTGCGGCGCGCAGATTCCATCCCGCATCGAGTGGAGGGCGAGGCTGCGCTGCTGGAATTTCTGCCGCCCGCGCGAAGCGCATCCTGGATCTTGGAAGCGGAGCTGGCAGGCTTCTCGGGTTGTTGAGTGTGGCACGCCCAGAAACGAACTTCGTCGCACTGGATTTCTCCGCAACCATGTTGGCAGCGCTCCATGACCGCTTTGCGTCCGACGCCCGTGTGACCATCGTCGCCCATGACGTGAATGATCCATTGCCCGCCCTTGGCTTGTTCCATTCAGTGGTCTCCAGCTTCGCCATCCACCATGTTCCCCACGACCGAAAGCGACACCTGTGTCAGGAGATCTTCGATCTGTTGACGCCGAGGGGGGTGTTCTGCAATCTGGGAGCACGTCGCTTCTCCGACCATTGACCTTCACCACGAGTTTTTGAGCAAGCTCGACCTTCGACCCGGCAAGGAAGATCCTTCGAAAAAGCTACTGGACGTTGAAACGCAGCTCTGCTGGTTGCGCGAGATTGGTTTTGAGAACGTGGACTGTCACTGGAAGTGGAGCGAGTTAGCCTTGCTCGCCGGAAGCAAGCCAAGCCCATAGCTTGATTGATGGTTCTGTCCAGCGCCGAGTGGCCGCATGAAATTCGCGCGGCAGGACGTACTGCGAGTGTTACGCCTTCGCGCCTTTATGCACCTCGACCGTAGTCCAGGTCTTGTCCTCCGCGTGGCACAGCGGTTCGATGGGACAGTCGGCACACTTGGGCTTGCGCGCCAGACACAAATTCCGCCCGTGATGGATTACCTGGTGCGAATAGAGAATCCAGCGCTCCAACGGAATGATCTTCATCAAGTCCTGCTCAATCTTAACCGGATCATCGTTCTGCGTGAATTCCCACCGCCGCGAAATCCGATGCACGTGGGTATCGACCACAACGCCGACGGCCTTCTTGAACCACGTTCCCAGCACGACGTTCGCGGTCTTGCGCGCGACGCCGGGCAGAGTCAGGATGCTGTCGATCTCGTCCGGCACCTGTCCTCCAAACTCGCTGACAATCTTCTTGGCCGCGCCCACCACCGACTTCGACTTGTTCCGAAAGAATCCGGTCGAGCGCACGTCCGGTTCGAGTTGCTCCGGCGAAAGCGCCGCGAAATCCTGCACCGTGGGATACTTCGCAAACAAAACCGGCGTTACCCGATTCACGTTCGCATCGGTCGATTGCGCCGAAAGAATCGTAGCCACCAACAATTCCCACGCACTCAGATGATGCAGCGCGCAAGTCGCCTCCGGATACAACTGATCGAGGTGACGCAGGATCGCGTTGACCCGCTCGGGCGCGATGGGATCGTAACCTTTGCGCCGACCGCCCCGACCCTTTCCGCGCTTGATCGGCGCCGACGAAACCTTGCCTGCACCTTTGCCGGCAGCCTTCGTGGCAGGCTTCTGGAAGACTGCCCCCTTGCTCTTGGCCCCGCTCCGCGAGCCCCGACTAGCCTGTCCGCGAGCCACCGATCGCGTTCCCTCGTGCCGCCCCGACTTCGCCGGCTGCCGCGGACTCACACCCCGTGCCATACAGTTCTCCTCAAAGTGAACGTAGATGGTAGCAAAAAGCAGTCGTCGGTCGTCAGTTATCGGTTACCCGTGGGAATGTCCGATTAGCTTGAAGCTGGGTTGCCCTGCACGCCTTCGGGACTACCATCACACAACGCGCGGCCATCTCACCTCTGCGTGGCCTTTCTCCGCGCCTCTCTGCGGTTAGGAGCTCTCTTCACATAAAGACTTTAACCGCAAAGCACGCCCAGCTCACGCGAAGAGCGCAAAAAAGACCTGACACGTAAGACCGACACCTGAGAACCAAGACCCAAGACCTGATTTTCTCTGCGACTTTTGCGAATTCCTTGGTGACCTTTGCGGTTAAAAGCTCTCGGCTTTGGTGGGAGAAAAACGGCCAGCACTCCCAGAATCGTCCCACCGATTGACGCCATCCCCAGCGCCCGATACTCTGGAGACGAATCCAAGGAAAACCAGTGGCCGTGAAATCAATCCAGCTCGGGCAAGTCTGGCGTCAGGACTCCAATGGCCAGGACTACCTCGTTACCAAGGTCTATAACGAAGTCTTCACACAATATGCCGTTCTGCGTCCCGCCGAAGTGACCGCCCCGGACGCGCCCACCGTGAAAGTCAAGGTGACAAAAGGTGGCAACGGCGTCTCGCTTCCCGGCTTCACGTTTACCCAGGAAGGTTCGTTCTAGCCAGTTGGAGCGACGGGAAGCCTGCCCTGCGGAGTCGCAGCTCTCGCCCGTCAAACTATGGGATGGCAGGGCGACTCAGAACGTAATCACAAATGACCGAAAAAATCCTCGCCCTAGTCTTCGTCTTCATCAAGTCCGTAATAGGTGTCACCGGCTACGCCGGCATCACGCTGTTGATGGCGATCGAATCCGCCTGCATCCCGTTGCCCTCCGAACTGATCATGCCCTTCGCCGGCTATCTGGTTTACGAAGGCTCCAAGAAACTGCTCTGGGTCGCCACCGCCGGAGCCGTAGGCTGCAACCTGGGCTCACTCGTGGCGTATGAGATCGGCTTTTACGGTGGACGTCCCCTGGTAGAAAAGTACGGACGATGGATCCTGATGGGCCGCCGCGAAATCGACTGGGCAGACCGCTTCTTCCAGCGTTGGGGACAGACTGCGGTCTTGATTGGCCGCCTGCTTCCCGTGATCCGCACCTTTATCGCTCTCCCCGCCGGCATCGCCCGCATGCCCCGGGGCAAATTTCATGTCTACACCTTCCTGGGATCGTGGCCCTGGTGTTTCGCACTGGCCTATTTCGGCATGAAGCTTGGCGAGAACTGGCGCAGCCTGGGCAAATACTTCCACCAGTTCGACCTGGTAATCGGCATCGCGCTCGCCGTCGGCCTGATTTGGTTCATCTGGTCGCACTGGCAAAACCGCGTGCGCGCGGCTGAATAAGCGAACCGTCTCAAAACGATTCGCGCCTTCCTTTGTGTCCCTTAGGATTGTTAGGGGTTTAAGACTTCCTTGGCGACCCGAGCGCTTGAGGTGCGGGTCACGATTCGCCAGGCCGAACCAGCTGCGACCCCACAATCTGCCATCTCCCCTCCCGCCTGCACACAACATCCATATAAAGGTACCGGACGGAAAAGTGTCGACCGCCAGCCTCGACCTCATCCGATTCTGATCCGTGCACGATCGCCATCTCTCCAAACAACCGAATGCGCCGCCCCGTCGAGACAATCGACGGATAACGGGCGGTTCCCGTCCGCAGATTCTCCAGCACCTCCTGCTTCGAGAAGGCCTTGCCCGATGCGTCATACTGCACGTAATCCTCCGCAAAGATTCGCGACAGCCCATCAACGTCAGCGCTCATCAAAGCTCGGTCTCCGGCTTCAAACAACGCCGTGATCTGTCGCTCATCATCCTCGTCAGCCATCCAACCTCCTGCGTCGCCCATCAATTCTTTGACGCCGACCCCACCCAAAGTGTACAAGCATAAAACTCACCAGGAGGCCGCATGACTCGCGTGAACAAAATCGCATCTCTTATCGTCGCGCTGGCGCTCTCAGTTCCAACCGCTGTCCATGCCCAAACCAACGCACCCACTGACAAGCCCTTCGTCGTCGAGTACTACTACAAAGCCCGATGGGGATTCGCCGATGAATTCCTGAAGCTCTTCAAGAAGAATCACTACCCGCTGCTCAAGAAGCAAGTCGAAATGGGCCGCATGGTGAAAGTCTGGATGGATCAGCCCCGCTACCACACCACCGAAGACGGCCGTTGGGATTATCGCGTCACTATCGTCTTCAAGAACGCGACCGTGGCCAACGAAGCCTTCGACGAAGACGCGCTCAAAAAGCAGCTATTCCCCGACCAGGAAGCCTACCAACACGAAGAACAGCGCCGCTTCACGATTCTGGAAGCCCACTGGGATTTGCCGGTCAAGACTGTAGATCTGGACACAAAATAATCGGCGGCCATTTCATCTATAACTTTGCCCGCCCTGTCATCCCGACCGTGCGGAGTAGAGGGACCCCGTGCCCGCTTGCGGTGCCACCAACCCAGCAGAATTTCTCTCACGGACCGATGTGAGACACACACTTCCCGCCGCCCCCCCACGGGTGTCTAATAAGTAGAGACGAAGCACCCAGGAGGATCGCCGTGTGGTCCCCCATGAAGGTAAAGCATCGCGACAATCGCTACTTCCACCCCCATCCGCTACAGAGCACGTTCGGCCTGATCGCCAGCTTGGCTCTGGCGGGACTGATCGCCGTCGCCATCCTCTTGACGATGTCCCGCTAACCCGTGCGGCGCGGACACTCCCTGTGCACGTGGCGCACTTCAGCGCCCGCTTAGCGCGCATCAGCCCCTGTCCGCCTCCACTCACACCCCGCAGGTTGCCAAAGACGCACGCAATACGAGAACATATCCGTTTGCCTAACCATCCCAGTTCTCATTAAGGAAGTGCCTGACCCATGGCCATACGCCCAAAGTCCGCGAAATCGCGCCCTCGCGTCGAAGTGAAAGAAAGAAAGCCATCCAGCAATCAGCAGCCCGCCAAGGGCAAACTGGGCATCATGATCCCAGGCATGGGCGCCGTGGCCACCACCTTCGTGGCCGGGGTCGAAGCCATTCGCAAGGGAATCGCGAAACCCATCGGGTCGCTCACCCAGATGGGCACCGTCCGCCTCGGCAAGCGCACCGAAGGGCGCTCGCCCAAAATCAAGGAATTCCTTCCGCTCGCCGGGCTTGATGACCTGGTCTTCACAGGCTGGGACATTTTCGAAGACGACATGTACGCCGCCGCCACGAAGGCGGGCGTGCTCGACCGCTACCTGCTCGAGCAGATCGCGCCTTTCCTCAAGTCGGTGAAGCCGCGCAAGGCAGTCTTCGACCACAACTACGTGAAGAGGATCGACGGCCCCAACGTCAAGAGGGGCAAGAACAAGATGGACCTGGCCGAGCAGCTGCGCGACGACATCCGCGAATTCAAGAAGTCATCCGGCGCCACGCGCCTGGTCACGATCTGGTGCGGTTCAACGGAAACATTCATTGAGCCGACCGCTGCCCATCAATCCGTAAAAGCGTTCGAAAAAGCTTTGACGCACAACGATGAGAACATCGCTCCCTCGATGATCTACGCCTACGCCGCCCTGAGCGAAGGCATCCCCTTCGCGAATGGCGCGCCCAACCTGACGGTCGACATTCCCGCGATGCGTGAGCTTTCCAAAACCAACGAAGCTCCCATCTGCGGCAAAGATTTCAAGACCGGCCAGACCTTGATGAAGACCATCCTGGCTCCCGGCTTCAAGGCTCGCCTCTTGGGAGTAAGCGGCTGGTACTCCACCAACATCCTCGGCAACCGCGATGGCGAGGTGCTCGACGATCCCGGCTCCTTCAAGACGAAAGAAGAATCGAAGTTAGGTGTACTCGATCATATTCTTCAGCCCGAGCTCTATCCCGATCTGTACAAAGATATCTTCCACAAGGTTCGCATTAACTATTATCCGCCACGTGGTGATAACAAAGAAGGTTGGGACAATATTGACATCTTCGGATGGCTCGGCTACCCCATGCAGATCAAGGTTGATTTCCTCTGCCGCGACTCGATCCTTGCCGCGCCCATCGTGCTCGATCTCGTCCTGTTCCTCGACCTGGCTAAGCGCACGCCGGAACTCAGGGGCATCGGCATCCAGGAATGGTTAAGCTTTTACTTTAAGTCTCCGATGACCGCCCCCGGCCTCTATCCCGAGCACGACCTGTTCATCCAGATGATGAAGCTGAAGAACACGCTGCGCCATCTGCGCGGCGAGGAATTGATTACGCACCTCGGATTGGAGTATTACGACTGAAATTCGTGGGCCCGAAATTCGTGTCGTATCCCGGAGTCAAGCCGGTCGATGACTGCGATTGCGATTTTCGCCAGCAACCCTTAAGTCGCCCGTTTCACGGGGTCCTCTCGGCCCGGCAGAGGGTCCGGGGCAGGCGGGAAGTGTAAAACGGATTTTCCCCAAAAGCTTTAACCAGCAGGCAACGCCCGCCCCTTATGTCCACCACCCGCCAACTCAGTTCGCCGAGTGTGGGAAGGCCATGACTCCCGCACCCGATGCAAAGCTCGTTCTCGTACCGGGCGGGATGTGGCAGTTCGCCGCCCGATCACTTTACCGACGACGCTTCCAAAAGCCGGGTTCTGTGCCACCGAGCGAGGAGAACGCGGGCCCCTCGGTCCCGTTGGCTTTTGCCTCGGAAACTAAGTTGCCCTCTTCCTCAGCCGCGCTAGGCTGCGGGGCAGGTTGTTTTTCTCCGTCTAGCAGGGGAATGACAACTCGCAACGCTTCAATCTCAGCCTGCATTCGCGCGCAATCGATCTCCTTCTGTCGCAACACCTCGTAAATATCTTTCACTGTTGCCCTCCGTTTTGTCCGCCCCAACGCTCCAGAACCATCCAGATTTTCCGCGGAGAGGAAACGCAACGTGACGCATTTCGACGCAGGGGCTGGTGTAGTTTTTATCTTCCTGCATCATAGGATATCGATCGGGGCTATCCTGACGAAATACAGTGCAACCCCTAGCCCCTGGTACATTCATTGGTTTGCAGCCCTGTAGACGACTGTAGATCGGCATGCTCTCACGATTCCGTAAGCTGAAGCCTCCTGCCCACGCCGTCTTCTCGGGCCCTGACCGACGCGTCCACTCTTCCGCTAGAATGCCTCCATGCCCGCCGCCATCGAGTGCCGCGATCTGCGCAAAACCTACGACGGCAAAGTCGAGGCCCTGTGTGGCTTGACGCTTTCGATTGCTCCTGGCGAATGCTTCGGATTGCTCGGCCCGAATGGTGCAGGGAAGACCACAACCATCGAAATTCTCGAGGGATTGCTCGCACCTACCTCCGGCGAGGTCACCATCCTTGGCCAAACCTGGAAGACGGATGCGCGCAACTTACGGGAACAACTGGGCATCTCCCTGCAGGAGACTCGCCTCTCCGAGAAACTCACGGTGCGCGAAACCATCGAACTGTTCGCCAGCTTTTACCGCGAACCGCGTCCCGGTGACGAAGTCCTCGACCAGCTGCAGCTCACTGAGAAAGCGGACTCCTGGGTCGGCAAACTTTCCGGCGGACAACGCCAGCGCCTGGCCGTGGCCACCGCTCTGGTGGGCAATCCGAAAATTTTGTTTCTCGACGAGCCCACCACTGGCCTCGACCCGCAAAGCCGCCGCCAGCTCTGGGACATCATCCGCGCCTTTCAGCGTGCCGGAGGGACGGTGCTCCTCACCACTCATTATATGGACGAGGCCGAGCGCCTCTGCGATCGCCTAGCCATCGTCGATCATGGTGTGATCATCGCGGAAGGTTCCCCCGCCGATCTCATCGACCGCCTGGGCGGCCATCATGTGGTCGAGTTCAGTGTGAGTGCCGACGGAAACAGTCATGGCCGGGAAACTTGGCGCACTCTACCCGGAGTGGAGTCGATGCGCGACGAAGACGGCCTGTTCTCGCTCAACGTCCGAGAACCCCACCTCACCATCCCCGCTCTGCTTGAAGCAGTAGGGAAGCAGGGTGCTGAGCTTCTGCACCTGACCACAAGGCAAGCCAGCCTCGAAGACGTCTTCGTACGCCTTACCGGCCGCCACCTGAGAGAAGATTGATGCCCTTAAGACCAACCACGAGACCTGTCCGCAAACTCTGTCCGTGGAGCGACGGGCGTCCCCGCCCGTCGAAGGCGCAAATCGCCCACGGTCTTTTGCTCCTGGCCGGCTGCCTGATGACCGGTGCCGGGTATGCAACCCAGTCTCCCTCGGCATCAACCGAATTCACCAACCCGCAGCGCGTCACGATGCGCGGCTACAGCGACCATGCGATGGAACCGTTCCTCACCCGCGATGGCAAATATCTGTTCTTCAACAACTCGAACGACCCGCAAGCAAACACCAATCTTCATTGGGCGGAGCGCATCGACGAGCTGACCTTCCAGTACAAGGGTGAAATTGCCGGAGTCAACTCCGCAGCGCTTGAAGGTACACCGTCAATGGACCGCGAAGGTATCTTCTACTTCGTTTCCACCCGAAGCTACAACCAGACCGCTTCCACGATTTATCTAGGGAAGTTCGTCAACGGCGCCATCTCGGACATCGAACTCGCGCCCGGCATCTCGACCTCAACTCCAGGTATCGTGAACTTTGATTCGGAGATTAGCGGGAATGGCAAAACCCTGTATTTTGTGGAAAGTCAGTTCACTCTGGCGGGTCGTCCCAAGACCGCTCGCATCCTGATGGCACGGCGGATGGGCAACAGCTTTCACCGTGACCTGGATAGCGCGACCATCTCTCTCCAACCGATCAACACCGACACGCTGAACTACGCTCCCGCCACGTCGCTGTCGGAAGTCGAAATGTTCTTCACGCGCCTGGACGCCGATGGTCCAGCAATCTACACCGCCAACCGGCCCACCGTTGCGGCCGCGTTCGGCACGCCCAGGAAGATCCGCGCGATTACCGGCTTCGCGGAAGCCCCGACGCTTTCCCCCGACGAGAAGTCGCTTTACTATCATAAGAACGAGAAGGGGTGCTTCGTGATCTATCGCGTTACCCGATAATGGCCAGGATCGAAGCATGTCTTTAATTAGAATTTCCAACCATGACCGTAGCCCAGCAAACACCGCCCGCCGAATTCAAACAGCCCGTCGCGGCCCCTCCACAGCGCAATGGCCGCTCGTCTGGCTACTCTCATTTGCTCATGGCGCGCATGCTGGAATTGAAACGCGAACCCGAAGTCGTCTTCTGGGTCTTCGTCTTCCCAGTGTTGCTCGCATTGGGCCTTGGTATCGCCTTCCGCAATAAGCCCGCCGATATCACTTCGATTGCCATCGTCGAAGGTCCCGGCGCGAGTGATGCCCTCGCGATGATTCAGCACTCTCCCCGCAAGTCCTCCATCCATGCCCAGATTCTCGACCGTGAGCCAGCACTTCAGGGCCTGCGACTAGGCAAGTTCGAGCTGCTCGTCATCCCCGACGGCAAACACGGATTTGAATATCGCTACGACCCCGCGCGTCCCGAGAGCGTCCTCTCGCACGCCGAGGTCGACGACGCTTTGCAGGCCGCCGCTGGACGCAAGGACGCGCTTTCGACCACGACCGTAGCTTCCTCCGAGCCCGGCTCGCGCTATATCGACTTCCTCATCCCTGGCTTGATCGGCATGAACCTGATGAACTCCGGCATGTGGGGCGTGGGATTCTCCCTGGTGGATATGCGCCAGCGTAAACTCCTCAAGCGCTTCGTCGGTACGCCCATGCGGCGCAGTGACTTTTTACTGGCCATCATGTCAAGCCGTATCGTCCTCATGGTTATCGAGATCGGCTTCCTGCTCGTCTTCGGCGTCCTCTTTTTTCACATGCGCGTGCTCGGCTCGTACCTGACCATCGCGCTGTTGGGCGCCATCGGCTCGGTAACGTTCGGTGGAGTCGGCCTGCTGACGGCCAGTCGCGCGCAGAAAATCGAAAGCATCAGCGGCCTCATCAACGTCGTCATGATGCCCATGTGGATCTTCTCGGGCGTGTTCTTCTCTTACGAACGCTTCCCGGCGATGTTCCAGCCCTTCATCAAGATCCTGCCCTTGACTGCGCTCAACGATTCTCTGCGGGCTACGATTCTCGAAGGCGCATCGCTAGCTTCGCAATCCGGACACTTGCTGGTTCTCCTGCTCTGGGGTGGAATCTCGTTCCTCTTGGCCCTGCGCTGGTTCCGCTGGACTTAGCATCATCCCTCAGCGCATGCGCCCGTGCCCCACCTTCAGCGGGCGCCCCACGACTGCAAGCGGGTCTGGGACGTTTTTCCTGTGGCCCAGTCCTTGCATCCAATCATTGCCCAAACCTATCTTTGACCACGGGAGGCGTGAGCGTACATATGAAGATCGGGGTGCTCGGTTCAGGAATCGTTGGACAAACCTTGGCCGCTGGTTTCCTTAAACATGGACATCAAGTCATGTTAGGAACACGCGACCCGCAGAAGCCCGATGTGCAAGCCTGGCTCAAGAAAACTCCCTGCGCACAGGTGGGCACGTTCGCGCAAGCCGCCAAGGTCGGCGAACTGGTAGCGCTCGCTACGTTGGGTCGTGTCGCAGAAGACGTGCTACAACTGGCCGGGCCCGAAAATCTGGCAGCCAAGACGATTATCGACACCACCAATCCTTTGGCCGATGCGCCTCCAGTCAACGGCGTCCTCACATTCACCACCGGTCCGAACGAATCCCTGGCAGAAAAACTTCAAGCACGTGTTCCCAGAAGCCACGTGGTAAAAGCCTTCAACAGTGTGGGCAGCGGCCAGATGGTGAATCCCCACTACGAGCAGGGCACACCGACTATGTTTCTCTGCGGCGATGACGCGGGCGCGCGAAAGACGGCGTATTCGAAATTGTTCGCCAATTCGGATGGGACCCTTTCGACTGTGGAGGCATCACCGCCGCCCGTGCGATCGAACCGCTATGCATGCTCTGGTGCATCCCGGTTTTCAGCGCAACCAGTGGAATCACGCCTTCAAGTTGCTGATTCGTTGATTCTGCAAACCCGAAAGAAGTATCGATCGGCGGCGATACATTTATGCGCGTCCATACACTTGCGCGCCAGGCAATGCCCGGGTTTTCAGGCGCGTTCCGGCTAGTCCAGTTTGGCGCTTGCCAGAAACCGGGGCGCCTTCCGTGCCAGAGTGGCCTGTTCGAACCCATACGCCAACCTGAGAAGGGTGGGCTCGCTCCAGGCACGTCCGAAGAACGAAATCCCGATCGGTAGCCCGAACATCCATCCCGCCGTGACATTGATGTTCGGGTATCCGGCCACGGCGGCCGCGTTCGAACTTCCTCCCGTGAAGTGGTCGCCATTTATCAGGTCCGTCATCCAGGCCGGACCTCCGGTAGGCGCAATCAATGCGTCCAGCTTGAACTTGTCCATCACGGCATCAATCCCCTCGACCCGCGCCAGGCGATGATTTTTCTCCAACGCGTCAATGTATTCCCGCGACGTCAGCGGCCCCTTGGCTTGTGCCTTCAGAAACAGATCCTGGCCGAAATACGGCATCTCTTTTTGGGCATTGTGATCATTGAAATCGATCAGATCCTTCAGCGTCTTCACGGGCGAACCCGGACCCAGCCGTGCGAGATACTGCTCCATATCAGCCTTGAGTTCATACATCATGACCAGCAGTTCGCTGTCATCGAACTTTCCAAAGCTGTCGATGTCGGCAGGATCGATCAGGGTCGCGCCCTCCTTCCTCATGAGGTCCATAGCCTCCGCCATGATTGCGTCCACGCCATCGCTAAAACCGAAATACTTGCGGCCCACGCCGATGCGCGCATCCTTGAGCCCGTGGACATCAAGAAACTGCGTGTAGTCACGATACGATTTTCCTTCACTATCGGAGGTGTACCGGTCCTCCGCGTCAACGCCGGTGAGCGCTCCCAGCACAATGGCCGCATCCCGCAGTGTGCGGCACATCGGCCCGGCACCATCCTGGCTGTGTGAAATGGGAATGATGCCCGTCCGGCTGACGAGCCCAACCGTCGCCTTGATCCCCGCCAGTCCATTCGCCGACGATGGGCACACAATCGATCCGTCGGTTTCTGTCCCAATGCCGCCGGCAGCCAGGTTCGCCGACACGCCCGCGCCGGTCCCCGAACTTGAACCGCAAGGGTTGCGGTCGAGCACGTAGGGATTTTTCGTCAGCCCTCCTCGTCCACTCCATCCGCTGGTCGAATGATTGGAGCGAATGTTGGCCCACTCGCTGAGATTGGTTTTGCCGAGAATCACCGCTCCGGCATGTCGCAGTCTTTCCGCAACCCAGGAATCCTTCGCAGGCTTCGGGGCCCCGGCCAGCGCCAGCGAACCTGCCGTGGTCATCACCTTGTCGGCGGTATCGATGTTGTCCTTGAGCAGAAGCGGAATGCCGTGGAGCGGTCCACGCACGCCTCTTTCTTTGCGCTCTCGGTCCAGTCGGTCAGCGATTTCGAGTGCATCGGGATTGACCTCAATCACACTGTTGATGGCCGGACCGTCTTTATCGATCTCCTCAATCCGTTGCAGGTACTTTTCCACGATGGTGCGCGACGTGTCCTTGCCCGACTTCATGCCTTCCTGTAATGCATCGATGGTGACTTCCTCCAGTTCGAAGGCTTTCACCTCGGGAGCCGGCGGAAGAGCATTCACGGTTCGAGCCGCACTTAGCGCTGGATGAACGACCGTGGCCGCCGCGCCCAGAACACCTGTCTGGAGAAACCGTCGGCGAATAAGGATTGCATGGTTGGGAGTGCTGCCCGATCTCTTCAAGATTCCATCTCCCTGAGAAACAGGCCAAGATAGTACCGCACGTCCCACCCGGTTGCACGTGGGGGAGACCGTCGCCCGCGAACGGCGTTTTTTCGTAGCAAATTAAAATGTCCGGATTTGGTAGCACACGATATGTCCGGTTCTTAAGTTAACCAGCAGTCGTCGGAGCTGTGGAAAAGTGAAAATCCCGGGTGGTTTGCGGGATTTCCAAGCTCGGGGGGAAAGACGGCTTTTGACTTTTCCACCGAGCGGCTCTTCCACAGCCCGTCGCGCCGGCGTTTTGTGCATCAGCATCCCTTCTGCGTTGTAACGGCCCAGTCGTTGTGGCCCGTGGGTGGGTTCCGTCCAGATGCTGATACACCCGCACCGTACATCCCGCTAGGGTCGCTCGCCAGCGCACCGGTTCGAGCTGCAAGGCGAGATTCAGGAAGCTCACGGTGTTATCCCGATTGACCGTTCCCTCAAACTGCAAGCTGAAGATCAGATCCAGGTTCTGACCGCTCCTGGGGAGAAAGGCGGTGCCGGGTTGGGCCGCTCGCACCTGGAAGCGCCGTTGAACTCCCTCATGGAGTGCTCCCGCAGAAAAGCGTTGGCCGTTTCCAAAGTGCCAATCCCGCGCAGTCGTAATTCCTGCAGGAGCCGTCCCTGCCAAGTGCCAAAGTTGCGCTCCGACCGTCCCCGCGTCTGGGAGAATAAGCTGGAATCATCTGAACGCCCAGCTCATGCAGTGCTCTCCCTACTTGGGTGAGGCGATGGGGATCCACCTTGCCGCCCACCTTGGGAGTGAGCCAGAAATGGCTGCCGCGATCGCTGTACAGAGCACAGAACTTTTGTGCTTCCCAGTGCCATATTTTGCTCGCCATTCTGCTGGCCAGAGTCACGGGGTCATCGGGGCAAGATCAGCATTTCAGCAAAGTTCAGATCCAAGTCACCAGGTGACGTCTATGGAGCCGTGCATTTTCCCCATGCACGCATCTGCTTTTGGAATTGTGGCGCTATGCCGCCTTCTGGCTACTGATTGCGCAAATGCGCTGGCCAGAGGCCTCGACCGCCGTGTGATCGAGCGCAGCGTCAAGTCAGACGTGGGCCGGGCAGCAAAATCTCGATGGTGATGACTGTGTCCTCGTCTTCCACGAAGCGCGTGTTCAATCCCGCTCCGATGCCGCCGGCTGCGCCGTGATCACAACAACCCGGTCTGTTTGCATATCGGTCTCTTTCGTCAACTTGCTGCCGCCCTGAAGGAATGCGGCATGCAATCGCTCTCAAGCCATCTCAGCCAAGGCTCAGCGTCGCCTGTCGTTTGTACAAATCCTTACGTTTCTCTCACACATCC
>Ga0137418_10003457_pt1 | contig 14521 bp, 14 predicted proteins | sample CZODoug3_1_2_16f_FD_122242 | JGI IMG/M metagenome (GOLD analysis project Ga0137418, IMG submission 122242) | Vadose zone soil fungal communities from Angelo Coast Range Reserve, California, USA - CZODoug3_1_2_16fungal (Hybrid Assembly) | ecosystem: Environmental > Terrestrial > Soil > Vadose... | reverse complement strand
TCCCATCAACCGGGCGCCGCGCATTTCATCGTGAACGCCGGGGCACTCGAGCTGTCGAAGGACCCTGGGCCGGCGCATGTGGCCCCGCAGGCGATGGGCGCCGTACGCGGGGCTCCCGAGCTCACGGTGGCGACGCTGTCGCAGGAGCACGGTCTGATCAGTGCCGAATCGCCAGCCGCGCTCGACGACCGCTTCGCGGTGGGGACGCAGCTCGAGATCATCCCGAACCATTCCTGCCTGACCGTCCCCCTGTTCGACGAGTATCACGTCATCCGAGCGGCGGGGAACGGCGGACGAGAGGTGGATCGCTGGAGGGTCGAGCGGGGGCGCTGACCCGACATCCGACCGCGGGGACTGTGAGCGCCGTCATCGAGCGGACAGCCCCGACGTGTTTTCTTGCTTCACGTCTGGGTTCGCCATGAAGACCTTTCTCCGTAACCTCGTGCTGTGCTCGCTGCCCGTCCTGTTCGCCTGGGGCGCCGGCTACGGCTTCACGTTCATTCAGGGATCGTGTGGCGCCATGGTGGGCGCGCTGTTTGCCGGCAAGTGCGCCGGGCGGCAGCGCGAGTACCAGGCGAGGTTTCAGCTGGCGGGTGCGGGGGCCGGGATTGTGATCGCGGCGACACTGGCCACGTGGCTGGAACATCGCCGCCGACGCGCCGTACAAGGGACACCTTCTGAAGGAGAGCCGTCATGAAGCGAATGGCAATGATCGCCGCGTCGGCCCTGCTCCTCGGCCGGGGGCTCGCCGCTCAGGACTCCACCAAGGCAGCGGCGCCCGCCGCCGCCGCCGCTGCCGCCGCCGCCCCGCAAGTGAACGTCGTCGAGGCCGTGGTGGCGCGGTCGATCTTGGATCGGCAGCCGCAGGACACCGGCGCGGTGTTTCCGGCGGACGTCGCACAGTTGATCTGCTGGACCAAGCTGGAGGGCGCCGGCGGCGCGAGCATCCACCACGTGTGGTTCCACGGCGACACGCAAGTGGGCGACGTCGAACTGCAGGTGGGTGGGTCACCCTGGCGCACGTGGAGCCGTAAGACGGTGCCGGCCGAGTGGACCGGAGCCTGGCACGTCGAGGTGAAAGACGCGGCGGGCGCGATGCTGAAGAGAATCGACTTCACGGTCGGACAGTAGACGTCCATCCGACGTCACGACGCCACGTTGCCGGAGGCCCAACGGGGGCGCTCGTGCGACGTGGCGTCCTGGCGTCGTGCAACATAGTGTAGTACCCTATGGATCTCGTCCATCAAGTCGCCGCCAACCTCGAAATCAAAGCAGACAAAGCGGAGAAGGGCATTGGCGCCATTCTCATGGCGCTGCGCATGACCCTGGATGCCGAGACATTCAAAAAGGTGAAGCACGTGCTCCCCAACAGCGAGAGCCTGATGGGTCGCGCGCTCATGGGCGGCGCGCGCACCGGCGAGATGGCGGCACTCGTCGGTCCCGCCGGGTTGTTGGCGGCGCTCGCGGCCGCGGGCTATCAGAAAGACGACATCCCGCGCCTGGGGCGTCTGGTGCTCGAGCACCTGCGGCCCGCTATCGGGAGGGAGAAGCTCGAGGAGTTCCTGCGAACGGCACCGATGCTGGAATAAGGACTCGGGACTTCGCTCTGGTCAGCGCCGCCGAACACCGCTACGCGTGACGGGGACACGCGCCTGGGCACCCTGGAATAGCGCGGGGGGCAGAGCGATCCCCTGGGTGCGTCCGGTCGTCGCCGCTCCTTGACCTCCGGAGCTGGGCTGAGCGCCAGCCACCGCCAGACCCCGCTCCCGGACCATCATGGGTGCGGTGACCTGCATGGCGAGCGCCTCCCTCCGCGACACGGGCGGGCGCGAGGGTGCCGCAGCCTGAACAGGTGGTGATACGGTCAGACCGGTCAATACGATCGAGCCGCTGCTCCGAGGGACTTCACGGGTTTCTTCCCGCACCCTCGTGGGGGTGAGCGTAAGACTCACCACGCGACCGGGCGCCGGTTCGGCCGGCGCATTCACGATACGCCGGCGGATGGGGGCCGTGGCCGGCCCGAGCGGCACCGCCTGGATCGGGAGACTTCGCGCGCGAGGCTCGATCGGCCGGCTGGCGGGAGTCGGCGCCTTGCGCGCGAACCCGGTGCCGTCCCTGGCCCTGCCGTCGCGCGGCATCACGGCCGTGGCGGACGATCCGCGCATCGAGAGCGCGATCGTGCTGGTCGGCGCGGCCATTGGTGCGTCGTGGCGCCGCCCGCCATGATGGAACCGCCCATCGCCGATGCAGGGAGAAAAGAGCGGATCGCACAGCACCAGCGACTCGAACACGTTCTGTTGGACTCCGATGAACGTGCAGTCGCTGCAGGTCGAGTACAGCGGATACTGAACTCCCGTGTCCTGCTGCATCGCGTAGACGGGTGGCGCGACCGTGTACGTCGTGATGTCGTAGTTGAAATAGCCGTCGCCCAGCATCCGCTGCACGATGTCCGATAGGACACCTTCGCCGTCCGAGCCGTCCCACGATGGCGCGAGCGCATCGGGGTCCCACGCCGCGGCCCGCACGAATTCGTCGAAGCGATAGGCCTTAGGCGCCAGCGCCGCGAGCACGAGCCCCGAGCCGTCGGGCTCCGCGACCACGAAGGCGATGCGGCTCGGCGTCGCCTGGATCTCGTACGTGCCCGCGCGGACGAACGGGTCCTCGCCGGGCTTGCTCGGGAACAGCACGTCGATGCGCCCGTCGGTGCGGCGGTGCAGGACGATCAGGTTGCCGTCTTGCGCCGCCTGGACGTAGACGCGGACGGGAGTACCGCGGGTGAGGACGCTGCTCGAGCCGAGCCACACGCGCACCGGTCTCGCGTCACGCGACGCCGGCTGGCCGTCGGCAATCGTCTGGAAGAGCGCTACAAACAGCAGAGGCAGCATGAGGCTCGTTTCGCAACCGGTATCGAATACTAAGCCCGGGCGGCACGACGGCGTCAAGGGCTGATGGTCCTCAGTGTAGTACGGGCGGGCGCCCTGCCATGTTGGCCGCGAGCACGAGTCCCGTGACCGCCCCACCCACTATGGCGGCCGTGGCGAGGGCCGAGAACCAGCGCCGCTCCACCCGGGCCACCGTGCGCCGGGGCAACGCGACACGCTCGCCCTTCCATTCTTCGACCCGTCCATTCGCTCGCGTCATGCGGTGCACGGCGAGCGCCACAGTATCGCGCGCGCTCGGCAGGACGCGCCCGTCCAGCGCCCGGGCGCCCGGACCGAGAGGATCGGACAACTCTCCGACGCCGTCTGCGGTGAGCGTGACGGTCACCGAGGTATTGGGCGCGGGCGGCTCCTCAAGCATCGTGCGACGGAAGTAGCAGCCGCTCGAAACCCCCGCGGCGGCGGTAAGGACGATCAGCCATCGGCGCATGAGAAAATCCTCCGCGGGAGAAGAAGAAACGAACTCCGGTGTGGCGACGTCAAGGGACCGAGGCGGCGGACGCTGGAACCTTCACGGCGATCCGCTTATCGATGACCGGCGCCAGGCAGGCGCGGTCGCTGCATGCCATGTACGTCACCGACAGTACTGCCGTTCCAGTGTCCTGCGCGGTGAGCGTGACGGGCAGACGGAGAGTCACGGCGCCCTCCGGATAAACCGGAAACGTCAAACCCAACGACGCGACTTGGAGCTGGATCGTCGGTTGGTCCGCGGCGAGCGGGCCCGCGGGCCTGATGGCTGCCGAGGACACGAGCTCCAATAAGGTGGGGCGCGCCACACCGTGAATTCCTGACTTGGGCAAATCCTTCCCATACAGGTGAAGAGTCGCGCGGGAAGGCGTGTAGGTCCCTACGAGCCATGTCGTCCCCGACTGGCTCCGTTCGAGGGCGATTTCGACGGCGACATCATGCTCCGTAAATCGCGTGAGGAGCCATCGCTGGGACTGGACGCCCGCTCCGCCAGCCCCCACCAGGATCACCCCGGCGATCGGCGCCAGTCGAGCGTAAGCGCTAGTGCGTCGCATGCGTGGGCTTGAGAGCCACCCAGCGTTTGAGGTAGTCCAACACCTCCCGCGCCGTCGCGGTCCTGGCATCGGCCAGTGCGCCGTTCTTCGTGGATGCGACGACCTCGCCCGAACCGGCGAGAATCACCAGGGCAGGAATGCCGCCATCGATGGGACTGCCGTATCGCTGGGAGACGTCCAGATTCCTGTCCCAATTTCCCACGTCGACGTTCACCACGTGGAAATGGTCATCCAGGAAGGGACGTACCGTCGGGTCTTCGTACAGATGAGACAGGACGATGCAGTCGAGGCACCAGTTCGCTCCGAAGTCGAGGAGCACAAGCTTGCCGTCGGCCTGGGCCTGGGCTAGCGCCCCCTGAATGTCCTTGTGAGCATCCGCGTGCCCGTCATACGGCCCCTGCGCGTGCGCCGGGGTGTAGGCACCGATGGCGAGTGTCAGGAGGGCGGTCAGAGCGAGGGTCTTCATACCTACCTCCATGGTCCGATATGTGGGAGGGCCGCAACGCTCGCGCAGGGCGCCGAACCATGGCCGCAAGCGTTGTGCCGTCGCAACACACGATGACCATTTCGGCCTGCCTCATGTGCCGGGATACTTCCCGAGAAACAGCAGGAGAAAGCCGACCGTGTCCATGGTACCGTGTGCGACCACCGCCACCCAGAGGTTACGCCCGGTGGCCAGGTACAAGAGACCGAACACGAAACCGCCCAGCCCTGCGGCGATCATGCCCGACGCCCCCTGATAGCCGTGACCGAGCCCGAAGAGAATGCTCGTGACGATCAGGGCGCCCGTCCACGCGCGGGGCGTGTCCCCCAGCACGCGCGCGAGCCGGGTGAGCAGGTAGCCGCGATACACAAATTCCTCGCCGAGGGCCGCGAGCGTCCAAGCGAGCGCGAGCGAGCCGAGCAGAAAGTGGAAGTTGCCCGCGAGCGAGCCGAAGAGGCTGACGTCCGGGAGCCTGCCCGTCAGCCGGGCAAGCGCCGGCTCGGCAACGTACAGGCTGAAGGCCTGATAACCGGCGCCGGCCCCGATGCCCAGGAGCAGGGTGCGACCCCAATCCGGCCGTAAGGTCAAGCCGACCGCGCGCGCGCCTTCGCCACGCAGGCGGAGAGCGACTGCACCGAAGACCACGAGGAACGGAGTCGCGCTGAACGGCAGAATGCCGACGGAACCGGCGGCCAGAATCGCCGCGGCGACCACCAATTCCGGAAAGAGGAATCTGCGGGTCCGCAGGGCGTCCCGGAAACCGCTCGCTGGCACGCGGTCGGTTGAGGGCTCCATGGATCTTGGAGACTATCACGCGGCGAGCCGGCGCACAAACGCTTGATCTGTGACCAACTCCTCAGTCTATCCCGGGGAGCACCGATCCGGGTCGCGACGCGGCGAACACCTGCGTGGTAAGAAGCGGAGTCAGGGATGGGTCCAGCGGGCGCGACTAATTCGGTCGCCGAGCTGGAGCGTGACCGAGTCGCCGACGCTCGGCGTGGCGTTGAGGCGGTATTCAAGGTGGACGACTCGTGAACAGGAATGTGCGCGTGGCCTGTTCACATAGGTGCAAGGAGAGTTCGGCTGGCCGGGACGGTCGCACCCTGTGCCCGAGCGGACTTCGTGGCACGTGACTGGCTCAGTGCGCACACGAATGAGCGGGAGTGGAGGCTCGCGAGGTGGACAGCGCAGTAACGGGACGGTTCCTTCCTCCCGGTAGGTAGAATCCGGCAGCATGCGCGTGAGCTCGACGATTGCTCGGACGCCCTCACCGGAGGAGTCAACAACGATCCGTCCGTACTCGATGGATGCGACGAGGATCGGCCGTGGTACTGGACGCCCGAGTGGATCGATCAGCGCCGGCGGGCGGCACGCGATGGGCAGCACGGTCATCGCGGAGAGAAACCCCCACACCTGGGCGCGCAGCAGCGTGCTCACCAACGGCCGTGCCATGTGTTCGGCCTCCGCAAGCAAACGGCCGCAGGCCCGAACAAGCCCCACGGCCGTCGCCCCCAAGGAGACTGCTCTGCACAAGCGAGGGTGGCCGGCGCCCTCAACAAGCTCCTCAACCGAGGTCAGCGATCGTCCGAGAGACCGGACGGAGCGGCCCCGCAAACGCGGCCCCTCATGTGTAATGACGCTCGAGAGGTCAGAGACCCCTACACCGATCCACCAGAGCCGGTCTAGGTACCTCTGCGTAAGACATGCTCGAAGTGCGCCTTGCCATCGAGACCGATGAACGTCACCGTGAACGTCGACTCCGTCACGTCGAGACTCGTGAAGCCTGCGGAGGCGGTGGCGTACAAGAGCCGCGGATCATCTGGATCGACCTTGTAGAGCGGTGCTCCTCCCGTGCCTGCGATGATGTAGGTCACCCCATCGATCGGCTTGAAGAATTGGAACGTGTGGCTGTGGCCCGCGAGGTACACATCCGCCCGGCCCTTGAGCACGGGGACGAGCTTCCGCACCATCGTGGTGTCCTCCGTCGGCGGCCGTTGACCGCCGAAATCGGACGGCTTCCCCGCCGTGAAGTAGGGCGGGAAGTGGCCGTAGACCACCTTCCACGATGCGTGACTGTGATCCAGTGCGTCCTCGAGCCACGCGAGCTGACGCGGGGCGAGGTTATTGCCGTCGATCGCGAAGAACTGCACCGGGCCCGCCGTGAACGTGTAGAACTCCGCCGGGAACCGCCAGGTACGGCTGTGTTGCGTATGCAGGACTTCCGCTGCCGGGCTATTACCGTCATACCAATCGTGATTGCCGAATGATGGATAGAATGGAATACCGAGCGCGCCGTACTTTTCGTCCCACAGTCGCTTCCAACGCGCATCGACCGGACCCGCGATTCCCTCGGGGTAGAAGTTGTCGCCCAGGGTTATCCCGAAATGGAACGGGCGCCGGGCTTGGTAGCGATGCAGTATCGCCGCGACTTTTGACTCCCAGGGCTCCAAGCCCGTGCCCCACCCCTGCTGCAGCGCGGAGTCCTCTGTGACTTCGTCGAAGCCGAAGTCGCCGAAGGCAACCACCCGGACCTGCCGCAGCCCCTTCGTCTCCGGTACCGCGAATACCGGTGGCGGCTCGCGGAGAAACTTGGGGAACAGGAGCGCACCTTCGAGCATCGTCCACTCTTCCTCGAGATTTCCGAGCATACGCTGCAGCGCGGCGTTCGGGGTGCGCGGCGTAGCCTCGCGCCGCTGTTCGATTGCGCGCCGTATCCTCGTAGCCATCTGGCTGCGCAGCGTCGCTGCCGCCCGGGCGATGACCCCGGTGTCCTGGTCGGCGCTGAGGACGTCCAAGAGCACCTGGTTTGCGTGCACATTCTCCTGCCACCAAGGGAGCCGCATACAGATGAAGAGCTCCTTCCGAATGCTCGGCTCCGACTCCGCCGGGATGACGGCGAGGACGAACTCGACCGCTGCTGCGTTGCACGCGAGTCGTCCCGCCTCGAGATGACGGGCCGCGGTATCCCGGGCGGTGAGGTAGCTCTCGGCGTGGCTACGAATCTCAGACGGCAGGGTGGGCAGGAGTGCTCGGGCGGCCGCGGTGCGCGTGGAATCGAGTTGCGCCCCGAGCATTGTCGCCGTCGAGACCGCGAGGGCAAGGACGCGTGCGACGATCTTCGCCATACAGCCTCACCTCTTCAGGTGCCCGTCGAACCAATCGATGATCCGCTTGGTGACGTCACTGCGATTGACCGGGGACCAATGGTCCGGGACGTGCCCCTCGCCACGGTAGCGCCGATATTCGACCTCCTTCGCCGACCGCTTCAGGCCGAGATAGGCGAGATCCATATGGCGGATAGTGAACGAGTCGGCCGTCCCAGCAACGAGGAGTAGCGCGGCGCGGACGTCGTCGAAATGATAGGAGGGCGAGTTGCGGACGTAGGTCTGCGGCCGCTCCCACGGCGCGGCGCCCAGGGCCATCTGCTGCTCCACCCACTCCTGACCGATGGAATTGTCCAGCGTGCTGCCCCACATGAGCACCATGTCCGAGACGCCGTTGACGGCGACACCTGCGCGAAGGCCCGGATAGGTAGCCGCAATCGCTAGGACGTCGTATCCGCCCGAGCTCTGCCCTATCACTCCGACGCGCGTCGAGTCCACCACGCCTTCCCGCGCAAGCTCGCGCACCGCAGAGGCCACCTGCCGTCCCAGCCCGGGCATCACCGAGTCCGCGATCCACCGCACATCCGGATAGAACGCGGCGTACCCGCGGGTCGTAAACAGGTGGAGGTTGAACGCCGTCTGCCCGGCGAGGCCGAACGTGTTGACGTAGTACGGCACGGCCTGCTCGTATACCCAGAGAATGAGCGGGTAGCGAACGTCCGGCCGGTAGCCGGACGGCAGCAACAGGATCCCGCTGCGGCGCGCCCCGTCGGCGTCCGTCCAAGTGACGACGCGGCGCTCCCCGAGCGGGATGTCCCCTACTCGCCCGCTCAAACGGCTTATAGGTTTGGGTGCCCGAAATGACAGGTCGGTCATCCACAGCTCTGGCGGCTGGGAGGCCGCCTCGGCCGCGAACACCAGGCGGCCCGCGTGCGGATCCATCACCACGCTGTTTTCCGCCTCAAAGCCCCCAGCCGCGATCGCCTGCTGCGCCTCATACAGCGGTCGTACCTGCCCGGACTGCAGCTCGACCCGATAGAATCCCCACACAACTCCCGAGCTATCGGAAGCGAGAGCGACGAGCGCCTGGGGCTCGAGCAGGGCGGCCGGCCCGCCGGTGCCCGTGGTCAGCACATAGGCCATGCGCTTCCCGGCCAAGTGCGCGACTTCGCGGCCCTGCCCCGTCCGAGGATCGTACGCCCACACCGACTCACCGCCCCAGCCGTAAACCGCGTCGCCGGATGGGGACCACACGGCGCCGCTCAGCTGCCTCAGCTTGGGAGCAAACGGCACCAGGGGGATGGGCACCGAGTCGTCCACACCGACCTTGAAGAACCCCTGCTGCTGCTCGAGCCCGGTCGTCGCGTATAGCAGCGCGTGCGAGTCGGGTGCCCAGCGCACCACGTGGCGGCCGAAGAAGCTGATCGGAACCTGTCGGCACAAGGTGCGCGGCGCTCCTGAGCGCTGGAAGGGACGCACCAGCACGTCATAGTAGGTCTGGTACCGCATTCCCCCCGGCTTCGACCGGTCGCGCATCGCCGCGTACGCCACGAGTCGTCCATCCGGACTCGGCTCGAGCCAATGCACATCGAAATCCCGGCCGAGCGAGCGCACGGCACCGGTCTCCACGTCCACGGCCACGATTTCGTACTCCGCGGCGGATGGCGGCCTGACGTTCGCAGGGGACGAGTCGGACGCAGGCTGGCTGGTGACCTGGCCGGCGCCCCGGACCTCGACTGTGAGGGAGTCCGGCTGCGCCGGTGGAGGAACGCGTCCCGCGGCGTGTGCAGCGGGCCTCTCTCGCAGCGCCTCGACGGGCGCGGTGGCCAGGACGATGCTCCGCCCGTCCGGCATCCACGCCATGGCGCCGGACGCGCCGTAGTAGTCCGTGGTCAGCGGCCGACGCGTCACGCGGCGCAAGGCGTGCGCCGGCCGCCACTCCCACAGCCCCGGCGCGCCATCGCGGTCCGACAGGAACGCGAGACGCGACTCCCGCGGCGACCACACCGGCGCCCACGCGTTGGTCCCGTCGCCGTTGACCTTGATGGTCCGGTGAGTCTCGAGATCCAGCACCCACACCTCGGCGCCGGGCCCGAAGCCGTTCGGCAGCCCGCCGGGGAGGAGATACCACTGACCGGGCCTCTGGCGGAGCGCACCGTCGGTGAGCCGGCCCTGTGGATCCCACGTGACATACGCGAGGTATCGCCCATCTACGGAGACCCGAACCGCCGACCCGAACACGAGGGTCCGCGCCGCGAACAGATCCTCCGGCGACAAGGCACGGGGAGCGGAATCCTGACCACGCGCCGTCGTCGAGGCGAACGTCGCGACCAGCGCCACCAGCGACAGGATCGACCGGCCCGTCACGGCTTCCCGAGCTGCGCCGGCTCGGGCGCCGCGAACCGCGCGCCGTCGGCGTCCGTCATCCAAAAAAACTTCTGGAGGTACTGCCGCTCGGGCCATACCTCCGTCATCGACGCCGCATCGTACACGTAGCCGTTCTTCACGACGTAGCGGATCTTCTGAGTGTTGTGAATGTCCTCGAGTGGGTTGGCGTCGAGCACCACGAAGTCCGCGAGCTTCCCCGGCTCGAGCGAGCCCAAGTCCCGCTCCAGCCCGATCTTTTCCGCGCCGTTGAGCGTCGCCTCGCGCAGCGCCTCGAGGCTCGTCAGGCCACCCATCGCCAGCGCCCACAGCTCCCAGTGCGCGCCCAGGCCTTGGAGCTGGCCGTGTGCGCCGAGGCACACTTTGCCGCCCGCCCGCGCGATCGCAGCCGCCGATGTCGCCACGTCCTTGAAGTGGTACTCCTCCTCCGGCGCGATCGCGCGGCGCCGGTGCCAGTCGAGGACTTCTTCGGGTACGAACCGCCGCAGTTTCGGGTCGTCGTGATGGTTGTCTTTGGCGTAGAAGTAATCCTCCGCCGTGAGCCCGCCATACGCGACGATCAACGTCGGCGTGTAGTACGTCCCGGCCCGGGCCATGAATTCGACGATGTCCCGATACAGGGGCGCGATGGGAAAGGGATGCTCGAACGCGGTATAGCCGTCGGCCACCAGCGACAGGTCGAGGTACATGTCCGCCCCGCCCTCGGCTGTGATGCGCACGTCGCTCTCGCGCGCCGCCTGCACCAGCAGCTGTCGCTTGATCCGCGTCGGCTGCAGGTACTGCTTCAGCTCGATCGCACCGTATTCCTTGAACTTGAGGACAATGTGTCGGGCGTCGTCGATCGTGCTGATCTGCGCGTACATGCTCGGGAACGCCAGCGTTCCATAGATCACGTCGCCGGACGAGTAGATGCGGGGTCCGAGCATCTCGCCCGCCTCGACCAGCTCGGCCTGCGGAAACGCGTCGATGCTGTGGGCCGACGGGTCGTATGCGGTCGTCACACCGTACGCGAGGTTCGCGATGAACTGCCATTTCTCCTGGGGGAACAGCTCGTACGCGTTGTAGAAGACATGCGCGTGCACGTCGACGAGGCCCGGGATGATCGTCGTCCCTGCGGCGTCCACGCGGACCGCGTTGCCCGGCACTTGCACCGATGACGTGGGGCCGACGGCGACGATCCGGTTGCCTTCGACGACGAGGGTCCCGTCGGCGATCACCTCGTCGCCTTTCATGGTCACGACGCGGGCGTGCGTGAACGCCACCTTTCCCTGCGGCTTGGGGCGTGGGACGGTGAGGGTGACCGCGATCGTATCGCGCTTCTCCTGCTTCTCTTGATCTAGGCGCTGGCGGAAGAAATGGTTCGTGAACGCCCACGTGAGGGTGTTCGCGCCCTGCCACCCGATGTAGGAACCGCCTTCCGTGCTCAGCTGCTTGACCGGGATCGCCGGCGAGTCGAAGGTGACCTCGGCCACCGTCGTCGGGAACGGCGGCAGCGCCACGATCCAAACGTTGTCCGATTTGACGAGTGCCGCCTGCGAGCCGTCGGGAGACGGCACGACCTCGTCCACCGATGTGAACCGCAGATGCTGTTTCTTGTCGGTGCCGTCGAGCCGCACGGACACGAGCACCGTCTTCTCGGGATCGTTGGGAGTGGTCGACCGGACCCGCTCCGCGAAGAACACGCGCGACGCGTCGCCGTTGAAGGTGACGACCGGATGGTAGCGGAGCGGCAGGCTGCCTGAGGGAATGGTCGTGATAAAGTGCGGCGCGCTGCCGTCGAGACTCACCCAGTACAGCTCGAAGTAGGGAGTGTTCTCCGGCTGGAGCTGCCGCAGCTCGGGGTTGGTGCTGCGCACATACAGGATCTTGCTCCCGTCCCGGGACCAGGCGGGGTTGGCGTAATGGCCGCCCGCGGGCACCAGCACCCGGCTCCGGCCGCCCGCCGGGGAGATCACGCGCACCTGTCCACCGGACGCGTCGGACCAGGTCGTGTAGGCAATCCATTTCCCGTCCGGCGAAAACGCCGCCGCGTACTCCCGGTCCGGGCCTGTCGTCAGCCGCCGCGGAGCTCCGGTCGGGAGATCCATGACGTACAGTTTCCCGAGGGCGCTGAACGCGAGCTTCGTCCCATCGGGACTGGCCGATGCCCACCGGATGAAATGGGCCCGGAGGTCCTCGTCGGCCACGCGATTCGCGACGGCCACCGCGTGCGGGACCTCCTGGCGCACGTGCGCACGGAACGGCACCACCCGGTCGGCGCCGTCCGCCAGCCCCACCACGTGAATCTTTCCGCCCACGGTGAGCACCAGCGCTTTTCCGTCGGGGGTGTACGCCATGCGGGGGAAGCCCCCTTGGAGCGGGATGAAGTTCTCCTCGTCATCGGTCGTGACCCGCGGGCGCAGGACACGCTCCGCCCCGGTGGCGAGGTCATGGAGCCGCAGCTCGCTGATCGCATCGGCGCGGCGTACGTAGGCGACGGTCTTGCCGTCGGGCGAGACGAGCGGTCCGACACCCGGACGCAGCGGCGTGTCCGCGAATTCGCCGGTCTGCCGGTCCAGGCGGACGATGGTAGGACCAGGGGAGTAGGGGCCGAGGGCCGCCCACGAGGCGAAGTAGATGAACCGTCCATCCGGCGTGAAGCTCGCATCGCTCGGATTTGCGTACTTGCTGCTCTCGGTCAGCTTGATCCCGCTGCCGCCGTCCCGGTGCACCAGCCACAGCTCGGCCGAATAGAACGTCATCAGGTTGTCGACCTGCTTCCGGACGAGGATGTACTTCCCGTCAGGCGCCCACACCGGCTGGCTCACGACGCTGAAGTTTTCCTTGGTCAGCTGCTTCGCATCGCTGCCATCAGCCCGCATGATCCAGAGGTTGGACGTGCCATCCTTGTCGCTGGCGTACGCGATCCACTTCCCGTCGGGAGAGAAGCGCGGCTGCCGGTCCCACGCCCGGCCGCCGGCGAGCAGCACGGCGTCGCCGCCTGTGGCTGGCACCGCGTAGATATCCCCCAGGAGCTCGAAGACGATCGTCTTGCCGTCGGGGGAGATGTCGAGATTCATCCATGTCCCCTCGTCGGTATCGAACTCGATCGTGCGCATCGGACCGAGGTCGGCGACGACCGGCTTCTTAGCGGTATCGGCTTTCGTGGTATCGCCCTGCGCAGGTGCCTCTCGGAGGCCGAGCGCGACGACGAGCACTCCGACGCAGACGGTGGCTCGGCCGATCACGGGTGGCCGCCGGCTGACTTCGCGCTGATCGGCACGACCGCGGTAACGACCGGCACCGGGCGATAGGGAGCTCCGCCGAACGCGGCGAGCGGGTGCGCCGTTTCATCCCGCTCGCTCCGTCGATCCACGACATCGACCACGAGGACCAGCTCGCGCCCGGTGGGGACGGCGCCCGCGGTATGAACGGTGGCCCGCTCGGTCCAACGAGCGCCCGTGGCCCGCACGGTCGGCGTCGTGTCGACCGTCGCGGTGCCATAGGCTGGATGCGTCATCACCTCTGTGTAGGTGAAGCCGGTCGTGCCCCCCGGAACGCGAGCCGGATCGATGACCGCCTTCCACTTTCCCGGTCGCGGTGTCATAGACGAACCCTCGCATCGTGTTTGTCTGGAAAAAACAACCTCCAACAACCAGCCCCTGGTTGTTCGAGCCGTATACAAGCGTGGACAGGGCGTGGTCAGGACATGCGAAGGATTTGAGAGAGTTGCGCGAAGCCTCTGTTGGTGGGTTGTCGAATGACCCCGGAGGCCCGAGGCTGGGCTTGCAGATGAGCAGAACATCTGACCGGCATTGTTGTAGGAGACTACTGGGTTGTAGGAGACTACTGGGCCCTTACAGGCCACCGTGTACTGTGGGGCAGCCCCGGCCGGACGATAGGTCTTCTGTTGGGAGCTGTAGATATATTGAGTCGCGTGCCAGGGCGGATCTTCGCGTGAAAAGCCAGGCGTCCTGTGACGCCTGGCTTTTGTGTCACCCTCCAAAGGAGATGTACCGTTTGACGTTAAGCTTGCGGGGTTGCATCGATCATGCAGCCGACGAGAAGGCACGGCTCCGTTCCCAGGTTGCTCCACGCGTGATTCGTACCGCGGATCACCACAGAGTCGCCGGGTCGCATGATGACGTCATCTACATCAGTAATCAGGTGAATCTCACCTTTCGCGCAATAGATGCAGTCGAGCGTATCCGTGCGGTGCATACTTGGATGGCGTGCAAGATCTTCTGCCGTTGGCTCATGTTTTTGTTTGACTTGGACGTTCAGTTTTCGAAGCTCCTCAATGTGACGCGCCTTCTCCGGAGTGTCGGGAGGAATCTCTAACGCGCGCATCAACATCCCGCCTGGAAGCGGTTCGCGTGTATTGATTTCGTTGGCGCGGTCACCTTCAATACTGTTGTCCGCCGGTAACTCGCGCGTACTCCAGAGCGTGGCACGGTAGAAGATGCCGGGATTCTCCTGCACGTTGGTCGCTTCATCCATCAGAACGGCCGATTTGCCATCTTCGTTGGGACCGATCACATATCTTTTCCATTTCGCAACCATATTGCTCTCCTTTTCGTGTTCACCAAAGGTCCATCATCTACGCGC
>Ga0137418_10003456_pt1 | contig 14522 bp, 15 predicted proteins | sample CZODoug3_1_2_16f_FD_122242 | JGI IMG/M metagenome (GOLD analysis project Ga0137418, IMG submission 122242) | Vadose zone soil fungal communities from Angelo Coast Range Reserve, California, USA - CZODoug3_1_2_16fungal (Hybrid Assembly) | ecosystem: Environmental > Terrestrial > Soil > Vadose... | reverse complement strand
TGGCAGGCCTAGGCCTGGTCGCACGGTCTCTATGACCAACGTAGCCAGCTGGCTCAGGACAAGAACGGGATCAAGGTCGGCGGCGCGGATGTCGACTACGACACCGCCCACGCGGCCGACTACGGCCAGTGGGGCATCTCGCATGGCGCGACCACCCCGCCGGTGACGCCTCCGCACAAGCCGACGACTGGCCCGGTCAAGCCGATCAAGAAGCCGGTGGCCGTGGTCTACGTCGTGCAACGTGGCGACACGCTGTCGGGCATCGCCCAGCGCTACAAGACCATCGTGGCGGCCATCGTCAAAGCCAACGGGATCAAGAACGCCAACCTGATCTACGTCGGGCAGCGTCTGGCTATCCCGGGCGCTACGACAGCCGCCGCACCACCCAAGGTGGCCGCCAAGACCACCGTGTACGTGGTCCGTGCCGGAGACACCCTGTCCGGCATCGCCAGCCGCTACAAGTCGAGCTGGCAGCGTCTGGCGGCCGTCAACGGCATCAAGAATCCGAACCTGATCTTTATCGGGCAGAAGCTCACCATCCGTTAGGAGCCCCATGAACCGCATCGCTCGTTTCGTGATCGACGCCCGGAAGGCCGTCGCGTCGTTCGCCGTCGGGGTGGTGGGTGTGGCCGGGCAGATCATCGCCGCGAACGCCGTACACGGCACCGCGCTGCACTACACGCAGGTGCTGCTGGCCGGTGCTACGGCCGTCGCGACCTTCCTCGGCGTCTACAAGGCGCCGCCCAACGGCGACACGCAAGGCACCGTTGCGGCAGTCGAGCCAGATCTCGCCGACGGCGCCGTCACTCCCCTTTGATCCTGTCCCGGCGGGGCCTGAGACGGCGGAAGTATTGACCAACTCAGGCCGCCGGGAAGGATGACGATGCGCAAGCTCGCGCACGAGACGCTCGGCATGCTCAAGCAAGCTCTGGTCGGGGAGGTCTTTCGGGCCTTCAACGAGGGCGACCGGGTGATGACCATCGACGGTCTACCCGGCAAGATCGCAGCCGTTCTGGACGGTCCGTACCCGCAGACCGAGGTCTACGAGGTCACCCTCGACGGCGGCGCCGGAGGCGGCAAGTACACCGCCGGTCAGCTGTCCAAGCTCTCCACCCCGGCCACGACGGCCGCGCTGGACACCGACGAGGAAGAGCTGGCACGCGGCGACTCCTCGGACGACCTGAACCCGATCGAGGCTACGACCTACCACGTGGCCGTCGAGGACTACCCCGAGCTGGGATCCATCCTCCACGAGCGCCCGCCCAATGAGGGCGTGCGTGTGTACGCCTCGCGCACGGCCGCGCTGGACGAGCCGCCCGAGGACGACGCCTCCCTGGAGCGCGAGGAAGGCCCGACTGCCGGGACCTCGCAGGAAGACAAGATCGAGCAGTCCAGCGAGAAGGCCATCCCGGCCGTCGAGCCCGTCGACCCGCCCGACTCCTGCAGCTTCTGCGGCGGGGTCGACTTCGAGGACCCGACCAACACCGGACGCGGAACCCGGATGCGGTGCGCCCAGTGCGGCGGCACGATGACCTCCTGGGGCGGGCAGTGGCAGCCGGACATGCCCAACAGCCCGGAGAACGCGGCCAGCCGAGCGGGCGACCCACGAGCCACCATCAACGACCTGCGTTCGGTGACGGGCACGGATCACCTCGCGGGCTTCCTCGACCTCGACTACACCCCGCAGCGCTTCGCCGACCAGGTGCTTGCGCGCTACGACCTGCTGCAGAGCGGCGACGCGCAGGCGGCAGCAGTTGCGGTCGACCCGCACGCCGATGCCATCGGCTACCTGGCCAAGGTCGATGCCGACCTGAACTTCCACATGACCGCCTCCTGGGCCGACGTCCGGCGCAAGGCCAAGCGGATCAAGGAAGAGGGCGGCGTGCGGATCGTGGCGGCGAGCCACGACGGGATCGTCGGCGAGGTGCAGGGCGAGCACCACCTCTACGAGTCCGAGTTCACCTTCGTGCCCGGCCGAAAGGCCATCGCGGCATGGAACTGCGGGTGCAAGTGGGGCGCCTACGCCTGGGGCCGCTCGCCCGCGTACGCCCGCTTCGAGGGCCGCCAGTGCTCCCACGTCACCGCGCTACAGTACGAGGCCCAGTCACGGGGAATGTTCGGCAAGACGGTCCGCCCCGACGATGAGCGGTTGGAGGGTCAGCACCCGCACTCGCCGGTCGCCGTGGAGTACCAGCGGCCGACCGATCGCAACGAGGGTGGCAACCGCAACCGTCGCACCGTGCCGCCAGGCAACATGCGCACCGAGTGGACGCCCGGCTCGCGCGTGCGCATCAAGGGAAGCCTCGAAGAGTACGGGATTCCTACCGTCCAAGGGTCGAATTTCGGTACTGATGACCTCGCGCCGGTGCACGTGTTCGCCCTGCAGATGGTGGCGGCCGACGACGAACCGGACGCGGTACTGCAGATGCTGGCCCGCTACGGCGTACCGAGCAGCATCGGCCTGCGGATCATCACCTGGGCGGCCGACAAGAACAAGAACGGGATCGACGACGCGGAAGAGGCCACCGCTGATCCGATGGGCGGCCAGTCCGCGCCCGGCACCGATATCCCGCGTCTGGAAGACCGCGACCAGACCGACGCCAAGCACAAGAAGAAGCACATCCTGCACCACACCAACGACGCCCGCGAGCACGCACCCAACTTCGGCTGGGGCATCGGCCACGGAATCGGCCCGCTGATCTGGTGCGACCAGTGCAACGGCTCAGGCTGCGGTCATTGCGGAGGCACCGGGCAAGTCGTGGCCCCAGGCGGCTCGCCGACCGACAACATGGGCCCGGGTGACATGAGTACGACCACCGCGCCCATCGCCGACCAGAGCCCGGACGCGGGCCAGGCGATCTCCGGCGACGGCCTGAGCGCCACCAGTGGCCTCCAGCTGCACGAGGCGCTGCTGCGGTACTACGCGGACACCAATGCCGATTCGATGCAGACCAGCCCCGGCCAGACCTACCAGCAGGAGACGCCGCACTCCAACTCACCCAACCCCGGCTCGACCGGCTGGGCGACCTCGGCTGATCCGTCCGACTGGGAGCAGCCGATCATCGGCACCGACTTCGGCATCAGCGACCACTACGGGTCACTTCCGAGTGACGCCTCGGGGGCGACGACGCCTGTCATAGGCACGACGGCAGGTGAGGCACTTCCGAGAGCCGTCGGTTTCGATCTTGGTGTTCTCGATGGTGTATTCGTGCCCGAAGGGACAATGAGTCTTGGCAGTGTTCAGGGCGCTCAGGCTGCGCCCGGCGAGGACGTTCGAGCCGCGAGTGCGCGCCGTGAGGTGATCGAAGCGTACGCACGGGCGGTGCAGGCAGGTCTTCCCACCTGGACAGTCGACAGCTCGGTTATGGCACTCGTGGTCGACGACGTAGCTCGGCGGTATCAGGCCTCCCAACAGCATGAAGATCAGTCGGTGCGTCTCCCAGACCTTCCCCTCCCAGTACACATGGCCATAGCCGCCGCTGCCCTTGGCGCGCATCCAGATATGGCACGCGTCGCCGGTACCGAAGGCGATGCCGGAGAGAAGCCGAAGTGGGATCCGCCCACGGTAAGCGGTGTCGCTCTCAAGGCTCACGATACGGGCCGAATTCTCATGATCCAGCGCTCCAACAAGAATGAGGATGATCCGGCGAAGGGTACATGGGAAATGCCGGGCGGCCACCATGAAGAGGGCGATCAGACGTCTCTGCACGCTGGCATCCGTGAGTGGCAGGAGGAGACTGGCCACCCGTTCCCGGAAGGCGGCCACGTCAGCCATACCTGGCGGTCTGGTCCGTACCAGGGGCACGTGGTGGTGATCCCGAAGGAGGAGGCAGTCGACTTCTCCAACGGTCGCGCGACGACCAACCCGGACGACCCAGACGGTGATGACCACGAACAGTCGGCGTGGTGGGAGATCGAGCACGCGAAGAAGAACCCGGCGCTGCGGCCGGAGCTGAAGGACGCCAGTCCGTGGTCGGGTATCTCCAAGGCGGCTGCGTACATGACCGGGGATGAGGTGCGAGGGGTCGCGCGCGAGGAAGAGCAGCGCACCGGCAAGACATCCGAGCAGCTGCTACGCGAGCAGGCCGCCCGGCAGGACGCCTACTTCGCGACCCTGCACGAGGAGCCAGAGCCCGCGCTGCCATCGACCGACGGTGCCGATGAGACGCCGGACAGCGCGCAGCTCACCGACGCGCCCGGGCAATTCCGTGATGCTCAGCCGGAGACGCCGTGGGGGTACGCCCAGGGCGATCCGGACCTGATGCAGAGTCAGCCGCCCGAGCCGCAGATGAGCCCGACTGACTACGAGGGCGACGCCGCGCACGACTCACTCACCGACGATGTCACCAACAACATGCCTTTCCGCAGCGAGGCATCCTTCGACGACGTACCGATTGAGCACCTCGTCGGGACGTTCCAGGCCACGGCCGGTGGTCAGGCGCTCAAGCCCGGGAAGGGCGAGAGTAGCAAGGACGGCCCGACCGACGCGGACATCGCCGCGAACATGCGTCGAGTGCTCGCTGGTGATGTGTCTGCCATCGACAAGACCGCGATGAAGGAATTCAGCTTCTCCGAGCAGCAGGAATTGATCGGAGAGGGAGGAAACCGCACCCGCGCTCGCAACTTCAACGACCTCAAAATCGACGGCACTCACTATGCGCGCCTCGGGGAAGATATGGTCGACGACGATGAATACCTTCTCCTCTAAAGGATCAGCATGACTGAGACCGCACCGCCGGAGGACACTGTAGCCAAGACTGTCCTCGAAGAGCCTGTCGAGATAGTGATGGCGACCGACCAGTCGCCACTGGAAGGTGCTTCCTCCTACCCGGTGATCGCCCCGGTCGCACTCGACCAGCTTGAGCACGAGATCTCCGCCGCAACCAAGGTGGATCCCGTCCAGCTCGTGCTCACCGGCCCGACCGACGGCACCGCCCCGATCGGGACCGACAACCCGGCTCAACTGTGGGTGCTCCCGCCCGCGCTCGACGGTGATCTCGTCAAGTCGACTCTCAAGGCGCATGTCCCGGAGAGTGATTGGGGTATACCGACGGTCATGAAGGCCTACAACGTGGTCTGGGAGAAGATCGAGAAGGATCCCAACGCCAGCATCTCGGCAGCCGAGGTCAAGGCGCTCGCGGTCGGTACGGCCATCCGTGTGAATGCCCAGCAGGCGCTGTCGTCCGGACAGGCGTAGCTGGTCTCGTCAAGGAGGCACCATGCACACGTTCGGGATGATCCTCGTTCTGGTTGCCGGGATCCTCGTCGTGCTCGACTGGCTGATCGGCCCACACGCGCCCACCACGCGGCGCCAGTACGCCCAGGCGGGGCTGCTGCACCTCGCGATCCTGCTCCTGGCAATCGGCGTGCTGTGCCTGTTCAAGTGGCACTTCAGCTCGCCCGTCATGTTGGCTCGATGAGGCGGCGGCTGCAGAGCTGGGCCATCGAGGAGACCAAGGACGGCTCCTACGCCCTGCTACGCGGGAATCGGGTGATCGTGCACGGCCTGCGCAGTCGGGACACCGTGATCGGCTACCTGCAGGCGCATCGCCTCTCCGGCGAGCGCGTCTACGAGGTCGAGCCGGACGGCTACCGCACCGAGATCACCCGGACCCTGCTCCGATCCAAGGTCATCCAGGACGAGCAGCGCACGGCCGGGCGCCCGCTGGGTGCCGCTGACCGCGTACGGCGCGGCTTCGTCATTCGCCAGGCCTCCCGGGCCAAGCACCCCTGATCGCTGCCTGACAGCCCCCTCAGCCACTGAAAGTAGTGAGCTGAGGGGAGTCTGGCGTGCTCAAGTTCGGCATGGTGGAGGTCCTGGAGGTCACTAGCGGTGACAGCCAGCGGGCCTACTCCTTCAACAAGGCTGGGCACCGGGCGGTCTTCCACTACGAGCCCCGTCCGGGCTTCGTCTACGTGCGCTCGCGCGCGATCTCATCGCGCTGCAACGACAACTTCGACATGTTCCCCGCCGAGGAGATCGAGAAGTCCTGGCGAAGCTTCATCGGCAAGCCGGTCTTCGTCAACCACCACAACGCAGATCACCGGCGAGCCCGAGGCGTAGTCATCGACGCCGCGCTGCACCGCGACCGCAACCCCGACGGCAGCCCGGACACCTGGACTGAAGTCCTCATGGAGATCGACGGCCTGCGCTTTCCGCGCCTGGCCAGGGCCCTCCTCGCTGGCCAGATCGACCGCACCTCGATGGGCTGCGACGTCAAGATCTCGGTCTGCTCGATCTGCCGCAACCAGGCCACCACGCCCCTGGAGTACTGCCACCACATCCCGGGCAAGAAGGGCCAGCGCGTCTACGTCGTGCTGCCGGATGGGCGCAAGGAAGGCCGTCTGGTCTACGAGGAATGCCGAGGTCTGTCCTTCTTCGAGAACTCGGTGCTCGTCGAGCCACCGGCCGACCCCACGGCGTTCTTCCTCGGCAAGGTCGAGACCGGCAGCGGCCTGGAGCACCTGCACGCCGTCGTCCAGGAGTCGCTCGCGGCCAGTGTGACGGCCAGTCGCGTGATGACCGACCGCACGGACCGGCTTGTACGTGCCGCATCCCGCACCTGGAGCAATTCCACTGGGAACGTCAAGCCCAACGTCCAAGTCCAGCCCAGTCCGGTTTGGAACTTGCTGCGTCAGGCTGCCTGGGAGGACCAGGGATACCCGCCAGAGGTGCGCGATGCGGGCTACCTGCACACGCAGGAGGTCCAGAATGCCGAGCGGCGACCGACTGACCTGTCCGATCCGGCCTCGCTGCACCGGCACATGGCCGAGCAGCACACCGGCTACCTGAGGGACGGCATGAGCCACGACGACATGCAGTCAGCGCACACCGCGAGCCACGACGAGGAGGGCTCCGACTGGCCCGGAGCCTGGACGGATGACGGCTGGCTACACGCGCACGCTGGCTTCGAGCCCCGCGAGGCGGTGAAGCCGCAGAAGCCCGTCAGCCAGATGTCCGACGAGGAGTACGGCGCGCACCAGGAGGCCGTGGCCAAGGGCAACGCCGAGGGCAAGCAGTGGAACGTCGACCACCCGATCAGCCACAAGCACATCGTCGACCACTGGAACCGGGCCACGGCCGACGAGAAGACCAACGGCGAGAACTGGTACCGCGACGCGCATCACCTCGCGCGGCACATCGCCAACGACACCGGCCAGCCGATGCACACCATGGCCGGGCTGATGAGCAACTACAGCCCGCAGACGCACTGGGCGACCAACATCATGAACGCCGCGAAGGTCGCACGCACCAAGCAGGGCATGGGCGGCCCGGGCTCGGGGATCATGGCCACCAGCCTGCAGAAGAAGGCCGCCGACCGGATGATCGGCGGGGAGCACTACGACTCGGTGCTGGGCGGTCCGAAGACCAAGGCGTTCGCCCACCTGATCGAGCACGGAGGCAACTCCGACCCCAGCGACCCGAAGGTCGTCGTCGACCGCCACGCGCTATCGGTGGCGGCCGGTGCACGGGCCACGGACAACGCCTACGGCCAGTCTCGACTCGGCACCAAGGGTCGCTACCACGAAGCCTCCCAGGCCTACCACAAGGCCGCGAAACAGATCTCCAAGGCTGAGGGTCGCCCGATCGAGGCTCACCAGGTGCAAGCCGCGACGTGGCTCGTCCGCCAGCGTCTGAACGAGCAGCACGACAGCTCGCTGAGCGCGACGGTCACCACCTCGCGCTCGGGCACTCGCGCCCGTGGGGCGATCAAGGAGTGGAACGAGTACGCCGCCGAGCACCACCCGGGAGCGATGGGCAAGGAGCCCGGCACCGGCTACTCGGCCGTCCCCGAGGACGTCAAGCACGCCCACGACATGGCCGACGAGGGCAAGACGATCACTAAGGTCGCGGGCGGCCAGCACATCTCCTACGGAGAGACGAAGGCGCCCCAGGACGTCGACACGCTGCGGGACGAGAACTGCCCGATCTGCGGCAACGACTCGGCCTTCGACGGTCGCGAGTGCCAGGTCTGCGGATACATCGCCCCGCCCAAGGCGTTCGGTGATCCGGATGTCGAGAAGGCCAAGCAGCTCGACAGCCTCAAGCAGGACATCGAGGACCAGAACGCGGAGGTCGACCCCTCGCGAAAGGGCGCGCCGATGGGTGACGACATCCAGCGCCAGGAGGACGTTCTGGAGGGCGACGACACGCAGAGCCCGTGGCTGGAGTGCTCCAACTGTGGGACTCAGCTGCGACCGGCGACGCCGCAGACCAGCGACGGGAACGTCGCCGATGACGCGGCAGCCACCGGCCCGACCGAGGGCGACATCTGCCCGGTCTGCCAGAAGGGTCAGCTCGTCTCCTCAGGCCAGTCCGAGGACGAGGACGACAACGGCGTCGAGGACGACCAGGAAGAGCAGCCTGACGACGAAGACGACGGCGACGAAGAGCTGGATCCCGACGAGGACACCGCAATCGGAGACGGGAAACTCCCTGCCTCCAAGTCATCTCGGACTTCGAAGTATCGATCGACCCAGACGCAGAAGGAGAAGAGTATGCGACCCGCACTTCAGGCCCTCGCCGAGCAGCAGAAGCTCATCGACGAGCAGCGCACGGTGATCTCTCACCTGCTCCACCGAGACCAGGTGCACAGCAGCCAGATCCAGCGTCTCGCCGCTGGCCTGCAGACTCTGGCCAGCCACGGCGGTGCCGAAGTGGAAGGTCGCGTCAAGGTCGCGATGATCCAGAAGCGCGCCGACGAGCAGAACCCGGCCCAGCCGATCCCCGAGCCAGCGCCCGAGCCGCCGTCAGCGTCCACGGTCGAAACCAAGACCCCCGAGGCCTTCGCCGATGTCACCGCGCCCGGCATGGTCCCCGGCTCCAACAACGACGTCGCGGCCGATGCGGTCTCTACCGCGTACACGCCCGGCCAGGACATCCCTTCGCCCGGCGTGAACCACCTCGTGGACGTCACCCGGCCGATCGACGGAACCCAGGGCCCGCGTCCGCTGTCGGAGACCAAGACCGAGGTCGACGTCCGCACCGGCAACCCGATGAACCCGCAGGTGGCCTACCCGGTCGGTGGACCGTTCGCCAACGCTCAGCGCACCGGCTCCCTGGAGGGCGACGGCGGAGAGCGCGAGCGCGTGTTCGCCGCGCAGCGTCTGGCTCGCCTGCGGATCGCCTCGGGCATCGCTGACGGGGACGACCTGGTGCAGGCGCAGGCCATCGTGGCCAACGCGTCGATGAGCATCCAGCAGATCAAGACCGAGATCGAGACGCTCACGCAGGTCTCCAAGGCGGCAGCTCGACGCCCCGCCGCGCAGCCCCAGCAGGCCCGTCCCGGGCTCGTCCCGCGTTCGGCCAGCGTGCAGCGCACCGTGCCGGTGATGGGCTCCTCGGGGCCCGTGGGGGCCGGGATGGGCTCCTCGGAGATCGACCCGGATCTGGAGGCCATCTTCATGACGTAGCCGATTTCCCGGCATTCCCTGTCGGGATCTCAGCTCGAACACGGAAGCAGTGAGCAGGACCAACAGGCGGCTCGATCAAAGGGCCAGCAGAGAAAGGACCACCCCGTGCTTCGCACTCCACTGGCGCTGAGCTACCTGAAGCGGACCCTGCGCCCGCTGTACGCCAACACCCAGGCGACTCCGCAGTCGATGTTCCTGGACCCCGCGTGGGACCGCAGCGTCGACATCTACCCCGGCATGGCCCTGATGAAGACCTCGGGCCAGAACGTCACGCTGCTGAACGCGGTGGGCATCACGTTCGGTCTCTCGGCCTTCTTCGAGGCGCCCGTCCTGGGCATCACCGAGATCACCAACCAGGGCGTCAACGCCGTGGCGGTCTGGGTGCTCGGCCCGGACTCGGAGTTCGAGGTCCTCGCACCGGCCTTCGACACGGCCGCGACCTGGACGGACCCAGGCGACGGAACGATCGTGCTGGTCTCGGCCTACACCGGCGCGGCCGGTTCCAAGCGAGGCGTGCTCTGCCCGGCCGGTGCCACCAACGCCGCGACCGTACCGATCGCCCGACTGATCGCGATCAGCTCGGCCACCAAGATCGTCATCGCCGGTCTGACCGGCCGGGTCGGCTAGTCAAGCGGACCACCGTCCACAACACGGATAGGAGAACCACGGATGACCACCACGATGGTCCCGCAGGGCGTGAAGCCTCCGAAGACCTCTGACGACTACGTCAGTGAGATTCTCGCCCGGCACGAGGGCAAGAAGGCTTCGACCGAGAGCAAGCTGCGGGCCATCGCCCGAGTTCTCTCGGACGAGGTTTCGGGCTTCAAGCGCCTCGGTGTCGGCATGATCGGCCCGATCCAGCTCAAGCTGCGCTACCAGGGCATCACCCGCAACGTGCTCGTCGAGGACCCGGTCACGCCGGGCACCCCCGTCGAGTATGACGTGTGGGACGACCTGGGCCAGGCATACATCATGTCCGGTCACGACGGCGAGGTCGCCGTGACGATCTTCGAGGGCAAGCGCGTGCGGGTGGACTTCTTCCGCATCGCGAGCCAGGCGCAGATCCGCAAGGAAGACCTGATGTACCTCCGCATCAACGCGGTGGAGCAGGCGCAGGACGAGACGAAGCAGTCCATCCTCAAGCAGGAGGACTCGCGTCTGATGGTGGTGATCCAGGCCGCGCTGAATGACTACGCGACGCGCCCGGACCACACCGTCACCCCGAACCACACCATCACCGAGACCTCGGGGTACTTCACCCCGGCGAGCCTCTACTCGGCGGTGGCCCAGACCGACATGCACGAGCTGGTCGCCAGCCGCATGCTGGTCAATCCCTACGACTACCGGGACTTCTTCCGGTGGGACATCAACACCACCGGCTGGGCCTTCAAGGACCGCGTGGTCGCCGGTGAGACGATCACCAGCTTCGGCGAGTTCCAGTTCCAGCGCTCGATCATGGTCCCGCAGAAGACGATGTACCTTCTGCCGGAGCCGAACTTCCTGGGCGTCTTCCCGGTGCTGTACAGCCTGGACGTCGAGGAGAACCACGAGGTCGACCGCTTCCTCCGTGGCTGGGTGTTCGACGAGATGGTCGCGCAGATCATCCTCAACCCGCGCGGCATCGCGGCGGTGGTCAAGCCGTAAGGCGTGCCACCAACGAGCATCAGGGCCCGCCTTTCACGAGAGGCGGGCCCTGATTTGTGTCTACAGGTCGCTCGCGCTCGGGTAGGTCGCGGTGTCCTGCTCGACGTAGTCGACGAACGAGCTGTGGTTGCCCCAGCTCGCGCGATCCCCTTCGCCTCCCTCGCGGGTGAAGGACACGGTGTTGGCGAGCAGGTCGACCACGATGATCGGGTAGCTGTTGTCCTGGATGGTCGTGCTGATGCCGCCGCCGGTCTCGCTGTCGTGGATGTCGGCGAAGACGTTGCTGACGATGATGCGAGCGGCGTAGCTGTCGTCATCCCAGCGGCCCTTGGCCTTGACCAGGGCCTTGCGCAGCTCGTTCGGCCATTTCGAGCCCGACCAGTGCGTGTAGAGGTAGATGCCGTGGCTGGCGTCCGGCGTGTCCACCAGGTAGATGTTGGCGCGGTCTCCCATAGAAAACTCCTCGTTGTTGGAATGGGAATCGCGATAAACATATACGGCCTCGCCTGAATAGCAAGAGCCCGAGCGACATCCAGGGGATCGCTCGGGCTCTTGGGGTTATGCGGCAGCCTTCGGCTTCGGCGTCTCCCAGCCCTGGTTGTTCAGCCAGCGCAGGCCGCGCTTGGTCACCCAGCGACCGTTGGCCTTGGACACGAGCCAGTCGTTGTAGAAACCGGACAGACCGCGCGGGTCGTAGTTACCGCGCAGGGCTGCCGCGCTGGCCTCGGTCTGGGTGGCCCCGCGAAGCTCGTTGATGTTGATGGCCGCGATGCTGCCGAGGACTGCGATCCAGGACTCGGTGGATCCCTTGCGGATCAGGCCGTTCTTGGCCTGCTCGCGTGCTCCGTCGACCAGGCTCGGCCGATTGCGCAGGGCAGCTGCGGCGGCCTCGAACGCCACCGCGAGATCTTCCAGTGTTACGGGACGGGTCATGGTGCTCCTTCGTGAGGTGGGGAGCGTTCTCTAGTGAACGCCGAAGAGAAACTGTAGCAGCCCCGGGAGGACTTGTTATCCGGACGGAGAGAGTTATAGTAATTCTCAAGTCCCCACCACCCAGGAGCCAGCCATGAGCCGCACAGACATCCACCGCCCGTCGGCCGCCGAGTTCGACCCGCAGGCCTACGAGCTGGAGGGCGTGTTCGACCTCAACGCCGACCCGCACTACCGCGCAGAGGACGTCGCCCGGCGCGTCAAGCTGATCAACAGCCTGGTGGAGCGCGGCTTCCGGTTCGCCGAGCACCAGGTCTCGGGCCAGTGCGGCCACTGCGGCGCGCACATCCGCTACGTCGCCCTGCTGTCCCGCGTGGACGCGCACGAGCTGATCTACGTCGGCGAGACCTGCCTGGACAACCGCTTCAGCCGGACCAAGTCCGAGTTCGACGCCCTGCGCCGCTCGGCCCAGCTCGACCGGGAGAAGCAGACGGTCAAGACCGCCTGGCTGGCCTCGTGCGAGCAGTACCCGGCCCTGACCTACGCGTCCTACTCCGAGGACATCGTCGACGCCTACATCAGCGAGGTGCGCGACCCGCACAAGGCCACCCACCTGCTCGCCGGTGCTGGCTGGGCGCTGGCCACCGCTCACGACATCGCCCGCAAGGGTCGTCTCTACGGCTCGATCAGCGAGCGGCAGGCTGCCTTCCTGGACAAGCTGCTGCGCGAGATCGACGAGAAGCTGACCGCCTACGCAGCGCGGACGCCCGACTCCGAGGCTGGACCTGTCCCCACGGGCCGCGTGCAGCTGCAGGGTGAGGTCATCTCGCTGAAGTGGAAGGAGACCGACTTCGGCTCCGTGCTGAAGATGACGGTCCAGCTAGAGAACGGCTCGCGCGTCTGGGGCACCGTGCCCTCCGCGCTGGATGTCGAGAAGGGCGACGTCGTAGCCTTCACCGCCACAGTCACCGCGTCCGACGACAAGCCGGACTTCGGCTTTTTCAAGCGGCCGACCCACGCGGCCGTGGTGAAGGAGGTGGTGGCTGCGTAGTCTGTTCCAATCCCCCCCCCGCAAGCACTGCCCTCCCGGCCAGCCATACCCGGGAGGGCAGTGTGACGTCGAGGTGTCTGCACTCAACGCGCGACCACTTTACTTGATACTTCGTCGGATCCGGATACGGTATCTACATGAACGGTCCCCTCCCTCCCGATGGTCCAGTCACCTGGGACGCCATGCGTCAGTGCTGGATCGATCGTCACGGTCCGCTGACGCCCGAGGGTTACTCTCGCGGCCCGTCTGCGGCCCACCTCGCCCACGTTGCGCGCGAGCAGTACCGGCACTACTTCGCGGCGCTGAGTCAGGCCCTGATCGGCCTCGTGTTCGGCGGGCTCGCGATCGTCTTCCTCGTCCCCTGGATCGGGCTGGCCTTTATGGGCATCATGTTCTTCCTCGCGTGGCTGTGGTTGCGTCATCCCACGGCGGCCAAGGTCGTCGGCTACGCCGGGGCGGCCTACATCGGCTACAAGACCCTGCAGCACCACGAGAACGCCGAACAGTGATCATCGTTGCGAGGTTGGCTGCCGTCCCTGAGGACACTGTCTGGACACCCGAGGCGCTGGAGCAGCTGGCTGATCAGCTGGTGCCCGTGCAGGCAGACCTGTTCGAGCTGAACGGCAAGTCGATGCGCATCGTCGAGGCCTGGGTCGAGGGCGGTTGGCTGCAGGCCAAGATCGAGGTTCCTGCCGAGCTGGCCGGGATGTTCGGCCCGCCGAGCGGTGGCTACCTCGGGATGAGCGTGAAGGAGATCGCCGTCCGGGACGACCTGCTGTGAAACTGACCGTCATCGTCACCGGTTTCGTCAAGCACGGCTTGCACTTCCTCTCGCTCTTCGTGCCCAAGGCGCCCTGGTACCTGCTGATCCTGCTGGTTCCGATCGAGGTGATTTCGTTCCTGACGCGGCCGATCAGCCTCTCGGTGCGTCTCTTCGCCATTATGCTGGCGGGCCATACGATGCTTTATGTGTTCGGCACCTTCGTCATCGGGCTTGCCACGGCAGGCGGCGTGCAGACGGGTGCAACGATCAAGTTGACAAACGCAGGAGCCTTGCAGAACATCGGCGTAGACGTGGTAACGCTGGACAGCGCCCACGGGCATCATATCGGGGTCATCAATGCATTAAAGTCCCTGAAAAAAACATTTAAGAACTTACAGGTAATTGCCGGCAATATCGGTACGGCCACCGGGGCCAAAGCCCTGGCCGACGCTGGAGCCGATGCTGTAAAGGTCGGTATCGGACCAGGCTCTATTTGCACCACCCGCATCGTTGCCGGCGTCCTGGCACCTCGCGCCTCTCAGCGCGTACACCGACGCGTCGCAAACCGAAATCGTTGGCGCGGGCCTCGGGCGTGTCACGGTGGCGCGCAGCCTGGCCGAATGGGCGGGCACGCAAGGTGATGGAACGACCCTCGCGAGTACCGGCACCAGCCACACGACCAGCAACAACAGCCCGGTAGCGCTGGGCACGGCCTCGGGG
>Ga0137418_10003454_pt1 | contig 14523 bp, 4 predicted proteins | sample CZODoug3_1_2_16f_FD_122242 | JGI IMG/M metagenome (GOLD analysis project Ga0137418, IMG submission 122242) | Vadose zone soil fungal communities from Angelo Coast Range Reserve, California, USA - CZODoug3_1_2_16fungal (Hybrid Assembly) | ecosystem: Environmental > Terrestrial > Soil > Vadose... | reverse complement strand
AAGTAATACCGGAGATACCAATCCTGATAAGAACGAAGTTCACCGAGACTGTGTTGCCCGGATTCGTCCTTGAGAACGTATTGGAAAACCCAACCGAGCGCCGTCGCATCGGGTCCAATTTCTGTCTTTACATCCTGGGGAAGCCGCGAAGTCACACCGGAAAGATATTCGAGGGTCCTAGAACGCGCCCAGTAAATGTCGGTGCCTTCCTCGAAGATCACGTAAACATAGGAATACCCAAAGTCCGAGATGCCGCGAACGGTCCTGACGCGCGGCGCGCCGGTCATGGCGGAGAGAATAGGATAAGTGACCTGGTCCTCGATGATATCCGGGCTTCTATCCCAACGCGAGAGGATGATTACCTGTGTCTCACTCAGATCCGGGATGGCATCCAAAGGGAGGTGAAAGCCTGCCCATGCTCCCCAGAGACAAGCTACGGCGAGAAAAGCAAATATCAGGAACTTGTTATTTGCGGAGAATTCGATGATCCGGTTAATCATTCAGGTCTCGAAACGGCCGCCGGATCCGCGACGGAACTTACCTTTACGCCTGCATACTTCGCCGGATCCTGTTGGAACTTCTTCTGACACTTGTCCGAACAGAACTGGAACACTTCGCCATGGTATTTTTCCGAATGTCCGGCAGAGGAACCCTGCTTCGTATCGAGCTGCATTCCACAGACCGGGTCCCGCAATGCGACGGCGTGCTGACCTGAGGACAGGTGAGCATCTTTTATGACGGAGGGGGAGATGAGCGTTGTGGAGCGCATCTTACTCTCCGAATCGATCAGAAAATTTCCGGAGGTAACAACTTTCTCGCCAGCAGCCAGGCCGTTGGTCACGGTGACGAAATTACCGTAAGCAGTTCCAAGAATCACGGGGCGCGGCTCGAACACCCCGTCGCTGGCTTCCACGTAGACAATTTTTTGCAGACCGCTGTCAATGACGGCATCCTGCGGAATCGCGAGCCCCGCGGGGGCTTTGGCGCTGAATTCGAGATCCACGAACATATCCGGCCGCAGGACTAAGCCGGGGTTTTCGGCTTCCAGCCGCAGCTTCAAAGTGCGTGATGCGGGATCGAAAAGCGGCGGGGTATCGCTGACGGTGGCAAAGACGGTTTTCGCCCGTTCGCGAATAGTGGCCTTCACCCGAGCACCCGGAACGAAGAGCTGCGTGTCTCCTCCAAAGAGATCGGCCGTGATCCAGACCCTGCCGAGATCGGCGATGCGGTAAAACTCGGTGCCCTTTTCAAACCTCTGGCCGGGAGAGACTTCGCGCGAGAGTACGATTCCATCAATGGGGGAAGTCAAAGTGATATCGCGAGTGATCTGCCGCGTCTTAGCCAACTCTTTTATTTGCGGTTCACCCATCCCCAAGGAACGCAACTGTTCCTCGTTGATTCGCAAACTCGCATCGCTTGATCTGGCGGGATCTTCCTGATCGCGGCTGCCCTTCAAGCGCTCGAGGCTGGCGAGGGAGCCCAAGTAGGCCTGCTCGGCGTTGCGAAATTCACGGCTGTAAAGGAAGGCCAGGAGCTCGTCCTTTTTTACCAACGTGCCGGCAGGATTATTCTTGACGGATTGCACCCAGCCCTCGGCACCCGCCATCACGCGAAAGGTCTTGCTACTGTCCGCCTCCACGCGGCCGGTCGTATGTATCAGACGAGATCCGGAGTTTTTTTCAACCGCCAAGACCCGCACTCCGATTAACAGTTGCTTCTCCGGGCTGATCGAAACTGCGCCGGGCTTCAACTGAAGCCTCGCCGCGGGATCTTCACCCTCGTACACAGGCTCCAAGGCCATCCCGCAGTCGGGCGCGATTCCCGGCTTGTCTGAGCGGTAGGACGGGTGCATCGGATCAACGTAATAGAGAATGCGCTTCGCGTCAGCGCGGTTGGATTTAGCAGAATAACGGCCTGCTGCGAACACAAGCAGCGCCAGGAAAACAAAGGAAACGAGTGCGAGGGGCCTCTTCATGGGGTTGTTCGGAACGGCGTAGACTGAACCTGTGTGCATTCTAAATCAAAAAAGCTGCCATTCTTTGGACCATCCGTTCCGCGCCAGGCCTCCTATCTAATGCCATAAATGGCGCAGAATAAACAAGATACGACGGAATCAGGGTCTGCGCCTCTAGGGACATACATAAGGATGGAGAGCAAGCAGGTTGCCAAATCAGTGTAAGATCCGCTGGTATTGCTAGGAGCCGTTTTGCGGACCTTTCTCCTGGGCAACGCTTTGCTTGCTGCCCTTTGGCTTTCAGAAGATGGAATCCTCGAGCCCTGGGAATTCACCGCCTTCAGCGGAAGCCGGAACGAATTAAAGACCGGAGTTAAGTTACAGGTCAAACCACCGCGGTAGCCTACTTGGCATTCGGTGCGACTGGGATTTCTGGTTTCGAGAAGTGGTTTTCATCAAGCTTGGGATTCACCACGACCTTTTCCACGATGATTTTCTCGCTCGGAACAACCGGGTCCCTGAACCCCTTCGATGTTCGAGCCACTTGGAGAACTTTCGTCTCCAAAAGATGCGCAATCTGAAGGCCGCTTACTGGCCGATAATCGCGATAATACACCTCCACTGGATGATATACGCCATCGAGCCGCCTAGGCTGCCCTTCAATTTTCGCTTCCAGAAAGGTCTGCGCGTCTATCCAGTCATGGATGGCCTGCCCATTTTTCATGGTCAGCTTGAGCTTATATGTGTCGCGGTCCTCAACCTTCTCCATGCCGACGAGTTCGATCTGGGTGCCCTTGGCCGCGTAATCGATCAAGTAACCATCGACGTCTGCCTGCATGGATGACAACTTCATTTCTTCTGTCGTGTAAGGCTCAACCACAAGCCGGTTGAGGAACGGCCTCAGCTTCCAACCGTTGGCGCCGTCAAAGACCTGAACGGCCGTCTGTCCGTTGAACTGAAGCTCCATCCGCATTTTGCCGGGTCGCTTCAACTCCATAACAAACGGCAGTTGAACCTCCTCGGTCGGCCGCGTAGGGAGCGCCTGTCCGCTCGACTTCCTGTCCGGAATTGGAACCGAGATGGTAGCCCGCCGATTCCCTCCGGCGCCCAGTCTTCCCTGCATCGACATCGTTTGGACCGCGCGCCACGCCTGCAAACCGCCGCGGGCCGCCACGTTCTTATCGACGATGGCAGCAGCGGAAAGCTTGCCTTGCGAAGGAGTCTCGCCCCCGGCTGCGCCAAGGGAAACGGCAAACGCCAGCGACAGAGAAATGACCAGTGATTTTCGGAACATCGATGCGACCTCGTTCGAAGATTTGAGACTTAGACTTAAGTTAAGTATAGGGTCAAAAGACATATCGTTCTTTGCGCGGCATCAAGCTCCAAGCGAGCCTACGCCGTTCACATCAGAAGCCAGAAGGGAGACGCTAATCCACCACCAGTCCGTCAGCCCGAAATCGCCCAATCACCACGCTTACACGGTCTCCGCGTTTCACCAGCCGGCCTTTGTTCGAGAATGCCATCCAGTAGGACTTACCCGCCTGGGGTGTGCTGCTCTGACGCAACTGCCCTACCTTTTCGAGCGACGGCACCACCAGCTTGACCTGGGCCTTCGGGTCGATCAGGAAGGGTTCAGCCTTCTTATCGTTGAGCGTCTTGGCTTTATCCGCATCTAACACGCGGTAGGTAAATCGGACCACCTCGCCCGACTCCGTCCACTTCACGGCCAGGGAGTCAACTCCCCAGACCAGTTCGTAATATTTGCCCGCTCGTCCCGCAAACCTGTCGGGCTGATAGCGCTTGGCATCCGCACGTGCCGGCTGCCCGGTCGGGGCCGGAGATTGGGCCCCCACCGTCATAACCAAAGTGCCGCTCGCGAGAACTCCTGCTAGCAACATTACTTTAGTTCCTCTCATCACATTATGTTTAAACATTGCTGATTTATCCTTGTGCCAGTAGCCGCCAGGCTCCAGGGGGATGGGCAGGCTGCGCCAAACGCCCCTCTTTTCCTGGTTAGTCCACGATACCGCTGGCAAGCATTGATGGCCCCCTGTCAACAAGCACCCGAAGTCAAAAATGAGAAAAGATCTGCAACAACTTGGTAAGTACACTCCTCACGGATCCCTCTCCAGGGCCCGTTGGAAGCTTCTATAGCTATTCACTTGCACGAAACGTGCCAATCGGCATATCGGCGCGGTCGCTTGGTTTCCCATCTCGGAACACCATTCAGTAACCGCGTCCATTCTCCGGGCTGGCTACTTGGCGCACTTGCCCACCATCGCACAATCAAGTTTGGCGCTGGTTTGCCGCTAGCGAGCAATCGCAGTACCTGAACTACTAGAAACTCGTATGCACCGCCGTCGACGATCCCTTTCCTCTGCGTCCGGTGACATTCCTCGACTCCCTTCTCCTTCGGGATCTTGGCGAGTTCCTCGCTAATCGAATCGTGGGCCGCATCGTATTCGCCGGAATTCCCTGCTTCCAGCAGCCTATTTCAGTCCATCCTTAAACCAACCGTTTGCCCCATTCCCTATATTTCGCCTCCGGCTTGGGATTCACTTGGAGGCATTCTCCACAAACCCGCAGCTGACTGCCGTAAACTGCGTTGTTCGTTCGGTCTGACTAACAAATGCTTCGATGGGTAGCAGCCTTCTCATGAATTTTGGTGCAGGCGTCCTGGCCCGTCTACTCCTTTCGTTCCTGGAGCTTTGAGGACGCCTACTGCCCTTCCTCGCTAACGGCCCAGAAAGCCAAGTGCCGTCCCGGTTTGAACCGGGACGGCACTTGTTTATTTCTACTGGGCATTACCTGCCCTGGTTATCGTCACTAGCCGCCGTCGCCTATCGGGCAACCAACGCAAGTGGTGTGTACGGAGGAGCGGGAATAGGAATCGTTCCCGTACCGTTGTTGCGAACGGCCAGCGCTCCCACATCACCAGGTAACGGTGGCTGAATGGCTGGCGTTGCGTACCTCACACTGAAGGTGCATGTGCCACCGCCGGCCACTGGGGCTGTGCAGCCGTTTGCAGTCACAGAGTACAACCCGCCGATGTTGACCAGGAGGTTCTCCGCTGTGATTTGCACGGGTGCGGTACCGCTGTTAGTCACCGTGACCACGCTAGTGACCGGAGCGCGCGGCGATGGAATCGTGAAGGTGAGGGTCCGAACCCCAAACATGGTCGTCAGTGTTCCATTGGTCGCCGAGGTGAAGGTCACCGTCCCCACGTTCACTGTGAACGTGACAGTGTTGCTGGTTCCCGCTGGCGTCGTGACGCTAACGGTCCTGGCCGAGAGGGTGGCGGTATTCGAGATTGTGAAGGTGGTCGTAACCGTAGTCGAAGTCACGGTTAAGGCGCCGACGGTGATACCCGTTCCGGACACGTTCACAGCCGTTGCGCCGGTCAGGTTCGTGCCAGTCAAAATCACCGGGACGATGGTGCCACGTGTGCCTGATGTAGGAGCGATAGAGGTCAGCGTCGGCGGCCCTGTAGTAATAGCACCGGTGAACTCAACCGCGCCAGCGTCGACGAATCCATTCTTCCTCGAAGTGCCGAAGAAGTCGAGGGGCGGCGCCGCCGTGTAGTTCGCAGAGCTGGACGGGATGTAATTAATGGCCGGCGAACCCGCTGCCAGCGCGTAGTTCCCGAGTACGGCCCCGGTGGTCGGACTCGCCATCGCCAGCGGGCCCCAAGCCATGTTGATCCAGTTGTTGCCCTCGTCCACTGTCGCGGCTGGCGTCAGGTTGAAGATGGGGTTGGGCACGACCGCGTCAGAAATGCCCGGAGGCACCTGATAACCCATCCCACCGTTTTCCGGCGGAACTCGTGAACCGTTGCAATATTGGCTGACAACGTTCGGGTTGGACGTTGAGTTGGTGGATGAATAACCTGTGGAACCCGGCGATAGAATCGAATACGTCGGGGCGAGCGTGACCGTCGAGCTATGGTTGCTCGGTCCCGTGTCGCCGCGCACGCCGATGTCCCAATAGGAGGCCCCGCTGGCGCACTGGCCTGTTGCGGTCTGGCTCAACGTGGGAACCAGCGTGACGACGTGCTGCTGGTTTAGAGTTCCGCCCCCGAGAGCACCTACGGTGATGTTGAACGGACGGTTCTGCCAGAACACATCGTTGGCTAGAAGCGGATATGAGACGGTCCTGCAGGTCCCATTGGTAGCGGTCGTTCCGGCAAAATGACCTGCTGGGCAGGTAATCGGATTGGGCAAGTTTGCGATCAGGACCGCGCTGTTCTGGATACTTACCAGACCGGCGGGCTGCGGCGTCGAAGTTGTAACGCAGGGATTCGGGGGCAGGCCAGTACCAGGGTTGGTAACGCAGGGGCCCTGGCTGCTGGCTACGGGAGCCCCAAGAGTGTTGAAGAGCACACCTGATGAGGCCGTGGTGTCGTTAGACATGACCGTGTTGTTGATGAAATCCACGTTTAACGCGTCCACCAGTGAAACTCCTGCACCGTCCCAGCCGGCCACATTGTTGGTAATGATATTGTTGGTGACCTTGACGGAGTACCATTGCGCTGGAGTCGTGGGGAAAAGAACCACCTCCCCGCCGTTGATGCTCTGTAAGCGTAGTCCGCCGCCGGTGCCACTGTCCGCGGCGTTGCCCATAATCAGGTTGGCATTGATCAGCAGGCCGGGACCCACGCCGTCGCTCGGCCCAATAAGGTTAGTGGCCCCCACGCAATCCTGGTCGTTAGTGGAACATGGAGGATCCACATCGGGGGAGCCCATGATAAGGAGTCCGCCGCCGTTGGCTGGGATCGTCGGGTTGGTGCTCTGATTGAACACAATCGCGTTGTGTTCAATGTCACCGGCGTAGCTGAACCCAAGCTGACCGACGCCGCCGCCGTCGCCCGTGCTCAGGTTCCCGCAAACCCAGTTGTAGTTGAATTTGTAGTAGTCGGAGCCGGCGCAGAAGCTGACACCGCCTGCCCCAGCCGGCGTGGCCGAGAACAATTCGTCGCCAGTGGAAGAGTTCGACGTGATAGCGTTGTTGTGCACGTTCACGTTCAGGTCATGACAGTACGGCAGCTGAGCACCCGGGGCACTCAAGTAAGCTGTTTGCTGGCAGGAGCCTGGAGCCGCGTTTGTTGCTCCACCCTGGGTGTACGCGGGAGGAAATTCACCCTGGCCGACGCTGATGCCGCCCGTCAGAGTTCCCGTATTGTTGGAGATCCGGTTGTTGGCGATTTGAATGTTGTGACCCCAACCGTGCACGAAGATGCCGCCGCCACCCTGGGAGCTGTCGGTGATACCCAAGCCATCGATGCTCGACGGATTGCACCAGAAGCTGCTCGGGAACGGATTCGGCCCTGCGACCGGCCCGCAAGTGCTGGCCGTAAGCAACGTCGTAGCAGGCGGGAAGCCGGCGAGGAGAGTGGGATCCCATGGATCCCCTCCGTGAAAGTCCGCGCCTTTCGACAACACCGTAATTGCTGCTCCTTCTAGCGCGCCCATCAGCGAGGGCTCTTGCAACAACTCGGCCAGGTTGCCGTTCAGGCCGGCATCCCAGCCAACAGTGGCCTCTAGAGGTAACCGGTCGACCTGCGGATTCTTGGCAGCGGCATTGAAGGCGTTCCAGCCGCTCCCGCAAGCAGGACTCCAATCGTTCGGCGAACCGCTGGTCCCCAGCCCGAACAGACAGTCGACCTGGGTGCGCCACAATTCCACCTTGCCCGCAGGGTGGGTATTCGCGTTGATGATGCTGGAGGCAGCCCCGACACCTTGTAGCCGGACCGGCTTCCACATCAGCAGCATTTCTTGGTGGGCAGACTGGTTGTGGATCTGACCAGTTTTAGTACACGCAACTGGCGCAGCCCCAGCAGTCGGCGCGCAAGTGGGGTCAACGATGAGCAGGTCGCCCGGCGCCGCCGCGTCAATCGCACTCTGGATCGTGGTCGAGGCTAAGACGTGGCTTGGAGCTTTGCCGCCGACGGTGACAGTCACGGTGTCGATGGACTGATGGCCGTTGTCGGCTCTGGTGATGACCAATTGACCGCACTGCGCGGTCGAGCCTCCGTATTGCCCTTGCTGCTGAATTCCGCAGTTCGGCAAGCCGGTGGGCACAGCGCCAGTGATCGATAGGTCACTCCAGCTCACGCCTGTAAGCGGATGGGAAAGCCCATCGCTGCCGACAAGAGCTACTGTTCCCGCCGTGCCAAAGCCGTAGTGGCGCAGAACAGTCTTCTGATTGAAAGGAGCTGTTGTGGCCGAGGGCCCGGAGTATGCGTTGTTGTTCACCATCTGGTCGCCCAATGCCGTTATCGTAAGCGTGTTACCGGCCGCGCTCACGTAAGGTCCAACTCCATCGCCATCCACTTCTTTGATGGCGGGCGTCAAGTCCGGATAGTTGCAGTCAGGATTGTTGTAACCCGCGCCCGCAAAGGCGGAGGTGGGCACAACCGGGGTATCCATGTACTGGGTTTGCCCAGGCATGAATGGGATTTCGTAGCAGAACTGGCTGTATTGGGAGTTGTACAGGGGATCCGGAGTCGCTCCAGTCCCTGCGTCGTTCATGCACGTTACCATCATCTGGGGCGCGTACCCGGTCGGATTGGGCGGGTTGACTTCCCAGGTCGAGTAATTCAAGCCATTGTAAGACCCCCACTGGTCGGTATACACGCGGGAAATCTCGTTGCCGTTGAAATCCTTGATGGCTACCGGCAAGTTGGCCGGCGAGAATTTCTCGCCAAACTGTGGCGAGAACGGGTCGAATTCTGAAGTGAAGTCGTCGGTGATAACGCCGGTGAAGTGGGCGGCCACGTGAGCCGAGGTGAAGAGGTAGAACTTCGCCAGCGCGGACGTCTGGTCATTGAGTGTCACTTCCTTGCGGTCGCACAGATTGCGCGTAGCTCCGGCGAACGGCGATACTTCCTGGGACCCTGGGAACAGGCTGATGTAGTCGGGAACAACGCGCGACGCTCCCACGCAAGGCCAGAAGGTCTCCACGCTCCCGGTATCACCCTCGTGCCGTGGTACAACGCCCAGATCCTGCGTCGGGTTCTGTGCATTGTTGGCGTTGTAGGTGGAGCCGACGGCCGCCTGGTCGGGAATAATGAAGACGTTGCCCAGACCGGCGAACTGTTGCACCACCGGCGCGATGTAGGTGTCGCCGATCAAAATGTTCTTGTCTTCTTCCTTCACCAGTTCATAGTTCGGAGGCACAACCACTTCTACCACGTACTTGCCAGCGGGCAGCATGGGCGTGCCGTCGTTCGAATTGCGGACGCAGATTGTGCAGTTCGAACCGGGACGCGTTCCGGGCGTGCCGTTGACTGATCCGGCCCCTGTGGGTGCCCCGGTCGTCGGATTTCTGCCAATGATGCTGGGAAACTGATAAAAGCCGTCATAAGGCGCCGGCTGGACCTGATTCCAGTTGTGCATGCCGTCATAGCACTTGAACTGTGATTGGTTCGGCACGGTGTGGACCGCGGGCCCGCCGTGCTGGGAGTTGTACAAATCAAGGTAGTCCGGCTGGTTGAACAGCGTGAAAAAGAAGAGATCCGCGTTTGTTCCGGTGTCCCGTCCCTGACCCGGGCAGTTCATGTAGGGCTTGTTCGTGTTCGGATAAAAGCCCTGAGCCCAATCGTCCCAGCTGCTGGTCTGCGTGGTGTCAACCAATCTGAGGGATTGGCTGCCATCCGCCGCTGTCCCCTCCTGGTAGAGGTTAATGGTGACATGTGGAATCTGCGGCTCCCAGCTCAGCTGCAGGAGCAACGATGGATCGTCAAATGGACGAGTCGAAGCATACACGACGTGGCCATTGATGCCGCCGTTCTCGCCGGCTGCGAAGGGCATCTTGCCGAATTCGATGAACGAGTTCTGTCCGGAAAACCCTTGCCAGCCCTCGGTGAGAACCCAGGGTGGATCGATTCGGCCCGTAGAACCAGTCGCGCTGCTTCCCGGTCCGTCGGCAATCGAAAACCCGAGGCAGTCCGCATTGGAGCAATAGACCGCACCTGGTACCCGCAGGGCAGCGGGCAGGGGGACCTGTTCAGAGGTGTTCGCGTAGAAGGTGCCAATGGCGGAGCTTCCGCACGGGGCCGTTGGGGGGGTTACGGAGGTTCCGCACGGCGTGCCGTCGGCGGGGCCGCCTGCGTCGTAAACTACGTGAGTCCCAGTGCTCTTATAGCGCGTCGTTGTCGTTTCAACAACATACCAGCTAAACAGCGGAAATATCTCGTTGAAGCCCGCGTTGCCAGTCAGGTCCGTGTTGTTGAAGTTGGAGAAGCTGCCGTCTCGGAATCGGATGTTCGTCGACACCAGTGAGAGTCCGGGTTCGCTGTCCTGAGAAACGCCATCGCCGTTCCTGTCGAAGAACGTTCGCGTGTAAATGTTCGCCTGCCACTGGTTCATGGCAATGTCGCCCAGGTCGGTGGTCGCTCCGCCAGCCAACCGGACTGGCGTCGAAAGGCCGTCCACCAGCATGTCGTTCCACTGGTCGAAGACGGTGATTCTCCAATCGCCATCCGGCAGGCCAGAGAGGGTGAAAGAGCCATCCGCGGCGCACTTGGTGAATGCAAAATCCTCGCCGTCCGGGTCTCCAAAGCTCACGTAGCATTGGGTGAAAGCGAAGCTGTCGTTTGAGCCGCTGCTGTAGAGTCTCTGGTCCGGCGTGCGGCTCATACGCTCGGTCGTGACCGTGCCCGTCAAAGAATTTGTGCAGCTCGTGATGCCGACGATGAACGGGTCGTTGTTGTGGCAAACGCCATCCTTGCGGGCATTGATGATGGCAGGGTTGGCAAAGCCGATGGACACGTGGAATCCCGCCGGTCCAAACTCCTGGAAGAAGCCCGGCTCGCCGACACGGAGGAACGAATCGTGCGCCTTCTCTCCGTCCAGCGTATTGGTTTGCAGCCACTCTTCACCTCTGGCAATCCGGTCGGCCGTCGGCGTCGCGAAAACGCCATATCTGCCGGGGTACAAGTTAGCAACGATCGCCTGGCCCGCCAGAGGTGATAAAGTCCTGTTGTCTGATTCGTACTTCGGGCAGGTAACGATCATGCCCGTGATGCCGGTTGGACTCGAGGCACCGGGAAGACCGGTGCTTGTATCAATTCCTGTCGTCGCAAGAGCCGAAACCGGGCACGCATCTTTCCCCGTGGCCGGATCGATCGTTCCTGCCAAGCTGTTCGACAACGGCATGTTGAACATGTCGTAGGTGGGTTGTCCGGTGGCATCACCGCTACCGCCCGCATCGTCGAGGAGTGTGATCTGAAAGCTGCCCAGACCTGCCTCGTTGGGAGACAACACGTCGATTCCGCCACCGCCATCCTGCTCACCGTTGAGCGGGAAGTCGTCCTCAAACACAAACACCGAGAGTTTGGCTGGCGTCATGGGCGTGGGTTCGACGAGCACCGTGACGAACGCCTGTCCGGCCGGCGTTATACCCGGGTTCACCCACCTGGCGAGGGTTGTGTTGTAGGCAAGCGGAGCGCCGCCCATGCCGTGGGCATGGCCCTGGGCGTTGACGTCGAGCGCGTCGGCACCGTCACCCGGCAGGACCGTAATGTAGTAGCGCTTGGTAATATCCAGATTGACTTGGCCGGGATTGACGGGCATCTGTTGTGCAGCAGTGGTCCTGCACACACCATTGCCAACATCGCACACCGCCGGCACGCCTAATACGCTCTGGCCCGATTCGCAGGAGCGCGTCCCGACACAGCCCGCCGCCACGATGGGCATGTAGCTGGTGTGGAAATTCGTGCCAAAGGTTGGAACGACCGTCGTGCCACCGTTGTTCGTGGTAGTGGTCGGGTTGATAAAGAAGGTGCGATCTTCCTCAATGATCCAGCGGTAGTCGTTGCTGAGATCGGTAGTTTTGTCTACGCCGTCCAGAACCGAAACCGTAAGACCACTCCCCGCCGGGAAGTTTATCGTCACGGTCGCGCTCGCAGCGCTGATCGTCCCCTGCGAGTTTTGCGCCTTGTAACTAAAAGTGTAAGTGGCCGGGCCGGTGTTCGGGGTCGCAAGGGACGCGATGAACCCGCCATTCTCATCAACCGCAAGAATTAGACCTGAAGACGTTACGGTCGACGCGGCAACCTTAAGAGGATACCCGGCCGCATCTTTATCAACAGACAGTACGCCTGGGGACTTGATGCTCAGGAATCCCGCTACGTTCGCGTTGTACGTGATGTTGCCCATGGTGATGCCGGCGGCGGCCTCAAGCGGAGCCGCACCCAATGTCACCGTTGCGGTGATGGCTGTGTTGCCGTTCGCATAGTAAACGAACGAGTCCGTGGTAGCGGTCCCGGTGGGCATATAAGTAAACGTGCCGTTGGCGTTGAGAGTCAGCGTGCCATTGCCCGGCCCTGATAAGACCGTAACGCCATTGACATTGGTGTCGTTGGCGATCACACCTTTAGCTGGATCAGATACGGTCAGGATCTTGCCCGCGATAAGGGAATTGTAGGTATCCGCCCTGGCTACAGCAGCCGCGATTGAAGGAGTGACCGGAAGTCCGGCGCCATTGATGCCGATATAAGCCAGCATTCCCGCGTCGCGCGATATGGCGTTGGCCGACAGGCTCAACTGACGGTCGAATACCGGAATGGCCGTCCCGGCGGCGGCAGGCACATTCACCATTACATCGTATGTTTTGCCTGCGGCCATGAATACTTCGCTCTGCACGCGAGTAACGCCCGGCAGGGGGTTGCCGTCTTCCGCAATTAGTGAAAAGCCAGAACGGGGTGTGGTGCCTGTTTGTGTTCCCACAATCGAAGGTACGTGCATGCGCAATCCGGCATTCACCAAGCGCACCAAAACGCTACCGGCAACCCCTGTTGCCGGCGAAGACGGGAACAACGAAGCCGCCGCGGCCGCCGCGCTGGACTTATTGAACGCGACTCCATTGAAAAGGTAATAGAGCGGTGAGTAATTCACTGCGGGCGGATAGCAGGTGTTTACAATTCCGACCGCCGAAGTGGGATTGCCGCACTGGCCAGGTTGGCCGGACCACACCTTGGTCTCGCTGAAACCCGCGGTGTTGATCGCGGTGTTGACCGCCCTATTTTGCACCGGGTCGATTTCACTGAGTAGCAATGGAACTTCCGCGTTGTAAGTGACGGCAGGAACCGTCGTCCCGACTGCCGGATACGCTGTGCCTGCCGTGGTGCCAGCGGGCGCAGTGGTGACCACCAGCATTCCGTACAGCCCCATCGGACCTTGGATGGACGGGTGCGTGCCGGACTCAATCAGATATGTGCCCGGCCGAAGAGCCGCCCAGGTCAGTGCACTTCCAGATGGGACCTGATTTCCTACAGGTGTACTCCCCGCTGCCGCCACTTCGGTGGAGAACGACTGCACACGTGGACCCTGCACCGGTGGCGTACCTGTCGTTGAGGGGTCCGCGATGGGCCATGTGACTGACTGGGCGCCGGTGTGATTCGGACCTGGCATAGATGTCGCCGTCGTTCCGAGACCGCCGCCCAACTGACCCACGATCACCAGCGACGTGGGCACGGAATTCGCGCCAAACGTGAGGCTATTCGTGAGGTTGATCGTCAGGCTTGTCCCAGTCGCGACATAGGGAACGGTAATCACGACGGGGGACCAGACGCCAGCAGCAGCAGCAGCCGGATTCAATTTGGCGCAAGTCGCACCAGCCACCGTCGCTCCGCAACTGTAGCCCCACATCGGCACCGCTGAGCCATCGGGCAGGGTTGCGATGGCCGGTCCGGCAGTCAGATTAACCGTCTGGCCGAAGGCGGCAACCGCCGCGAACGGAAGAATACAGACTACTCGTAGCGCGGCCTTCAAGATAGCTTTCATATTGTTCGTTCGCATTTTTCTTCCTCGTCGTTAGTTGGACTCGTCGATCACGAATTCCCTAGAATCAACCAGCATCATCATTAGCATTCCGCCGGGGAAAATATTGTTAGTGGTGATCTCGCGCTCGTTGTGCGAGTGCCACATAAACGCAAAGCCAGCCTCGCCGGTGGGCGAGTTCGCGATGGTTCCCGAGGGCGGAGTTGTGCCGGTGGGCCCGGTTGCGCGGACGGTCGCATCCGGCCCAAGGTACGGACTGCCACCGAACCAGGCGCCGTTCGCGAAAATGTTCGGATCGGGCAGAGTTACAGGGCCGCCACCCGCCACATCGCCGAACGGAGCAGCTTGCATCGGCTTGGTGTGGTCTTGACACCACTCGTAATAGTTGATCGCCGATTGCGCCCCTACACCAACCGTGTTGTAGCCGTTGGCATCCGGAGAACAGGCGGGAGCCGAAGCATGATTGTGACCGTAGGCATCCCAGTTCATACCCTTGGCCGTCCAGTAGAAAATCCCGTCGAAGGCCAGTCCCGGCGTCGTGGTGGTGGTGAACAGCAGAGGTCCGGCGAGATTGTTAGCCGGATCGTTCTGGCTGAGAATCAAGTTCCCGTCGCGCCCCAGGATACGTACGTGGTTGCCGTGCTCGTGGAACGGATGTTGCCAGCGGCCCTGGCCGATCACGCGCAACAACACCTGCTCGCCTGGATGCATGTGAGGATTGCCGTTGTAGGGCTGGTGCGGATACTCGAAGGCATAGTTCGGGTCCATGTCGTCGGGCATGGAGCGCCC
>Ga0137418_10003452_pt1 | contig 14524 bp, 16 predicted proteins | sample CZODoug3_1_2_16f_FD_122242 | JGI IMG/M metagenome (GOLD analysis project Ga0137418, IMG submission 122242) | Vadose zone soil fungal communities from Angelo Coast Range Reserve, California, USA - CZODoug3_1_2_16fungal (Hybrid Assembly) | ecosystem: Environmental > Terrestrial > Soil > Vadose... | reverse complement strand
TGAAGGTATTGCTCATTTTAATTATTTCTTGCTTTAGTAAAGAGGAAATACTGTACTCCATTAATACTAAAGATAATTCATGGAGGTAAACTTGCCTGGGAGGTAATTAGGTGATTTCATCTTTTAGCCATTGGTCCATAATTCTAGTATACAATTACTCCAGTCCAGTAAATGTTTTCAATATTTTGGGTTTACAGTTCACACATGTTTGGGATTTAGAATAATATGTATTTGTTTTATTGACAGTCAGGTATATACAAAATTCTAACTATGTCTAATGCATTGTTAATAAGACACAAGACACAAGTGAGCACCAGTGTGCTCACTCATGCCCTGTATGTCCGCGCGGTGCTGGGGAGAGAGGGAGAAGGACATGGGCGAGCACTAATGTGTTCGCTCATGTCCTGGGTGTCCCAGCGGTGAAGGGACAGGGTTACAGACATAAAGGACATGGGCGGGCACCGACGTGCCCACTCGTGTCCTGTGCGTCCACGTGGTGTCAAAAAGAGAGAAATAAGGACATGGGCGAGCACTAATGTGCTCGCCCATGTCCTGGATGTCCCCATGGTGTCGAAGGGACAGGGTTAGAGACGTACGGGACACGGGTGAGCACTGATGTGCTCGCCCGTGTTCTGGGCGTCCAAAGATAGCAAGATAAGCACACAAGACACGAGCGAGTGCTGGTGTTCGCTCGTGTCCTGGGTGTCCCGGCGGTGAGGGACAGGGTTATGGACGTAAAGGACACGGGCGAGCACTAATGTGCTCGCCCATGTTCTGGGCATCCAAAGAAACCGAGATAGGGACACACAGGACACGAGTGAGCACGGTGTGCTCACTCGTGTCCTGTGCATCCGCGTGGTGTCGAAAAGAGAGAAACAAGGACACGGGCGAGCACTGATGTGCTCGCCCGTGTTCTGGGCGTCCAAAGAAGCCGAGATAAGGACACACAGGACACAAGTGAGCACAGTGTGCTCGCTCGTGCCCTGGGTGTCCCAGCGGTGAAGGGACAGGGTTAAGGACGTAAAGGACACACAGGACATGAGTGAGCATGGTGTGCTTGCTCGTGTCCTGTGCATCCACATGGGGTCAAAAAGAGAGGAATAAGGACACAGGTGAGCACATTTGTGCTCGCCTGTGTTCTGGGCATCCAAAGAAACCGAGATAAGGACTCACAGGACACAAGTGAGCACGGTGTGCTCGCTCGTGTCCTGTGCGTCCGCGTGGGGTCAAAAAGAGAGAAATAAGGACACGAGCGAGCACTAATGTGCTCACTCGTGTCCTGTGCATCTGCAATAAGTCAGTTGTGGGAGTGAGAGAGAGATAAGGACACACGAAACATGTGTGTAATGTATTTAGACTCCGCACAAATGTCGGTATTCCCCGATTTCCATGGAAGTCGGGAAATACCGTTGGACGTTTGTGCAGAGACGATGAACCACACGTGATCTGCCGCATTGCCGAAGTGTCATCTTTTTTCCTGCTGGAAGGACTCCAGCGGGAAAAAAGATGACACTTCGGCAATGCAGCAGATCATGTGCGAGGCTATCGTCAGTCGTGGAGACCGATCTGATCACATATAAACTATCTATCTCATCCACCAGTATGTGTCTATCTCTCCCCCTCTCCTTTACCTACTATGTCGACGCAGAAGACACGAGCGAGCACACTGGTGCTCGCTCGTGTCTTTTGCATCCTTATCTATCCCTCTTCGATACTGCGCGGACACAGAGGACATGAATGAGCACATTGGTGCTCGTTCGTGTCTTGTGTGTCCGTTTGTCAAACTTTTCTCTACCTCTTCGACATGGCGCGGATGCCCAAGGCACGAGTAAGCATGGGGCGAGCACACTGATGCTCGCCCGTGTCATGTAAGTAATTTTTTTCTTGTCTCTTCAACATCCCGTGAACGCGCAGGACACGAGCGAGCAGACCAGTGCTCGCCCGTGTCCTGTGTGTCTTTTTCTTGTCTCTTCGACATCCCGTGGACGCGCAGGACATGAGCGAGCACACCAGTGCTCGCCCGTGTCCTGTGTGTCTTTTTTCTTGTCTCTTCGATATCCCGTGGACGCGCAGGACACGAGCGAGCACACCAGTGCTCGCCCGTGTCCTGTGTGTCTTTTTCTTATCTCTTCGATATCCCGTGGACGCGCAGGACACGAGCGAGCACACCGGTGCTCGCCCGTGTCCTGTGTGTCTTTTTTCTTGTCTCTTCGACATCCCGTGGACGCGCAGGACACGAACGAGCACACCGGTGCTCGCCGTGTCGTGTAAGTATTTTTTTTTCTTGTCCCTTCGACACCCCGTGGACGCGCAGGACACGAGCGAGCACACCGGTGCTCGTCCGTGTCCTTTGTGTCTTTATTTCTTGTCCTTTCGACATCCCGATCTCGTGGACGCACAGGACACAAGTGAGCACACCGGTGCTCGCCTGTGTCCTGTGTATCTTTTTTTCTTGTATCTTCGACATCTCGTGAACGCACAGGACACGAGCGAGCACATTAGTGCTTGCTCGTGTCCTTATCTCTCTCTCCAACATCCCACGAACACCCAGGGCAATGGTGAGCACACTGGTGCTTACTCTTGTCATGGGTATCCTTTTTCTGTCTTTGACTCTTATATACATATATATTGTAATTGTGTAGTAATTGATATACAGTAATAAAATATGAATTTACTCTAATACATTGTGTGAATTTTCTTCAACAAATATGTGATGGTTTATGTGATGTTTTAACACTGGAATTTGACATACTGAAACTCTGCTTTTTTAAATTAGGTAGTATAACTTGGAGTCACTACGTCCTCACTTTGCTCTTGCTATAAAGAAGCTGTTATTCTAGTTTCTTATTCTGATCATCAAATTTACTTGAAGATATGGATACTATGTCTGGTTAGTTTGTCATATTGATATTTCTCATTAACTTTCTAACTTTAATCTTGTAGATCAATCTACAAAATACCTATATGGTTATTCTGCAAATATTGATACATCTCAATTGAACCAGTATGAATATGATGCAAGATGGCCATTCACCATGATGTCAAATAACCTACAGCCACCTGAAACAGTTATTTATCCTCATCCATCAGTTTTTCCACCTGCTGGCTACTCATATCCCAAATCTTCAATATACAAACTCAATGAAACCTGGGATTGCCATTATACTTCAGGATGGTTTTATACTACTCAACACAAATCAATGGAACATCTCAATGAAAGGGATCACCTTCTTTGTATTACCACCCCTCCAAACACTCGACCCTATGATTTTCAATCAGGCCATTGCTGTGTCAATCCCATTCCAGGAATGATTCAAATGACTCCTGGTATTCCTTATGCTCATTGTCTGAATGGTGATAAGACTCAAATGATCACGGTGGCTTGCCTTCATACTCTGGCATCCTTATCACATTATCCTGATGGGCAGGAAATTCATGACTTGGCTACAGAACTCTTGCAGTTGTCATGGGAGGGACAAGTGTCTCAAGATGGTACAGAATTACCCCCTGTGTACAGGATTGAAGGCCTCAAGCGCAATGATCGCTCTGCTATTCCTCCAACTGGCATCCTTACTTATGATGGATCTTATAACCTGGCATCTACTGTTTTGAAAGGCTATGGTCAAGGTATAGTCATGCCTGCTGTACAAGCAGCTACTACAGATGCTCAGGTGACTATGGGAGCTGTCAACAAGTGCCTCTACAGTTTATACAGAAGGATCATGCCAAAAATGATTAGCCGAGAAGAATGGGAATCTATTGAGTTCAACTCAGTGGATAACAATGTATTTGGTTTTGGAGGACTTGAACCAAATAATACTGGTCTGCAGATGAATGTATCATCAGAGATAAAAGGTGGCAGCCTGGAAACTGCAATTGGACTTCTGCAAGGCTCCTGGCATGTTGATAAAAGTGATGATCCATCCCGTTGGACATTTATGACTTTATTACTCAGGGTTCCTCCTGGTAAATACTACACTCAGTAATTTATGTTTAAAAAAAAATTAACTTAGTCCATTCATTTAGGCAGTGATCCTGGCCCTTTCCTCCTTGGTCGCCCTGGACTTTATGTCAGAGAAATGGATACAAACATTATATTTGTTGCTTTCAAGGGCAATGATATTCACTCGGGTTTTGCTCCCTCTGCTGATCCTTTGATTTTGGAATCCTGGATGCAAGAACTGGGACTTGATGCAAATGATGTCTCACGAATCAATTATGTTTCATATCCTAGCAAAGCAGCTTGTAGCCGACACACCACTCATTCTATTTCCCCTCCCCTTACATTTGGTAATGGAGGTGCACAGGTTGACTACAAGTCCACACATCTCAATTACCTGGAGCATAGCCATTATATCTTTGGGGATCAATACACTTTCTTCAACCGGATGGCTCGGGAGCTGATATTTGGGATGTGGAACTACTGTCAACAATCCCACTTTGGCAATGTTGACATTTCCAATATCATCACTTCCATGACCTATGAGGATGAAGATGGAAACACACAACACTGTGATTCCTTGCCATTCCATCCCATACATGATGCAGGATATGTCAATTTAATGCGGGCCAGGTTCCAAAGACACAAAAATATTGCCATGACCTACTACATTGGCATCACAAAGTCTGAATATAAAAATAAACAAGCACAATTAATAAGAGTTGAATCTTTGGAGACACAAGATGATGTTGAAGGAACACCCAAGGTGTGTTATTCAATTTCATATGATGTATGTAAATCTAACTTACATTCATAAGGATGATCATGGATCAGCATTGTCTGCACAAGACACCAGTGATCAAATTATTACTGAAGCTATTGATCCACATGCTAATCAGCATGAAATTTTGGCTTATGATGTAAGATAATTTATATACTTCATATTTATGCTGTTTCACCAAGGTAAAAAATATAGGAAGATGAGGATATGTTCTTGATTTGTGGGAAAGATGCTGTCAACTTGTCACCAGAGTGGCTACAAGCTTCAGAAATAAAGTATGCTACAACTTTATATTATGTTACTGTGTCATTTTTTCCAATGTTGACATAATATCAATGTCAGTTGTTCACAGGCCATTATGGTTGAATTCAAGCAGAGATCAATTGGACGAACTGGAAAAAGAAAAGTGCCAGATGAAGATGATCCAGAAGAGGAACAAATGGAAGAAAATCACCCTACCCCAGCTGTACCTCATGGAAATTCAGACTTATCCTTGCCAGCACTTCAGATTTCATTAACTGACCAGGCCCATGATATGGTTTTACAAATGTTCTCAAAATCTGCTATGATGGCTGAACATGATGCTCTACAACAAGAAAATCCTAATATTGAAGATGACACTGTCACCACTCCTTCATCCATTGTTTCCTCAACTATTGCTCTGCTTAATGAATATCATACACTCAAGGACAAGGCCACAAGCCAATCCCAAGAAGACTGGTCTGATTCATCTGTGTCTATGGCTCTTACATCAGTCAGAATGGCTGCTCAACTGATACCAGACTTGCTGAAGTCTGCAGCTATCATGACCAGTGCTCATATGGCCTTATCCTTTGAAGCTTGTGTGGTTACAAGACAAATCTATTGGTGGTATGCTCACACTGGTCCAGATTTGGCTTCAACTCTTTTTGGATTTTATCGTCAAGGCAGAGAGGCTCAGGTCTTTAAAACATATCCATCTTTAGCAACATTTGTTGATGCCATCATGACATATGTTACTGCCACTTCAGAGAGATCTTCCAAGAAGAGAAAGACAACCAATGGATCAAATATGCCTTCACTGGAGGATCTTCGAATAATTTCATCAGAAATGTTCCCATTCCAGCATTCTTCATCATCGACATCATCTTATCTACTTCCCTACATCAAAACAAACCCAAAACGGTCTCATTTGGATTCTATTGCTGTAGCAGAATGGTGCTTTCTTGACTTTATATCCAATATCCTTATTGTCGATCATCTTGGGCAATATTCTGAAACCTTGAACTCTGCAAAGCAAAATATGAATGCTCTACAGCGACAAGATGACAACACTCTCCACAGATCTCGTACTCTAATCAAAGCCAGGGCTATTAATTGTGGAGCTATTCTTCAGGTGTTTTATCAGGCCTTTGGACATGACCAATCCATTTTTTCCTACCGACCAGTCTTTAACTTCATTCAGAGTCCACTTTCACTTTTTATTCGAATATCAAATATCACCAAAGATGAAGAATTGGCCAGTAAGATAATGGAAGATTTTAACATTCTATCACCCCTTCAGTCCCTCATCACCAATGTTGTTGCTAAGGACCCAGGTATCAAGATATCAATCAAGAACATTTGGAAAACTTCTGTTTCATCCAATATCATTTTGACCTGGACCAGCAAGGAATTATCAAATTCTCAACCCCCAGAACATACTCCATCATCCAATGCTACCAATTCTTCTAGAAGAAATGTTGACAGATCATCCCAAAACATTTCTATGGCAATGCCTTCAACTTTGGATTCCAAAACCCTCATTATAGCTTCAAATGGCCCCTTCTATGGTCAAATCGGTGTTGTACTGCGGGAGGTCTTAAATCAGCATAGAGGACATCCAATTGCCAATGAGCACCTGTATCGAATATTATCAGGCTTAGATGCAGTACAGGGACAAGTTCAGCTGACAAACTTCAAAAATCTGGATCATGTCAACCCTGTGAGGGCCAACAATGTATACCACAACATGCTCATATTGGCTTTACCACCTGCTCATCTGACATGTCATATTGGGCTTAGCTGGATACTGACTTACATGTCAACTGGCCAGGGTTTCATGACCCAAGATTTTGTCAAACAAACAAACATGATGTTTGATTGCTTGGAAACTGCTGTATCTGTCTTTTCAGAGGCAGAAAAACAATTCTTCAACAGTGATCCCCAGGATCGCAAGCAATATCAAGATCCAAGATGTTGGGGTCAGCATTGCCAACAACTTGGTCTTCACCCCACAGTCAATTTGTCCAATGATGCATCTACAAGTAGGCAGATAACAATCACAGAAAAGCTTACTCCCTATTGGACTTCATCTATTCAATCTAAATGGTTGACATTCCTTGGACCATTAGTTGATCAGGATCCTTCCACATTCTGTGGCCCCCTACACTCCTTTGACTCAACTCTTACTTTCATAAGCGGTCTCAAACTGCCTCCTTTCAAAAGTGGTCTTACCCACCTACAGCTTGTCAATAACTTTGCCCTTCTGGGAATATGCCAACCACCCTCTGTTGCAGATATATCCTCTTGGATCTCTCAAAATCGCAACCTAGGTGCATTTGCTGGTCTGCAACAACTAGGCTTTAATCTTTCATGGGAAGCAAAAGGGAAGAAGAAGAGTGAAATATTGCTGCCTTGGGTCAAGTCTGCCTTTCAATGTGTCTATGATCATTTAGACATGCATCTCACAGACTTGGATAAGAAGGAATTGAGATTTGGGGTCATCTTTGTGGAGCATTTGCTTTGCAAAGTTGGAAGATGGGAAAGTCGGTTCAGGAAAAATTCAACAACATCTTTGGTTTCCATTGGATGGAATGCCCAGCAGTCATCATTGCCATGGGTTCCTGGTGCCAATTTTGCAGACAACACTGGTCTAGCTTTTCCTATTCCACTTACTTCATGTATGGATGAAGTGGCAGCATCCATCCTGAAGTCAAAGTCATGATACCATTGTGCGTGAGTATAACTGATCTATCAAACTAAAGTCTAACTTGCATCATATTTTCCCATATTAGCATTCTTATTATCACTCTCCTTTCCTCACTTCATTCTTTCACTTTGTCCATTATTAAAACTATAGCATACTTTGCATTTTAAATTTATTGATTTATTGACCAATGTTGTTGTATGCTGGTGACAATTTGGACTACCATTTTTTTCCCCTTGATAGTGAACTTGCACTTATATCCTTCTTCCTTTCCTTGTCCCACTTTTATATGTCATCATCTCCTATGTAAACCTTTTGACTTGCATATTGTTTCATTGTTATCCACCTGCTGCAGATACCCCTCATATTACCTTGTGCCCTTGATCCTCACTCCACACTCTCATCCTTCAGAAAACTTATGCTAGAGTACTACCTTATATAAGGGCTATTCCTTATGTCTTGTTAGCTTGAGCATGTTCTCTTATGTTATCTCTGTTAAATACATCAAAACATAGCCTCTTTTATCTCTTGAGCATATCATTGCAATATACTTGGTCACTCTTGTCTTACTTCTCATTGTCATGGAGGCCCCCCTCTCTTTGAACCTTAAATCATTGAACCTTTGTCTTAAATGATTATTTCTTTAAATCCTAGTATTTGATCATATGTATTTAACTGAATTACTGTATCATGTTAAATCCATACAATGCTGTGTTTTTTCACAATCCAATGCAATAGTGGAAGTCTGTGTAATTATCCTTTAATTAATAATAATGTAGAGATAAAATATATGATTACAAATTGTGTGTAATGATTAATAAGAGCCTCTGTCCATGCAGGAATGTGTGTTTACTTATGTCTGGTTGGTTATTAGCATATGTGGTTAATAAAATAGACTCACTATCCTTCATCCTTGTCATATTCAAAGAACAAAACTTGATTTTCTTCCATATGCATACCATTGTGGTACATTCTGTCTGACAGTATATCATAGGGATTAATGTGCATACCAAATGGTAAACTGACTTTACTATCACAATGATCCTTTTGAGCAATGAGGCAACAGCTGTCTTTTAGAATCATGCTATGTTGTCCAGGCTGTAGCTATCAATTATGGGGTACTTCTGGTGTTTATTTGGCTTTTGTATATGATACATCCACTTCTCTTACCAGCCAGCATTCAATTTCATCAGAACCCATCATCATGTTTCTGGTGTGAATCTTATAGACAATACTGCTCAAGCATTCCTTATCTCACTCACATCAAGTTCAGAATAAGTGGCAGCATAAATTGCATGGTCAAAATAATAACATTGCTGCATGTACACATAGCTTGTCATCTTTTTAAACTAAGCTCTGGATGCCATCATTTTCTCCCATACTAGCATCCTTATCAACATCATCCTTTTTTCGCTTAGATGTTTCACCTTGTATACCACTTGTGCCATACCCCACTTTACGTTTCAACTTGGATGGTTTATTGACTGATGATAACCCTGGTTGTATTATCTCATGCTCCAAAGCAATATTGAATGCCTGTGTTAAGTATTAATATATTGTCATATGGTGCATACCAATAGCTACCTGTTGCATAGAGCGATCAATTAGAGCCACAGACCTCAGTTTTAACAGCATCTTGTGGGTTCCTTTATTTCCTGACATTGGAATAGTTGAAAATGAAGCTTGGACTTGAACTAATTGTCCATGCCGGAACACTGCAGGATCCATCTCATGAAAAGCATGACTAGTTTGTAATCAATTTATTGTTATCATGTGCAATGATTAGCAAAATTACATACCGTTCTTCATCCTTCCCATATTCAAAATAGAGAACTTGGTTATCCTCCACATGCAGTAAATTGTGGTTTACTCCATTTGATAGAATCCTGTATGGATCAACATGTTTACCAAATGGTAGACTGTCTTCACTATCACAAAATTCCCTTGGACTGAAATACCGATTAGTGAATTCCAAGACATGAAAGCCATGATCCTTCTGAGGACGCCAAGGCAGAAGACCATCCTTATGATATTGTCCAGAGAACAACTGATGTATGTTGATGATGGCTGATATATAGGAATCAAATTCAGAGATTCCAATTCCTGCCAACTGTATGCTTTGCCGTGCCAAAGAATGTTTCTTTGGAAGTCTATTTGTTACATAGATAGTCAAATCAATGATGATGATGATGATGATGATGGTGATGATGAAGCATACTGTGTCTCTGACAATATGGGTGGTAAGTCATATTCCAGTATAATTCCACGCAACCATACAGTTACTTCCTCAATCATGCTTGAATCCTGACGTTTGATCAAGACATAATTGTTGGATATAGCATCTTTATGTATATCAGCATACTGCTTTAGCTTGGAAAACTGACCGCAATATTGAGGTGTGTATTCTATATCAGAAAAAATGTCACATACTTCAGCAAAGTTTGACAAGTTTTCATCATCCTGGGGCAGGTCTTTGATGGTTTCTTGGATGAAGTGAACTGCAAATCTGTCAGCATAGTCACATAATGAACTGGTCATCATAAATGGCATACGACAATTTGGCTGTCCAATATATGACAATAATAAACTGTGGTGTTCAAACATACTACAAATTGGAGCAAGTGTAAAAGGGTGGATTTGTGCGCTTGGTGAGTTGTGTTATATATATTGATATAGTGTGACCATGTGACTTATTCAAGCTCAGATGATTGAACCTTATATTTGTCAAATTGATTAATGAATTGAGCTATAATTGGTGTGCAATTGAAATAAATACTATGTTGCATAGGTAGGGAATTATAACCATGATTCTTTCAATACCTATTGAATAGTCAGACTTTACTTATCAAATATGATGTCTTGTTTTCAAGTATGCATGACTTGAACTCAAATAGAGGTGAATCGGACTATATGAGAAGAAATTTGTAATGCTGTGCCTTTATGATTTCAAGATTCATGAGATAAAGTTAAACTTGTGGACTTTGAACTCTAAAAATGAAGGTTCACACCTGTATATAAAGTGACTATATTACACCTCTTCTGTCCTTCATATCTTGATCTATTTTGTGTCACATCTTCATCATATCATTTTACACAATGCCTCCTCGTCGCTCTCGTACTGCATCATCTTCTAAGAAGGTTTCTCACACTGCACGTGCCAATCCCAAGACAGCTTCACAGAGGAGGTCAGACCTACCCCACCACATTCTTATACATGTATTCAGCATTCACATGTCAGATCTCAAGCCTCTAAAGATGTATTAACTGATGGGGGCGATAGTCAGGGGTTAGTAATGTTATATATTTTGTTTGTGTTGTCTTACTAAACAACTTTAAAAGGATTGAGTGGCCAAAAACAGATGATGCTAAACAGTAAGTCATGAAATGATGATGCTCAATACTGCTGTTAACAATGTAATAAAGATCTCCAAAGAAGACCAATAGCTCAAAACATGCAAAGCCCATCATTCCTATTCCTGTTAAACAAAGAAATACTAAGTTAGTATTTATACCTCTTTAAAAAGAATTGCTTATTGACCTCAATATATTATTATTACAACTAGAATTCGTGCCATGTCCTCAGAAATTGGTGATGGAGAACAAGAACGGTAAAGTCTGATAGAAACAATATTACAGATGCAGTCATCTCATGACACTTTACAATTAATAGAGAAACACCAGAGCCGATACTTGAGTGAGTGTACTATATGGAATTTATGTCATATGTAGCAACTGACATGTCATTATATCTTCAGACATCCAAAGTTCAACAAGTCTCCAACTAAGTCTGCCATTCGTAAAGTGGACTTGAAAGGCAAGGGTGTATCTAACAGGTTGGAACATTATTATGATTACTGTGGTACTGTATGATGTACATAGACTAATAATATTTTTAATTGGTTATGCAGCAAGAAACGCCATCTCAGTTCTGAAGGTTCTGGTATTGAAGATGCGAAGTAAGTTACTTGTCTTACAATGTTTCATACTGTCATGATAATGACTATTATACCTTTGACTAGATATGTCACTACTTCAGATGAAGATGGGTATATTGATTCTAAAGCAATGACAAAGCAATTTGTCAATCGTTCTCCAAAAAAATCTCACACTTTGCAGTAAGTATTTTATGACACTTTTAAGTCACATTATTAATAATCATCTCATTAGATTCACCATAGAACCGTATGTTATTTGCATGACTACATATCCTACTTGTGTACCTTATTTTGACATATGTGGTGTAGTGATGAAAAGCATTCAACTGCTGATGAGTATGCTCTGCTTTCATTGTCTTAGTATATGTTCTGATGTTTTACATAGGATCCCACACTCAACAAATAAGTTCATGAATGAAGAAAATCCATCCATTGAAGACAAAGGTGAAGGTGATTTCATGAGTGGTCATACTCGAATCCAGTCAGTTTACAGAATAAGACGTTATTTTCTCCATCAAATATTAATGTTGTAACCAATGACAGATTTCCAAAAGGTGACAAGACAGTATATCCTGAAGAGTGTGATCGTCATTTCATTGGGACATATGCCAAGCTGCCCCCTTTAAAGTATGCAATTGTGATGTTCTTCATGCCTGATACAACTGAATAAATGAATTTTACAGACCAGTTATAATAAACGGTGCCATATCAACGGCTGATCTTAGTGCTTTGTTTGATCCATATATCTATGGTAGTATCAATAAAGTGTCAGTCACTATTTAAAATAACTGTCCTATATTCATTCACTTACTGTTTTATATATAGGGAGCTGATGAAACTTATGCTTTTTGATCATTGTGGCATATTTATCAATCCATCCCGTGCTAACCCATCAACTGTAACCAGCATAACTGGACAGAGTGGGAAGCCAATGATCACACAAGCTCTCAATGGTGAAAAGCATATCTGTGTCACCTTTGGCTTTCTGGATGACTCCACTCACCTCATTAACCCACGCATCAATGATTCCACTGGTAAAGGCACCAAGGAGATACAGGTGGTTCCCATTGTGGCTGAATGGGAAAGGGCTATTAGTTTCTATGGCACTGTGCTTGACCGTTCTGAATTAACAATATATGCACACGATACTGGTTCCATCACTTTTGGTTCAAAGTATGGTCTCATCAAGCAGCACAGTACAGGTAAGTGAGTGACACTAAGTTACTGAATTATTCATAACAATAATTTATTTTTAGGAAATGCAGTTGAACATGGTACACCTTTGTCACCCACTCACCGTTGGAAGCAGTCCATCAAGAGGAGTGCAAACTCATCTCCTCATAAACCAACTCTAGCTGGTACAGCTTTAAATGTTGATGATCAAAGTGTGTTCTTATTTTGATCATTCATTGACATGACCGTGTAATGATTAATTTCATACTTTAGTACCAGTATATGACTGCACTTCATTTTATCAATCAATTTGTCATCCTCCAGAGTTTGTAACACCCATTTCTTTATCTGCATTGCTCACTCAGCAAGGCAATACTGGATGCCCTCCTCTCTTTCATACCAATATCAAGCAGGGTTCTCTTGTTGCAGTTTTGCATTTTCCAAGTTTATATGAAGCCAGAGGTGATACACATGAAATGTTTAGTTTCAATATTTTGTCGGTGTTGATTTTGGCTGTCCCTAAAGTTGAATGATGTTATTCTGAAGTTCAGTGTCTGTTGAAGTATATTGTGTATTGAATTGGTATTGCTGTATGTAAATCACAAATTCTGGTGTATGTTGATGACTTGTAATGTAAACAATATGTGATGCAGTATGAATTTTCATGCAAAGCAATTCTTGAATGAGTTATGGCAATTAAATATGTCAATAGGTGTCACTTAACATGGTGATGTTTGAGAATATGGTGATGAAAAATGAATTATTGGTGAGAATGATAAAAATAATATACTGTATGAATAGCATTAAATAACATTTCAAGCAGAATATCAGGGTTTTGAAACTTCAGAAAGAGATGTTAAATATGCACATAGCAAGGTATGTATGAAGACCATCATTAATATGGTATAATGCTAATTTGTAATGATGGCTAAATGCAAATATATATAAACAAAATAAGGTTCAATGTCCGCATGAAAAATTTATAGCTTCCTACAGTCACTGGTTTCAAAGAGCTTTTTGCTGTTCCAAACCATCATCCTCATACCATTATCTGGGATCATAACCTTTTCTTGTCAGTTACATTGCAACCAAAAAATCTACTATGATCAAGTTATCACAGAAAAACCCTGTTATAAAAAACGATACAGTCCAATGTGACATTACTGCCAATGTGCAACAATGGCTAATATGCCATATCATAAAATGGCATGTCTTTGCAATGATGATACTATGCAGTATTGGCATGATCTGCCATGTTTGTTACATTTTATATGAGCCATTTATACAAAATATGAGTGGTCAGTCATATCATGATTCTCATTTAAACTGTGGAAAACCATCAAATGACATTTCACATCATAATATTGTTGATGTACATCTCATGGAGTACAACACAATTATGTTATTCACTGAAGACAATCACAAACATTTAAGTGAAGAAAAACATTATGTCAGGCCAGAATTTAAACCATTATATTTCTCTGAATATGTTTGTATTAAGTATACATTCTTTGCTCACTATGATATTCAAGTCATAAAATCAAAGCTAGTAAGTTTAGCATGTCAACGCAATTCACTAAGAAAAGAAGAGTACAGATATCGTATGCTACATATATTGAATAATTACCATAAGCATCTCAAAACACTTTCAGCAACCAAAGATTATAGACATAAGCAATTATATGGAGGTGGTATCATGGCAACATGGTTATTTTCAGAGATAGAGAAATATGCCATGAAGCCTTACC
>Ga0137418_10003450_pt1 | contig 14525 bp, 12 predicted proteins | sample CZODoug3_1_2_16f_FD_122242 | JGI IMG/M metagenome (GOLD analysis project Ga0137418, IMG submission 122242) | Vadose zone soil fungal communities from Angelo Coast Range Reserve, California, USA - CZODoug3_1_2_16fungal (Hybrid Assembly) | ecosystem: Environmental > Terrestrial > Soil > Vadose... | reverse complement strand
GAACTTCACCAACAGTTCCGGCGCCGTCGTCACGTCGTTCCAGAAGCCGGACTCCAGCAGCATCTTCGGCTGCTTCAACCTGCTGGACGCCCCCAACGACCTGGTCCGCGGCCCGATCTCGCGCACGCTGTGCGCGGCATACAACCGGGGAACGCTGCTGACCAGCGCCAACCAGCCGGACAACAACGCGGCGGACTTCTACAAGGACACCGTGACCAACCAGTTCTCCCGCAAGGTCCACGAGCAGATGGCGGACGGCAAGGCGTACGGGGTCGCGTTCGACGACGTGGGCAACTTCGAGTCGCTGGTCCAGGACCCCAACCCGACCCAGGCGTTCGTGACGCTGGATCCGTTCAGCTGACAGGAACCTGACCGGGGGTCAGACGACTCCCTTCCGGCAGGCGCCTCAAGCCTGCCGGGAGGGAGTCACCGTCCGTTCTCCTCGCGCTTCTGCTGGCGAGCCAACTCGGCCGTGTACGCGCGCATCCGCGCCGGGTAGCCGACCAGGGCCACGTCGTACACCGGGATGCTCAGCCGCTTGCCCAGTTCCCTTGCGTCGCGCTCGGTGATGCGTCGGCGAGTCCACTCGCCGTCGTGTGCGACCAAGACCACCGTGGTCTCGGTCACCATCGTCTTCGGCTCGACGAACGCCTCGACTCCCCGGCGACCCTCCGCCCACGACCTCAGGTAGGCGTTGTCCTTCGGGTTCGGCGGCCGAACGCCCCTGGTCCGACGCCTGCGCACGACGTTGAACAAGCCCATCGCACACCTCCTCCGCAAGCTGCCCTCCGGTCCAGACTGCCCGTCCCACCTGAGTACACGCTGAGTGCGCGGCTGGGCGCGTCCTGGCGGTAAGCCCGCGTCGCAAGAATGCCCGACGTAGTGACAAGATGGCGTGTGTTGCCGCGCCCGACCGGCGCGAACGGCAACACCCACCGATCAGCTGATGTTGCCTCTTGAGGGAGTTTCCGTGACCGACGCCGACCTGGTGATCCTCGGTGGCGGGTCGGGCGGCTACGCCTGCGCGTTCCGCGCGGCCGAGCTCGGCCTGTCCGTCATCCTCGTCGAGAAGGACAAGCTCGGCGGCACGTGCCTACACCGGGGCTGCATCCCCACCAAGGCGCTGCTGCACGCGGCCGAGGTCGCCGACTACGCCCGCGAAGGCGACAAGCTCGGCATCAAGTCCTCGCTCGAAGGCATCGATATCGCAGGTGTGAACTCCTACAAGGACGGCGTCGTCGCGAAGATGTACAAGGGCCTGCAGGGCCTGGCGAAGGCCAACAAGGTCGACGTCGTCGAGGGCACCGGCACGTTCGTGGCACCCAACGCGGTGCAGATCAACGGCGGCGAGGTCAACGGCAGGAAGATCACCGGCACGAACGTGGTGCTGGCCACCGGTTCCTACTCCAAGTCACTGCCCGGCCTCGAACTGGGCGGTCGGATCGTGGCCAGCGAGCAGGCGCTGAACCTGGACTACGTGCCGGAGAAGGTCATCGTGCTGGGCGGCGGCGTGATCGGCGTCGAGTTCGCCAGCGTGTGGCGCTCGTTCGGCGCCGAGGTGACCATCATCGAGGCGCTGCCGCGGCTGGTGCCGCTGGAGGACGAGTCGTCGTCCAAGCTGCTGGAGCGGGCCTTCCGCAAGCGCAACATCGCGTTCAAGACCGGCGTGCGGTTCACCGGCGCCACCCAGTCCGATTCCAGCGTCACAGTGAACCTGGAGACCGGCGAACAGCTCGAAGCCGACCTACTGCTGGTGGCCGTCGGCCGCGGCCCCAACACGGCGGGGCACGGCTACGAGGAGGCCGGCGTGCGGATGGAGCGTGGCTTCGTGCTCACCGACGACCGCCTGCGCACCAACCTGCCCAACGTGTATGCCGTCGGCGACATCGTGCCCGGCCTGCAGTTGGCGCACCGCGGTTTCGCGCAGGGCATCTTCATCGCCGAGGAGATCGGCGGGCTGAAGCCCAGGGTGATCGAGGAGAGCGGCATTCCCCGCGTCACGTACTGCAATCCCGAGGTCGCGTCGGTCGGGCTGACCGAGACGCAGGCCAAGGAGCGCTACGGCGCGGACGTACAGACCTACACCTATAGCCTGGCCGGCAACGGCAAGTCCGTGATCCTGGGCACCCAGGGCGCGGTCAAGCTGGTCAAGGCACCGGACGGACCGGTGGTCGGTGTGCACATGGTCGGGGAACGAGTGGGTGAACTGGTCGGTGAGGCTCAGCTGATCGTCAACTGGGAGGGTTTCCCGGAGGACGTCGCGCCGCTGATCCACGCCCACCCGACCCAGACCGAGGCTATCGGCGAGGCGCATCTCGCCCTGGCCGGCAAGCCGCTGCACGTGCACGGCTGAGGAAACAAAACAGGCGCGAGCACGAGGAGTCAGCGACACCATGGCCTTCTCCGTCCAGATGCCGGCGCTCGGCGAGAGCGTCACCGAGGGCACCGTCACGAGGTGGCTCAAGCAGGAGGGCGAGTCCGTCGAGGTCGACGAGCCGCTGCTGGATACGCTCAGCCAACCGGTCCACGTCACCATCCTTCCCTGGCTGGCGGTGCCCTCCTTCAATACTCCGTCTCCCTGGTCGTTCTACGTGACCGGCAGCGACTGGTCCTTTGTATCGTTCGACAAGGATGCGTGTACGGCGCTCTCGATCCCGCCCCAGCTCCAACCCACGGGATCGCAAACCCGGGTGCTGTTTCCAGCGTATCACCCGTACGCCGCCGAGCTCCTGGCAGCCGCTCGTAATGGGGGGCTCGCTGCGGTGTTTTCCGTGGCCACGCAAGAGGATCCGCAGACGCTCGGGCGGACGCCGAGGATTTATCGGCCGACGTTTGGCATCAGGGACACGGCGTTTCTGCCCGTCGCGCAAGAGGCAATCGACTTCGATAGCGTCGTCCCTTATGCACTCTACAACTGGGAGGTGTTCTTTCATTCGCCTGTGCTCGTTGCCGATCAGCTTCGAATGGCGGGTCGCTTCGACGACGCGCAGCGGACTCATGGAGTCGAGCCGCTCTGCGAGACTGCGCGTGAACTTCGGCGGCATGTGCTGCACGATGAGGATCGCGGCGCCGCGGCCCGTCGGCAGCCGCGGCACGACGTCGGCGAGCGCGCGCGGACCACCGGTCGAGGCGGCGACCCCCACGGCGAGCACCGCGCGCCCGCGCAGCGCGAGCTCGGGCGGGTGGAACACCGGGGCCGGGGGGCGCGCCAGCACCTTGACGTGCGAGAGGTCCACCGCGAGCGCCCGGCGCACGGCACCGATGAGCTCCGGAGCGAGCGCCTCGAGCGCGGCCCGCGGATGACCGAAGACTTCGGGGGGCGGTTTTGCGACGATCTCCACCGCGCCCAGCTCGAGGGCGCGAATCGCGGTTGCCGTGCCGGGCCCGGCATGCGCGCTGACGACGACGATCGGCCGCGGCGACTCGGACATGATGTAGCCGATGGCTCCCAGGCCATCAAGCTGCGGCATCTCGAGATCGAGGGTGACGACGTCGGGCTTGTGCTGGTGCACTTTGCGGATCGCATCGAGTCCGTCGCGCGCCGTCGCGACGACGCGAAATTCAGCGCCGAGGACATCGCTCAGCACGCGGCGCATCAGCGCGCTGTCGTCCGCGACGACGACGGTCGGCCGGCTGGATGCGTCAGATGACGTCGGCATCGGCTCCCACCGACCGGATCTCCACGCGGCCGTCCTTCATGTAGAAGCGCACGCTGCGGCCGCGGTCTCCGCCGACCGCCTCACGAATGACGGGGATGGACGCGGCGCGGAGCGCGCTGCGCGAGGCCAGCACGTTGCGCTCGCCCATCTGGATCGTGCCGGGCGTGACGAGCTGGCTGAACATGCGGGCACCGCCCGCCAGCTTCGCCACGAGCCGGCGCGGGTCCGCACCGAGCGCCTTGAGCCGCTCGATGAGGAGCGGGACGGCGGTTTCCGGGAACTTGGCGCGGTTGGTGAGATCGCGCGCCAGGCTGGTCGACGGCAGCAGCACGTGCGCCATCGCGCCTGTTCTGGTTTGCGGATCGTGCAGCATGATTGCGACGCAGGAGCCGAGTCCGAGAGTTACCAGCACGCCATCGCCACGCTCGGCCGCCCAATCGGCGACTTTGACGATCGTCTCCTTCACGACCCATCCGGCTTGATATAGATGCGCTCGCGCGGATCCTTGAGGGTGAGGCGCTCGCGCGCGGGACCGAACAGGGTTTCGACCTTACCGAGCAGGAGTACGCCCCCGGGCGCCAGCGCATCCACGAAGGCCTGAAACAGCCGCTCCTGTGCCTGGCGCTCAAAGTAAATCACCACGTTGCGGCAAACGATCAGATCGTATGGCGGGTGCGGGGGACGCTCACGCATCAAATCATGGCTTTGCACGCGCACCAGCTCGCGAACCTCGGGCGCCGGCTGGCCGCCCCCGAAATAGCGGCGCCTGAGATGCGGCGGCATCTCGGTGAACGCCGCGTCCGGATAGTGCGCCTGCCGCGTGCGCTCGAGACTCAATCGATCGACGTCCGTCGCGTCGATGACACCCTGGGCGCCAAGCTCCGTCATGAGCACGGCGATTGTGTACGGCTCCTCGCCGGAGGCGCATCCCGCCGACCAGACCCGCAGGTTGGGACGTCCCTTGGCGAGCGCTTCCAGATGGGGCCGGAGCGCGGTCCAGGTTTCGGCGTTGCGGAAGAACTTGGTAACGTTGATCGTGAGCGCGTCGAGCAGCTCCTGGTACTCGTGCGCGTCGTGATCGAGAATCTTGCCGTAGTCTTCGTAGGTATGGACGCCGCGGGCACGCATGCGTACCGCGATGCGGCGCTTCAGGCATTTGTCCTTGTACGACCCGCAGCTGACTCCCCGCTCGCGTGAGATCTTTTCCGTCAGCGCTTCAAAGCCTCGCTCCAGAGGAGCTTTGCTCACGACAAGCTGCTCAGGGTGTCCAGATTGGCCTTGACGAGCTCGTGTTTGGGATTCAGCTCGAGCGCGCGCCGCCACAGCTCGCTCGCCCGGTCGCGGTCGTTTCGTTTGTACGCGATGTTGCCGAGCTTGAAGTACACGTCATCGCCCAGCTCAGGGGACAGCTCGATCGCCCGCTGATACAGCGCCCACGCTTCATCGTAGCGCGAGCCCCGGTAGGCGAGGTCGCCGAGATTCTTGGAGAGCTGCGGCAGCGACGGCTCGTCCTGCAGCGCGGCCCGTGCCAGCTCCTCAGCTTGCGGCAGCGCGCCTGCCAGCTCGTGCAGCACGGCCAGATTATTCCGCAGCACGCCGTGCTGCGGATGCGCCTCGACAGCCTGTACGGACACCCGCTCCGCCGTCTCGAAGTCCCCCGCGGCCGCCGCGGCGAGGGCCCGGGCCCAGAACCAGATGGGCGGCACCTTGTCGGCGAACAACTCCTTGGCCCGGTCGAGCCGCCCGGCGGCGCTGACGTGATCGCCCTGCTTCAGGGCGACGATGCCCCACCCCACGTACACGCGCGGATCGGTGCGCGCCCGCGTGGCCGCCTCGGAGTAGGCGGCTTCCGCATCCTCCAAACGGCCGAGCTGCTCGTAGGCAAGGCCCAGGTTGTGGAGCACGGCGGGCCGGGAGCCGCCCTTCTCAGCGGCGAGCCGCAGCGCCTCCATCGCCTCACGCCAGCGCGCCTGTTTCAGCGCGACCAGGCCAATGAAGAAATGCGCGTTCGCGTCGGTCGCGCGCAGCTCGGCGACGCGGCGGAACTCACGCGCCGCCTCGTCGAGCATGCCGGTCTTGTAGAAGGCGATGCCGAGGTTGCGGTGCTCCTCCACCCGCGCGTCGGTCATCTTGACGTCTTCGACGCTGGCGGTGCGGCCGGCGCGATGCAGGAAGCCCGCGGTGATGAGCCCGTAGAGCGCCTTGCCGACCTCGAATTCGCCCAGGCCCGAATCTTCGATGACCTGATTGACGTCGCGCGAGCCGTCGAGCAGCGGGAGCAGGCGATCCTGGATCTCCGTCAGCTTTGCGTCGCTGATGGCCAGGCGGTCGCGGTCCACGAGGAAGATGAGATCGAACGACGGGATCTTCTTCTCGATGAGGCCCCACTCGTCCACGCGGCGCGCGCCCTCGAGGAGCAGGGACTCCGGGTTGATCGAGACGAGGAAGTCCTGCTGCTCCGGGCGGACGTCGGCTTCGAAGTTGAACGTGCCCTGGGTCCACGTGAAGAGATAGTAGACCGATTCCTCGATCTGCATGCGCATGTAGCGCTCGAGCTCCTGTTGCGTGAGCACGTTCTGCGCGACGAGAATCTCGCCCAGCTTCTTGTCACGCTCCCTGGACTGGCGGTGAATCGCGGCGTCGAGCTGCTCCTGGCTGATCTTCTCGTGCTTGACGAGGATGTCGCCCAGCCGGTCCCGGCGGTTTACGATGGACGCGTAGGCGATACGGCCCTTGTCGAAGTAGATGTAGCCGAAGTTGGAACGGTCGGCGATCGAGAGACAGCCGGTCTTTTGCCCGAGCGCGAGCAGCTGCAGGACGTCGGGCAGCGACGCTTCCTTGAGTGAGCCTTTGATCGCCATTAGCGCAGATCCTCGATGACGCGATCACCAGCCGCGGGCCAGTCCCACACCATTTTTTCGCGGCTCCGCACACCGCCGGCGCTCGAGACGACGATGCCGCTCGTGCGCAGCCCGGTGGTGCGCCGCGGCGGGGGCGCGCCCTCGAGCACTTCGCGCGCGAGGCCGGCGCTCACCGGCGCGTCCTGCGCGGCGGCCGCCTCGACCACCCGCTGCACGATACCGGTCAGGCTGCGCACCGAATCGATGGGCCGGTCGGCGAGATAGTCGAGCAGCGCCGGCTCCATGGGTACGTGCTGCTGCGTCAGCAGGCGCTCCAGCACACTGCGGCGCAGCTCCTTGTCCGGCTCCACGATTTCCGCCACGAGTCCGCCCTCGAGGCGGGACACGATGCGCTCCTCGAGCCCCTCGAGTGTGTTGGGATGCGCGGGCGCGGTGAACACGAGCTGCCGGTCGGCGTCGACGAGCTGATTGAACAGGTTGAAGAGCTCTTCCTGCGTCCGTTCTTTGCCGGAGAGCAGGTGGATATCGTCCAGCAGCAGTGCGGTGGCGCGCCGGTAGCGCGCGCGCCACCAGTCCACACGGTTCCCGTCGATCGCCGCGATGAGCTCATCGACGAACGCTTGCGTCGACAGACATGCCACGACCGCGTTCTTTTTCCGGGCCAGCTCGAGACCGATGGCGTTGAGCAGGTGCGTCTTGCCGAGCCCGCTTTTGCCCACGATGACGAGCGGATTGTACTTCTTGCCGGGCTTGGCGATGACGTCACGCGCGGCGTTCAGCGCCACCTCGTTGGATGGGCCCACGACATAGGTCTCCAACGGGAAGGCGGCCGACGGCGCGGGCGGTGGTGCCGCGCCGTCGCGCACCTTCGCCGCGGCCGCCTCGGCCTCGTCCATGTGGTCGGGATCGCGGAATACTTTTTCGCCCGCGGCCTGCGGATCGAGCACCGCGACTTCCGCCTCGAGCGCCTTGAGCCGCTCCACATCCTGCACGTACGCGGCGATCGCATCGTCCACCGCGGCCGGCTGTTCCTGATCGAGCAGCTTCTCGAGCCTTCCGGTCCGGTACCCCTCGCCCTCCCACCGCATGACGGCCTCGGTGACGCGTGCGCGCCAGGCTTCGACGGCTTTGCCGACGGTGACGGTGACGTCGGTTAAGAACTGGGAGAACTCGTCTGGTGAGGCGGCGGTGGGTGAAGCGACGGTAGGTGAAGCGGCGGTAGATGAGGCGGCGGTCGCGATGCCCAATACCTTCCGGACCGCTTCCTCGTTGAGCGGCATGTCATTGACCGCCTGAAACGCGATCAGGCGGTTCAGCGCCCCCATCAGCTCGCGCACATTCGGATACTCGACCTGCGCGACGGTCTCGAGCACCCCAGGCTGGAACTTGCTGGCGCGCTCCTCCGCTTTGCGGCGCAGGATGGCGACGCGGGTTTCGTAGTCAGGGATGCCGATGTCCACGACGAGCCCGCCCGAGAACCGCGAGATCAGACGCTCGTCCAGGTCCGCGATTTCGGCCGGCGGACGATCGCTGGCGAGCACGATCTGATGCCCCGACTGCTGCAGCGCCTCCGTGAGGCGCAGCAGCTCTGCCTGCATCTCTTTGCGATTCGTCAGGAACTGAACGTCGTCCACCAGCAACACATCCACGTTCTGAAAGCGGCGGCGGAACGCGTCCCCCTGTCCCGCCGCGATCGCCGCATGGAACGCCTCGACGTACTCGTCCAGGGTCAGGTACTCGATGTTGAGCTGCGAGGCGATGGTCTTGGCCGCATGGCCGATGGCCATGAGCACGTGGGTCTTCCCCAGCCCGGAGCCGCTATAGATGAAGAGCGGGTTGTAGGCCGAGCCCGGATTCTCCGCGACGGTGCGACCGGCCGTGACGGCCAGACGATTGGCGGCGCCAACGACGAACGTCTCGAAGGAGAAGCGGGGATTGAGGGCGCTGGTCATGCTGCCGGACTCCCCGCGGCAAGTTTCTTGAGGACGAGCTCCGAGATCGCCTTCAGCGTCTCGAACACGCCTTTGCCGTGCAGCGCGTCGGCCGGAAAGCTCGGCACGCTGCGGAAGTTGAGCGCGTCATCCAGATCCGGTGGCGTCAGAATCAGCTCCCGGGGCAGGTCCTGCTTGTTGTATTGTATCACGAGCGGCATGGTGCGCACGTCGACGCCGTGCTCCAGGAGATTGCTCTGGAGGTTCTGGAGGCTCTCGATGTTTTCGTCGAGCTGCCGGGCCTGGCTGTCACCCACGAACACCACGCCGTCGGCGCCTTGCAGCACGAGCCGCCGTGTCGCGTTGTAGTAGACCTGGCCCGGCACGGTGTAGAGCTGAAACCGCGTCGAAAAACCCGAGATTTGCCCCAGATCGATGGGCAGGAAGTCGAAGAACAGCGTGCGGTCGGTTTGCGTGGCGAGCGACACCATCCGCCCGCGGCGTGTTTCCGGGACGCGTCCGTACACGTAATGGAGATTCGTCGTCTTGCCGGACCGGCCTGGTCCGTAGTAGACGATTTTGCACGTGATCTCGCGGGTCGTGAAGTTGACCAGGGACACGGGCTATCTCCCAAACAGCGTGTTGAGGCTGTCCGTCAGCTCGCGCTCGAAGTCCGCGGCCAGCACCTGCTTCGGTACCGTCCCTTTTGGGGTCGCCGCCTTCAATTCCGTCGCAAGTTGCTCATAGAATAACTGCACCAGGCCAAGCGATGAAACATCGAGATCGTAGACGGCGAGCACGGCCAGCGTCCCGCGATCGGTCACGAAGGTCGCGAGGAAGAATCCGGTCTTCGGCCCCTGGTGACTGAGCGCCGCGAACGGCTGCTGCCGCAGCTGACGCGCCAGCTCGTTCGTGGCTGCGACGATCGCGGCGGCGAGCGCCGCCGCCGACATCACATCCACGGCGCGTGAGAAGCCGGACTGCGCGAGGACCTGGCCCGCCGGCGTGAGCACCAGCACCAGGCGCACCGATGCTTCCCGCACGAAGTCGGTGAGGGGCTGGAGCGTCCAGCCCTCGACGGCGCGGGTCTGTGGACTCATAACCCTGCCTCGACGGCGCGCAGCAGCTCGAGCCGCACGAGACCGATGTTCACGTCAGGCTCAGCGACCGCAACCACAAGAATTCCGCTCCCGGGGACGACGAGCAACGCCCCTTGCTCCCCTTGCAGGTGCCAGAACACGGCGGTTCCCGTTCCCGCAGCATCCATGGCGCGGCGCAATCTACCGGCTAAACTTGCCGCGAGCGCAGCGACCGCGGGCCCCTTGATCCCCTCCATCAACTGCTCGGCGATCACGAGCCCGTCTTCCGTCGAGACGAGCATGGCGCCGCGCACGCCGCGCACGCGCGTCACGAGATCGAGCGCCGTGCTCACTGTGTCTCCAGCCAGCGGCGCGCCATCGCCGTCGCGCGCTGTGCCAGGATCGCCAGGCGGCCGAGCGGCATGCCGCGCTCGCGCACGACGAGCAGCAGCGCGTCCGGCGTCGGGTGCGCGAGGTGCACATTGCCGTGCTGTCCCTCCGCCGACAGCCCCAACCAGGCGCCGAGGCCGAGCAGCTTCGCGGTCCGCGCCGCCTCCTGTGACACGCCGGCCAGGTAGGCGGCGACGGTGTCCGCAACATCCGCACCGGCTTTGTCCTTCAACGCACCCCCGAGCACTCGTCCGGCCCCGTCGATGAGGAGCAACCCTTCGTTCGCTCCTTCCAATCCGGCGAACACCCGGGATTCGTCGAGCGCACCACTGGAACCTGCGGCGGTAGATGAGGCGGCGGTCGCGGTCGGCTCCACGACAGGACCCGGTGTGGGCGACGGCGGTCCCAGGCCCTTGCGCATCATCTCGATGGCCTGATCGATGCTCGGGTCGTCGGGCTCGACTTTGCGCGCCTGCTCGAGATGCGCTTCCGCCTGCGCCAAGTCGCCCACCTTGAAATAGAGGAACGCGAGTCCCTTGAGCGCGCCTGTGTGGTGCGGCGCGATCCGCACGGCCATGTCCCACTCATCGAACGCGCGCTCGTAGTCGCGTTTGTCGGTCAGGATGCGCGCATACAGGTCGTGGGCGTCGGCGAGATGCGGATGGCGCTCGAGCCCATTCACCGCGACGCGCAGTGCCGCATCGAGCTGGCCCTTGCGTCGCAACGCTTCGCCCAGCCGCAGGAACACGAGGCTCTGCGGGTCCTGCGCGAGCTGGGCGGAGAGCGCGCGGATGTCGTCAGCCACGGCTGAACACTCGGGCCGCGGCGCGCGCGCGCTCCACGTCCGCGCGTTGCGCCTCCTCATCGGGGCTGCGCGCGAGCCGCTCCCATTCGTCCCAGCTGGCGACGGCTTCGGCGAAGCGACCCATCGAGACGAGCGCAAATCCCAGCTGGCGATGCGCCGCCGCGAGATTGGGGTCGAGCCGGAGCGCGCGCCGCAGCTCCTCGGCGGCGGCGGAGCCGTGTTCCTGCGCCAGGTGAATCCGGCCGAGCACGAGATGGATCGTCGCGTCGTGCGGCTGCATGCTGCCGGCTTGCTCGGCCGCGGCGCGCGCCGCGTCCAGGTCCTTCGCCTGCAGCGCCCGCTCGGCCTTCGCCACGAGCTCCGGGACGTCGGTCGAGCCGCTCGGCCGGCCACGCTTTCCCGTCCCGGGATCCATGAGCACGATCACCCCGGCGCTCTCGAGACCGAACAACGTCTTCGCCACCTCGAAGTCCGAACGTCCGAGCTCCGTCGCCAGCCCACGGATGGATCGCTGGCCATCGATCAGCGCGAGCACTTCCCATTCCGGCGGCAGGAGATCGAGCTCACCGCCTCCGCCCTCGGGTGCCGGCGCCAGCGACGGCACGACGCCGACGTGCGGAATCCGGTTCTCGATGCGCGACCACTCGTCGATGCGCCGCGCGCCCTCCATCAAGAGCGCTTCGACGGGAATCCGGACGGTCACTTCGGTCGGCACCTTGCTCTCGGCTTCTTCGGTGAACGAGAAGTAGCCCTCGTTCCAGCTCATCACTTCGAAGACGACTTCCTCGATCTGGAACCGGATCTGGCGCTCGACCTCACGCTGCGTGATCACGCCGAGCGACACGAGGATCTCGCCGAGCCGGCGTTTGTCGCCCTGACGCGACTGCATGTCGCGCGCCCGCTCGAGGTCGGCTTCGGCGATCTTGCCGGTACGCAACAGCAGCGCGCCGAGCGGGTGCGGATTGCTGCGGATCTCCGCCGATACGACGACGCCGTTGTCGAAATAGACCTTCCCCTCGTTGTGGCGCAGCTCCGAGGTAACGCGCAGCGTCCCCGTCTTCCGGCTCAAGTCGAGCAGCTGGAAGACGTCGTGGATCCCGAGCTCGCGAAGCGGTCCCTCGATCGGCATGCGCCCCCCCTATGCCGCGTCCGAGGTGGAGAAGATGTGCTGCAGGTCGACGGCGGTCCGCGCGTGCATGCGCGCGCGCTGCGCGAACGGCCCGCCGGGATCGATGCGCGTCACGCGGTCCCACGCGGCCACCGCCTCGGTGTAGCGCTGCAGCTTCGCGAGGGTCACACCCAGGTAGAACAGTGCGCCGGTGTGCTCCGGATCGAATTTCAGCGCGCGCCGGAACGCCTCGAGCGCCTCGACACTGCGCTTGTCGTCGAGCAGCGTGCGGCCGAGCAGCAGCAGCGCGTCCATGTCGTAGAGATCCTGCTCGAGCATCTCGGCGAGCCGCAGCACGGCGGTCCGCAGACTCCCGGTGCGCCTGAGCAGGTCCGCGTGCGCGAGCGCCGCCTCGTGGAACGTCGGCAGGGCTTCGAGCGCCGCTTCGTACGCGCGCTGCGCTTCCACCCACTCTTCGTCCTGTTCGTGCAGCCGCCCGAGATCGAGCCAGACCTGCACGAACCCTTCATCGAGATCGAGCGCCGAACGGTACGCCGCGCGGGCGCCCTGCCGGTCACCGACTTTCAGGGCGATGTCGCCCTGCAGCTTGTGCAGATCGGCCCTGTCCGGGGCGCGCGTCTGTGCCTGCCGCAGCGCCGTCAGCGCTGCACCCGCGTCGCCCGTCGCCGCGCGCGCCTTCGCGGCCGCGACGAGGACCTCGACGTTGTCGGGCGCCTTGGCGACCAGCTCTTCGGCGAGGGGCAGCGCTTCGGCGGCGCGATGCACGGCGAGCAGACTCTTCACCTCGCCGAGCGCCGCCGGGGCGTTCGCCGCATCGAGCGTGCGCGCTTCGCGGTAGCGCTCCAGCGCCTCCCCGTGTAGTCCACGGCGGGCATAGCTGTCGCCGATCAGCGTAGCCGCCTGGCCCCGGTCCGCGCCGCGCTGCACGGCGCGCATCGCCTCTGCCACGGCGAGATCCATCATCCCCTTGCTCACGTAGTCGCGCGCCAAGGCGAGCGGATCGTCCGCTTTCTTGGCCAGGCCGGCGGGCGCGGCCTGCGACGCGGCGGGCGGCTCCAGCTCCTGGAAGATGTTGTCGAGCAACCGCTGGTCGAACGCGAATTCGCCGCCCAGGTTCTCGGCCGCCACGTCGGCCGAAATCTCGGGCACGATGCCGATCGCGACGGTCTCATACTGCAGATCGATCGCCAGCGCGAACTTCTGCGACACGTAATACGGATCCAGCTCGAGCGCGCGCTTGGTCGCGCGTAGCGCGCCGTCGTAGTCGCCGAGGTTCGAGAGCGTGAAGCTGAGGTTGTAGTGCGCGCCGGCATTCTGCGGATCAGCTTCGACGGCGCGGACGAACGCGTTCCGGGCGTCCGGGAACCGCTTCAGCTCGACGAGCACGAGCCCGACGCCGTTCCACGCCGGCGCGGAGCTCGCCTGTTCCGCCAGCACCTGGCGATACGCTTCGAGGGCGAGCTGGAAGCGGCGCAGATGCGTGAGGAGCAGCGCGAGGTTGAGGCGGGCGCCGACGAACGCCGGTGAGAGCTGCAGCGCCTTGCGAAATCCGTCGATCGCATCCTCGGTATCGGCCTGATGCGCCAGCACGACGCCGACGTTGTTCCACGCGAGCGCGTAGCGCGGATCGACCTCGGTCGCCTGGCGGTAGGACGTCAGCGCGTCCGCCGTCCGGCCCGCCTGATGCAGCACGACGCCGCGCTCGTTCCAGAGCTTGGGGGAGTCCGGGACCTCATGGATCAGTGACTCGTACAGCTCGAGGGCATCGGGGAAGTCGCGTTTGAGGAGATGGACTTCCGCCATCGCCTGACGGACGAGCCGGCGATCCTCGCCGCGCTCGATCGCGAGGCGGTACTCGCGCAGCGCCTCGGCGTAGTAGCCCTTCTGCCGGAACGCGAGGCCGAGGTTGTAATGCGCCAGCTCGCTGCCCTCGGCGACCTCGGGCACGGGCTGCTCGCGCAGGCGGTGCTCGGCGGACTGCCGTTCGGCGCGGTAACGCTCCAGCGAGAGGTTGGTCTGCGCCCGCGCCAGCGGCGGGTTGAGCTGGATGGCGCGCTTGGACGCCGCGCGCGCGTCCTGATGCCGCCCCATGTCGCCGAGCACGAACGCCATCAGGTAATGCGCGTTCGCGTTATCCGGATTGAGCGTCACGGCGCGCTCCAGGGCGGTCAGCGCCGGCTCGTTCAGCCCGCGGTTGTAGTAGACCTCGCCGAGATAGAAGTGGACGACGGAGGAGTCGGGCTCTTCCTCGACCGCCCGCAGGAACCACTCGGTCGCTACTTCCAGACGTCCGCGGGACTTCTCGGCGAGCCCGAGCTGGATGATCGCCGCCACATCTTTCGGCTTGTGCGCCAGCAGCTGCTCGAATTCCGCGACCGCTTCCTCGTAGGCGCCCAGGATCGCGTAGGTGCGGCCCAGCTCCCAGCGCGCGTCGCGCTCGTCAGGCGCCTGGCGCAGCCGCTCCTGCAGCTCGGCGACGCGGCGGTCGTAGAAGCCGGTGTTGTGGTAGGAGATCTCGAGATTGCGCTGCGCGACCTGCATGCGCGGGTCGAGCTCGAGCGCGCGCGTGAACTGCTCGATGGCCTCGGGGACGAGGGCTTTTTGATAATAGAGAACGCCGAGATTGTTATGCGCACCCGCGTCGGAGGGATCGATCCGGCGGGCGAAAGAC
>Ga0137418_10003449_pt1 | contig 14530 bp, 8 predicted proteins | sample CZODoug3_1_2_16f_FD_122242 | JGI IMG/M metagenome (GOLD analysis project Ga0137418, IMG submission 122242) | Vadose zone soil fungal communities from Angelo Coast Range Reserve, California, USA - CZODoug3_1_2_16fungal (Hybrid Assembly) | ecosystem: Environmental > Terrestrial > Soil > Vadose... | reverse complement strand
TGGCGAGGCTGTTGTCGAGCGTGTTCTGCGGGAGGTTGCCGTCATTCGCGCTCGCCACCACCGACGCCACGGGGAGCACGGGGACGGCCGTGCGGGTCGTCGTGCCCCGGATCGCGACTTCCGCGATGCTGTTCCAGGTGCTGGAGCTGTTGCCATGGCCAACGATGCGGACGTAACGGCCGGACGTCGTGGGGAAGGCATAGCTCTCGAGCTGCACGGTCTGCCCGCTGCTCCGGCCGGAGAAGACCTGGGTCCAGGTGACGGTGTCCGGCGACACTTGGATGTCGAAGGACGAGCTGCGGGTATCGCCCAGGAACCAGGCGATGTCCAGGTGATCGATGGCCGCGAGCGCGCCGAGGTCGTAGCGGATCCACTGGCCGTCGCCTTGCGCCGACCAGCGGGTGGCGAGGCTGTTGTCGAGCGTGTTCTGCGGGAGGTTGCCGTCATTCGCGCTCGCCACCACCGACGCCACGGGGAGCCGGGTGAGATCAGCGGAGATGACGAGTTGTCTCGGAGCGTTGTGGGGCAGCTTGGGATCGGTGAGATCGCTCGCGCACGCCAGCGACAAAACGACGCTGGCGGCAAGCGCGGCTCTCAGCACCGCCAGCCGCTTGGATAGCTTGAACTTGAAGTTCATACTCGGGCGCTCCTTCTATCTATAAGGGTGGAGAAAGAACGGTTAGGCCGTTTTCAAGGGACGGGGCATCAGTGCCACTCGTAGGGGCCGATGTCGATGGCCGTGCCGACGGACCGGGCGATGCCGTCCAGGTCGAGCAACGGCACGCAGCTGGTCATGCCGCTGGCGCAAGTGAGCGTGCCCGCGTCGATGGCCACGGCACCGCTCCGGAGATGGTAGTCCCCGGTCATGTCCCCGGTGTAGTTCACGAAGAGCGCGCTGAATTGGGCGGCGGTCAACGTGATGGTACCGGACTGCGTGCCGCCGCAGCACAGGTCCAGATTCGCGGTGGAGTTGTTGTAGACGATGTTGTTGTTGTAGACGTTGTGCGGCCCGGCGGTCGGGTATTCGTACATCCCCCGGCCGTTGTTGATCGCAATGTTGTTGTCCACGGTCGTGTAATCGTCCGACGTGATGGCGCCGTCCGCGGCGATTTGGATGCCGTATTTGCAGTTGGCGACGATGTTATTGGAAACGATCGAGCGCGTGGCGCCGTGGTAGTGCGTAATGCAGGCGGCGGACACCCGGGTGACGATGTTGTCCATGATGATGCTACTGGGGCCGCCCGTATAGATGCCGTGAATGAGGTTCGAGCCGGTGCCCATGGCGATGTTGTCGACCACGTTGCCGATGATTTGAATGCCGGTCTTGCTGTAGCTGCAGCAGTCCGCGAGGATGCCGGCATAGCCGCCGGTGCCGGGCAGGTCATGGACGCGGTTGCCGATCACCTTGTTGTAATTGCCGTTGACGCCGATGCCTTCGGAGCAATTGCCGGTGACATCGAAGTTGATGATCTGGACATAGTCGCCGCTGTTCCAAATGGGGTCGCACCCCGAGCCAGTCACCTTTGCTCCCCATTTCGTGTCCGAGACGTAGGAGATGGGAGCCGCCGCCGTGCCGCTCACGGTCACCTTGTTCCCCGAGTAGGTCCAGGTGTAGTTGCCGGGAGCGAAGTGGGCGTTATCACCGGGCCGCATGAGTTGGGAGACGCGGGCCATGGTGTAGCAGGGGGCGGCGGCGGTGCAGGGATTGGCATCCGAGCCCGCCGGCGCGACGTAGTAGTTGGCGCCGTTGCCCAGGGTATAGAGCGACGTCGAGCCGCTCCCGAGCGTCACGCTGACCGCGGCGGTCCCGCTCTGCCCCCCGCTCGTCGCCGTGATCGTCGCCGTGCCGACCCCGAGCCCCGTCACCAAGCCGCTCGCGGAAACCGTGGCGACGGTGCCGTTGCTCGTCGCCCACGTCACGCTGCCACTGGTGGGCAGGCCATTGGCGTCCTTGAGGGTGGCCGTGAGCTGCACAGTCGTCCCGACGGACATGCTGGCTGCTGCCGGGCTCACCGTTACGGAGGCCACCGGCGCAGGCGGGGGCGGAGTCCAGGCCGAGACGGCGGGGTTACAGACGGTTTCCCCCCCCACCGAGGCGTAGACGCCCAGGGTGTTCAGCACGCTCACCGCGGACAGCTCGGTCCGGAAGGCGAACGCGCTCCCCACCAGCTGTTCCGTGCCGCCGGCCGGGGTCACGTAGGCCGTGTAGCCGTGGGACGTGAGGTCGACGTCCAGGCGGAAGTGGTAGCTCGTGCCCGCGGTGTAGGGGATGGCGCTCGCGGCGGCATAGTCGCCCCCATTGCGGGCGTCGATCGTGCCGGTGGGGTTGAAGCGCACGATCGCGGCCAGGTTGGTCCAATCGGTGGCGGCCCCGTTCGCGAGACCCACCACGCCATTCATGGTCGCGGTGCTGGGGGTGGCGTCGAACTGGATCTCGAAGCCGCCGCCTTGCGACGGGATGGCAATGTTCTGCCAGGCTCCGGCGCTGGTCCAGCAGCTAAGAGTTGTGACGGTGACCGCGGAACTCCGGCTCTGCCCCTCGCTCGTCGCCGTGATCGTCGCCGAGCCGGCCACCTTCCCTGTGACGAGCCCGCTCGAGCTCACCGTGGCCACCACCGTGTTGTCGCTGGACCAGATTATGGTCCGGCCGGACAGCGGGTTGCCGTTGGCGTCACGCGCGGTGGCGATCAACTGCACGGTCTCACTGACCTGGATACTTGCCGAGGCGGGGGACACGGCCACCGAGGCCACGGGCACTTGCGTCACCGTGATAACCGAGGAGCCGCTGTGTCCTTCGCTCGTCGCCGTGATCGTCGCCGAGCCCGCCGCCACGCCGGTGCTTAGGCCGCTGCTGTTCACGCTGGCCACCGCTGCGTTGTTGCTGGCCCATGTCACGACGCGGCCGATGAGGGTGTTGCCGTTCGCGTCCTTCGCCGTCGCCGTGAGCTGCACCGTCTGGCCGATCAGAATCCCTGCCGCAGCGGGGCCGACCGCCACGGAGGCTACCGGCACGTTGCTCACCGTAATCGCCGAGGAGCCGTTTTGCCCTTCGCTCGTCGCTGTGATCGTCGCCGAGCCCGTTGCCACCGCGGTCACGAGGCCGCTCGAGCTCACCGCCGCTACCAGCGGGCTGCTGCTCGCCCACGTAACGGCACGACCGCTCAGCACGTTGCCTGCGGAGTCGGCCGTCGTGGTGGAGAGCTGGACCGCTTGACCCACGAGCGCGCTGGCCGCTGCCGGACTCACGGTCACGGACGCGACCGGCGCCAGGGTGACGCTGACGATCGCGGTGTCGGAGGTTCCTCCGGGATTTCCCTTTGCGACGACCTTCACCTTCCCCGTATCCGACCCGGCTCTGTAGCGCCCGTAGTGCTTGCCGCTGCTCGTGCTCGTATCGGTGATGCTGCCGCTGGTAACGCTCCAGCTCACGGCCACGGGGGTGGTGTCGCCGGTGCTGGTTAGGCCGACGGCCGTGAAGTCGGTGGCCTGGTTCTGCCGCAGCGTGAGGGTCTTCGGGGAGACTACGATTCGGGAGACCGTGCCCGTACCGGAATCGGTGATCCGGAGGGGTCGCTCACACGCGAGGACAGCGACCGCGGCGAGCACCGTCGCTGAGACGAGAAGCGCTCGGTCTTTGAGCAACGCCGGCCTGCGGGACAGTTTGTGCTTGAACGTCATCACGTCGTCCGGGTGGCACACTCGGCGCCCGGGGGCGCTGATGTGATGTTATCGGCGGTAGCCGGCGGAGGGGTTCGAGCTCGTGCAGGTGGCCCGAAAACGCATGACCCCTCCTAAGAGGTTCGGCAGCCCGACTGGCCTGGCACGCGACAGCGTGCGGTAGCCTCGAGGCTTTGCGTCGCCGGCTTTCGCCGGGTTTGCCTTTGTCGCGCTCCCTCTCGAGAGGGGGTGGCGATTGGTGCCGAACAGCGGTGCTGCAACTGCCCAAAAAACGAAACGGCCGCCAGGGACTCGGTCACGTCTCGAGTCGCTGGCGGCCCGGCGGACTTAGCGACGCGGTCGCGTTAGTCCCGTGGCTCTGCGTCACCGCCTTTCGGCGGTTTTGCTCTGAGCAGCGTACTTCCGGCGTGGCTTATCGGCAACGGCCGTGCCGTGTGCGCAGCACATGACGGAAGCTGAGGCGCAGATGCAACAGTTAGAACCACCAAAACACTAAATTCATGCGACCGTGTTTTGGTAAACTGTATTGCATTACGCAATGATTCGTTGCATATAGCTAGGCCATTGGAGTACATGTGCCCTTGGGAACGGCGCGGCCTGGACGGTCACGCGCACGGGACATGCGAAGCGAGCGAGGCGTGCCCCGGCCCTTTGTCTCGCTCGTCATTCCCTGTCGCAACGAAGCCGCCTACATCCGGCCGCTGCTGGACTCGATCTTGTCGACCGAGTACCCACACGATCGGCTCGAGGTGCTGGTCGTCGACGGGATGAGCGACGACGGCACCCGCGCCGTGGTCGCGGCCTACGCCAGCCGCCATCCGGTTGTCCGTCTGCTCGACAACCCGAAACGCATCACGCCCTGCGCTCTGAACCTGGGCATTGCCCAGGCGCGGGGCGCGATCGTGATGCGCATGGACGCCCACGCGTCTTACCCGCCGACCTACGTGGCCGACCTCGTCGACTGGAGCGAGCGAACCGGCGCGGACTATGTCGGCGGGGCGTGGGTGACGCTCCCGGCGGACACGAGCGCGATAGCGCGCGCGATCGCGGCGGTGCTCGCACATCCGTTCGGGATCGGCAACTCTCGCTACCGGCTCGGCACGACCGTCGTGCGGGAGGTCGACACGCTGCCGTTCGGTTGCTTCCGGCGCGACCTGTTCGAGCGGGTGGGGCTGTTCGACGAAGAGCTGGTGCGGAACCAGGACGAGGAATTCAGCTTCCGGGTGCTGCGGGCGGGCGGACGCGTCCTGTTGGTACCCGGCGTCGTCTGCTCCTACTACGCGCGGCGCTCACTGAGGCAACTGGGGCGCATGTTCTATCAGTACGGCTTCTTCAAGCCGCTGGTCGCGCTGAAGATCGGAAGGATCATGACGCTCCGCCAGCTCGTGCCGGCTGCGTTTGTCCTCAGCGTGCTGGTCAGCGTGCTTGCGGCACCATGGGTCGCCGCGGCGCGGGTGCTGGGAGGCCTCATCCTGGGGACGTACTTCGCGTCGAACGCCGCGTGCGCGCTCGCGCTCGGGTGGCGACACGGGGCGCGCGTCGGCCTTGCTGTCGCCGGGGTCTTCCCGCTGGTGCATGTCTGCTACGGCTGTGGGTTCCTGCGGGGTGCTTTGGCGCTGCTCGCGCGATCACGAGGCCGTGTATTTGGTTTGAGCTCCACGCCGTTGTCGCGCTAGGGGTGCGCGATCGAGGTAGCCTGTAGCAGCGCCGCGACAAGGGACGTGTGCCGCGCCCGCAGCACGGACTTTGCTTCCTCCATTCGCTATGGCGACTCCTCAGCAAGGTAACGAGCCCTTACGCGGGCAACTGGCGACGCAGCCGTCTCCGCCTGCCACCGCAGCCCCGCGACCTCGGCGCAGTGCCTATCTCTCCTTCTCGCCTCCGCTCATCGGGGAGGAGGAGATCGCCGAAGTCGTCGATACTCTGCGCTCCGACTGGATCACCACCGGCCCCAAGGTCGCGCAGTTCGAGGCGGAGTTCGCGGCCGCCGTCTCGGCCCCGGCGGCCGTCGCGGTCAACTCGTGCACGGCTGCCCTCCACACGGCGTTGCTGGCGAACGGAATCGGCCCGGGCGACGAAGTCATCACGACGCCGCTCACGTTCGCCGCGACCGTCAACGTCGTCGAGCACGTTGGTGCCCGGCCGGTACTCGTCGATGTGGAGCGGGACACGCTCACGATCGATCCCGCACGGATCGAGGCGGCGATCACGGGGCGCACCCGAGCCATCATCCCGGTGCATTACGCCGGCCATCCGGCCGACCTGGATCCGATTCACGCATTGGCGCGCGCCCGTCGCCTCCTGGTGCTTGAGGACGCGGCACACGCCATTCCCGCCGCGTACCACGGACGCAAGATCGGTTCAGGTGCGAATCCGGTGGCGTTCAGCTTCTACGCCACCAAGAACCTCACGACGGCCGAGGGGGGGATGCTGACCGGGGAGCATAGTTTCCTCGAACGCGCGCGCCTCTTGAGTCTCCACGGGCTGAGTCAGGACGCCTGGAGACGGTACGACAAGGGCGGCAGCTGGCGCTACGAGGTTCTCGCGCCCGGCTTCAAGTACAACATGACGGACATCCAGGCCGCACTGGGCTTGTGGCAGCTCCGGAAGCTCCCGGGATTCCATGAACGGCGGCGCCAGGTCGTGCAGCGCTATGCAGAGGCCTTCCAGGGCGACGAGACGTTCGAGCTGCCTGCCGAACGGCCGAACGTGGAGCACGCGTGGCATCTCTACGTGCTGCGGCTCCGTCCCGGCGTGCTGCGGATTGGGCGCGACCGGTTCATCGAGGAGCTCGCGACGCGCAACATCGGGACCTCGGTCCACTTCACGCCGATACACCTGCACCCGTACTACCGCGACAAGTACGGCTACAACCCGACGGCGTTTCCGGTCGCGTACGACAGCTTCCAGCGGATGCTCAGCCTGCCGCTGAATCCGCGACTCAGCGACCGGGACGTGAGTGACGTGATCGACGCCGTGCGCGATGTGGTGCGAGGGCACCGCCGATGACGCGGGCGAAGCGCACCTTCGACCTGGTTGGGGCGGGCCTCGGCGTGGTGCTGCTGGCGCCGCTGCTCGCGCTACTGGCGCTCCTGGTCAAGGCCGAAGACGGCGGGCCCATCTTGTTCAAGCAGGAGCGCGTCGGATACCGGGGCCGGCGGTTCCGCATCTGGAAGTTCCGGACGATGGTCCCGGACGCCGCGTCGCGCGGGCCGCCCTTGACGGTGGGGCGTGATCCCCGGGTGACTCGGATCGGGGCGTGGATGCGCCCACGGAAGCTGGACGAGCTGCCGCAGCTGTTCAACGTGCTGTTCGGTGACATGAGTTTGGTGGGGCCCCGACCGGACGTGCCGCGCTACGTCGCTTTGTATCGCGCCCCGGAGCGTCGGGTGCTCGAGCTGGTACCGGGCATGACCGACGAGGGGTCCCTTCGCTACCTCGGCGAGAGCGCGATGTTGGCCGCCTCGCCGGACCCAGAGCGGAACTACCTGGCAGAGATTGTTCCCGAGAAGATCCGGCTCAGTTTGGCGTACGGGGCGCGGGCGACGGTGTGGAGCGACCTGCGGGTGATCCTGGCGACATTGCGCCAGCTCTACTGGTCGGCGGCCAGTACCGAGCTCACCGCTCCCCCCGGTCGGGACGACCCGGCGGTCGACCCAAGGTCGACGCCGCCATCAGACCGCGGTCGCAGCGCTGCTTCGGCTGCGACGATCCCCAGGACAAACCAGAATTGCTTGCGATAGCCCCACTCGAGCGATAACGACCCTACCCCGAGAGTGAGGAGTAGGACGATCCCGAACCGCCGCTGGAGCCGCGGCCCGGGCCGCAACGCCGTGATCGTCGCCCCGAACATCGCTAGAAAGATGAGGAGTCCGACGATGCCATCCTCGACCAGAATCGACAGGGGAACGCTGTGCGACGACCATTCAAAATTGAGGGACGGCTCGACGGCGGCTCCGAACGCCCCAGCACCGACGCCGAGCAGCGGATGCTCCCGCGCCACCTCCAGGCCAGCGCGCCAGATAAAGCCGCGGTTTCCGAAGTACCCGGACTCGATGTCCGCTCGGGTGGTTTGCAGGCGTTCCAGAGTCGCTTCTGGCACGAAGCTGGCCGCGAGCACGAGCGATGCGACGGCAAGGACGCTCAGCGCGGCCTTCGTGCGCAGGCGCAGGCGCCCTTGCGTAGCGGGAATGATCGCGAGTGCCCCGAGCATCGTCAGAAAAGCCCCACGGGACGCAGTGAGGAGAATCGCCGTGATGGCGAGTGGCAGGTAGAGTTGCCACAGCCGCGCGAAGCGCCGCTGCGGCTGCGCCAGACTCAGGTACCATGCCATCGGTAGGCCGAGCGCCAGTGTCATGCCAAGCTCGTTGGGGTTAACGCTCAGCGCGTTGAACCGCCCCTCATACCCGGCGGCGTGCACGCCCGACAGATAGTCGCGTACGGTGGCGATGGCGGCCAATGAGACCCCCAGAACGTATGCACCGACGAGGGCTCGTGTCCGTTGGGGTGACCAGGCGATTTCCCAGATCAGCCACACCAGGAGTGCGAGCTGCAGGTAGGTCATCAACCGCGTTCGCGTTGCGTCCTGATCGATGGACCAGAGCATGCTTATCGCAGCCCAGAACACGAACAAGAGCGCCGACACGTGAAACCAGGACAGTGGCCGGACGCGTCGTCGCGCGACGATGTAGAGCACCCCGACGGCCGATGCCACGATGCCGGCGAGGCGAGGGATGGAGCCCACAACCGGCAGCTCCGCGTAAACGTCCCACGGGAGGACAAGGACGAAGCACCAGAGACAGGCGAACGCCGCCTTACTCAGTGGGTTGAGCACACCGACCGGCCTCCTCTCTTTGGTCACCGGTAAGCATATGCCATGCCTCTGGCGGGCCCGGCCTCGTAGCGGCACCGCAACAGCGGCGCTCACGCATGCGTGTCAGCACGTTCTTTGCCACCGATTTAGCCCGTCCGACGCGGGGCTGTCTGTGATGGTGTGTGAACCCAAGGGGGTAAGCCGGATGAGCCTCGGCACCAAGTGGGTCGTTGCCGCTCTGTTGATGGCGCCAATTGCGTCCGCTGCGGCGCAAGCGCAGGCCCTGCGGGATCCCGTGCTGCGCCCTGGTGACATGCTCCGGATAACCGTTTGGCGCCACCCGGAGCTGAGCGGCGACTTTGCGGTCGCCCCCGATAGCGCGCTCGTGCACCCGCTGTACCAGAGGGTCAAGGTTGCAGGAACGCCTCTGTCAACGGTACGAGAACGGTTGCGCGGTCTTCTCGTTACCTATGAACAGGGCGTGGACTTCGTCATCGAGCCCCTGTTCGCGGTGACGGTGGCGGGAGAGGTGCGACTGCCCAACCTGTATCATCTGCCCCAAGGGACGACGTTCGCCCAGGCGATCGCCCGGGCGGGCGGCCCCACAGAACTGGGTCGGCTGGACAAAGTGCACGTGATCCGTCGGGACAGCTCGATGGTAATAGACCTGGGACGGGGGTATTCTCGATATGAAGCGCTGCCGATTGCGTCCGGTGACCAGGTGCTAGTGGCTCGTCGCTCCAGTTTCAATGTCTTGCGCGATGTCTTGTATCCGGTGGCCAGTCTCACCGCGGCGGTGGCCGCCGTCCTTGCGTACAGTCGAAACCGGTGAGCCGGTCAATGTCTCAGCACCTCCCCAACGATGTTCGCGCCGCTGGAGGCTCGGTTGCGGATCGAGGAGACCTGGAGGCGCCCGCGAGCACGGTCCGGCTGGACGACCTGTTCGCGATCGTGCGTCGCCACATCCGGTTGGTGCTGGGGGTGGCTACCGCCGTCGTGGCGGCGGCCGGATATGTGGCATATGTGACGGGGTCGGTCTATCGCGCCGTGGCGGTGATTCGCTTGTCGGATCCGCGTCGGGCATTTACCGGTGGCGTGGTGGACGACCCAGCCTTGGGTGCGGACGGGCGGTACGCCGACCCCCTGTTGTCACAAGTGGAGCTCCTGAAGAGTCACGCGGTCGCCGGTGGGGTCGTCGACAGTATGCCAATGCTGCGCCTAGTCTTGCGGAAGTCTTCGCGCAGCCTCCTCGAGCGCGTGCTGCGACGGAGGCTTTCATCGGGCCTGCTGGGGCACGTGGCGGTGGCGGCCGATGCGCCGGCCGACTCGTTGCCACTGACGTTCGACCAGGACGGCTTCGTGGTGGGAACGCCGCCTGAGCGGCGACGTGCGGCGTACGACACGGTGGTCAAGGTCGACGGCGTCCGGTTCACAGTCCTGCGTCGGCCGGATGCGGCAGGAGCGCTCCTCCGGGTGCTGAGCCGGGACGCGGCAATCAGCCAGTTGCTCACCGAGCTCCGCGTCAGGCCTCGGATGCGCACCGACATCGTGGACGTAGCGTATTCCGCGCCAGACCCGTCTCGTGCGCAAGAGGTCGTCAACCGGGTCGTTGACGTCTTCCGAGCCGCCAGCGCCGAAGCGGCGCAGCGGCAATCCAGGTTGCGACGCGAGTTTCTCGAGTCCCAGCTCAAGGTCAACGATTCGCTGGTGGCGGATGCTCAACAGGCGCTCACCGCGTTTCGGCGGCGGGCTCATTCCGATGGCTCAGGGCAGTCCTCGGGGCGGGAGCAGACCGAACTGCCGGGCCTCGAGCTGCAACGCCAGCAGCTGCTCGCCGAGCGCCGGACAGACGAGGCGCTGCTCGCGGCCCTCCAGGACAGCGGCACCAGCCGGAAGGCCATCCAAGCCGCCCTCTCGACCCCCGGCGTTGCCCCGAGCCCGGCAGTGGTGCAGCTGAACACCCAGCTGTTCCAGTACGAGATGGCGCGCGATTCGCTGGCGAGTCTCTCGACATCGCACCCGGACTTGCCCCGCCTCAATCTGCTGATTTCCTCCACCGAGGCGAAGCTGCTGCGCGCGGTGCAGGCGGGGGTTCAAGGCGCCATCGCGTCCCTCGACGGGCGCATCGCCGCGATCAACGACTTGCGAGCCCGCCGGGCGGGGAACCTGCAACATGACGCGGAGGAGGCGCGGCTGACCGAACGGGTCGACAATGCGCGGAAGGTCGCGGATGAGCTGCGAACCGAATACCAGAAGGCCGGGATCGCCCAGGCCGTCACGGTGGGGCAGGTCGAGATCGTGGACCACGCCACCCTCCCGACGAAACCCGCCGGCATCGGGCTCCCCGAGCAGCTCGTCCTCGGTTTACTGGTCGGCCTGATGCTGGGCACCGGCGGCGCGTTCGTGGCCGAGCGCGTGGGGAGATCGATCGCTCGGAGAGTCGAGGTGGAGCATCTCGGTCTGTCGGTCCTGGGCATCGTGCCGCGGAGGGGCCCGGAAACCGACAAGAAGGGCCCAGGGAGCGCGGACGCGGCGGTCGAAGCGTTCCGCGGTATCCGGCTGAACGTGCTGAACGCGCTCGGCGCCCCCGGCCCTGTGGTGGTGGCGGTAACGAGCCCGGGGAGTGGCGATGGGAAGTCGTTTGTCAGCTCGAACCTGGCGCTTGCCTTCACCTATGGGAACCATCGCACGTTGTTGGTCGATGCCGACCTCCGGCGGGGCGCGCTGCACCGCGCGCTGCAGCTGCGTCGGGAGCCGGGCTTGACGGACCTGCTCGTCGGCAAGGCCTCCCCGGAGCAGGTGCTGCAAGCGACCACGCATCCGTCCCTCGACTTTCTTGCGAGCGGGTCTCGCCGAGGCGATGCACCCGAGCTGCTGGGCTCCGCACAGATGACCGACTTCATGACCGGTCTGCGGTCGCGCTACGGCGTGATCGTAGTGGACACGCCACCGCTGGGCGCGGGCGTCGATGCGTTCGTGCTGGCTTCGCTGGCCGGGAGCCTGCTCATCGTTCTGCGGCTGGGAAAAACCGACCGGGAATTAGCCGAGGTCAAGATCGACCTCCTGCGTCAGTCGCCGGTGCGGGTGTTGGGAGCGGTCCTCAATGATGTCCGGGACGGGTCCGAGTATCGCGCCTACACCTACTACATGGACGGCTACGAGCTTACGGGGGAGCCTCTCTTCCGGCCGCTCGTAGGCGGCACGAAGCGCGCGGGACCGCCCGTCACTGCGCGCCAGTGAGCGCGCATCTTAGTGGCCTTGGGCAAGGCGAACGCCAGCAAGTTTCGTCCCGCTGCGATTACGACGAACTGCTCTCGGTCCGTCGAGAACGTCACGGGGGCCGCGCAGATTGTGCCGCCGGTCTCTACGGACCAGAGGGCCGTGCCCGTGCGTGAGTCGAGCGCGAAGAAGGTGGTCTGGTCGCCTCCGAACACGATGCCGCCCCGCGTGGAGAGAACGCCGCCCATTCTCACCCCTCCGAGCCTATCGTTGCGCAGTCGCGGCTCGCGGCGATACTCCCAGACCCTTGCTCCAGTGGATGCGTCCAGGGCACGGACCGCGGTATAAAACGGTCTGCCGCCGATTGCCGCTGGCGGACCCGACGTGAAGAAGACCATGCCCTGCTCCAACACCGGGACAAACATCAGGTTCAGCGAAGGATCAAAACTGGGTGACCACCAGCTGGTGGCACCAACGTAGCCCGGATAGAGGAGAAATCCTTCGCGGTTTCGGGAAGCAGGGGACAGAGGCCGGGGGCGTCCCTTCGCATCGAGTCCCTCGGTCCAGGTCTGACGCACGAAGGGCGCCGCGTTGAGATACTTGCCGGACACGCGATCCAGGACATAGTAGAAGCCGTTACGATTGGCCCAGAGAACACGCTTCTCGGTGCCCGAAGGGGTTCGTCGATCCGCCAGCACCGGAATCTCGGTCGCGTCCCAATCGTGATCGTCCCCCGGGGTGAACTGAAAGAACCATACGAGCGCTCCGGTGGAGCCACGCAGCGCTACGGCTGAGTTCGTATACAGGTTGTCGCCCCTTCTCGCCGCCGCGTCATAGTCAGGCTTCGGATTCCCGACGGGCCAAATGAGAAGGTCGAGCTCCGGATCGTATGAGCCGGTCAACCACGTGGGCGCGCCTCCTGCACGCCAGGAGGCGCCCTCCCAAGTCTCGTTGCCCGGCTCGCCCGGCTTGGGGATCGCACCGAACCGCCATCGCTCCTTTCCGGTATTGGCATCGTACGCTGCGACGAAGCCCTGCCCGCCGGCCGCGCTGCCCCTGATGGCGACGCCGGTCACGACGAGATCGCGATACGCCAACGGCGCGGCCGTAATCGCGTATCGGGTCACATCGGTCGCAACCGTCGCCTCCCATTGCAAGGCGCCCGTCGCGGCCGAAACCGCGACGAGGCGGGCGTCAGGTGTTCCAAAGAAGACCTTGTCGTTAAGGACGGCGACGCCCCGATTGGCCATTACACTGAAGTCGTTGACGTCGCTCCTCGGGACCGCGCGCGACACCTGGTGATCGTAGGCCCATATCTCTTGCCCCGTGGTCGCGTCCAACGCCAGGACTCGGCTGGGCGGTTGCGTGACGAACATGATTCCCTTGCGCACCACCGGCGAGACCTCGGCGCAGTCGGGCGCGCCTTCGAGCTGGTGAATCCATCTCAGGGCGAGGCGACCAACGTTGCCACGATTGATCTGGCTCAGCGCGCTGTGGCGGGACGACCAGTACGATCCGGAGTAGGTAAGCCAGTCTTCACCCGGCTCGCGTATCGCCGCAAGCTCGTCGTAGGGCAAAGGCACACTGGCTGCGCCACGGGAACCGCGCGCGGTGGCTCCCAAGGTGTCGATCGAGCGGACGAACGCTTCCAGCTGCCACACCGCCGTGTCCGGCAAGGGGTGCGGGCCCATGGTCGTGTTGGGAATGCCGAGGCGAATCGTGCGGTACACCGCCCAATCGCTCTCACCATGCGTGAATTGGCGACCGATCAAACGGGGACCGCGGCCACCGCTCCCGTCCGGGGCGTGGCATTCAGCGCACTGACTGCGAAACAGCGTGGCACCCGCCTGAATGTCCGCCGGAGTCGTCCTGACGTTGCGGATCACCGCGTAGGGATTGTGTGTCTCGATGAGGGGTTTCAGCCACTGGCCCGAACCCGGCATCAGGTACGCCAGCAGTCGCGTTAGCTCGATGTCGGGGATCCGGCCGGCCACGGATAGGAGGACGACCTCGGCCCGCCACCGCACCGGTGCGGGGATCATGATCGCAACCAAGGCCGCCACCAGCACCGCGACCGCGGACAGCCGCTTGCCACGTTTAGTCAGCATAGAGCCACGTCCGAAGCTCCCGAGGCAGGACTCGAACCTGCGACCCGCCGGTTAACAGCCGGCTGCTCTACCAGCTGAGCTACTCGGGAAAGCGCGCACAAATATCGCGGGAGCGGCGACGGAGTTCAACCGGCCCGCCGACTCGCCGGCAGCTCCGCCAGTACCATGCCCACCAGGATCAACGCTCCACCGCCCCATTGCACCAACGCGAGCCGCTCGCCGAGGACGAGCCACGACGTCACCGCCGCAAACAGCGGCTCGAAGCAGAAGATCAACGCGGCCCGCGCGGTCGACATCTCGCGCTGGGCGCGCATCTGCAACAGGAAACAGAAGGTGCTCGCGAACAGGACGGTGTACAGGAGCGCGCCGACGAACCGCGGCGTCCAGTGAATGGACGGTCGCTCGAACAGCGCGGTCGCGAGCGCGCCGACCACCGCGGTCGCGGCGATTTGAAAGAACACGAGGCGCCGTTGATCATAACGCCGCGTGAGCTCGGCGACCGCCACGATCTGCCCGCCGAAGCAGACGGCGCAGATCAGCGTCAGCAGGTCTCCCCGGTTCAAGCCCCCGGCGTCCGGCGCGGTGAGCAGGTAGATGCCCAGGGTGGCGAGGGCGAGCGCCACTGCGGTGAGCCGGCGCGGCCGCTCGCCCAACAGTGCCAGCGCGATCACCGGCGCGAGCACCGACGATACCGCGACGATGAAGGCCGAGC
>Ga0137418_10003447_pt1 | contig 14533 bp, 10 predicted proteins | sample CZODoug3_1_2_16f_FD_122242 | JGI IMG/M metagenome (GOLD analysis project Ga0137418, IMG submission 122242) | Vadose zone soil fungal communities from Angelo Coast Range Reserve, California, USA - CZODoug3_1_2_16fungal (Hybrid Assembly) | ecosystem: Environmental > Terrestrial > Soil > Vadose... | reverse complement strand
TCGATCGGGGCCGTCGGCCATGGCCTTCAAGAACGGCGCCGGACAAAGAATCGCAGCAGAGCGCAGCGTGACGACAGTCTAAGGGTTCTGCCACGGGAGTGCGGCGTGATGAGGACCTTGGCAAGACCGATGGCCTTCACCCGTTGTCGAAACTGTCCGCCAAAGATGCCGTCGCGATCGCGGATGAGAAACCGGGGCGACGAGTCGTCGGGGAAGGCCTCGACAACCTGCTGCGCCGTCCAAGCCGCGGTAGGGGCAGGTCACGTTGAAATGTACGACTCGGCGGCGGTGATGGAGAAGGACTACGAACACGTAGAGCACCGGAACGTCGCCGTGGGCAGGACGAAGAAGTCGACCGAGACAAGATCGCGACGTGATTTTCGAGGAAGAACAAGGCCGACCTACGGCCGCTTCCCCTGAGCACCTGCGATGTGCTCTCTTGTCGCCTGAGAGCGATGGGGATTGCCCATGGAGGCACCACCAGGCGCGACCACAAAGCCGAAGAGCGGATTGAGCATTGTCATGGTCTGGGGGCTCGTGGCGCTCGCGGTCGGGTGGTACTTCATCGCGCGCTCCGGCAAAAGCGTATCAACTGCGATCGCCGGCCCGACCACGCTAGCGAATGAGCGTGTGCAGCTCCACGAAGGACAGTGGAAGGCCTACGGCGTCTTGCTCGATGCACCGCGCAAGGTCGCAGTTCACGTCGATGCCGCGCCGATGGCGGTGGACGTTGTGACGATGGCGAAGGAGGAGTACGACCAATTCGAGAAGGTTCACAAGGCGCTTTTCGGCGTTCGGTACAAGCACATCCCCGCCCTGGGTTCATCAGACCGGAGACGGCTGCACCTGCCAGATGTCCCGTGCGTACTCCGCGATCGTCCGATCGCTCGAGAACTTGCCGGAGGCCGCGACGTTCAGGATGGCCTTGCGCGCCCACGCATCCGGATCCCCGTAGAGCGCGCAGAGCTTGCGATCCGCCTCGAGATACGAGCGGAGGTCTGCAAGGTGCATGTAGTAATCGCGCCCGAGCAGCGTCTCGCGCAGCGGTGCGAAGATGCCGGGCTCGTCGCGGCTGAAATGGTCGGAAGAAATCAGGTCCAGCGCGGCACGCACCTCTGGCTCGTTGTCGTAGTGCCAGCGCGGGCTGTACCAGCCACGGCTGTCCGCGACCTGGTCGGCGGTGAGCCCGAACAGAAAGAAGTTCTCCTCGCCCGCCTCCTGCGCCATCTCGATGGTGGCTCCGTCGCGTGTGCCCAATGTGAGCGCACCGTTCATCATGAACTTCATGTTGCTGGTGCCGCTCGCCTCGTATCCGGCGGTGGAGATCTGGTTGGAGACGTCGCTCGCGGGAATGACCCGTTCCGCGAGCGAGACGGCGTATTCGGGCAGGAACAAGACGTTCAGCCGCCCGCGCGCCACGGGATCGTTGTCGATCGTGGTCGCGAGGTTGTTGAGGAACTTGATGATCAACTTTGCAAGCCGGTAGCCCGTCGCCGCCTTGCCCGCGAACAGAAACGTCCGCGGCGGCATCTCCAGGTTTGGATTGTCACGCAGCCGGTTGTAAAGCACGACGATCCGCAAGGCATTGAGCAGCTGCCGCTTGTATTCGTGGATGCGCTTGATCTGACTGTCGAACATCGTTCCGGGATCCACTGTCAGCGACAGGCTCGATTTGAGCCATTGGGCGAATGCGGACTTGGCTGCCCGTTTCGTCGCGCGAAACGCATCTCGGAAACCCGCGTCGTCCGCGAATGGCTTCAGTCTTCCGAGCTCCCCGAGATCGGTGATCCAATCGTCACCGATACCGTTCATGATCGTCCTCGCGAGGTCGGGGTTTGCGAGCAGCAGCCATCGCCGCGGCGTGGCGCCATTCGTCTTGTTGTTGAAGCGCTCGGGGAACATCTCGGCCAGGTCTTTCACCGTAGTCGAGCGCAACAGCCTGGAGTGGATGGCCGCCACGCCATTGGTGCTGTGCGATCCCACGATCGCCAGGTTGGCCATGCGCACGTAGCTGGTGGGTCCTTCTTCGATCAAACTCGTGCGAACGACGCGCTCCTCGTCGCCAGGGTACCGGCGGCGCACGTCATCGAGGAATCGCCGGTTGATCTCGTAGATGATCTCCAGGTGCCGCGGAAGCAGCGCCTCGAACCACGCGACCGGCCACTTCTCGAGTGCCTCGGGCAAGAGCGTGTGATTCGTGTAGCCCAGCGAGCGTCGAGTCAGCTCCCACGCCTCGTCCCATCCAATGTGCGCGTCGTCGACGAGGATGCGCATCAGCTCGGGGACGGAGAGCGCCGGATGGGTATCGTTCAGTTGGATCGCAACGTGGTCGGGAAGCGCGCTCCACTCTTGATTGCTGCGGCGGAACCGCCGGACCAGATCGGCGAGAGAGCAGGCGACGAGGAAGTACTCTTGCATGAATCGCAATCCTTGTCCCACCGTCGTCGAATCATCGGGATAGAGGACCCGGGTCAGAGACTCGGCGGCCAGTGTCTCCGCTAGCGCGGCGATCAAGTCGCCATGGCTGAACGCCTGGAAATCGAAGTAATCGGCGGCAGCCGCCGACCAGAGGCGCAGCGTGTTGATCGTCTTTCCACCGTACCCGACCACCGGTCTGTCGAACGGAATGCCGATCAACGTCGAGGGCCGGCCGCGGATGACGTCCAACGTGCCTCCGCGGACAGAGAACGAGTGGTTCAGCTTGATCTCGACTCTGTCGTCGAGGCGGACGACTTCCCAGGGATCGGGGCGGCGAAGCCAGTTGTCCGGCTGCTCGCGTTGCCAGCCGTTTTCGATCGTCTGCTTGAATATTCCGTACTCGTAGCGGAGCCCATATCCCATCGCGGGTAGCTGCATCGTCGCCATGGAGTCGAGAAAACAAGCGGCAAGGCGGCCGAGGCCGCCGTTTCCCAGACCTGCATCGGGCTCTTGTTCGACGAGCCCAAGCCAATCGAGCGACTCCTGCTGGACGAACCGGTCTAAAAACGGAGCCAACGAGAGGTTCACGATGTTGTTGGCGAGCGAGCGACCGATGAGAAATTCCATCGAGAGGTAGTAGACGCGTTTGGCGTTGTTGCGTTCGTAGGTCTGCTCGGTGCGGACCCAACGCTGCGAGAGAACGTCGCGGAGCGAGCGGGCGATTGCTTCGTACCGCTCGCGCAGGCCGGCGGCAGCGGGATGCATGACGTTGTCGAAGAAAAGGTGGCGCTCGTAGAGCGCGTGCGGGTTCCCGGTCAAATCGACTGCACCGCAAGCGTATTGACGTCGCAAAGCCTCGATCGAGGTCACCGCAACCGGTGACTCGAGAACCGCTCTCTTCGTTGCGCTCATGCTCCTCCCTTGCCCCGACTGCTCACTCGGGTCGCGTCAGACGCGCAAATGCAGGACCCGCGCCAGACGCCTCCCTGTGTGATGCTCGAGCCGATTGTCGGGATGTCACACAACGCCCTGGAGCAGGACCCGGCAGTGCCTAGTGACCGAAGGGCCTGGCGGCGAGAGACTACGACGTGGAATCCGGACCGCCGCCCGAAAGGCCGTACTTCTTCAAGCGATCGACGAAGGAGCTTCGGCTGAGGGCCAGCCGGCGCGCAGCCTCCGACTGGTTTCCGGAGACCGCGGCCAGTGTGCGGGCAATGATGCTTCGTTCGAAAGCTTCGACCTGTTCGCGCAAGCTGAGGCCGGCATCGAAGGTCGACTCGGCAGGCGGGTCCGCGGAATTGGACGGGGCGGCAGCCGTGAACGCCTCGGCGCCGATTTCGCCGCTCCCGCCTTGCAGCGCGACCAACCGCGCGACCGTGTTCTCCAACTGCCGGACGTTGCCTGGCCAGTCCGCCCTGCGCAGCGCCTCGACCAGCGCGGGTGAGAGACGCACGTCCTCCATTCCGAATCGGTCGCCGTAGCGGCGCGCAAACTCCGCGGCCAGCGACGGGATGTCTTCCCGATGCTCGCTCAACGGCGGAACGACCAGCTCCACGACCGCGAGCCGGTAATAGAGGTCCTCGCGAAAACGCTGCTTCTTCGCTTCGGCGGCCAGGTCCCGATTCGTGCACGCCACGATGCGCACGTCGACCTTTTCCACCCGCCCCGCTCCGACGGGCTGGATCTCCCCTTCCTGCAGCGCGCGAAGCAGCTTCGCCTGCACGGGCGCGGACAGCTCGCCGACTTCGTCGAGCACCAGCGTGCCGCGGTTCGCTTGCGCGAAGAACCCTGGCCGCGCGCTGGTCGCGCCGGTAAACGCGCCGCGCGCGTGGCCGAAGAGCTCCGCCTCGGCCAGCTCGCCAGGAATGGCGGCGCAGTTGAAGCGCACCAGGGGTCCGGCCGCCCGGCGGCTCTGTGCATGGATGAGGGAGGTGATCAGCTCTTTGCCGGTCCCGGTGTCGCCCCGCATGAGCACCGTGATGTCTTTCGGCGCGATGCGGTTCACCGCGTCGAGCAGCCGCAGCATCGCCGGTGAATCTCCGACGATGCTGCGCCCGATCGCCTTCTCCGCGCTCAGCCGGCGGTTCTGCACCCGCAGGGCACGCGCTTCCACCGCCCGATCGATCACCAGCGAGATCTCGTCGATTTCGAACGGCTTGGTGACGTACTCGTAGGCGCCGCTCTTCATCGCGCGTACGGCAACCCGTTCGGAGCCGTGTGCCGTCAGCATGATGACTGGCATTGACTCGTCGCGTTCCCGGATGGCTTGCACGAGCTGCACGCCATCCATCTCGGGCATCGAGTAGTCGGTGATCACCGCATCGACTCCCTCGAGCCGGGAGAGTGCCTCCGCGCCCGATCGCGCCAGGACGGGCTCGTGCTTGAGCTTTTCCGCGAGCCGCTGCAAGGCGAAGAGCATCGCCGGCTCGTCATCCACGAAGAGTAGACGCGCCATCGCTTCTCCTCGAAATGGGCAGGATTCCGGTAGCCGTCGTTCCCCGGCCCTCCGCACTGCTGTACTCGAGCGCTCCTCCGTGCTGCACGAACGCAGCGCGCGCCAGCGACACGCCGAGCCCAGTGCCTTCTTTCCGCGTGGTGAAGAATGGCGTGCCCACCTTTTCGAGCACCTCCGCCGGCATTCCCTGCCCGGAGTCGTGAACCGCGACCTCCACCCTCGTGTCGCGCCGATCGATGGCGATCTCCACGAAGCCGCCGCGCGGAGTCGCTTGCACCGCGTTCGCCACCAGATTGATCAGCGCCTCCTTCAGACGGCGCGGGTCCGCCTCTAGGCGCGCGTCGCCGCGCCGTCGCAAGGCCACGCCATTCCTTTCCGCGCTCGGTCCGAGGAGCACGAGCACTTCGTCGCTGAGTGCGCCCAGGTCGACGGGCTCCCACGACACCTGCTCGAAGGGGCGGGAGAACGAAAGGTACTCCTGAAGGATGCCCCTCATCCTGTCGATTTCCGTGCGGGCGACGTGCAGACCTTCACGGGATGAGGCTTCGGCCGGGTCCTGGGCGGCGAGCTCCACCAGCGTCTTGATTGCCGCCAGGGGGTTTTTCAGCTCGTGCGAGAGCTTGGCGCTCAGCTGCTCCATGTCTCGCGCGCGGGCGAGCGCGCGTTCGACCATTTCCTCGCGCGCGCGCGCAAGCTGGGCGGCGCTTTCGCCGATCTGCCGGGTGATGATCAGCACGTATTTGGTGTGCCACGCTCCACCCGTGGCAAGCCCCAGGAGAAGGATCATCCAGTACGCCGGGTGCGGCACCGCAGGGCCGAACCAATGCTGGGGCAGGATCGCCATCGCCAGCAGCCCGGCTGCGATGCCCGCAAGTACCGTCTTCGATACGCGCGACCAACCGCTCGCGACCACCAGGCCGGAGAATGGGATGAGAACGGCGGCAACCATCGGGCTGCGAATCCCACCGGTGAATGCGTCGGCCAACAGCAACAAGACGATCCGCGGCGTCATGCACCGGATGTCGGCGGTCCACTGGCGCCGTGGAGCGGAGGCAATCGATTGCGCGTCCATGCGCAATTGCCACTGGTAGAATCCGAGAGTCACGGCAAACGTGGCGGCGAGGGCCAGAACGCGCCAGGTCGGGTACTCGGCGACCGCGAGCGCCGCGACGACGAACACGGCAACGCTGGCCAGCCACGCCTGTCTACCGCGTGCCGCGGTGAGATGGGCCGACAGGGCGCGCGCCCGATACCATTGGCCGCGCTCGGCTGCTTCGAGGGACCGCACGTCTACGCTCTTCGCAAGATCCGCGCCGGCCTGCCGGGAAGATTCAACCACGGTGCCAGTATACGCGCAGCCCTTCGGTCCCTGGGAACTGCCGGGTCCTGCTCCAGGAGTTGTGTGACATCCCGACAACCGCTCTCTAGAGCACCAATCAGCGAGGCGTCTGGCGCGGGCCGTGCGAGGCGCAAGCGCCAGTGAACCGTGCAAGGCGACGGCGCGGCACTCGTGCCGGCGCCGGTTGGCGCACGCAGTGCAAGGGACATACAGCGGTGAAAGTGTTGCTGCGCGACTCCGGGATCGTCGTCTGGGACTTGGAATCCGGCGGACCCGCAGACAAAGCCGGATTGCGCACCCGCGGCGTTCTCGACGCGCGCTGGCAGCGCCGGGAGAACAACGGCGGCGGAAAGCCGGTCGACCTCAAGCCGCCGAGCAAAACGCCGTGAGCATCGCGAGGAGCATCTTCTGCGGCGTCATCGTCGGCCTTGCGCCCACCTCTACTTCGACGGGGACATCGACTTCAGCGATCCGCAGCCGCGCGTGGACGAGGAGACCGTCTAGGCGCAACGGGAAGGCGAAAAGAAGCCGGAAGTGCCCAACCTGCTCGGAATGCTCCTCGGCAAATGGGGCTGGGTCCTCGGCGGAATGGTCCTGGCTGTCGTCGCGCTGCTGATCGGCTTCCGCGCTCGCGCAACCGGACGCCGCTCACGATCCAATCCGACAGCGAAGTCGTCATGAGCGTCGTCGTTCAGGCATGATTGGCGGGCGCCTCATGTGGACGAGTACCTCGGCCCGACGCCGGCGCGATCCGGGAAAGGGGGATGTTGCTGCGCCGGTTCTCAAAACCACAAACCCGGAAGGGGCCGCGTCCCCTCCGCGCGGGCCGATTGCAGCACGCGCGGATCGAGTCCCAGAGCCTGGAGGATCGTCGGCGCAACCTGGGTAGTGTTCACCCGCTGGGTCACGCTGCTCGCGTGCAGCCTCGGCGAGGAGACGAGGAGCGCGACGCGGGTATCGTCCAACGTGGCGCTGCCGTGTTCGGCGATCTTCTTCGAGCTCGCCGAGTAGATGACGCCGGCGTTGGGCTGGATCAACACGTCGGGCTCACGCGCTGCGGCGAGCGCATCCGACTTGTCGCCGAAGATCGTAGCGAGCGCATCGCCGGAGGTGATGCTTTGCGACAAGCTCGCATCCGGCGGGAGCGCGTCCGCGAACATCGCCTTCCGGTTCGCCTGCAGCTGCGCCACTACCTGCGAAACGTTGGCAGGCGACTGGTCCTGCAGCCAGACGATGGCCATCGCGTCGGTCTGGACATGACCCTTCGTCGCAAACGAGTGGCCGTTGTTCGGGTTCGTGAATGCGACCTCGTCGACGTCCGGATCTACCGCATGGATGAAATCGAGTGGATCCCGCACAGTTTGAACCGGCGCATGCCTCCCTCCCTCCATCGCGAGATGGGTCCGATCGATCGGCGACTGCCCGTGCTTTGCCGTGACCACGATCAGCGTCGAGTCGAGGAGTCCGCTGCGCTCCAGCGCAGCGACCATTCGCCCGATCGAGGCGTCCGTATGCGCTATGGCGCCGACGAGGTTCGCGCTCGGCGTGCCCTCGGCATCGACGTATCCGCCAACGGGAAGCTTCTGGGCGACGCTGACGGCCTGGAAGTTCGTTCCAAAGATTGCCGGGGGGCGCCCGTCTGGCCCCCATTGCGATCCGTCCGCATGCTCGCCGCGGATCCAGTGGAGCACGGCCTCCACCTTGACGTCGTCGTACGCCTCCTGTGTCGGGATGCAGTCGTTGTAGACCCGCACTTTCCTGGGCGGCAACGAGTTCGTGCCGTCGCACTTCGCCAGCGTGCCCGCGAGATCGATACCCTGCACCGTTCTGCCGTTCGCGATCGGAGAGTTGATCTCCGGCGTGTAGAGTTCGTCGACGCCCTTGCCGGACGGTCCGTTCACGAGATCGTACGCAGGGTGTTTGTCGGACCATGCACTCCTCCGACCAGCTGCCTTGACCACTTCGAAAACGGTATTCACCTTCACGAACGCGTGGGGAAAGACGGGTCGGCAGCCGCTCGCATCGCGTTCTAACGGTAGGTTTTTCGGGTCGATGCCGGTGAACAGCGTGGAGCTGTCCAGGTCCACGGTATCGTCGTACACGACTTCGGTTCCTGGAGACCCCGAGCAGTTGCTGCCGGGCGGGAATAGAGTGCGGTCGTAACTGTCGTCGTAGTACACGCCCGTGCTGCGCGGCGTTCCGCCGGTCACGAGGGCGAGAAGCCCTGGAAACGAGTCCGACGGTGTGGGCGAACGCGCGTCGCTGAACGTCACGCCGTTTCGCGACAACCGGGCGAGAGCGGAGTCGGGGTGTGATTCGACCCAACGGGCGAGGTCGCTAGCGTGCATGCCGTCGACGCTGAGCAGCAGGACGTGCTGCACCGTCGCACGTTCCGCGGGTGTCCTCGCTTCTGCTGCTGAGCAGCCTCCCAGCAGCACGATGAAAGCCAGAGAAATGCCTCGTTCAGCATTCGGATGCGCCATGGGAGCGTGCAATGCAGGCGACGCGCCATCCGTGACGGCTCTCGAGGGGGTGTCGGAATGCCAGACACTGCCGGAATCGACAGTTTGGGACTCCGACACAATACGACGACGACCCCGTGCAACGGCAGCGTTGCTGCACGTCGTCCGCGGACGCTGCCGGCCGAGGACGACGTGTCCGTGCTTCGTCAAAAGCAGAAACCGGAGAGCATGAGGAACGAGGTGCCGTCCCCCGTCTGAACCAGCGCCAGCTTCAGCGATGCCGCGAGATCGAGGCCAGGCGACGACACGAAGAGCGCGAACCAGACGCCACCGCCCGCAGCGGTGTGCCATTTCGACGAGCTCTCGCCGTCAATGAACACGCGCCCGACGTCGAAAAGCCCCCAAACGCCGTAGCGCAAAGGGAGAATGCGCTGTACCTGCCCAGCTCGATTGCCAGGTCGCTGTTCGACACGACCGCGGCGTCCCCGGCGAAGCGGTTGAGATCGTAGCCCCGCAGGACGTTCCCGCTCGTCACTCCGGTTACGTCCAGGGGCGACCGCGACGGCGTGCCGCCGAGATAGGCCGCCTCGAAGAAGGGATACGTTCCCCAGTTGCGCTCGCCAGAGACATGCTCGGTGAACTGCAAGTTGGTCAGCGAGCGCCAGCCGTAAAGCGCCGTGATCTCGCCGCGAAGCTTCGTGAACGCCGAGGGATTGCTGAAAATCGCCGGCGCCTCGCGCACCGTCAGGCGGGCAGAGACGGCTCGCTGCAACGGATACGTTCCGCTGTTCTCGTCGAACGCAAGACCGGCCTGCACGCTCCCGACGGCCATGCCGTCCGATCCCTCGGGCTGAATCTGGCCAGCGAGCCGCCCGTCCTTTTGCACGCTCGAGGCGTACTTGAACTCGAGACCCGCTCGTGCTCGCAACCCCCCGAATAGGGCAACTTCGGCAACCGGGTTGACAGTGATCTGGTCCTGTCGTGAGTCGTAGAAACCGTTCGACGCAAGATTCGAATTGCGGACGGTGTCGTTACCGAAACCGAAGAACCTCGCCTGCTCTATCCCCGAGTACGCGACGTAGACGAGCCCGCGCAGCGGCGAGCGCGTGCGGAAATCGGCTCCGTACTCGATCCGCGGCCGGTTCAGGGACGTCGCATATGCAGCCCCGAAGTTCATTTGCGACCCGTACGGATCGAGGCCGAAACCGTACGAGGTGCGCTGCAGGTACGCGCCCAGGAAGAGGCCGCGGGTGGAGTCGTACGACAGTTGCGGGAACACGAGCGAATCGTGGCCCCAGTCGCGGAACGGTTCGTACGGGATGCGCTCCTCTGCTTGCGCGTCGTGCTCCAGCGCCCGCGCGAGCTGCTCCTTGGGAATCAGCGGCAGCGGCTCGTACAGCTTCGTCGCAGACGCCTCGTTGCTGCGGTCGACGAGCTCGCTCGTTCCCGGCGGCGAGATCACGCGCAGGAGAATCGCGCCCGTTCCCTTCCCCTGCTCGACGACGCGATCGTTTCCGCCCATCGTGTACACGCGAATCTCCGACGTCTCGTCGGGCAGGAATGTCCTGCGGAAGTACGGATTCGGCGCCCTCTCGCCGCTCTTCCCGTCGCGGGCATAGATGGCGACTTTGACCGAGCCGTCCGCCGAACGCTCGATCTCGAAGTCCTCCGCGCCGGTCGTCGCCCGCACGTCGACCTCGCGCGCGAGCAACCGGTAGAATTCCCTCGATGCAGGTTGAGCGTCTCATATCCACCCCCCTCCCGGTCCGGCGTCAGGCCACCGTCGAAGGTGTCGAGATCCACCACGGGTACGTCGGTGGGTGTGGACCATGCCGCGCGCCACTGCGCCCCGAGCAGGAGGCGGTGGACCCAGCCCGCCTCATACCGGGCTGCAGGGACGATCGTGACCGTCCGAATCGAGGACGGAGACCCTGCCTCAGGCTTCGTCGCGGGATCCATCGGCGCGGCGACCGCACCCAACGCTCCAACGATGGCGGCAAGTGCGCTGATCACGGGCGTGCGCGGGTGCAAGGCACATGCCGCCTGAGGCTCAGCACGGAACGTCGATAATCGCTTCAAAGCGTCATCAATGGATCGCAAAGGGTCAGCGTTCGCGTCTGGGCCGACGGCAGCGCGGCGACGAAGAACGCGTGCGTCTTCTCCTCCGCCTCGCTGCAGCGCGTGCCGCGTCGCGATGACCGCGCACACCTCGCGGTAATGGGACGCTTCGGCTTCGAAGAGCATCGCTGATCGTCCGGTCTCTCAGCATGCCGGGTCCTGCTCCATGAGTTGTGTGACATCCCGACAACCGGCTCGAGAGCATCACTCAGTGAGGCGTCTGGCGCGGGCCCTGCATTGAGTGCCCAACGCGATGCAGCTGAGCAAGCGGGAGAAGGCACGACCATGAGCTTGACGGAGAGAGCTTTTCTCGGGTCACCAACTGCACCGGCCTCGATCGAGGCTTTGCAGCGTCAATACGCATGCGGTGCCGTCGATCTGACTGGGAGCCCGCACGCGCTCTACGACCGCTACATTTTCTTCGACAACGTCATACATCCCGCTGCCGCCGGCCTGCGCGAGCGGTATGAGGCAGTCGCCCGCTCCCTCCGCGACGCTCTCTCGCAGCGTTGGATCCACACCGAGCTGAGCTACGAACGCAACAACCCCAAACGCATGCCGCCGCCTCCGGCGTGGGCACCTTCCTGGGGATCGCGTGCGTCGCGTAGAAGGCGCTTGGGCAGCAGGTCGATGCAGGCGGTGGCCGGGGTCCGCCGGCGGCTCAAGGGCGGGGTGCTCGCCCTGGCCAAGCCCGACCTCGATTCCCTCAAGGAGCACCTGCCGCTGATCGAGATCGAGTACCTGCGCCACGCCGCCACGGAGCTGGGCTTGGACGACTTGGAGGGCTGCGCCCTGGAGAAGCTCGCCAACCTCCACGAGCTGACCGCGCTCTACGCCACGCTGCACGGCGCGCACAGGGGCCGGGTTACCGAGCTGGAGCGTCCGTGGTGGCGGCGGCTGTTTTGCCGCCGATGGGTTGGGCTTGCGGCGGCATGGTGCGCAGGGAGATCCTGCGACCGGTTCCTTCTCCGCCGCTTGAAACACCGCCGCAGGCCCATCCAACGCCTCTCGATGGAGTTTCTCATCGGTCGCTCGCTCGCCAACAACATCGTGAACCTCTCGTTGGCTCCATTTTTCGACCGGTTCCTCCAGCAGGAGACGATCAACACGCGGCGCCTTCTGGTCGGCCGCTGCTGCCGATTACTTCGATTTCCAGGCGTTCAGCCATGGCGACTTCGTCTCCGCGCTAGCGGAGACGCTGGCCGCCGAGTCTCCACTGGTCGTAGCCGTCCGTTGGGTGCATGGCCGCGTTCGCAAGTGCCAGATCCCGAGCAAGGCACATGCCGGGTGACGCCTCAGCACAGAGTTCGATAACGGTTTCAACGCGTCGTCTATGAATCGCAAACAGTCAACGCCCGCGTTTGGGCTGACGGCATCGCGGCTACGACGAAAGCGTGCGTCTCCTGCGCCTCGTGCGCCATTCTGGAGCGCGTGCCGCGTCGCGATGAACGCGCACACGTCGCGGTAATGGGACGCTTGGCCTTCGAAGAGTACGGGGCGTCTTTGTCTTCGCTCAAGCGCTTGGCGAGCACACAGCCCGTCATTCCCGCTCCAACGATTACGAAATCCCAGTTCCCGCATCGACTTCCTCTCCTGCTAGCCGCCAACTGACTTGGAAGAGCCCCTTCACGAGTCGTGCCTTCCGACCGGCTCGTCGGCCAGGTGCGATTTGCTCTGCTCGCGCTGACTGGGAACCCGCTGACTGGAAACCCTCACCTTGCTCGGGATCCCGCCAGCGTGACCTGCGCCGGTCCGCACCGGAGTCGCGGCCCTCCCCGACGAGAACCTGCGGCGCGCCTTCAGCGAAGGCGAGGACGTGCACCGCGCCACCGCCGCCGAAGTGTTCGGCGTTCCGCTCTCGGCGGTGGAGCCCGACCAGCGTCGCGTCGCCAAGGTGATCAACTTCGGGCTGATCTACGGCATGTCGTCCTTCGGCGTGGCGCAAAACCTCGGCATTGACCGCGCTACCGCGCAGACCTACGTCGATCGTTACTTCGCCCGCTTCCCGGGCGCGAAGCGCTATATGGACGAGACGCGCCGGCGCGCGAAGGAGGTGGGCTACGTCGAGACCGTCTTCGGCCGGCGCCTATGGCTGCCGGAGCTGCGCAGCGGCGCGCCGGTGCGGCGCCAGGCCGCCGAGCGCGCCGCCATCAACGCGCCGATGCAGGGCACCGCGGCGGACCTGATCAAGCTGGCCATGATCGCCGTGCAGAAATGGCTCGACGACTCGGGCGCCAAGGCGAAGCTCATCATGCAGGTGCACGACGAGCTGGTGCTGGAGGTTCCCGACGGCGAGGTCGAGGCCACCCAGGCGAAGGTGCGCGAGCTGATGGAGTCGGTAGCGAAGCTCGATGTGCCGCTGGTCGCCGATGTAGGCGTCGGCGAAAACTGGGACCAGGCGCACTAACTAGTAGCGCAGCGCGCCGAAGACTTTCCTGATGATGCTGGAGCCGGTGCCGACCGGGTCCTTGCGGATCTTCTTCTCTTCCTCGGCGACCATCAGATACAGGCCGTCGAGCGCCTTGTGCGTGACGTACTCGTCGAGGTCGGCGTCTTCCTTTTTCAGCATGCCGACGGTGGCGGCCTTGTCGGCGTACTGCTCGTATTTCTGCGCCAGCTGAACCCGGGCCGTGGCTTTCTCGACGATCGGCAGGAAGCGCTTATGCAGCTGGTCGCGCGTCGTGCGCCGGAAGTACTCGGTGCCGGCGGTCTCGCCGCCGGAAATGATGCCCTTCGCGTCCTGCACGGTCATCTTCTTCACCGAGTCGATGAAGAGCGCGCGCGCTTCCGGCACGGCCGACTCGGCAGCGCGGTTCATCGTCACGATGAGCTCGTCGGCGTATTTGCCCATCCCCAGGCGCCGCATGGCGCGCTCGCCGCGCTGCGCGGATTCCGGCAGCGGGATCTTCACCTGCGGATTGCCGAGAAAGCCGTCGATGCGGCCAAGATTCGCCACCGCGGCGCCGCTGCCCTTCTCCAGCGCGGCCTTGAGCGCCGCGGTCGCGTCCTGCCGGGTGATGTGTTCGAGCTGGGCCTGGGCGCCCGCGGACCAGCAGATAAGAAGTACTGGAAGAAAAGCGCGGGTCAGGCGACGCCCGCCTCGTGCGCCTGCTGGTCGGCGTGGTACGACGAGCGCACCAGCGGACCGATGGCGGCGTGCTTGAACCGCATCTCGGCGGCCTGCGCTTCGAACATGGCGAACACCGAAGGCTCGACATAACGCTCGACCGCCAGGTGATGCGGCGAAGGCTGCAGGTACTGGCCGATGGTCAGCATGTCGACATCATGCGCGCGTAGGTCGCGCATCACCGTGAGAATTTCGGCATCGTTCTCGCCAAGGCCGACCATCAGTCCCGACTTGGTCGGCACCGCGGGATACAGCCGCTTGAACTGCTGCAGCAGCCGGAGCGAATGGGCGTAATCGCCGCCCGGTCGCGCCTGCTTATAGAGGCGCGGCACCGTCTCGAGGTTGTGGTTCATGACGTCGGGCGGAGAAGCGTCCAGGACCGAGAGGGCGCGCTCGAGGCGGCCGCGGAAATCCGGGGTGAGGATCTCGATGCGCGTGGCGGGCGAGAGCTCGCGAACGGCACGGATGCAGTCGACGAAGTGCTGCGCGCCGCCGTCGCGAAGGTCGTCGCGGTCCACGCTGGTGATGACCACGTAGGCGAGCTTGAGCCGCGCGATGGTCTCGCCGAGATGGCGCGGCTCCTCGGCGTCCAGCGGTTGGGGCCGGCCGTGCGC
>Ga0137418_10003446_pt1 | contig 14535 bp, 16 predicted proteins | sample CZODoug3_1_2_16f_FD_122242 | JGI IMG/M metagenome (GOLD analysis project Ga0137418, IMG submission 122242) | Vadose zone soil fungal communities from Angelo Coast Range Reserve, California, USA - CZODoug3_1_2_16fungal (Hybrid Assembly) | ecosystem: Environmental > Terrestrial > Soil > Vadose... | reverse complement strand
CTCATACGACTAAGGAACCGGGGGAAACTAGGCAGAGATGGCAATCACAGTTACAATACGAACGAATTCCACCGGAAACGCGGAGCCCGAGCTCAAAACCTTGGAGCCGATACTCAAAGTCGAGAACGTCTGGAAGCTGTATCACGCGGGCAAAGTGGAAGTTCCGGCCCTGCGCGGCGTAAATTTCGAGGTTTTGCCCGGAGAATCGGTGGCAGTGATGGGGCCTTCGGGGTGCGGGAAGTCCTCCTTGTTGTACGTGATTGGCGGATTGGCAAAAGCGTCGCGCGGGAAAGTGCTGGTGGATGGCAACGACCTGGTTGCCATGAGCGACGCCGAACGAACCAAGCTTCGCCGGCACAAAATCGGATTTGTTTTCCAGCGATTCAACCTGCTGCCGGCGTTGTCGGCCAAGGGCAACATCGCGATTGCGCAATACATTCACGGCGATGGATTCGATCCACACCGGTTTGAAGTTGTCACCAAGATGCTGGGATTGGATGGAAGGCTGGAGCACCGGCCATCGGAGATGTCCGGCGGCGAGCAGCAGCGCGTGGCGATCGCGCGGGCGATCATCAACGAGCCGAAGATTCTGCTGGCCGACGAGCCCACGGGCAACCTGGACACGAAGAATTCCGAAATTGTGCTGGAAATGCTGCGGCGTTTGAATAAAGATCTGGGGCAAACCATCGTCATGATCACGCACAACCCGGAGGCCACCACGTATTTCGACCGCGTGGTGCACATGCGCGACGGCGTGATCGTGGACGGAGTGCCAGCAGACTGAGCCATGGCGGGAATCGGCCGAATGCTTTACCGGATGTTTTTCTGGTCCTACGAGCGCGGCTCGTGGCAGTACGACGTTGCGGTAATTCTGATTCTGTTTTTTGTGTTCTCGCCGAAAAGCTGGTTTCACGACCAGCCGCAAGTCGGCTTGCCGGTGAATTCGACTCAGGTAGAATTGCTTTCGAAAACGGGTGAGACGGAAGTTTATAAGGTGGATTCCCGCGTGTTGGCCCCACCGGCACGCACCCCCGCGCTTCAGAACGACCTCCACAATGTTCTTCAGAAAGCCGGCCCAGGACTGCAGGACGGCCGCTTCGCGATTGGCAAGATCGAGCCCCTGCGCGACGCCAGCGGCAACGTCATTGCCTACCAAGTGGAAATCAAGCACTAACCGAGAGGTCAAATTGACACAGCGCCATGAGAGTCGGCGGCCATCCCCATGTGCTACGATTTGAAGGTACAAAGTTTTGAACTAGACAGGGGAAGCATTGAAAAAAACCGCCCTTTTTGCATTGATTCTGCTGCTCGGTTGGCTGGAACTTCCGGTTTCGGCGGACGGCAGCCAGAATTCCGGCAAGCTCACACTGGATTACGTGCTGACCATGATGGACAGGTCGGCCGAGGACTTCCGTAGCCTGACGGCGGCGCTGGACCACGTGAAGTACACCGCTGTAGTGAAGGATACTTCGACGGAATCAGGCGAGATTTACGTGCGCAAGGATTCCAAGCTGCGCATTGATTTTATAACGCCCGATCCTCGCACAATCATACGGAATGGGGACAATCTTTATATCTACACGCCGAAGATTAACCGGGTTGAGGAATACAACATCGGGAAGAACCGCGTGCTTGCCGACCAGTACCTGGCGCTGGGATTTGGGGCTCGCGCCGAGAGCCTAAAGAAAAGCTACAACGTGGCCCTGTCGGGTGAGGAAGAACTCGACGGGCACAAGATGGCGCTGGTCGAGCTGGTGCCGCGCTCCGATGAAGTGCGCAAACAGATTACGAAGATTGTGATGTGGGTGGACGAGGCCTCCTGGCTGCCGGTGCAACAAAAATTTCTGGAAGCGGGTTCCGGTGATTACACGATCTCCCGGTACAAGAATGTGATGAAGAACCTGAAGATCGGCGACGGCAAGTTCAAACCCGATTGGCCGAAAGGCACGAAGATCGAAAAGCCGCACGAATAGCAGGCGGGCCTGCTTTAAGCCCGCGCTCCTTCCCTTTCCAGCAATTTCTGTTTGCGTTGCAGACCCCAGCGGTAGCCTGCGAGTTCCCCGTCGGTGCGAATCACGCGGTGGCACGGCACCACGATGGAGGTGGGATTCGTGGCGCAGGCGCGAGCGACGGCGCGCACGGAATTCGGCTTGCCGAGCGCATGGGCCACTTGTGTGTAAGTGCGGGTGGCACCCAGCGGAATCTTCTGGAGTTCCTGCCAGACGCGGCGCTGAAACGCAGTGGCCTGGACATCCAGCGGCAGATCCTTGCTGGGAGCGTGCCCGTCCACGCGGCTGAGAATTTCCTTCAGCCAACTTTCGTTGGAAGGCGCGGAGCGTGCAATCTCCGCGCGCGGGTATTCTTTCTGCAGCGCGCTTACGAGAGTTCTTTCGTCGTCGCCGAGGTAGACCGCGGAGATTCCGCGCTCGGTGCCCGCGACCAACACCTTGCCCAACGAACTTGCCGCTACCGTGAATCCGATTTTCATTCCTGCTCCTCCCTTCCGGTACGATGCCGGGGTCATTCCTAACTGCGAATTTGTTTTCTCGTAAATGCGGCTCGGCGAGCCGTAACCGCAGGCGTAGAGCGCCTCGGAAATGTCCGCGCCATCACGCAGCATCTTCTTGAATTTTTCAAGGCGCGCGGCGTGAGCGAACTCGCGCGGCGACAGGCCGGTTACGCGGTGAAAGACGCGGCGCAGCTTCGCGGTTGAGGCGTTCAATTGCGCGGCGATAGAGCCGAGACGGATCGAGTCTTCCTCGCTCGCGCTCCCAAGAAGTTTCGCGGCTTGCTTCACCAGCGAAATCGATTCCAACTGCTCCTGGGGACGGCAACGGCGGCACGGGCGGTAGCCATTTTTTTCCGCTTCCTGCGTGGTGCGAAAGAAAACGGCGTTCTGGCGGAGGGGTCTGCGCGCGGGGCAGGTTGGCCGGCAGTAAATATGGGTGGAGCGCACCGCCAAAAAGAATTTGCCGTCGGCGCGCGGGTCGCGATGCAGGGCGGCTTGCCAATATTCCGCGGCGGCTTGCGAGGAGATGTTGCTGCTTTCCGAATTGGCGGTGAGTTTGTTCATGCGCCGAGATTACAAAATCCAATGATAGCAATCTATCCGGTTTCAGGCGTCAAAGTCAGTTCAGGCTTCACCGGGACAGGGCACAACTTCTTCCGGCCGCACGGTAGGTTTGTGCGGTGCCAGAATCACCAACAATACCGCGGCAAGGATGGTGCCGCTGGCGATCAGGGTTCGCGGGGTTATCGGCTCGCCGCCGAGGGACCATCCAAGGAACAGCGCCACAACGGGATTGACGAAGGCATAGGTAGCCACGCGGGACGCGGTGCTGTGCTTGAGGATATAGATATAGGCCGAAAAGCCGAGCGCGGAGCCGAAGGAAAATAAATAAAGCACAGCGAGCCAGGAACGCAAACTGACTTGAGCCGGATGAAACTGGTGCAACTCGCCCGTGGCCGCGGCAACGATCCACAGCCCCACGCCCCCGGCCAGCGACTGCATAGCAACGCCCAGGAGAGGCGAATGCGGGACTGGGTGATGCCGCGAATAGATGGAGCCGGCGGCCCACGCAAGCGAACCGAGGATCAGGGTGACTGCGCCGACAGGATTGACGCGCTCCGAGCCGCCGAGGCGCGATGGGCCTACCAGCAACGCGATGCCCGCAAAGCCGAGGACGAAGCCGATAAGAACACGCGGGCCGGGCCGGACGCCGCCGGGCCGGAGCCAATCAAGAATCACCATCCAGAGCGAAACCGTGGCAACGAGGAGCGAGGCAATGCCCGAGGGGACGCGGGTTTCGGCCCAGGAGAGCGCGCCGTTGCCGCAGAGCAACAAGAGAAGCCCGGTGATGATTGTGGTGCGCCACTGCGCGAGCGTCGGCTTTTCTTTGCTTATATGGCGGAAGAGTGGATAGAAAACCAAACCGATGGCGATATGCCGGATTCCCGCGAGAACAAACGGAGGAATCGTTTCGACGCCGATTCGAATGAAGAAATAGGTCGAGCCCCAGAGAACGTAGACGGCGGCGAACGCAATGAGTACATGAGTGCGAGGAGCGCCGGAATCGCGCGAGGTTGCTGGGGAAACTTCGGAGACCGATGGAGTAAAGGGGGAGCTCATTTGCTGACCTGTCCAGTTCAAGATAGCGTGAAACGAAATTGAGGACAGCGACCATATTGGAAGTAGGCGTAAGAAAGGCGAAAAAGAAGGAAACATTTGGAACAATTTTCAGTGCGGTACTAGTCCTAAGTGTTTCGGTTTAGGACACTTCGGCTGTTTTCCACAGATTGACACTTTTCCTCATTGGTGGCATTTTGACAACCCAACTTCTTTGTGGGGTTCGTGTCCGGCACGTCAAGTAATAGAACTGTGGCAATGGGGCCTGTGTAGAGTCATCTCTCTGAGGGGTGAGATGAGCGCCAGCAATCACGCGTTAGCTTGGGACAATTTTCCAGTACAGATAGACGTTAAGGTGCAGGCTGCTGCTCCTGCGATCTCGCTTCCAGAGCCGCCAGCCTCTTCGCCAGTGCCTGCGCTGCGGGTGATGCCGCTGTTGAGCGGGCCGCAGCCGCGCCGATTCGTGCGGGTGCCCACGCATGTTGTGGGGGTCCATATGGAGCAGCGGGAGTGCCCACGGGCGTCTCTGCGGCTGCCGCTGAAGCTAAGGAGCGTTGGCGGGGTGCTTGAGGACTATCCCGTGACCCTGGTGACGCGGGACATCAGTTCTTCCGGAGTGTTTTTCCTCTGCCCAAAGGCTCTGGCAAAGGAAACCGAAATTGAGCTGGATATCGTATTGGTTAGCCGTCCGCTGGGTTATGGAAACGTGGTGGTCTCGTCCAGAGCGCATGTGAAGCGCGTGGAGCCGGCGAATATGCCCGGCTGGTTCGGGATCGCGGTGAGTTTTGATGACTTTGCGTTTGACCGGGACGACAACATACCGGGACGCTTTTCTCCTGCTGACTGACAATTACTTCTCAACTTAATTCCCTGCTCCCCATCTTCCCGGCCGTGGTGTTTCTGCTACTCTGGTGGCGATGACTCTCGGGCCCGTGCTTCACGGTGTGCTGTTTGATTGGGACGGCACGCTTCTCGATTCCTACCATGCGGACTCCCAGGCTTACCTTGCGATGTTTCGCGTGATGGGTGTGAACTGGGGGCTTCAGGAGTTGGAGCATCACTATTCTCCCGACTGGTATACGGTTTATCGCGCGGCAAGAATTCCGGAGGCGCGCTGGGACGAGGCGGATCGGGTCTGGCGGGCGTATTACGCGAAGCATCCGTCGAAATTGATGGCGGCTACGCGGAGGGTGCTGGCGCAATTGAATAAGCGGCACAAACTTGGGCTGGTTAGTAGCGGCGATCGCGAGCGGGTGAGCCGGCAACTGCGACAATTTCGACTAACGAGCGTGTTTCGCACCCGCGTTTTGGGAGGCGATACGAAGGAGAAGAAGCCGCATCCTGCTCCTTTGTTAAAGGCGTTGAAGGAGATGAAGGCTGAGGCGCGGCATTGCGTTTATGTGGGAGATACGCCGGAGGATGTGGAGATGGCGCGGGCAGCGGGAGTGAGGGCGATTGCGGTGCTGGGGCCGTTTCCGACGGAGAAACGGTTGCGGGCAATGAAGCCGGAAATTTTGCTGAATGGGTTGCAGGAGTTGCCGAAAGTTTTGCGGGAATTATATGGCGGCTTGTAGCTCACCCCTTCAGGGGTGAGGTTTTTCCATCCACCGGCGCGAATGGCGATGGGGCCATGGAAACCCTCAGGCCTGAAGGCCTGAGCTACAGAACTAGGTTTTCAAGGTTTGGCGGGCTGCGAGACTTCGGTTGGCGGGAATGGCTTGAAGTCGGACCACTTGATAGTGACGCGGACAGGAACTTCGCGGTCTTTTAGTTTATAAACGTCTTCGGAGCGGGAATAGTTGGGGAACCAGTATTTGCCTTCCACGTTTTCACGATATGTTTCGAACATATTGAAGGGCAAACCACCCGGGCGCATCGGACCGAGGTCGGTCACCCACTTGCCGTAGGTCTTCACGACTTCCAGATATTTCTGGTCCACCCAGAGGATGCCGTCGAAGAGCGGGTGCTTGCGGTCGAGCGTCTTGGGATGGACTTCAAAAATGTAGCAGTCGATTTCGTCGACTTTTTCGCTGCTCAAGAATTTCACGTTGTACTTCGAGAGTTGGTCGGTAGTTAGAGGAAAGGCCGGGACGCTGCCGAGATAATGCGCGTCATCGGGCTCGAATTGCAGATATTGCAGTGAGGATTGCGGCGCGGCGAGAGCTTTCTCGTACAGCTGGCCGCTGCTGGAGCGCACGGCCTGGTACGTGGCATCGTATTCGCCGGCGGGTTTTCCATCGGGGCCGAATTCCTGGATGCGCACGGTGCGGCGATAGGAGTAGAGCGGCCGCTCCGCGAAATACAAATCTTCCTTTTTCGTGAACGAGTTGATGATTTGGACCGGCGGCAGGGAGGGCGGCGCTTCCGGCTGCGCTACGCCGATGACGCGTTCTATTTTGTGTTCGGGCGGAGGCGCTTGCGGGCCGGCGGGGTTTTCCTGGGCTGCTGCGCCGGAGATCGCCAGTAACGATCCTGCAACAGCAACTAGCAGGACGCGCGGTCGAATTTGCAGGTTTACAAAATTCGGTGGGATTCGCAGCATAGTGAATTAGATGCGTCCGGCAGGAAATTGGGCCGCCTGACACCTGAAATCCAGTGTAACGCAACGGCGGCAGAGGCATGCGGCGATTTGGAAGAACGGGCCGCGGCTCTGGTAGACTCGAAATATTGTGAGTGAGGGGATGGTCGCACGTCGCTACATGGTCACGGGGCATGTGCAGGGAGTTGGCTACCGGAATTATGTGGAGCACACCGCCGGCAAGCTGAATGTGGACGGGTATGTGAGAAACCGCCGCGACGGCAGCGTGGAAGTTTTCGCGATGGGCACAACCGAAGAATTGCAGAAGCTGCGCAAGGCGCTGGAGCGGGGGCCGATTATGGCTCAGGTGGCGCGCGTGGCGGAAGAGCCGAGTGACGTTGAGGCAAAATATGTCGGGAATTTCACGGTTGAATTCACGGAATAACAATTCACGGAATAACCAGGAGCCGAGCGAATGGAAGATTTGAAGAAGTTGATCCGCGAAATTCCGGATTATCCCAAGCCGGGGATTCTGTTTTACGACATCACTACGCTGCTGAAAGACAAGAAGGGCTTTCACATGATGATTGACCGGCTGTGCGGGCATTATGAGGGCCACACCATCGATCTGGTGGCGGGCATCGAGGCACGCGGCTTTATCTTTGCACCCGCACTGGCGTACCGGCTGAACGCGGGGTTTGTGCCGGTGCGAAAGCCGAACAAGCTGCCCTCGAAGACGGCGAAGATTTCGTATGCGCTGGAATATGGGACGGATTCGATGGAAGTGCACGAAGACGCGGTGCAAAAAGGGCAGCGTGTGCTGCTATGCGACGATCTGCTGGCCACGGGTGGCACCGCCGCGGCCGCAGTGCAACTGATCCGCTCGCTGGGCGGAGTGGTAGAAGGCGCGGCGTTCGCCGTGGAGCTGAATTTCCTGAAGGGCCGTGCGAAGCTGCCGGGGATTGATGTGTTTTCCTTGATGAACTATGACGCGTGAGGGCGCTCCCTAACCCAGCGCTTTTTCCTAATGGTTTCCTTCGCACCATACGTTTGCGACTACAGGTAGCTGGGGACTGCCGTGTTGAGCCTAGTACCCGCCTTTCCGGTTAGCGTTAATCGGGACTTGGGTTGTTTTAGATGGTGGGCAATCTCGCGTTACCGCCAGGTCGCGATTTGCCTGCCGATGAGTGAACGGCCTCCATTGTTCTTGACCGAGCGCAACGGGCTGTAACTTTTGACAGTGGGATTTGGTGCCCCATCATGACAGTCTCGCCAAACGAGTGAAGTCGTGTCGCCATGTCAGGAATTTCATGCGATTAGCTGTCCTATGCTTCTTAGCCTCCGCCGTGCTCCCTTCCGTAAGCCGAGCACAGGCTCCTGATGGGGTTCCCGTCATCAAGATTATGAAGGAAGACAGCTCGATTAAGTTCCACGTGAAGGCTTCAGTGGCGATAGACGGCACATTCGATAAGTGGGACGCCACAGCAACCATGACCTCTACGGACGTGGAGACAGGCGTTCTTGACATCAAGATTCAAGCAGCCAGCGTGAATACCGGAAGCGGAATGAAAGACGGAAAATTGAAGGGCAAAGACTTTTTCGACGCCGAGCACGCTCCGTTGATCACATTCCACTCGACGAAGATTGTACAGACCGGCCCCAACACACTTGATTACGTCGGAGACTTCACGATACGCGGAGTGACCAAGCCCGAGAAGCTCACGTTCACGCTTTCCGGCAAGGGGACGGGCTCAGGCGAGATTAAAGGAACGATGGCCTTCGATCGCAAGGACTACGGCATGAACAAAGGCATCCCCTTGGTGAAGATCGCCGATCGCGTCGAAGTGATAGTCGACCTCAAAGGGAAGCGAGTAAGCGGACCTCCGTTGGTATTCAAGCAGTAGCCGCCTGTCACCGTACTGAAACGTGTTACATCCCGTCGCAGCACAACGCATTGCCCCGAGTCGCGCTGGCGTGTCCGACTGCTTGCAACGCCCGCAGAAACAGGAAACGTCCCGCGGAGTTGTTTTCCCGCGTCAGGAGCGGGCGTTCTTGATGTCTTCGCGCGCGTTCTTCTCGGCGTTCCGCGCCTCGCCCCTGGCATTCACATCCGGCTTCAGAGCGAGGATGGCTTTCTCCAGACTGAGGGCTTTCGGGGGCGCCTGGCACGACTTGATATCACCGTTGGGGCGTACCGCGGTCATATCCCATTTCAGGCAGTTGAATTTGATCTGCAGGTTGCCGCTGGCGTGAAGCGAAGCAACGCAATCGTCCAGGGTCTTGAAGAGGGTGCAAGCGTCCTTCAGCGTGGTGTGCGCCGGCAGCAGCGCCTGCAACTGCAGCGTCAGCGCCTTTTCCTCCACGCTGTTCGCCGCAAGCTCCTGGCTGGCGGTCGGTTTCTTGATCCACTTCATGGGATTGTAGGAACGCGCGGCCGCGGTGGCGGCGCCAAACAGAATCGCGGCTCCGGCCGCACCAAGGAAGAGAGTTTTGTATTTCATATTGTGGCCTTTCCTGGGGGTGGGCGCTGGGTTGATTGTAGTGGGCCACGCTGTGTCGTGCGTTTCGAGGCTCGGCAGGTACGGTACTCCCCGTATCCGTTACTCTGACCTTCCGGCCAGTCTGTGAAAACAGAACCAAAAGGACTTTGGTGAATGGCGAATTATCGTAAAGAAAAATCGCTCCATCGGGTAGTGGCTCAGCAACAGAGGCAAAATCAGTGCAGACGACAAGATGCTTGTTTTGATTGAAGAAATTCTTCAAGCGGAACCCAATTTCGCGGATGTGCATCAGGAAGAATAAGGATCGCCGAGGCTAGTAGTACCCACTTGTCCGGTTTCCGCAGCGTTAACCAGTACTTGGGCTGACTGATCGACACAGACGCTTTCCCGACCATTGACCTAGGTATTTGATTGGTCATACTCCTCCTGATTCTGTCCCCCGACACCGCGAATCCGGCAGATCCTTAAGTGATTTTTGACTTTCAGGAAAACTATCGATGACAACGTTCCGCCAAATAGTCGCGATTTTGTGCATGGCAAGTTTGTCTTTCGCCGTATGTGGGCGACAACAGAAGTCCACGACAAGTAGCGCTGTCGCACAAACGAGCACCAAAGCGATCTTTTCAAATTATCCGCCTTACTTATGCGTGGGCGGTGGATTCGTGGCGATGGCAGGCATCGGTCGGAGCGACCAACTAGTCGTCATACCAATCGATGTTAACGGAATTGAGGCACCGCACACCATACGTCTAGCGGGCGATGAGGTTCGCGGAATGCAATGCAGCACTTCCCATATTGAACTGCTCGTTATTGACTACAAATCTGATCGGCTAATTATGCCTCTGTACACCGTTGAGTGGCACTCCCAAAGCCTGACCACGATCAACGAGGAAAAGCCGGAGGATCTCAACTTACCGAAGTCAGGGCCAACGCCCCCTGCCGTCAAGCATAGGAGGGACTCTTTTGGTTGGGGTGGAAACACAGCAGGTGGCTACACGAGAGGTGACTGGTACGTCTGGATACCGCAAGTGGTGGACCGCCCCAGCAACACTTACGAGGTACACTTTGTCTCCACTAACACTGGTGGCGTGGCAAAACTCATTGTGACCCTGCTGGAGGAGACGTTGGACAGGAAAAAGATCACGAAATCAGTGCCTCTCGTCCACATTGAAGCGGTTGAAGTGAACGACTAGCCTGAAATCTTCCGAATCGAACGACACGACGATCCCAACTCCTGGTTAGTCGGCTGACCGGACAAGTTCCGCACCATTACTTCACTCGTTCGGTAAGCGCGTCTATCAGACCCTTAGACCCGTTGCAGAAACCTTAGTCTCTTCCGCGACTCATCTAAGGCTCGGCGGCAGCAATGTGCTTTGCCGATCGTACGGATGCTGCCGCTCACGAAAATAACTTGCAATCCATATGCATCCATACCAGAAAAACGCGTAGACCATGAGATTACAAGCGATTGCAAGCGCGCTCCAGAACTTCGCCCAAATCCCATCGTGAACGCCGGAAGAGAAGATTGCATTGGCGAAACGCGTTCCCGGTACGGTAAGCACTTCCGACACTCTGCTCCATAGCGGGCTGTACCCCAGATTGATTCTGCCCTCGAATATAAGTACTGACGTGACCACTCCCAGAACAGAGCCCCAAAAGATTTTTGATCGGAACATGGATGCCCCCATCAAGAAGATTGAAATGAGCTGGGCAACCTAACGAAGCAACAAAACCAGGGCTGGAAGTCAGGCCGACACGTAAGGGTTGGGCAGGCGCCCGACCTATGCATCCCAGATTAAACCCCGGAACGATACCAAGCAAGGATTGTATGTAGCCACTCTGTGATGACTTTGTTCCCTCCCGGACTTCACGGCAAGATTACCGTTCCAAATTTACGGCGGATTGCGTCATCATGGTGGTTGCCCGGTCCCAGGAAGGAACTGGGATGAAGAGAATCGCTTTGCTGGTAGCGCTGGTTCTGGGGTTTGCAGCAGGTCATGCCGCGGCTCAGGAAGTAACCTACAACTTCGACCGAGACACGGATTTCTCCAAGTTCAAGAGCTATAAGTGGGTAGACATCAAGAGCGTGCAGCAGGTCGACTACCTCACCGCGCGGGAAATCGCCTTCGTGATTGACGCCGAGCTGGCCAAAAAAGGCCTGCTCAAAACGGATTCGGACTACGCCGACCTTTACATCGGTTACCAGACGGCCCTCAGCAGGCAGACACCGTGGATGGCGTATCACGACGGCTGGGGCTACGGCCCGGGGTGGGGCGGCGGATTGGCCACGCTTTCCGAGGCGTCCATCCACGCCAGGCAGCTTGACCTGGACATGTATGCGACGAAAGAAAAAAAACTGGTGTGGCGCGGCGCCGTGTCGAACGCGGTCGAGATCAAACTAAATCTCGACAGAAGTGAGAAGAAGATCCAGAAGTCCGTGGAGAAGCTGCTGAAGAATTATCCGCCGAAGAAACAGTAAGAACGCGAATCGGAAACATGGGCCTCGGACAACCACCAACCGTGTTGGCGCGCACATTTGGCACTGTGAACCCAGAAACTGGCTTGGGCCCACCCCCATGGGGTTTCATGGATTTTTTACTTGCATAGAAAGGTACGTTGGGAGTATATAAAACAAACTCCTTCTCTCTCGCGCCGCCTCGCGCCAGAGTTTATAGGTGTCTTTAAAATCCTCGTAGGTGTCTTTAATCCTCGCAAGGAGGCCCCTGGTGTCTTGTCTATTATGCGGGTCGGGCAATCAGGCAGAACTCACCGGTGAGATGATCATCCATTTCTCCGGTCTCAGGAATCTGGACAAACCTGGCGTTTGGGTATTCCCGAAGCTGTTAGTGTGCCTGGACTGCGGCTGCTCTCACTTCACCGTTCCGGAAAGAGAATTGGCTTCTATCGCGCACACTCTGGAAATTAGCTCCCCTACGTTGGAGTCGAGTGCTGGCGATGTAGCGCGGAGTTGTCTCAGGTCAGAAATTGAAATTGGCAGTTGCTTATGGGTTACTGACAAACGTCCTTCCCAAGAGGACAGTTTCCACGGCAGCGAGAAGGTCGGTTAGTACCATATTCTTGGTGACGTAACCCCGTGCGCCCAGACTAAGGGCCTCTTGTATCACGTCGAAGGAAGATTCTTGCGTCAAGAAGATGATTTTGGATTCTGGGACAAGACTCCGCATTTGCCGAGCAACCTCGATTCCGTTCAGGCTCGGGAGGCTGATGTCTAGCAGAATCAAGTCCGGTCGCAATTCTACCGCCTTCTGAAGCGCTTCCAGTCCGTCGGACGCTTCGCCCACGACCTGTAATTCCAGTCTTTTCCCCAACACCTCGACTACGAATTGTCTAAACGTGTCGAAATCATCCACCACCAGAATACGGACTGTCGAAAGTTGCAAACCGTTTTCTCCGAGTCGAAGTACGAACAGGCCGTGCTGAACTAAACCCCAGAACGTTACTAGCGCAGCGTGCTGCTGTCGTTGCTCCAAAACAACTTTGTACTTACAGGATCTTTTTTCAACCGGCGACAAAGTTCGAAACTATCGGTATCCGATAAGGTATCGAACAGGAGAACCAAGTCTGGTTGTGTCTGAAGGCAATACTTGACCGCGGTCACGGCATCTTGCGCCGTCGCGCTTCTGGGCTTGCAGGAAAGACTTCAATTCTTCGCGATTCGCCGAAGCAACATCCACTAGCAAGATGACCGGGTTCATGCTCGCCTCGCTATTTATCCGCGCAAGGAGAGATAGACACACCACTCCCCGTGCGAACGATTAGGTTTTATGTGGATTGGTCTTGCTTGCGATCTCCAATCCCTCTGTTCGGAGGCCCCCTGCCTCCGCTTTCGGGGACGAGAAAAGAATGTGAGGCTTGGCGGGTCTTGCTTATGCTCATAAATTGCCAAAACGGGAGCCGCTATAAGTGACTAAGAACTTGAGCCTTGCGGCAGGTCCGACGAGATTGAGGCGGTACTGGCACAGAGAATAATTTGCATAGAGCCATAAGGTTTTTACCTAACACCCATGGCCAGCTGAACATTTATGAGCGGAGGCGTAGTCCTGGTTAGTCGGGCTAACTGGACATGTCGATCCTAATACCCACTTTTCCGGCTAGCGCGTTAATCGGGAGTTGAGCAAGACAAGTGCCGGGTCCTTATGTACTTCCGCTAGCCGGCGTGCGAGGAAGGTAATTTCCCTCCTGCATCCCATTCTACGCTTAGGGAATGCGGTCGAAACGAGTAGTCTTTTGTGTCCTTCGTGCTCTTTGTGGCCTGGTCTCATGACGCTACAAAAATCAGAGCCACGAAGGACACTAAGGGCACAAAGGGCACAAAAGGAGTCCGACCCTGTCCCCCCCAACGGCCACACACGCCCCCCACCTTTTCTAAGTGTTGAAAGGCCAATTCTGAGACCGGATTCGGATTCTACGTCCCGAATTACATATAAAATACTTTATTCCAACTTACTGAGACCATTTTACGCAAAAATCCCAAAAATCAGCATCCACTACTTAATATACTCGGTATTTCTGTTATAGGTGCTCCCTTGCAATCCATTGATTTTTTTTTTGAACCGTGAGAATTGGACCAAATTTTTTGTGGAAGTAAGGTTACCGCAGGTGCACAAAGTTACGTCGGGGTTTGCGGGGGAAATGATTTTGAGGGGTCGAAAAAATTCGTACAAAAAAAATCAGAGCTTTTTTTTTGGGCTTTTCTTTTTTCGGGGTCATTTTTAGCTATTTTAGCGTGGAGCTGCAGAGTCGAGGTCAGCCAGAGGGCACAACTTCAGACTTTTCTCTATCGAATGGTACAAAGAACGTGTTTCTACCATAAGTCTGTGATGAGATATCCTTAAGACAAAAAGTCGAAATTTTCGAAAAATTTTGAGTTTTTTTGATTAAAAATTTGTAACTTTTTTTGACTAACAGATACGGGGTTAGGGTTGGTTAATTATAAGTAGAGCACATTCTGGGCTACAAAAAATGTCTCTTACGCAAGTCTTAAAAAGTGTGCTATTAAGTCGAAACGGGTCTAACAATGTGAAATTTTTTTGGGATTTTTCGGTTTTTCCCTTAGGGTTCGAACTGGTTTGACTTTTTTGAAAAATTTTTGGGAGAAAAAAGATAGCCCTTGAAAAGGGCTTCAAAATGGTATATAATATGTCGGGGTTGGATAAATTTAAAAAATTTAAAAAAATTAAAAACACAAAATTTCCATTTTCCTCTGAAAATAAGTGCATGCAAGTAGTAACAGCACCCATTTTAGACACAAAATCAGGTTTCATGGGAAAATATAATAATTTAATATTAAAAATAAAACAAAAAATAAAAATAATGGCGAAGCCCTCCAAAAAAAAAAGGGGCGAAGCCCTCCCAAAAAACAGGCGAAG
>Ga0137418_10003443_pt1 | contig 14537 bp, 10 predicted proteins | sample CZODoug3_1_2_16f_FD_122242 | JGI IMG/M metagenome (GOLD analysis project Ga0137418, IMG submission 122242) | Vadose zone soil fungal communities from Angelo Coast Range Reserve, California, USA - CZODoug3_1_2_16fungal (Hybrid Assembly) | ecosystem: Environmental > Terrestrial > Soil > Vadose... | reverse complement strand
CCGGAATCCACCAGCAATTTATCGTTGTATTTTGGTTTCAGATGACGCAGCAGCGCATCGCCGCCGCTCGGCGCGTAACCGATTCCAAAACCCGCGATGGCGTCCTTATCTAGCCCGCGATCTTCGAGATACGCCCCCGCCGCTTTCCCTTCCGGCGTTCCTTCCAGCTGCTTCACGAAAAACGTCTGCGTCTCGCGGTGCATTTCCACGAGAACTGAGCGCTGCTGGTTTTCTTTGCGTTCCTCCGGCGAACGTTCCTTCTGCCGCGGAATGGCGATCCCGCATTTCTCCGCAACGACCTTCACGGCCTCGGGAAATTCGCACTTCTCCATGTCCATCACGAAGTTGTACACGTCGCCGCCCTTGCCGCACCCGAAGCAATAGAAAATTTGTTTGATGGGAGAAACTGTGAACGAAGGCGTCTTTTCCTGGTGAAACGGGCAAAGCCCGCTGAAGTCTTTCCCGGTTTTTTTCAGGCGGACGTATTCGCCAACAACGCGAACAATGTCCGCCTGCTGTTTGACTTTCTCCGCAAATGATCCGGCCTCTGCCATTGCGTTCTTTAGTGAAGATCAGTGCTTCGCGTAATCATTCTTGTAGACTGCGCCAGCCTTCATCACAAACTTCACGTGCTCGAGTATCGTAACGTCCTTCGTCGGATCGCCGTCCACGGCGACGATGTCCGCCCATTTGCCGGGTTCAAGCGCGCCAACTAGATACTTCGGTCCCAGCAAATCGGATGCGTTGATCGTTGCAGTCTGGATGGCTGCAAGCGGCGTCATTCCGAGACTCACGTAAACGTGGAATTCGCCCGCGTTGAGTCCGTGCGGATACACCGCCGCATCCGTGCCGAAAGCCACCTTCACGCCGGCGGCAAACGCTTTCCCGGTGTTCTTGCGCATCGCCGCGATCACGTCGCGCATTTTCTGCTTCGAGTATTCCGGCACGTCGCTGCGCTCCATGTTCTTTTCCATGTATTCGCCGAGAAAGAGCGTCGGGACGAGATACGTTCCGTTTTTCTTCAGTGTGGCGATCGCCGCGTCATCCATCAAGTGGCCATGCTCGATCGAATCGACACCGGCCTCCGAAGCCCAGCGTACTCCTTCGGCGCCGTGCGCGTGCGCGGCGACTTTGCGCCCGAGCCGGTGTGCGTCCGCCACAATCGCTTTCATTTCTTCCAGGGTGTACTGCGAAGCGTTCGGATCATCGCCCTTCGATAGCACCCCGCCGGTGGCGCAAATCTTGATGACGTCGGCGCCGTACTTGATGATTTCGCGCACGCGATGTTGAACCGCCTCGACGCCATCCGCTACTCCTTCTCCTTGAAAGTGAAAAGCCGGCGGCAGCAAGTTCTCATCACAGTGCCCGCCGGTAATTCCCATAGCCGGCCCGGATGCGACGATGCGCGGCCCAATCACGTCGCCATCGTTAATCGCATCGCGCAGCGCGATGTCTGCGTAGTCTTTCGCTCCGACGTTGCGCACCGTCGTAAAACCCGCCTCCAGCGTGCGCTTTGCGTTTCTCGCACCATGCAGTGCCTCTCGCGCCGTGGAAATCTTCAAACCTTCATAGGAGAGCGAACTCAGTTCAAAAGTCAGATGCGTGTGCATGTCGATCAAGCCGGGCAACACCGTGGCATCCGGCAAATCGATCGTCGTGTCTCCCGCTGCAGGCGTGACCTCGCTGGATGGCGCTATCTTCGCAATCTTGTCTCCTTCAATCACGATGGCCTGGTTCGCTTTCAATTCCCCCGTATGAACATTCAGCACGCGACCGGCGCGAAGGATTGTCCGTTTCACCGCGGGCGCTTGCGCACTCACCGTGATCGCCATCCCAGCCAACGCGGCTAGAATCGCCGCGATCCTCATTGCCCGTCGGCTGATCTCTCGCACTGCTCTTGCACGCGACATTAAATTCTTCAAAGCATTCATCCGGGCACCTCGTTGTGAATTGGCTTTCGGAACGCGGCGAGTATAGCAAAGCAGCGCGGCTTATATCTCTCTGGCAGAAGATTCCGGGTCCCGGCTTTCTTTGTAATCTCTAATTTCCAATTTCTATTTTCCGATTTCCATTTTCTATCGCTGCAACTCCACGATGGTGATCGCCTTTCCGCCATGCTCCTCGGTCTCAAATGAATGTTTCTCAACCAACGGATGCGAAGCCAGGAACTCGCCAATCCCCCTGCGGAGTGCGCCCGTGCCGTGTCCGTGAATGATCCTGATTCGCGCCTTGTGCGCCAGCGCAGCATCGTCCAGGAATTTGTCCAGGCGATCCGTGGCTTCTTCCACGGTCATGCCGATCACGTTGATTTCGTCGGAAATGCCACCTTCTCCACGCTGAGAAGTCACAGTGACCTTGGAAGCGGGCGGGGCAAGCCCCGCCTGTACGCCACTGCGAGCGGATGGCTGCGGTGTGGTCTCGATTCCGGTAATTTCATCCAGAGCCACTTTCATTCGCAGCGGCCCGGCTTCGATTTCCGCGGAAGAGCCGTCAAGCCTGCGGAAAATCACAGGCTTGCTGAATCCGCGCACCCGAATCTTCGCGCCGGGCTGCAGCCGGTCAGCGCTGACCGCCTCCATCGAAGCAGCATTCAATCCAAGATCGGATTGCGACTCCGATATCGTTTGCACAACGGCGGCGTTCAATTCTTCACGAGCCTCGCCGCGCGCGTCCTGCATCTTTCGCCGCGATGTTTTCTCCAACTGCGCGCGCAGCTCGCGTTCTTTCACCGCTTCGACGACACGGGCCACATTTTCGTCAAAGCGCTTTTGCATCTCCGCGAACTGCGCTTCCAGTTCCCTGATGCGCTTCTGCTGCCGTTCGACCCACTCGGTGCGCAGCTTTTTGCGTTCTTCTTCCAGAGCACGACGTTCGCTGGTCATCTGTTTTTGAATGCGGTCCAATTCGTCGCGGCTGCGGTGCAAATAAGCGATCAGGTCCGCGGCTTCGCGCGATTCCGGGGTCAGCAGCGATCTTGCGCGTTCGATGATTCCCGTGGCGATTCCCAGCCGCTTGGCAATGGCGATTCCGCTCGAGCCACCCGGCACTCCCACCATCAATCGATACGTGGGCCGCAGATTCACGTCGTCGAATTCCACCGCGGCGTTTACCACTCCCGGCGTAGTCGATGCGTAGGTTTTCAACCGGTCGTGATGCGTGGTCGCCAGTACGATACAGTTCTTCGCGCGAAATTCGTCCAGCAGCGCCACGGCCAGCGCGGCGCCTTCCTCCGGCGCGGTTCCCGTGCCCATTTCATCCACTAACACGAGCGAGCGCGGTGTCGCTTCCTCCAGCATGGTCTTCAAGTTCAACATGTGGGCGGAAAAAGTGGACAAATCCGCCGCGATCGATTGTTCGTCGCCGATGTCCACCAACACACGGTCAAATAGCGGCAGAACCGCCCGCTGCGCCGCCACCGGAATTCCGGACTGCGCCGCCAGCGCTGCAATTCCCGTCGTTTTGAGCGCCACGGTCTTGCCGCCCGTATTAGGTCCGCTGATCACCAGCACGCGTTCTTCTCCACCGAGGGTCAACGTCATCCGAATAATGGCGCGATTTTCTTTGCGGAGCTTGTCCTCCAACACCGGATGACGCGCTCCTTCCAACCGCAGTTCATTGGCCGCGGAGAATTCCGGCATGGCAGCGTCAAAATCCCGCGCGAATCGCGCCCGTGCAAACACGCTGTCGAGCTCCGCAATCGTCCCGGCCGCTGCAAGTAGCGGAACCCGGATGATTTGCAGCTTCTCTGTGAGTTCGCGCAGAATACGCAGGATTTCGGCGGCTTCATCCTCGGCAAGCTGCACCAACTGGTTGTTTGCCTCGACCGTTTCGAACGGCTCCATGAAAACCGTTTGTCCCGTCGCGCTTGCTCCGTGCACCACGCCCGGAAGGCTCCGCCGATGCTCGGCCCGCACGGGAATCACGAAGCGATCGTTGCGCAGCGTGACGTAGTCTTCACCTGCTTCCGCATTCCGCGCGCGCAAAATCTGCTTTAGATTCCTCTGGATGGTATCGCGCGTCTCCGTGATGCTTGCTCGGATGCGCCGCAGCGCCGCCGAGGCATCGTCACTGATCTCGCCGTTTGGCAGCACGGACCGCCGGATCGCCGCATGCACATCTCGAAAATCTCCAAGCGAAGCAGCCCGTGCCGCCAATAAAGAAAACTTTGGCGCCTCTTCGCGGAACTGCTGCCGCAGCCATGCCGCCGTTTCCAGCAACGAGGCCGCATCCAGGAATTCGCCCGGCTCCAGCGCCATGCCAGGGCCCTCGATCCGTTCGAGCCAGCTTTGCGGATCAGCCAGCGCGCCAAATCCCAGCTCGCGCCCCGCGCGCAGCCATTCCCCGGCTTCGCGAATCAACGCGAACACCGATTCCAGCCCCGTGCGTTCCATTCCTGGCTCAAGACGATCCACAGCTCGTCGCCCGGGCGCGCACGTCGTCCTCAGCCGCAGTAATTCCCGCAGCTTGTCGAACTCCAATACATCTTGTGCTGTTCGTGACATCGTTAGGCTTGCTTCAACTTCGTGGTCAGATGTTTTGCCACGTCGCCCGGCGTTTCCGCGACATAGACTAGACGCCCGTTGGCCTCGCCCCACGGCGCCGGATGTCCCAACTCAACCTGCCGCACACGATCCAGCACCGGCGTCCAGAAATCTCCAAGCACGGCGAACGGTTTCCCCGTCATCACGGACTTGTTCAGCATCTCCCACACCACCGCAAGTTCCACGAGTGTTCCCGTCCCGCCTTTGCAGGCCACAAAAGCATCCGCACGCCGGATTAGCTCGAAGAGCCGTTCTTCCCAGGTTTTCATGCGCACTTCTTCGTCCACCCAGGCATTGAGCTTCGCATTTTTGAAAAAGTCCGCGGTCACGCCGTACGTTTTCCCGTCGGCCTCCTTCGCGCCGCGCGATACTGCTTCCATCACTCCGCCATAACCGCCACTGCAAACAGAGAAACCGTGCTTCGCCAAGGCTCGCCCCAGAGTCCGCGCCTCTTCGTAGTCGGCGGCCCCTTCCCGCGGACGAGAGCTTCCAAACACGGTGACGACGAATTCTTTCTCCATATACGACCCTCTATGTTTACTGTGGGTGTTTGTGCCCCAACGCGCGCTTCGGCGGCGTAATGTTGAACTCTTCAAGCATCGCCACGCACAATCCGGTCAAGGCATCCGCCGCTTCGTGACTCTTTCCACCCTGATTGTTGCTCAGAAACGAAAAAATAAGCCGCCGGCCGCCCGGTGTTTCTGCAAATCCCGAAAGCGTTCTCACGTGTTCGACCGAGCCCGTCTTTGCGTGAATCCGTCCTGCCGCCGGCGTGTTTTTCATGCGGTCTTCCAGCGTGCCGTCTACGCCCGCCACGGGCAGTGACGCATAGTAGGGCCCGAACCAGGATTGCTTCTGAGCAAAGCCCAACAGCGCCACAATGGCACGCGGCGTCACCAAATCGTGCCGCGATAATCCCGAGGCGTCCGTTTGAATCACATCGCCTGGCGCAATTCCCGCGGTCGCGTAAAAGTCCGCTGGAACTTTCATCAGGTCGTCAGGTGTGGCCCAAGTCCCACCTTGCCGGGCCACCGTCCGCAGCAGCATTTCCGTGTGCAGGTTCTGGCTGATCTTGTTGATCAATTTCAGCGCATCACCCAGCGGCACTGAAACGTGTTCCGCTAGCACAACTGGATCGCCGGGTTCCGCATGATCGTGCCGGGCTCTTGCGACGCCGGCTACCTTCACTCCGCGCTCCTCCAACAGTCTCTTTAATGTAGCTGCCGCATGTTGCGCCGGCTCTTCAATCGCGAGAACCAGTTTGCGCGGCGCGCTCCTCGCCGGCAGGCTTCCCTTGACCACTACTAAATTCGATCCCGGCTCCCGCGTGAGCGTCAGATCCGGTTTCGCGTCCGCGGCTGAAGTGGTCACGTCATTTTCGACCATAAAATCCGGCGTGGCCGGAGCCACCGCCGCCTGCACGGGACTGCCCGCCTGTTCACCGGGCGTGAGCGTCAGCGCTACCGTGTTGTCATCCACGACGATCGCGGAAATCGCCGCGCCGTATTCCCACACCATGTCGTCGATCTCCCAGCCATTCGGATAACGCTCCCGCGGAAAATAACTGTCGTCGCCAATCACATCTCCCGAAATTTCCTTGACGCCCTTAGCCACCAGCGCGTCCGCAAGCTCCACCAGCGCTTTCTCCGGGGGACCGTCAAACTCTTCCTTCAGTTCATAGGGGAATTTCCTGTTCGAGAGATTCGGATCGCCACGCCCGACGAGCATCACGTCGCCGTTTAGCGCGCCCGCACTCGAAATCGTTCCCTGAGTCTCCAGCGTCGTATGGAAGCGGTAGTCCGGACCCAGTTTCGCCATCGCCAGCGCCGTGGTGAACAGCTTCATGTTCGAAGCCGGCACGAAATACTTGTCCGCGTTCCGCTCGTACAGCGTCTCGCCGCTCTCGGCATCCGCGATCAGCAGACCCCACTCCCCTTTGCTCGCTGGTGTTGTTTCAAGCAAGGATTCCGCGCGGGCGGCAAATCTCGCGGTGACTTTCTTCGAGGCCGCACTCTGTTTCTTTGCGCCGCAGCATGTGGATTCTGTATTTGTTTTCGATTGCGCGCCCAGGCGCGGCGCTCCTATTGCAAGCGTCCACACAGTGCCAGCCGCGGCTATTGCCGCACATTGCTGCAGGATTTTTTTTGTTCTCATTTCTCTCTCGTGCGCGAATCTTCACGCAAAAGTATAATCGAAAGGCAACTCTTTCCGTCTTGTGGGCGTCCCATTTAGAAGAACAAACCCTGCATCATGCCTGGACCAAGTCGCAAGGTTGCACCTGGCCAGCGGACACTCTATGATGCTCTAGCCCAGAAAACTACGTCGAGGTGATTCGTGCTCAAGCGATTGATTTCGTTGCTGATGTCATGGGCCCTGCTCGCCCTTCCTCTTTCCGCAAGAGAGGACAAAAAGGAGACCGATCGTCTGGAGAATTGCGGCACCGTTCTCAAGGAAATTCTGGACATCCCGGATGACATTCCTCCGGATTTGCTCGACAAAGCCGAGTGCGTCATCATTTTTCCTTCCGTGCTCAAAGCCGCTTTCATTGTCGGCGGCAGCTACGGCCGCGGCGCCATGACCTGCCGCACCGGTGAACATTTCACCGGGCCTTGGGGCGCGCCCTCCATGATGGCCCTGGAAGGCGGCAGCATTGGCTTCCAGCTTGGTGGCCAAGCTACGGACTTCGTTCTCCTGGTTATGAATCCGCGCGGCGCCAAGGCCATTCTCCACAGCAAAGTCAAACTCGGCGCAAACGCTTCTGCCGCCGCTGGCCCCAAGGGCCGCGACGCAGAAGCCGCTACGGACGCCACGCTGCGGGCCGAAGTTCTGACCTATTCCCGAGCCCGTGGGTTGTTTGCCGGAATCTCGCTGGAAGGCTCTACCCTCCGGCCGGACAACGACGGCAACGAAAGGGTCTACAACAAGAAGGTTGATGCGGAGGCTATTGTTCGCAAGGGCGCCGTCGCTGTTCCTCCCGCCGCCCAGGAGCTCATCGGCGTACTTAATAAGAAGTCTCCTAAGAATCTGTCCGACCCGGCTTCACTCAAAGAATAGTTGCATTAACAGACTTCCTCTCCGAACACCCCGGCTTTCACCGGGGTGTTCTTTTTTTGCCCGTGACTTATTCTGCCGACCTCGTAGTTCTAGGAGAGATCGCACTTGACAACGGATCAATAGTGACCTATAGTCATTTATGAGGAATAGTCATATGTCTCATTCCAAGAACGCCAGGACTGTCCTTCGCAACTCGGCGTCGAATCCCAGCCGCCGCCAAAGGCGCAGCGCCGAAATTCGCGAACGGCTTTTCAGCGCTTCACTCCGTCTCTTCGGCCAAAAGGGATTCGCTGAAACGACTGTCGAGGACATCACCGAGGCCGCCGACGTCGGCAAAGGCACCTTTTTCAATTATTTCCCGAGCAAGGATCATATTCTGCTGGCCTTCGGGGAAATGCAGCTCCGTAAGCTGGAAGCAGCCATCGAGATGGCCCGTCAGTCTGGCGAACCCATGCCGGAGTTCCTCCGTTCGCTTGGCGCTCGCATGACCCAGGAACCTACGCGCAACCCGGCCATCATCCGTGCACTCCTGCAGGCGTATCTTTCAACGAATCCGGTTCGCGCCGCCATGATGGATATACAAAGACGCGTGCACGTCCTCCATACCCAAATAATTCAGCTCGGCCAGGACCGGGGCGAGATCCGCAATGACCTTCCGGCCGCAGAGATTGCCCAGGTTTTTCGTCAAACCATTTTCGGCACGCTTCTGATCTGGTCGCTCTACGGCGACGCGACGTTGCATTCCCGGATCGAAACGGCATTCAACCTCCTCTGGTCCGGTATGGCGCCGCAAGGCAATTCGGCGCCGCTGTCGCCAGCTTCTTTTTTTACCTGTGGAGATTAGTTTATGAACCGCAGGCGCATCCTGATTCTTCTTGCTGCTGCCGCCGTTCTGGCTGCTACTGCGCTCTACGCCGGCTGGTTCCATCGCGACACCGCCCTGCAAGGCTCGGGCACTGTCGAGGCTCGCAACATCCGTGTCGGCTCAAAGATTGGCGGGCGCATCGACAAGGTTTTGGTTCGCGAAGGCGACTCCGTGCAGCCGGGCCAGGTCTTGATCACCTTTGACGACAAGGAATTGAAGGCATCACTCGAGCAGTCCCGGGCCAACGCCGAAAAAGCTCGACGCGGCTTCCGTCCCGAAGAAATTGCCGAGGCCCGCGCCGCGGCGGCTCAAGCCAAGGCCGACTACGAGCTAAAGAGGAACGGTTATCGCCAGGAAGACATCGCCTCCGCGCAAGCCGAACTCGATCGCGCGAAGGCCGATGAAATCCGCACGCATCTGGATTTCGACCGTTACGACGCGCTCGCGAAAAAGGATCTCGTCTCCAAGCAACAACGCGATACCGCCGAAGCCAACTGGAGAGTCGCTGTCGCTCAGCAACAAAGCGCCCGGCACAAGCTCGATGAACTCCAGCGCGGCTACCGTCCCGAAGAAATCGCTTCCGCCGAAGCGCACTACCATCAGGCGCAGGCCAACCTGGAAAAGCTGGAGCGCGGGAATCGTCGCGAAGACGTCGATCTCGCCAAAGCCGCCTACGCCTACGACGAAGCTCGTTTCCGCGAGCGCCAGGTCACAGCTCCCTCCGCCGCGACCGTGGAAGTTCTGGATGTCCGCCCGGGCGACCTGATCGCTCCCAATACCCCGGTCGCTACTCTTCTCGAAAAGGATCAGATCTACGTCCGTATCTACATTCCCGAAACCGAAATCGGCCGCGTTAAGGTTGGCCAAAAAGCCGAAGTTCGCGTCGATTCTTTTCCGAACACCGGTTTCGATGGCCTCGTCGAGCAAATCAACCAGCAGGCCGAGTTCCTCCCGCGCAATGTCCAAACCCGCGAGGAGCGCGTCCACGAGGTTATCGGCGTGAAAATCCGCATCAACGATCCCGCCGGCCGCGTGCTCGCCGGCATGGCAGCGGATGTAAAACTGAAAGCGGGGAACTGAAGCCGTGGGCGCGACTCCTCAAATGAACGGAGAAGTTGCCATCTCAGCCGAGCATCTCGTTCGCCGCTTCGGCAACTTCACCGCCGTCAACGATGTTAGCTTCCGCGTCCAAAAAGGCGAAATCTTCGGTTTCCTCGGGCCCAACGGCAGTGGAAAAACCACCGTCATTAAAATGCTCACCGGCCTTTTGCCGCTCAGCGGCGGCCGGGCTTATGTCGAAGGCCTCGACGTCCGTACCGACTCTGAGGCCGTTCGCGAGCGCATCGGCTACATGTCGCAAAACTTCAGCCTCTACTACGATCTGACCGTCACGGAAAATTTGCAGTTCTACGGCCGCATCTACAGCCTCGAACCCGCGCGTCTGAAGCGCCGCATCGACGAGATTGTCCAGCTCAACGGCCTCGAACCTTATTTGAATCGCCTGGCCGCGCAACTTTCCGGCGGTTGGAAGCAGCGTCTTGCTCTCGGCTGCGCCATGTTGCACGAGCCCAAGCTTCTTTTCCTCGACGAACCCACCGCCGGTATTGACCCCGTCGCCCGACGCCAGCTCTGGGATCTCCTCTTCGAGCTTTCCGGCCATGGCATCACTTTCTTTGTCACCACTCACTACATGGATGAAGCCGAGCGCTGCAGTCACGTCGCGTACATTTATTACGGCAAGCTCATCGCCGATGGCACGCCCAATTCGCTGCGCGAACTCCCCGACGTTCAGCCTCCCGGCACCCAGCGCGTGGAAATCACCACGCCGGAAGTCACGCGCGCGCTCCGCTTTGCGCGCCATCTCCCCGGCATCCGCAGCGCCACCATTTTTGGACAATCCATCCACGCGCTCATCGAGGATCGTTTCAATCTCGACGATCTCCGCGAACAGCTCTTGAAGAACGGCATTGCCGTCACCGAGATTCGTCCGCTCGCTCCCAGCCTCGAAGATGTCTTTGTCGAGCTCACCTACAAGCATCAAGCCATGCTGGAGGCCGCCCGTGCGTAACTTCTTCCGCGGCTTCGGCGCTATCTTTTACAAGGAAGTCCTGCACGTCCGGCGAGACCCTGCAACGCTTTTCTTTTCCCTTGTCATTCCGCTGCTGCAGATGGTTGTGCTTGGTTTCGGCATTGACACCAACATTCGCCAGATCAACACCGTCGTCTATAACGCCGACGATCGCCGCGAAAGTCGCGAACTTCTCGATCGCCTGAAAAACTCCGACACGTTTCATATCGTCCGTTACGTCCAAAACGATGGCGACCTCAACGATGCCATCATTGCCGGAAAGGCCCGCGTCGGCATCAAAATCCCCGTCGATTATTCTGACCACCTGCTCCACAACATGAGCGCCCAGGTTCTCGTGCTCATCGATGGATCGGACTCTTCTGTCGCCGGCCAGGCTATCAACGTAACCACCGCTATCGGCCTCGACGAATCCCTTCGCCGCGTTCTGCAGGACCGCGCCAGCTTTGCCGTGGACATGCGCCCCAAGCTGCTCTTCAATCCCGACTCTCGCTCCCCGAATTTCTTTTTGCCGGGGCTGACCGCCATCCTGCTTCTCAATGTCACCACCTTCTTGACCGCTTTCTCCATCGTCCGCGAAAAAGAGCGCGGCACTCTCGAACAGCTTTTCGTCACTCCCGTCCGCCCCATGGGTCTTCTTTTCGGCAAGCTCCTTCCCTATCTCGTCATCGGTTTTTCCGAGCTCACCTTGATTCTCACGTTCATGCGTTTCGTTTTTCAGGTTCCCATTCATGGCAACGTCCTGGTTCTCGCGTTCCTTTCTCTGCCTTATCTTTTTGTCTCTCTTTCCATCGGCATTCTCGTTTCCAGCAAAGCCAATTCGCAGTCCGAGGCCATCCAGCTCGCCTTCCTCACTTTTCTCCCCAGCATCTTCTTCTCCGGCTACATTTTCCCGCGCGAAACCATGCCCCTGATCTTCTACGTCATCAGCTATTTCATCCCCGCAAGCTATTACATCAACATTACTCGCGGCATCATCCTGCGCGGCGCCGGACTTTCTCATCTCTGGCTCGACGGCCTGGCACTTTACGCCATGGGCTCCGTTCTTCTTCTCATCGCCGCCCGCCGTTTCCAGAACAAAGTCATCATGGCGTGAATTTTCGCCCGTTTGCTCGGTCTGTTTGAGGGAGCACAGTTGTCGCTGTTTCCCGGTTCTCCGTTCGTGGTCAGTGAGGCCGGTAACGACTTATCAGACGAGATGAGAAGGCCGGTCTCCCGCGGGATGCGATACGCTCCCAATGTTCGACGCGCTCGTGGCGCAAGGAAAAGGAGACCGGCTATGAAAAAGACTAGCACTGTTCGGGTAATGGGAAACATGATTTTCAAAGGGCAGAAGCTCACGCTTGGTCTGGACCTCGGCGATCACTGGTCGCGCTACTGCGTTTTGGATGAAGCGGGGAGAATCATTCTGGAACAGAAAGTGGCGACGACACCGGAAGCGATGAAACAGGTATTTGCAAAGATACCGCAGAGTCTCATCGCCCTGGAGACTGGGACACATTCCCCTTGGGTCAGCCGGCTGTTAACGGAGCTGGGATACAAAGTAATCGTAGCGCACGCGCAAAAGGTGCGATTGATCACCAAGAGCAATCGAAAAGACGATCGACACGATGCGCGGACACTGGCACGGCTGGCGCGCATCGATCCCGAGCTATTGGGTCCGGTGCGGCATCGCAGTGCGCAAGCGCAAATCCATCTGACGGTGATCCGGGCACGGGCCGAACTGGTGCGTGCTCGAACGGCCTTGGTGAACGCAGCACGCGGGTTGGTGAAGTCTTATGGCCAGCGGCTGCCCAAGTGTGGCACGCGGCAGGTGAGCCGGGAACTGGGCGCGGGATTGAACGCGGAGTTGCGCGAGGTTCTGGAGCCGCTGCTCAAAGAAATCGAATCACTGAACGAGCGCATCCAGGAATACGAGGTGCGGGTGGAGAAAATCGCCAGGGAGAGCTACCCGCACGTCGAACTACTCAAACAGGTGAAGGGGGTAGGAACGCAAATCGCGCTGACGTATGTCCTGACGCTGGAAGATCCGCAGCGGTTCCCGAAGAGTCGCGAGGTCGGCTGTTTTCTTGGGTTGCGCCCAGGGCGCAGGGACTCCGGTGAGAGCCAGCCGCAGATGCGCATCAGTAAGGAAGGAGACCGTTATTTGAGAACCATGCTGGTGCAAGGGGCGCACTACATCCTGGGACCATTCGGAGAAGACAGTGATGTGCGGCGTTGGGGGCAAAAACTTGCGGCGCGAGGAGGGAAAAATGCTAAGAAGCGAGCTGTTGTTGCGGTGGCGAGAAAGCTAGCGGTACTGCTGCATCGGTTGTGGGTGAGTGGAGAGGTGTACGAACCACTGCGCAATAGCCAGAAAGCGATACGCGCCGCGGCCTAAAGTGAAGAACTCCCCACAAAAAAGGGGATGCTAGGGGTCGACGGAGTTGACGATCGTCGTTGCTAGGCGATCCTAGCTCGAAATTTCTTCTGTGGAAAACTGGAAAAGGCAGGAAGAAAGAAAGAGGAGCAAAGAAAAGAAGAGAGATGGTATTCAAACAGCCGAGCTCGACCGCCGAGATCAGGTGACTGCGACTAACTCCTGGCCCAACTTCCCTTCTAGAGAGGGGAGTAAGGTCGATAATCAGGTGGCAGCACCTACTGAATCGAGTACACCCAACTTGCACCGAGCGACAATCGCTCAACAAAGAGTGCGGATGGAAGGGTGGCGACAGAGGCGGCTTTGCTCAATGGGAATAATTTGGAAAAAGAGACAATAAAGAAGAAGAAAGAAAAAATGAAAGAACGGCTTGACACTCACCGGCCTTCTCATGGAAGGAGTTGACCGTCTACTGGTGTAGTCGCATCTCGTGGCTCACTCGTTCGACAGCGAGGAACACTCGGAGCATGTTCGCGCCCATGATCTTTTGGACGTCGTCGGGACTGTAGTGTCGGTCTAAGAGGGCTTGCCTAATTTTGGGTAAGTCCGCGGCGGAATCCATGTCCGCTGGCAAGAAGTCGACTCCGTTGGAATCAGACCCGAGACCGACGTGATTGATTCCAGCCACCCTCGCGACGTGATCAATATGGTCAATCAGTGACTTCAAGGGCGGTCTGGGAATTTTGTTTTTCCCGAGCCATTCGAGTTGAAAGCGTTGCGTGTCTTCGGCTGAAATGGGAAGAGAGGCGGCACGCCGTTTGGCATTGTACTCGTCCACAGCGGCTAACATGCCTAGGTGTTGCGGATATGCTTCACGATTGAAGTCGTTATCGACAAAGCTACTCGCGAACGCTACGTTCACAACGCCTCCGTTATGAGCAACGGCACGGAGCATGTCATCGCTCAAGTTACGAGATACATCGACGAGAGCCCGCGATGACGAATGGGACGCAATGATGGGTGCCTTGCTGACAGTAATTACATCCCAAAAGGTCTTGTCGGACACATGTGAAACATCGACCATCATTCCAAGCCGGTTCATTTCGAGCACGACTGTTCGACCGAACTCGGTGAGTCCATTATGATGGACTACATTTGAACTTTCGATGTCTCCGCTTGAATCTGCCCATTCGTTCGTATTGCTCCAGGTTAGCGTCATATAACGCACGCCGAGCCGGTAAAAGTCCCGTAACACTGACAAATCACTTTCTATAGAGTGGCCACCTTCGATACCCATAAGGGCCGCCAATTTGTGCTGCTCGTGGGTGCGCTGAATGTCGTCAACCGAAAAGCACATCATCATTCGGTCTGGGTGGCGTTCCGTCTGAGCATAAACTGAATCGATCAAATCTAGCGTTCGCTTCGCAAAATGGCCTTCGTACTTTGTTGGATAGGCCCAAATAGAAAAGAAGACCGCGCCCAAATCTCCAGCGCGGGCCTTCTCGAGGCTTATGAAGTCCCTATCGTGTGAGTCTGTGGAACCGATATCGTAGTTTTCGTCGAGAAATCTCTGCGGAGTGTCTTCGTGCGCATCGACTGTAATATCGAGATTTCGATCAGCTGAGACCGAGG
>Ga0137418_10003442_pt1 | contig 14539 bp, 11 predicted proteins | sample CZODoug3_1_2_16f_FD_122242 | JGI IMG/M metagenome (GOLD analysis project Ga0137418, IMG submission 122242) | Vadose zone soil fungal communities from Angelo Coast Range Reserve, California, USA - CZODoug3_1_2_16fungal (Hybrid Assembly) | ecosystem: Environmental > Terrestrial > Soil > Vadose... | reverse complement strand
AGTGTAGCAAACTGGCCGCTAACTCACAGAATACGTTAGAATTAAAAACGGAGGAGTGGGTGAGCGGTTGAAACCGGCGGTCTTGAAAACCGTTAGACTCGAAAGGGTCTCGGGGGTTCGAATCCCTCCTCCTCCGCCAGCGATTTCAGGTCCCGACCGCGAGTGGTTGCGGTTATCATTCGTTTATCTTTAGGCCAAGCCGGAGTGATTGCCCACCCGCATCTCTGCCTACGCAGCTAAACTGGAAACACTTAGAGCATGTCTTCTTCCCGCAGAATCGCCTGGATGGTGGGGACTTGGATCTTCGTCCTCGTCGTTTACTCCGCCGTATCGCTGTCGCTGAAGCGCGGCTCGGAGTCGCTGAACACTTTCGGCAATCTCGTGCAGTGCATCATGCCGCTCCTGGCCAACGCCGGCCTCCTTCTGAACGCGGGAACGCCTCACTGGCGGAGAAATATCTTCTGGATGCTGCTGGCTATGAGCTGCACGCTTTGGATGATCGGCCAGTTTGAGTGGACCTACTATGAGGTCTACCTTCACAAGCCACTCCCTGAGATGTATGCAGGAGACATCCTGTTTTTTCTGCGCGGAATTCCCATGATGGCGGCGCTCGCCCTGCGTCCCCACCTCAAACGGGGGGAAATTCGGCTGCGTTTTGGCTATCTGGATTTTGTATTGCTTTTGATCTGGTGGACGTTTCTCTATGCCTATGTGGTCTTGCCATGGTTGTACGCAACTCCGGCTCTCGGCCAGTACAATCACACCTTCAATCTAGTCACCGATATCCAGAACATGGTGATCGTCGCCGGATGGGCCATCCTGTGGCTGCAATCGAGCGGGGCATGGCGGATTGTCTACGGCAATCTTTTCGGCGCCTCAGCAATTTATATGCTCTCCTCATTGACCATCAACGTGGCCATCGACAAACACACGTACTACACAGGAAGTTTGTACGACCTCTCGCTGCTTTCGGCCTTTCTCTGGCTCGCCCTGGCTGGGGTGCTCGCCTATCAGAATCAGAACAGGTTGGACGCTCCCCTCGAAAACGCCCCTGACACGGACGGAGACGCAAGCCGGGAAGAGAATATCTGGCCGGCCCGGCTGGCGATGGCGGCGGTGATTTCGCTGCCAGGATTCGCGATCTATACGCTGCGGTTTAGCCACGACGATCCAGCGGTTCGTGATTTTCGTCTGATGGCCACCTTGATTGCTTCGGTCCCCCTTGCTTTGTTGATCTTCGTGCGTACCCATTTGGCGGACCGGGACCGTTCTCGGCTGCTTGCTCAGTCGGAGCAGTCCATCGAGAATCTGAAACGGCTGCAAGCGCAGATTGTGCAATCGGAGAAGCTCGTCTCTCTAGGCCAGCTCGCCGCCGGCGCGGCCCACGAAATCAACAATCCGCTCGCGGCCATTCTCGGCTTTTCCGACCTGCTTGCCGACGATCCGACAATTCCGGAGAAAGCGCGCACCACCGCTTCAAAAATCCGCGATCAGGCGCGGCGCACAAAGACGCTGGTTGGCAATCTGCTGAGTTTCGCGCGCCAGGTGCCGTCTGAGCGCACGCTCCTCGACATCAACACCGTCGTGAACAACGCCGTGCAGCTTCGCGCTCTTGACCTGCGCTCGGGCACGACACGCATCGAGTTGCAGCTTGAATCCGTCCTTCCTGGCGTTCGCGGAGATGGAAATCAATTGATGCAGGTTTTCTTCAACATTATCAGCAATGCTTTGGAGGCCATGGAATCCGCCAGCGGCGGTGTTCTGACCATTAAAACGATCCGCGACCGCGCCAACGTGGTCATTCTGTTCTCCGACACCGGTCCCGGCCTCAGGGACCCACAGCGCGTTTTCGATCCGTTCTATACGACGAAGCCGGTTGGCAAGGGCACGGGTCTGGGCCTGAGCATTTGCTTTGGCATCGTTCAGGAGCACGGCGGAAAGATTCTCTCCTACAACCGGCAGGAAGGTGGAGCCGTCTTCCGCGTGGAATTGCCTGCGGTCCTTGCGGTTTTGCCGGCGAAGGAATTACAGCTCAGCGCCGCTTCGACCACGCGTCAAAAGCCTTCTTGAAACCACTTCAGCGCTCTCGCCCCTGTCCGCCCATTGTCCGAGAACCAACACGACTCGTGCTAGAGTTTTGCATTCTACCCTTGAGCCAGCAGAGAGGGAGTCACCATGCCGGAAATGGCCATTCAAACGCAAAAGCTGACCAGGAGATTCGGGAACCTCACTGCGGTCGACGGCATTGATCTCCAGGTGGCAGCCGGACAATTCTTCGGATTTCTGGGACCGAATGGCGCGGGAAAATCGACGACGATCAAGATCCTGACGGGCCTGCTCGCGCCGACTTCCGGCAGCATGCAGCTCTTGGGCGTGGATTTTGCCGAGAATCCTGTCGAAGTAAAACGGCAGATCGGCGTGGTACCTGAAGGCATGGGCCTCTTCGAGCGCCTGACGGGCTCCGAGTATCTAAAGTTTGTCGGCAGAATGTATGGCTTGGACCGCGCGACAACCCAGCGCCGCTCCGAGGAATTGCTTGATTTCATGCAACTCGCCGATCGGCCCAAAACCATGATTGCGGACTACTCGCACGGGATGCAGAAAAAGCTTGCTCTCGCAGCCGCCGTGATTCATGGACCGCGCATTCTGTTTCTCGACGAGCCTTTCGAAGGTGTGGATGCGCTCGCAGCGGGCGCTCTGAAGGCGCTGCTGGCGCGCATGACGGAACGTGGCACGACGATTTTTCTGACCTCCCACGTCCTGGAAATCGTCGAACGGCTGTGCAGCCACGTGGCCATCATTCATAAGGGCCGGCTTGTCGCACAGGGTTCGCTGGAAGAATTGCGCGCGGGGATTTCGAGCGAAGCTGGAAGCAAGACCACTCTCGAGCAGATTTTCCTTTCCATCGTTGGCCAGGATGGCACCGAGCGCCCGCAGCTCGAGGAGCTTTCATGGCTGATGTGACGCAATCCGTTAATGTCTTCGAGCAGATTCGCCTCGTCGCCGGGTTGCGCTGGCGAATCCTTCGGAACAGTCTGCGGAAGAAAAACAATCGCCTCGACCTGATCGGTCTGATCTTTACCGGCATTTTCAGCGGCATCGTCGTGATCGGATTGTGCTTCGCCTTTTACGCGGGTGCCTATGCTTTTCTTTCCCGGGGCCGCCTGGAGTGGATGGCCTTGCTCTTCTGGGGCATTTTTCTTTTCTGGCAGCTTTTTCCCGTGTTCGTCGCGGGCTTCGGAGCGAGTTTTGAGTTTCGCACGCTGCTGCGATTCCCGCTGAACCTTCGCGCGTTCTACATCATTGGATTGGCCTATGGATTCGCCGATTTCTCGGCGCTCGCCTCGATTTGCTGGCTGCTGGCCATGACCGCCGGAGCCGCCGTCGCCAAACCGGGCGTGTTGCCGGCCATGTTGGTGATCGTTGCCGCGTTCATACTGCTCAACGCAACGCTTGAGCGGCTCATTGGTTCCTGGCTGGAGCGATTGCTCGCCCGGCGCAGGACGCGGGAACTTTTTCTCGGCCTATTTGTTCTTTCGATGGTTTCGCTGAATTTTCTTTCGCCCCTGATGCAGCGTTACGGCGCGTCGGCGCGGCCGGTATTCTTGCGAGTCCTGCCGTACTTCGCTTGGTTTCCCCCTTCACTTGCGGGCCGCGCTCTGGCCGCGATCATTCGTCTTCAACCTGCGGGGTTTCTGTTGAATTCCGCTCTTCTTCTGCTCTACCTGGTTTTGTTCAGCGCTCTGCTGTGGCGCCGCTTTGCCGCGCAATATCGCGGCGAAGAAGTCAGCGAAACGGCGGCTCCGGCGCGTACCGCGGTCCGTCCGATTGCCGGGAAAGACCATGGTCCTGATCGCCTGAGTTTGCTTTCGCCCCCTGTAGCCGCGGTCGTTCGCAAAGAGTTCCGCTATCTCACTCGCAACGGTTTTGCGTATCTCACGCTGTTGATGCCCCCGCTGCTCATAATGATCTTCAGCATGAATTTTGCCGGGAGGCATCCGACCGTGGGCGGCAAGGGCGTCTCGGCAGACATCTTTTTCCCCGGCATGATGGCCTACCTCATTCTGATTCTGATGGCGCCGGCCTACAACAGCTTTGCCTATGAAGGCCGCGGCATTCAAACCTATTTCACCGCCCCGCTGCGCTTCCGCGATGTATTGCTCGGGAAAAATCTGATGCTGGTCTCCGTGCTCTCGGTGGAAATCGCGCTTTCCATCGCAATGCTTGCGTGGCGGGTCGGCTTGCCTTCAGCGCACATGCTGGTGGCTACCTGCGCCGCCATCATTTTCACGATCGTTGGCCAGCTCACCGTCGCCAACTGGTCCTCGATCACCTTTCCGCGCAAAATGGAATTTGGCCAGATGCGCGGCCAACGCCAGTCCGGCATGGCCGTGCTGGTTGCGTTTGCCTCACAGATTTTGATGGGCGGCATTTCGGCCGTGATTCTCTTCACCGGGAATTGGACTGGCAATCCCTGGCTCCCTGCTGAGGCTTTCGTTCTTCTCGCTGCGGCCGCCGTGGGAGGTTACTTTGCCTCTCTGGACGCATTGACAAAGCTCGCGGAGGAAAAAAAGGAAGGCTTGATCGAAGCTTTGTGCCGCTGATTCTCTTGGTCCGCCTTGACGCTGCATGCTCTCGTTTCTCTACTTTTCGCTCCGCATGAATTCGGCGTAGCGCGCGGCTATCGCCGGCCATGAAAAATACTGCCGCTGTGCTACCCAGCTTCGTTGTGCCAGCGAAGCGCGATAGTGCTCGTCTTTCAAAACGCGAAGCAGGACGTCCCCCAGGTCGCCCTTCCTCTGCGGGGAAAAAAACGCGACGCCAGCTTCGGTGATCGGCGCGGCCGTCTCTGAACCAGCGAACGCAACCACCGGCAAGCCACAAGCAATCCCCGCAATGGCGCTGCTCCGCCGCGTGGAAATAGGCCCGCGCACAAATAGCAGAACGTCGGAAACGGAGAGACTGCGCACCACGTCTTCTCCGGGCAGAACGCCCAGCACATGAAGTTCAATCGGACTATCCTGAAAACGTTCCCTCAATTCCGCCTCGGCGTTTTGCGCATTGCGGCCCAGGACTATTAGCCGTAGATTCCCGGCGTGAGGAGCGGCAAATCGCACGGCTTCGACGATTTGTTCAATTTCCCATCGTCCCGGCTCTCCGCCGGTAATGCCGAAGACCGCTACGCTTAATTTTCCGCCCGTCGAAATGCCCATCCTCGAGTTGGCTTCACTGTCCGTCGGTAAATTGGATCCAACGGGAATAAACCATCCTTTGCCAAAGTGGTTTTTGACCCAGGAACTCTTTTCCATCGGCACTGTGAAAACAGCGGCGTTGGAGAGTCTTAGCGCCTGGCGCATAATGCGCAATTGCGCGCGGCGGCGCAATCCGTCAATCACTCGCGTTCCACTGCGCGGCTCAGTGTCGTGAAAGACCACGCCCACACGCGCGCCGGCGGCTCTAAGCATCCTAAGTACTCGTGGAAATTGCAGTGGGAAACCTCGCGCCGACCACGCCAGGGCCGTGTACTGCACCAGCACCCACGCTCCACGCCATACTTTCGCTCTTCGTCGAAGCCCTCTTGCCGCCCGAGTCCATCCCCGTTCGTGCCACGCGACTCGCTCAATGATCAATTCAAAACCCTCCGCCATCAGAGCTTCGCCGAGGTAGCGGCAGTACTCTCCAACTGCGTCCGTGGGCGCGTCGGGTCGTCCGAGAAGCGCGATAACACGTTTCCCGCTCATTGCAAAATGCTCATGCTTTCCTATCTGAAAATGGGTTAAGTCCTTCTTCCTCCCGTGGGGTATTTGAGGGTTAGAATATATCCTCTCTCAAAAGCTAAATTTCTAGATACAAAGGACTTGTCGAAGTTCGTTTTGCAATTTTTCTCCTAGATAGACTGATAACTGAACGACCCTCCCGCGGTTTTCTTGCCTCTATTGGAGGCACAACGATTGACTAATATAATATAATAGTTAATAACGTTAACAGGCATCATTCGCATATGGCCATTCTTAAGACATCGAATGGTGCACCTCGAGTTTGGGCAGGACCTGTTGGCCCAACCGCATCCTTTGCAGGCGTTCGAGTTGGCTTTCCGTCCGATCGATGTTGCGCAGATGGTGCGCTTCATAGCGGAGCAAACGATCTGGCTGAGATGAATCGGGGACGTACCGCCGAAGCGCCTCCAATCTCTCCTTCTCAGATTCGATCGATTTGTAGCGTTCGAGCCGCCTAATCTCTCCTTCAAGCTCCTCCAGGAAACCTCTCCTGCATTGCTCGGGAGAAGCGGACCTATTTTTCTGCTGTTGTTCCTCCGAACAGTTGGCGATTGACAGCGAAATTCGGTATCTGTCAAAAAGGGTTCGCTTCTCATTCCTAGTTGTGCAATTCCCGTAAAGTTTTGTCAAAATGGCTAAATCCCGATTGCTATCAGGGCCAGCGCTCTCGATTCCCACTTTTAAGTCTCCCAGCAATCCAAGGCACTTTTCCAGAATTTGAGGGTCCGCAATTGCTGTCATCAAGTCGGTGTCTTCCTTATGCGAGTTGCATCTTGGATGGGGAACTGGTAGTCAAAGGCGAGAAGGCCCGATGTCGTCGGGGCTTTGAATGTGGCGGGAAATCGAGTCAGTTGGCGAGTACGATTGATCGTTCCCTTAGGGAATGGGTTCCAAACTGGAGCTTCCCTCACGGACGATCTTCACGACTTGGAATGTTAGGCTGACTGAGCACGTTTGAGCCGTTTTAGGTAGACAAGTCGAATATCCGCTCTACAAACTGCACAAATAGTCGCGCCGGGAGTGCCCATCAGAAGAAACCCACACTCAGGGCAAGTAGAAATCAATGGCCGCTTGCAGCGTGGACATGAGAGCGGCGTTTCTACAGACGTACCGTTTGCTCTATCGTGAAGTTCGATGCTGTACTCACAGTTAGAGTTTGAGCAAAGTGCGTATGGCATCTTGTCATCTCCATTTGGGAAGAAGGGAACGAAATGTCCTCGAACGGCGCTACTGTTGCAAGGCAAAGTTGTTTATTCAGAGTCAGTTTGCCATTACGAATATCGGCCAATGGCGGGGCCTGGCAATACCACGGTAAGGGCGACTCACAGGCAGGGCATGCCTCTGGTGGGAATCTGGAGGGACCGTCGCGCTCGTCGTACAAGTCAATAAGAAGCGGGCACCACACGTTGGAACAGACGGCGAAGGGTGGCAAGCAGCCTCCCCTAAGGGGCCAGTGACACCTATTGTACGCATCTTTCGTAGTATATCAACAGAGTAAAATAGATTGTTTTTATGGATATGTTTATTTAACTATTGACAAGTAGAAGCCGAGTATGTATAAAACGCCTCTGTGAAGGGCTTTCCTTCCGGCTCCTGAGAAGGGGAGCTGAGATGATCGACCGTGGTTTGCGCCGGGGTATCTGCGGTTAGGGAGGCACGGCCAATGAGAAATGACCACTGTCCGGAGACGCGCCCCAGAAGTATTGAGATCGAAGAATCCACAGTGATGGAACTTAGAGAACTATGCCATCAAATGAGTAATTCGAGCGGCATGGTTACAGCCTACTTGACCCTCGGCTTGCTGAAAAATAGCGACAGTCACCTTCAAGTGATGGAAGGTGCCTTAAACCTCTCAATTAAAGGAACGGAGGCGCTTAGGAAGTTGATGTTGCTGGTGGGTATTCTAGAGGAGAGCCTTTCCACAGCCTCATCGACTGCGCGTTGTGGGACTTTCAGTCTTGGGTACGACAGTAGAAGGTGAAAAAAGCAGTCTTGCTAGGTTCGTACGGAACATCTATTCCAATCAGATGTTCCTATCGACAAAGGGGTTATAACCTTCTGATGATTTCGCCGATGGAAGCTCTTCACTCCGTTTGATTTCCTGCTGTGTCATCAGGGCTGCGGTCGCAAACAGAAGAGAACATAATGGAACTCAGCCGGGAGCCTGGGGTCAGTTTACAGGGAATGGCCAGGATAAGTAATCAGCAGGAATACACTGCGGCTGACCGAGCTTATCTAAAGCTAATCGACCATCCGCTGAACGAATTGCTCGGTTCTGACTGGAAATCTAGCATTCATCCGCGAGACGTACCACGGGCCGTCCACGCCTTTCAAGACATGCAACTATCCGGCATCGGTGAGTTTCAAGGGCATACGATGACCAAACGAGGTGATGGAGCTCCCGTTCGGGTTCTGCTGATTCAAAACTACAACGAAGAGGGAGTTTCCGCTGGCCACTATTGCTTCATACAAAGCGCGTACACCCCGACCGGGCGAAATACTGAACTTCGGCAGGGCTATGAATTATTCCGCGTTGCATTAGGAGATTCTCCTGTTGGCTCCGTTCTACTGCATCCCATCTCAGGCTTCAAGCGCGTCAATGAGGCGCTCCTAGCGATGCTGGGCTATGCGGGACCGGAGCTTTCGGGGAAAAGCTTTGCCGACATCGCCGATATTGAAGGCTTCGACCGAGGCGCAAAGTTAGCTTATTTGGTCTTGAAAGGAGACTTGCCTGGATGCCAATTTCAGAGGCAAATCCATAGAAAAGACGGGGAGTCCTTCTCGGCTGAAGTATCTGTGCGGATCATTCGTGATAAACGGGGTGACGCAGCTTATGCGATTGGTTTTATTAGAAAGCATTATAAGACGGGACAACGGGGACTTGCATCCACCACGGAACGATTCTTGAGGCTATTCAATTCGCTCTCACCAAGCCTTGCGGTCTCGACGCTTCCTGACCGCCGCTATGTTGCGGTGAGCGATGGTTTTCTTCGATTGTTCGGATGCCGCAGAGATGAGGTAATTGGTCGAACGGGCCAGGAATTGAAAATTTTTGCTGAACCGGAAGGCGCTGCCGAGATCCATGAGTCAAATGCCTTGCCCGAAGTCGAGGTTACACTGCTTCGCCGGTCGGGAGACAAGAGAGCAGGGTGTCTAAGGAGCGAAGCCATTGAAGTCGACGGGGTCGACCATTTGTTGGAAGTCTTTCGAGATATTAGCAGGCAGAAAAACACAGAAAGGCTTTTGCGGTTGAGCGAAGAGCGCTATCGGGCTATGGCAGAACAGGGATGGGAGGGCATCGTCCTGGTCGACCCTGTGAGTAAGAAGATTCTTGAGGCGACCGGACCGTTTCTCCGGCTAGTCGGTTACACGACCTCTGAGATTGCTAATCTCAGCTTATACGATCTTACTGCCAAGAACCCATCTGATGTTGACAACGAAATTGGTAATGCGCTAGCGAGCGGGAATCACGTAATTGGTGTGTGGCCGTTCCGACGCAAGGGCGGTGGAATGGTCGACCTAGAAGTCAGCTCGAATACTGTTTATTACGGTGGCGGCTTAGTTGTCCGGCTTGTTGGTCGTGACATAAGTGAAGGGAGACTGTTGGAGGAACGGGCGCGCCACTCTGCGAAGATGGAAGCCCTTGGCCGCTTCGCCGGTGGGATCGCGCACGACTTTAACAATCTGCTCGTAGGCATCCTCGGTTATAGCACGCTATTAGAAGGGAAACTGCAGCAGAATCCGACGCTTTCAAAATTAAGTCACGAAATCACTAGTGTGGCCCTAAGAGCCAGGGAATTAACTTCGCAATTGTTATCGATCAGCCGACGCCAAGTACTCCCTGCAGAACTCTTGGACATCAATGTCGTGGTCAAGAGCGCAGAAAGCCTCTTGCAGCGGATTTTAGGAGAAGACATTGAACTCCATAGCGAGTTGAATTCCGTCACCGCTCGTGTTCGAGCGAATCCGGGACAGATAGAGCAGGTCATAATGAACCTAGCCGCAAACTCTCGTGACGCCATGCCTAAGGGAGGAAAGCTCATAATTGAGACTGACGAAATTCTAGTAGATGAAGCTTTGGCTTTTCGAAAACCAGGGTTGGTCACAGGAAAGTACGTTCTCTTGTCGATGAAGGACACGGGGCTTGGTATGGATTCGGTCACACTCGCACATCTGTTCGAGCCTTTTTATACGACGAAGGATGCTGGAGTCGGTACAGGTCTGGGCTTATCCACAGTGTATGGGGTTGTCAAACAAATCGGCGGGTTCATTGCAGTGGAAAGCCAGGTAAACGTTGGAACGACCTTTGACATCTTTCTTCCTCGCGTTGAAGAGCAGCATTCATTATTTCAACCGGGCGAAGCACAGTCTTACCATGCTCCTGTTTCCACGACAGTGTTAGTCGTCGAGGACGATACAATTGTTAGGTCATTGGTGGTGGATATCCTTGAAGGTGAAGGCTACAAGGTTCTGTCTGCGGAGGATGCCGAAAAAGCACTGATTCTGGCGAAGAGTCATGATGGCCCGATTCACTTGGTCGTGACCGACATTGTTATGCCAGAAATGTCTGGATCTGAATTGGCTGCGGAGTTGTTACGATTGAGACCGGATACGAGGATCATATTCACCTCGGGTTATTCGGATAGAGAAATTGTAAGGCGGACACAATCAGGAGCGCCTGCGAACTTTGTATCGAAGCCATTTACGCCGGAAGAGCTACAGCGCAAAGTTCGAGAGGTCTTGAAGGACAGTTCGATAGACCTACCCCCAGAAAACTAGGCCAACGAAAATGCCTTCTTCCTACTCTTGTGGTCAGACGGCCCTTTTGTACCAATTCTAGGGCGAGTTTTCGGCAGTCTCGGGCGTTGCGAGAGTGCATATATAGCCGCGTTCTCATAAGCGAATGTTTGGGTCTCACGGCTTGGCAAAGCATAATCTTGAAGTTGGCGGCCTTTGCCATTTTCTGAATCATTGACATAACAGGCTTTCGGTCTTCCTCCTCGATCTTGTCCAGCAGTCCACGAAACTTGTTCAACCCCACTCTGTATTACTATCGATGTATATTCTGTGCTTGACAAGTCCTCTATGAGTACGTATAAACGTTGCTCCTGAAGGGCGTTCCGTCGTATCCCATCTGCCCTAAGAGGGAAGCTAGGAGATGACCCCCAAAGGAACGCCCATCTTTGCTTCTGGAGGCACGGCATGGTCCTAGGTGTTCGTATTCGTGAACTGCGTGAAGCAAAGAAACTATCACAGGGCGACATTGAAAAGCGGACGGGCTTGCTCCGGTGCTATGTCTCCCGCGTCGAGAATGGTCACACTATTCCGACTATCGAGACGCTGGAAAAAATGGCCCGCGCTGTCGAGGTCCCACTCTATCAACTCTTCTATGAAGGTCAGGAGCCGCCTAACGTGCCAGCTCTATTCAGGCAGAAGTCTTCTGACGCTTGGGGAGATTTCGGCAAGGACGCGCAATTTCTGAGCAAGCTCCGCCGAGCGTTGGGCAAAGCCAACGAGGACAACCGCAAGCTAGTGCTACACATGGCCCAGAAAATGGCCCGTCGCTAAGGTGTTTTGACTGACCTCTCTAATAAGGCTGCTTGGCAGAGAACGAATCCACAAATCGTAGGCCATCGCTTCGTTCGAGGATAAAAGCGAGCGTTGATTCAAACGGAACACCACCCTGGCTAGGTCTGATTCAGTAAAGCCGGACAGGTCGGTTCTCTAAGGGGAAGTATTGTCGGATCAACTGATTAGATGGTGTTGCATCGACCGGTTGAGCTGGCAGCCCAAACCGGACAAGTCCCGTTATCCGACTCAATGGGAAGGCTAGTCAGCTTATTTCCGCCGGCCTGGCAACTCCCTCACCAGGGCGCCTCAGCTACAAGGATGCCGACGAAAAGCGCACTTCCCCCTAGTGGGGTAATCCATAAATGACAGGTTGCAAGCCGACGCGCTCAAGACAATTCTGCCGAAGGTAGGTGCGCTCGGTTTCCTGGATGTTCCAGAGCAGTTGCCGCAGAATCTTTGAGTCAAAATTTCAGATAGACTTGAGGCGGAGATTTGAAACCAAGTTTTTCCCGAATTGGCTTTCTACGAATCGCGGACCGCAGGTCGGCCAGCAAGTTACGTGCGCAGCTGTAAGATCGCAGATAAGTTTCTTCTACCGTCGGCGGAGGGACTGGTTTTCTCGCTTGAAGCTCTTTGTCAACCTTTCTCATGCGCTTGCGTATCGTCTGGAGGCAAGGCATGCAAAATCCATTAGCGCCGTATATTGCCCTATTCCGCGAACAACGCAGACAGCCGTAAGTGTCAAAATAGTGACGCAACCGTAGGTGATGCCCAACAGGCAAGAGCCGCTCAATTGCCCTGCGTAATTCGGTCGTGAGAAAGAGAGGCGGCAGGCTTTGCATGTTTGTGCTGGGAGGTGTAACGAGCACCAATCTACGAGCAGGTTTACGGGAATTCATAGATTTCTCGGATGGCATTTATCTAGCACCTTTTGAACTTGCTTCATGCTTACGTGTGCGTAGGCCTGTGTCGTGGCGACGCTGATGTGTCCCAGCATCTTTTGAATCATCCTTATGTCTGCTCCGTGGTCAAGCAAATGTGTAGCGAACGTATGTCTAAGGAGTTGGGGACACACATGAATGCCGACTCTGAGTCCGACGCGCATGATCACATACCGCAGGGTTTTATCACCTAACGGTTTCCGCCCAATCAACATTTCTGGCGTGGGCTTTGGAATTATTCGCTTCAGCCTCCTGAGTGCCTGTTTGTAGGTGAGACACTCCTTCTGAGACGCATACCAGTAAACACGCACTGCGTGCTTCACGGCTGGTCGTATCTATAGTAGTAGGAACGCCACGATCCCCGGGGATCGTGCATGAGGTGCAACCGTCGCGGGAACGAGCGACAAACAAATAAATATCCGCTCCTTCGGTTTCCGATATACCGGCGGAGAAGAGTTGAAATTGCTCTAGGAAACAAAACATATCTATAGCCACATTTTCCAAAAACCCGGATGCGCCGAGCCACATGGTCTACATCCTCAACTCGCATCGAGCAGACTTCCCCTGCGCGGGCCCCTGTACCGTAGAGAACCTCAATCATCGTTCGCTCGTTGAGATCGCGGGCGGCCGATAAGAGCAAGCGCATTTGGGGCTCAGTAAGTACACGCGGTACCCTTTTCCTTAATGGTGGTAGCCGAACAAGTCGCGGAGGAGACCAGGTGATTAGTCCACCCATATTGAGAAAATCAAAGAAGCAACGAAGCGCGCTCATGGCCCTCCAGATCGTTGCTCGTTTTACGCGTCTTTGCGCGACTGACGCCAAGAAATCGCGGATATCGAGATGAGTCGCGTCTGTGGCCGGAATATCATTGAGGAAACGGCAAAGCGAGACGATGGAACTTAAATAATGACGATTCGTTTGTTCTGCGTATTCCTGAACCTTTAGCCACCGAACGAAACGCTTTGTTAGATCGTTGTTGAATTCTCTCGCGGAGGACATTGTAGAATGCGGTAGTACATACTGGCTCCAAGACTTTATCAATAAAATACACTATCTTGGCACCACTTCAGATGGCTGGTTAGTCGGATTGCCGGAGATTTGAAATAGCGCTTCACTCTTCTGATTACCACGACATCCGATGTCAGGTTCCGCTCCACGTTTCGGTTGCATATTCACGTGTGCTGGTTCTGCTCAGCGCCCTCACTAGTCTTGCCCTCTTATGGATATTGGGAATCTGGGATCTGAAGGCTTAAGGCTGATTGGCTGAGATGAATCAACTCCGCAGTACGCCCGACCTCAAAGCAGGCTTTGGACTTGCGTGCGAAAGGGCGAAGATTACAGGCGTGAGCTGGCATACTTTACGGCACTCATTTTTCGACGAGGAAGGTTCCGATCACCAGGGCGTCCATGCCGGAGCTGAAGAATGTCCTTATCGCGTCTGTCGGTGTGTGTACGATGGCTTCGCCGCGCAGATTGAACGATGTGTTCATGATGACGGGTACGCTCGTGCGTTTTTCGAATTCATCGATCAGCCGCCAATACAGCGGATTGACCTCTTTCTCGACGGTCTGTGGCCGTGCGCTGCCGTCCACATGTGTGACGGACGGAATGACAGCGCGTTTTTCCGACCGCACCTGCGCCGTCAAAATCATGAACGGAGAATCTGTCGCGTTTTCCAAATATTCGCCCGCCGCTTCTTTCTTGAGCGAAGGCGCAAATGGCCGCCACCATTCCCGGAATTTCACGGCATTGTTGACCTTGGCGTTCATTTCCGGGTCGCGAGCGTCGGCCAGAATCGAGCGGCTTCCCAACGCGCGCGGGCCAAATTCCATGCGGCCCTGAAACCAGCCGAGAATCCTTCCCTGCGAAAGAAGTTCCGCCGCTGTGGACGCCGGGTCCGGCAGCTTCGTGCGCCGCAATTTGTATGTGCGCAGCGCGCTTTCAATCGCCTCTTCACCAAAACGTGGCCCCCAATATCCATGCCGCATCGCCTTGTTCGGCAGTTTTCCATTGTCGTCAAGATACGCAGCAAGCGCCGCTCCAAGGGCTGCTCCATCATCTGAGGCCGCCGGCTGCACGAAAATCTTGTCCACGAGACCGGACGTGGCAATTTTCCCGTTGGCTTTCGAATTCAGCGCCACGCCTCCAGCCAAGCAAACGTTCCTGCACCCCGTTTTCTCGATCGCCATGCGCACCACGCTTAGCATCGCGATTTCACAAGCGTCCTGGACGGCGTAAGCAATGTCTTT
>Ga0137418_10003441_pt1 | contig 14541 bp, 5 predicted proteins | sample CZODoug3_1_2_16f_FD_122242 | JGI IMG/M metagenome (GOLD analysis project Ga0137418, IMG submission 122242) | Vadose zone soil fungal communities from Angelo Coast Range Reserve, California, USA - CZODoug3_1_2_16fungal (Hybrid Assembly) | ecosystem: Environmental > Terrestrial > Soil > Vadose... | reverse complement strand
GGCCTCCCCGACCTCTACTTCACGTCGAACGTCGGCCCTAACCGGCTGTACCTCAACCAGGGCGACTATCGGTTCGAGGACGTGACCGACCGGGCCGGCGTCGCCGATCCCGACGGTTGGAAGACCGGCGTCACCATGGCCGACGTCAATGGGGATGGCTACGTCGACATCTACGTATCCGCCGTCGACTTTCTCACGATGCACGGGCACAACGTGCTCTACATCAACAACGGGGACGGCAGCTTCACCGACCGGACCAAGGAATACGGTCTCGACTTCGCCGGCTTTTCCACCCAGGCCCTCTTCTTCGACTATGACGGCGATGGCGATCTGGACATGTACCTGCTGACGCACGCGGCCCATCCGGAGCGGGAGTCAGCCAGCCACGTCCCGCGCGTCCCGCGTCGTCCGGGGGGAAGAGTCGGCGACCGCCTCTATCGGAACGATGGGGGCCACTTTGTGGACGTGAGTGAGCGCGCCGGCCTCTACGGGGGCGCCACGCGATACGGCCTGGGCGTGGTCGCGAGCGACCTGAACGGAGACGGCTGCCCCGACCTGTACATCGCCAACGACTTTCAGGAAGACGACTTTCTCTATTACAACAACTGCGACGGCACGTTCACCGAGTCGATCGCGACAGCCGTGGGACACACGAGTCACGCCTCGATGGGCGTGGATGCCGCCGACGTGAACAACGACGGTCGACCGGATCTGATGGTCCTCGACATGCTCCCCGACCAGGAAAAGATCCTCAAGACCTCTGCCAATGCCGAAACGTTCGACGTGTACGTCCAGAAGCTCGAGGCCGGGTTCCATCCGCAGTACGCCCGCAACACGCTGCAGCTCAACCGCGGCCACAGACGCTTCAGTGAGATCGGCTATCTGGCCGGCGTATACGCAACCGACTGGAGCTGGGCCCCCTTGTTCGCCGACCTCGACAACGACGGCTACAAAGACTTGTTCATTACGAACGGCATCTATCACCGGCCGAACGACCTGGACTACCTGGCGTATGTGAGCGACGCCGGCGTCCAGGCGACCCTGCGCAGCGGGTTCGCCGGGTTGCGTCGAGCGCTCATCGGGAAAATGCCCCAGATCCCCATCGCGAGCTACGCGTTTCACAACAACGGAGACCTGACCTTCACGAATCAGGCCCAAGCCTGGGGGCTCGGGCAGCCGGGGTTCTCGAACGGCGCGGCCTACGCGGACTTGAACAACAGCGGCGCACTCGATCTGGTGGTGAACCGGATCGATGCCCCCGCCGCGATTTATCGAAACCGCGCGCGCGAGCTGACCAAGCACCACTACCTGCAGGTCGTGCTGAAGGGCGCGGGGGCCAACACGGCGGGAATCGGTGCGCAAGTCATAGTGAAAGAAGGTGGCACGGGCGGCACGGGCGGCATGATGCAGATGCTCGAGCAGATGCCGACGCGTGGCTTTCAGTCTTCGGTCGATCCGCGCCTGCATTTTGGACTGGGGTCCGCGGAGCAGATCGACTCGCTGACCGTGGTTTGGCCCGATCGGCGTCGTCAGGTGCTGACCCGCGTAGGAGTCGACCGCACGCTCACGCTGTCGCAGCAGGATGCCGCGTTGCCGCCCGTGCCGCCCGTGCCGCCCGTGCCGCCTTCGCCGCTTTTCTCCGACGTGACGGATCGGCTCGCCCTCGACTTCACGCACCACGAGAACCGCTTCTACGACTTCCACCGCGAGCCGTTGATCCCACATCTCCTGTCCACCGAAGGACCGGCACTGGCCATTGGCGACGTCGATGGCGACGGCCGCGACGACATCTACGTCGGAGGCGCCAAATGGCAGGCCGGCCGACTCTTCCTCCAGCGGCCGGACGGGACCTTCCGCCCGAGCCTCGAGCGCGCGTTCCAGCTCGACAGCCTGAGTGAGGACGTCGACGCGGTGCTCTTCGACGCCAACGGCGACGGGCGCCCCGATCTGTACGTCGTGAGCGGCGGCAACGAGTTCGAGAAAGACGACGCCGCGCTCCAGGACCGGCTGTACGTGAACGACGGCCACGGGCGTTTCCACCGGGACTCCCTGGCGCTCCCGCGGCTGTCTGAGAGCGGGTCCTGCGTAGTGCCGGGAGACTGGAACGGCGACGGACATCTCGATCTGTTCGTCGGGCGGCGAGTGGTCGCGCGTCACTACGGGCTCACGCCCCGAAGCTATCTCCTGGAAAACGACGGCACCGGTCACTTCCGGGACGTCACCCTCGAGAAGGCACCGGGGCTCGCGGACGTGGGGATGGTGACGTCGGCCGCCTGGATCGATTATGACCACGACGGCAGGCTCGATTTGATCGTCGTCGGGGAATGGATGCCGGTCCGTGTCTTCCATCAGGAAAACGGCCGGTTGGTGGACCGGACCGCCGAAGCAGGCCTTACGGGAACGGAAGGGTGGTGGAACAGCGTCACCGTCGCCGACCTGAACGGCGACGGGCGCCCGGACCTGGTCCTGGGCAACCTCGGCCTCAACTCCTACGTCCAGGCGTCACCGACGGAGCCCGCACGGTTGTACGTCGGCGACTTCGGCCATGACGGGACGCTCGAGCAGATCCTCACCTTCTATAAGCACGGAGTGAGCTACCCGCTCGCCGGTCGGGACGAGCTGATCGGTCTGATCCCTCGGTTGAGAGTCCGATACGCCGAGTACGCGGACTTCGGCGCGGCCCGGGTGGAGGACATTTTCCCGGCCGCGGAGCTTGCCCGGGCGACGGTTCGAGAAGCCCGCGTGTTCGCGAGCTCGGTAGCGATGAATAACGGGAACGGCACATTTACGCTGCGGCCGCTTCCCGCCGAGGCGCAGTTCGCGCCGATCCGCGCGGCGCTGGTGGACGACTTCGACGGCGATGGGCGCCCCGATCTCCTGGTCGGCGGGAACCTGTACGGCGTGCCCCCGGTCCTGGGACGTTACGACGCCAGTTACGGCCTGCTGCTCTCCGGCATGGGGGACGGCCGCTTCTCAGGCGTCGATATGGAGCGGAGCGGGGTCATAATCGATGGAGAGGTGCGGCACATGGGGTGGCTGCGACGGGCGGACGGCACGCGGCTGATCGTGCTCGTCCGCAACAACGACAGGGTTCAGGTCATACGCCCGCTGCGCGCTTCGCGGTAGAGGTCGAGAGCCTTCCCGAGGGGTCCCACGATCGCGAGTGCGAGGATCGGCGGCGCCGGATAGAGCGCGCTGAGCGCGGGCACGTGAAAATCGCCCGCCAGCCGGATGGCGGTCTCCGCCACCGCCACGGCGGCCGCCACGATGATCCGCCCCCGCACCGTGCTCACCGTCGTCTTGGGATCCGTGATCATGAAGAAGACGAACAGCTGGTACATCGGCCCGGTGAGCGGCGCGACTTCCGCCAGCAGCGGACCCCCGACGATCAGGCTGCGCACCAGGGCCAGCGCGACGAAGCACGCGACATAGGTGAGCGTCACGTGGAGCATCCGAACGCGGGACGCGATGAGGAGCCCGAAGCACCAGATCACCGCGTTGGTCGTCAGGTCGTTCCCCCACTGACGACTGAGGATCGCGATGCTCCCCGGCGCCGCCAGCACGAGCAGGCTGATGGCGAAGTTGCTGGGATTCCACAGGTGGCGGCCACGGTATCGCAGCACGTACTTCGATGCGATCGCCAGAAACCCACCCAGCGCAAACGGCCAGAGCAGATCGGCCCGTGGCTTGATCAACAGGGCCAGACTTATCCCGGTGATGTACGCACTCGCGACGTTCGCGAAGCGTCCGCCCGAGAGCCATCGTGACAGGGCCAGCTCCGTCGCCACGCACACGCCGAGGGCCGTGGCAAGGCGGGCGTAGCCGCCGAGGATGCCGTAGCGCGCCTCGCCCAGCACCAGGATGAGCGTGATAAGGAAGGAGACCGGATAGCGGGGGTCCAGCCCGCCCAGCCGGGCCCACAAGGCGCGACTAGCGACCAGGCTCGGTGATGACATGCAAGCGGTCCACGTCTGGGTGCTCGAGCGTCTGTAAAGTGCCCGACGGCCAGCGAATCACGACGCGGTCCGCGCGCCCCGTGGGGCCAAGCCCGAAGTGGACCCGGCGGTCGTTCTGGCTCGCGAATCCCATGCCCCCGTCCACCGTCTGCAACTGGCGCGCCGCTCCGGCTTGGAGCGTTACCTCGGCGCCGATGGCGCTGCGGTTCGACCGGGTGCCCACGAGCTTGAATGCAATCCAGTGGTTGCCGGGCGGCACGGTGTTCTTGTAGACCAGCGCAGGCTGCTTCTGGTTGGCGATCACGACGTCGAGCACCCCACGGTTGAACAAGTCGACCAGCACGACGGCGCGGCCGTCGTACTCGTCGGTTACACCGACCTGAGAGGCGACGTCGCTCCAGCCCGCCAGGCCGCGGCTCACGAGCACGCGCGATCGCTCGTAGCCGGACAGGCTCGCGGTGCCGATGGCGGGCCAGGCTCTCGCATCTTCGAACACGGCCCCGTACGCCCCGGCGATCTTCGACGCCGCGTACCAGTAACTCCGATCGCGGTCGCCCGACACGTAGCCGTTGACGATGAACAGCTCGTTGCGGCCGTCGTTATCCAGGTCGCCGAACTGTGCCCCCCAGGCCCACCCCGCGTCGGCGACGACTCCTTCGGCCGCCTGCTGGAACCGGCCCAGCTCCGGCAGGAAGTTGAGACGCAGGTTGTTCCCGTGGAACAGGTAGCCCGGTTCCGAGATGTTGGTCACGAAGGCGTCCACGCGCCCGCGATTCAGCACGTCGCCCAGCGTGGCCGACATGCCGCTCTTGGAATCGCTCTCCAGGCCCACGCGGCTCAGCGTGAAGCGCCGGCCGTGGTCGTTCAGGTAGAGCTCTTCCGGGCCGTAGTCGTTCGCCAGGAACAGATCGGGCCAGCCGTCGCCGTTGAAGTCGGCCGCGGCCACCGCCAGGGTCCAGCGCGTGCTGCCCACCCCCATCCGATCGGTCACGTCCTCGAAGCGTCCACCCCCGAGATTGTGAAACAAGCGATTCTTGCCCCCGTTGGTGGCGAACTCGAAGCTGTTCTCCATGATGCGGGTGGTCTTCAGGTGCCAGAAGTCGATGTCGGAGCGGTAGTAGCCTGCCACGTAGAGGTCGAGCAGGCCGTCGCGGTCGTAGTCGAACCACACGGCCCCGTTCGCGTTCATCCAGCGGCGCAACCCGGCGCGCTCGGTCACGTCGGTGAAATGGAGGTTGCCCATGTTCTTGAAGAGCTGGAGGTAGCCCCACTTGTAGATCAACACGTCCTCGAGACCGTCGTTGTCGAAGTCGCCCCACACCGCTCCCATCGACACGCCTTCGCCGGGGCGGTTCACATCCGCCAGGCCGGCCGCGCGGGCGGTGTCCACGAAGGTGCCGTCGCCGCGGTTCACGTACAGCGCGTTGGGATACCCGAACCGACTGTTCGTGACGTAGAGATCGGGCCATCCGTCGTTGTTCACGTCGGCGACCGACACGGCGGCACCCAGCGACCCGATGAGGGGGGCAATGTTGTCGAGCCTCGGGTCCAAGGTCGGCCCGTGATGCACGAAGTCGATGCCCGCTTCGGTCGCGATGTTGGTGAGGTGAAACCGCGCCGCGCCGGAAGCATCGCCGGCCCCGGGCGCACGGCGGTTCAGGACGGCGACAAGCACGATGGCGGCCACGAAGGACACACCAACCGCGATACGGCGCTGGAACGGGGAAGTCACGGCGTGAACCATACCATGCCCCGCGTGCAGTTGCCAGCGCGAGGTGAAGGCATAACTTCTTGACATGAAGCGTGTTGCGTACGGCCATCTGGTTGCATTCTGTGTCTCGCTTGTGTCGCTCGACACCTGCAGCCGTGACAGGCATCCGCCGCTCTTCAAGCGGCTGACCCCAGGTCACACCGGGGTCACGTTCGCCAATACGATCACCACCAATGACTCCGTGAATGTGCAAACCGACCCGTTCGTGTATAACGGCGCCGGGGTGGCGGTCGGCGACATCGATAACGACGGATTGCCGGACATTTTCTTTGCGGGCAACATGGTCTCGAGCCGCCTGTATCTGAACAAGGGCGACATGCGGTTCGAAGACATCACGCAGGCGGCCGGCGTTGGGACCACTCGGTGGGCCACCGGCGCGACCATGGTGGACATCAACAACGACGGCTATCTGGATATCTACGTCTCGGTTTCGGGCCCCCCATGGTCGAAGGGGGCGCAGCGGGCCAATCTGTTGTTTGTGAACAACGGGGATCACACCTTCACGGAGGCTGCCGCCCGATACGGCATTGCAGACACCGGCTTCACCACGCACGCCGTGTTCCTCGACTACAACCATGACGGATACCTCGACCTGTTTCTGCTGGAGAATTCTCCCGAAGATTTTGCGCGCGGTGAGGCCAACAGCCATCCGGCGGGCGTCGCCAGCAGCAGTCGCAGCAGTTACGATCAGCTGTATCGCAACAACGGCGACGGGACGTTCACCAACGTATCGCAGGAGGCGGGGATATTGCGAGACGTCGGGTACGGACTCGGCGTCGTCGTCGCGGACTTCAACGGGGACGGGTGGCCCGACATCTACGTCTCGAACGACGATGCGTCGAACGACGTCCTGTACATCAACAATCGGAACGGAACCTTCACCGACAAAGCAGCGGCCTGGCTCAAGCACACGAGTTTTGCCGGAATGGGTGTCGACGTAGCCGATTTCAACAACGACGGCTGGCCCGATATCCTGCAGGTGGACATGATGCCCCAGGACCTGCGTGCTCGGCACCGGATGACCGGCTCCACGACCTATGGCGATCTGTTGGAGTTCGGTCAGCGGGGCATTCACCCTGCCTATGACCTCAACACGCTGCAGCTCAATAGCGGAGTCACCAAGAACGGAGATATCCGGTTCAGTGAAATCGCCCGCCTGGCGGGTGTCGCCTACACCGATTGGAGCTGGAGCGCGCTGTTCGCGGACGTCGATAACGATGGATACAAGGACATCTTCATCACCAACGGCTATCCCAAGGCCGTCACGGATTTTGACTACCAGACGGCGATGTTCGGGGTACGCCGAGCCCGAGATCCTCAGGCTGCCCGTCAACGAGGGCTGAAGCTCCTGCGGGAGCTGCGCAGTTACAAGCTGTCGAACTATCTCTTCCGCAATAAGGGCGATCTCACGTTTGTCGACGAGAGCAAAGCCTGGGGGATGGACCAGCCGGGGTTCTCGTATGGTGCCGCGTATGCCGATCTCAACAACGACGGCCGACTCGACCTGGTGGTCAATAACATCGACGCTCCGGCGTCCATTTACGAGAATGTCAAACCGCGCGACGACTCGAGTCACTATCTGCAAGTCACGCTGCAGGGTGAGCCTCCCAACATGCGGGGGATTGGGTCGACGTTGGTCCTGACGGCGGGGGGGCAAAAACAATACCTCTACCAGTCCCCGTACCGGGGATACATGTCCACCGTGGACGACCGCGCGCATTTCGGGTTGGGCGCCGCCACGCGCGTCGACAGCCTGGAAGTGATCTGGCCCGACGGGCGCCATCAGCTGCTGACCGGTTTGAACGTCGATCGGATGCTGACCGTGCGGCAGGGAGACGCCAGGAAGCAGGGAGCAACCTCCTCAACCTCCCAATCCTCCACCACCCTCCTTCGGCCCTTCCAGCCTATGGATCCCCGCCGCGCGTTGCAGTACAAGCATCAGGCCGGGACGCTGGTCGATTACAACGTACAACCCCTGTTGCCGTATATGATCTCCCGACACGGCCCTCCATTGGCGGTGGCGGACGTGAACGGCGACGGTCTGGACGATGTCTTCATCGGCGGGGCAGGGGGAATCCCGGGCAAGCTCTTCATGCAGCGACGGGACGGCCGTTTCGTCGAATCCACTCGAGGGCAACCCTGGGTGGCCGACACGGCCTACGAAGACTGGGGAGCCCTGTTCTTCGACGCCAACGGTGACGGACTCCCGGACCTGTACGTCGCGAGCGGCGGCTATGGGCTGGCACCGACCTCGCGTCGGTTACATGACCGCCTCTACATCAACCAGGGAGGCGGCAGGTTCGTGAGAGACAGCCAGGCCTTGCCGGAAATGCTCACCAGTACGGCGGCGGTCGCAGCCGGCGATTTTACCGGTAACGGCAGACTGGATCTGTTCGTGGGCGGGCGCCTGGCGCCCCGCAACTATCCCTATCCGGCCCGAAGCTACGTGCTGCGGAATGACGGGGGTCACTTTACCGATATCACGGAACAGGTCGCCCCGGAGCTGGCACGACCCGGAGGAATGATCACCGCCGCGGTCTGGATGGATTTCGACGGCGACGGGCGATTGGATCTGGTCACGGCGGGAGAATGGATGCCGCTCCAATTCTACAAGAACAATGGAGGACGGCTGCGCAACGTGACCGACTCCATTGGCCTGCCACCGTTGCGAGGTTGGTGGTACAGCCTGGCAACGGGTGACTTCAACAACGACGGCCATCCCGATCTGGTGGCTGGGAATCTGGGCTTGAATTCCACGTACACGGCGTCGCCGGCGGGAAAGTTCGGCGTGTATGCGGCCGATTTCACCGGCAACCGGAGTACGGACATCGTGCTCACACAGGAGATCGGTGGGACGGAATATCCGTTCGCCGGTTTAGCGACCCTGGGCCGAGCGATCTATCCTGTGGGGCTGAGATTCCCGACGTATGAATCGTTTTCCCGGGCTTCTATCGACCGAATCTTCGGCCCCGCCGAGCTGGGTCGGGCCCTCCACTACCAGGCGGATACCTTCGCCAGTGTCTATCTGCAAAACAATGGGAATGGAACCTTCACCTCGTTCCCGTTGCCGAATCTCGCGCAGCTATCGCCGATCAGGGGGATCATTGCCCACGACGTCGATGGTGACGGCAATCTCGATCTGATCGTGGCGGGAAACCTCTACCAATCCGAGGCCAACACGCCCAGAGCCGATGCGGGCAATGGCCTGTGGCTGAGAGGTGACGGCCATGGTCACTTCACCCCGGTCGCTCCGGTGGAGAGCGGCTTCCTCGCTCCTCTGAACGTCACGGGACTCGCCCTCGTGAAAACGCCTGCAGGGAGCGCCGTGCTCGTGGTGAACAACGGCGACTCCCTGCAGGCGTTTACAGTCCGGCGGCGCTGAAGCGCCCGGCTACCACCCGGGATTCTGCGTCAGCGTGCTCGTCGCTCCCACCTTGCTCAGTTCGATCTGCAGCGACGGGATCGGATACAGATTGTAGCGAGCCGTGAAGGGCGTCGCGGCCGCGAGGTATGACCTCCGGGTTTTCTCGACCAGGAGGTAGTCGGTGATCACTTGCTGGGCCGTTCCCCACCGCCGCAGATCGAAGAACCGCTCGCCTTCCATCCCCAGCTCGAGCCGGCGCTCGGTCCGCACGGCCGTGCGCCCCGTGGCCTGATCGGGGAACGTCGGGTACAGCCCGACCTTGTACGTGGCCCATTTGATCGAGGCATCATTGATGGGCACGGCGAGGCGACTGTCCCCCGCACAGGTGGGGTACTTCTTCGTCAGAATGGTGTCCGCGGCATTTGCCCCGTCTCCGCACCCCTGCGCGGTCACACCCGCCCGCGTCCTGATCTGATTCACCAGCGTGGTGGCCGCCGCCAGGTTGTTGAGCTCGACGTTCGCCTCGGCCAACATCAACAGCAGATCCGCATACCGGTAGATATGGATGTGCACGGAATTCAGCTGCGCCGGCGCCCAACCCACCTTGCTCTGGGCCCCACTGGCCTTTTCGTGGATGTTTTTCTTCGGACTGTACGGTCCGCCGTATCCCGGGGCCCGGATCCACGTCGGCAAGTGCAGGCCCCAGTCCTTGAAGGGCACGCTATCCCTGCCCACCGTCCAGTCCACCCGCGGATCCAGGGTATCGTTGATCGACGCCTTGAACACGGTGTTTCGGGCGTTCCACGTCGGATCCGTCAAGGACTTGGGAAGTCCAGTCACTGGGTCAACCACGTAGAAATTGACCAGGTTCTGGGACGGCTGGTGGAAGCCGCAGCACCCGAACGGGCTGCCCGAGTGCGGGAAGTTCAAGCGTTCGCCGTAGTTGGCGTTGTTGCCGTCCGGCTCGCCGTCATTGGCGGAGGCTTGGTAGGCCAGGATGGTCTCCGGGCCGTCGGCAAACTGCTGGAAACCGGTCCAGACGTGATCGAAGCTCGTCTCCAGGCCATAGACACCACTCGCCACAACCGAATCCAGGACCCGCACCACGCCAGCCCAGTCTTTTTGAAAGGCGAGCACCTTGCCTTTGTAGGCCTTGGCCGTCCAGCGTGTGACTCGTCCCTTCTCCCCGTTGCGGGGCGCCGCCGGCAACAACACGAAGGCCGAGTCCAGGTCCTTCAGGATCGCTATCGTGTCGTTCACGCCCGCGTTCGGCTTGCGGAAATCCAACGTATCATTCTCATCGGCGAAATAGGGAATACTCCCCCACATCTGCATCCCTTCGAAGTGAAAGTGCGCCCGCAGGAACAAGGCTTCGCCGGCGATGCTCCTGGCGTCAGCAGCCGAGATCTCATTCGGCAATTGCTGGCGTACCCTCGCCAGCAGCCGTAACGTCCCGTTGGCGCGCACGATCCCTTCATAGATGGCGCTCCACTTGTTGTCGAGATAGTCCTCGCCCGAACCCGTGGTCCAATTGTACAGCTCGATGTCCGTCGCCCCGGGTTGGTCGGTGGCCTCAGACCCCTTGTAGGCGTCATCGCTGGTGACACTCCCCCACACCCAGTTGCTGGCGGCGCATCCCCAGTTGCTGTTGGTCGAGTTAGTGCAGTCGAGCACCCGGTAGGTGGCCAGGAGCGAGCCTTCGACGCCCACCTTCGTCGTGAGCGAAACCGCACCGAGCGTCCCCTGGGCCGCGGTGTTCAGGAAATCATGACAACCGTACGTGACGCCCCCCAGCAGAATCAGGAGCCCCGTCCCGAAGAGCAGTTTGTGGCGATATAGCGTGTTCATCGTCTTCCCTTCCCCGAAAGAGACGATTGGGCTAGAAAGTGGTGCTGATTCCGACCGTGAACGTCCTGCTCGTGGGGTACGACCCCCGGTCCACACCGCGATACTGATCCCGGATGTCGCCCGCCGGTCCGGTGAAGTTCTGCGCCGGCAACGACGGATCGAGACCCGAGTACCCGGTAAAGGTGAACAGGTTTTCCGCCTGCACGTAGATACGCGCCCCCGGTATCCAGCTGACCATCGCCGGTGGCAGGGTATACCCTATTTGCAAACTGCGGAGCCTGACGTACGACCCATCCTCGACGTAAAAGCTGTTGACCTGGCGACTGAACACGTCGTTGTTGTCGATCCGCGGGTACTTGGCGTTCGGGTCAGCGGGCGTGGTGCATCCCGGGTCCCCCGCCGCGCACCAGGAATTGGTCAACAGATCGTTGCGGACGTTGGTCGAGAAGTCGCGGAACACGTAGAAGTCCTTCTGGTCATCGAAGATCTGGTTCCCGAACGTGCCGAACACGGCGAAGCTCAGGTCCCACGCGCCCCGGCGCAGCGAAAAGTCCAGTCCCGCGGTGAAATCGGGGTGGGGACTGCCGATGATGGTGAAGTCGGACCCCGTCACCCGGCCGTCGCCGTTCACATCGCGGAACTTGAGCCGGCCGGGCGCCTCCCCATCCTGGTACTTCGCGGTGGGATCTCCCGTGGCGGCCTGGGCGGCGGCGTCCAGCGCCGCGATCTCCGCCGCGCTGTTGAAGTACCCATCCGCCTGGTACCCATAGAATGCCCCGATCGGATCGCCCACCTGGTTGATCACATGGTTCGTGAGGCGGGTGGGATTCGGACCGAAGAAAAACGGCGCCACGTTATCGATGCTGATGATCTTATTGTTGTAGTGACTGCCGTTGAAGTTCACGCTCCACGACGTCTTCTCGCCCAGGGTTCCCCGGTAGCCGAGGTTGAAGTCGATGCCGCGGTTTCTCATCGCCCCGATGTTGACAATGGCAGGATCCGCCTTGCCTGCCGTGGCCGGGATGCGGGGGTCGAACAGGAGGTTGTTCGTCTTCCGTTCGTAGACATCCACGCTGAGATTGCCGCGGCCCTGGAACGCCGCGAGGTCCAGGCCGACGTTCACGGACTTGTTCTCTTCCCACTTCAAATCCGGGTTGCCGAGCGCCGTCTGCCTGAATCCCTGCCGCACAACGGACCCGGTGTTCCCGATATCGTAGAAGGTGTCGCCCCGGCCGCCGCCGTATTGACTCACGATGCGGCCTTGCGGGATGTTCTGGTTTCCGGTCTTCCCCCACCCGAAGCGCAGCATGACATTCGAGAAGAATCCCCCGGAGCCGAAGAACGGCTCCTGGGACAGTCTCCATCCCACACTGAACGCCGGGAACGTTCCCCAGCGATGACTGGCCCCGAAGGTGGAAGAGCCGTCCCGCCGCAGCGTCGCGCTCAGGTAGTACCGCTCGGCGTAACTGTAGTCCGCCTTGCCAAAGAAGGACAACAATGTCGCGACGCTACCCACGCTGCTGTCGTTCTTGGTTGCCGGGTCGGCGAGCGCATCGCGGATGTAGCGGCTGCTCGGGTCGGTGTTCAAGAGGTTGCCGATGTGGCCCGCGAGGAAGCGCGTCGTGTTCTTGTTCGCCTCCTGCCCGGCCAAGACGTTGATGGTGTGTCGACCGAACGTCCCCAGGTAGCTCAGGGTGTTCGTCCAGGTCCAGTCCGTGGTTTGCCGCTGGTTCTCGTCGATGGAATTGGACGTGCCCGGCTCGGAGTTTTCCGGTGTGATCGGATTGTACCCTCGGAACGCCTGCTGCCCGAGGTTGAACCCGAGCCTGGTCTTGGCCGACAGACGCTTCGTGACGTCCAGACCGGCATAGACATTCCCCATCAGCTGATCGTTGGTGTTGCGATCGAACTGGCGCTGCCAGGCGTAGCCGAGCGGGTTGCTGTTGTTCCCCAGGCTGACGGCCTTCCCGGAGGCGAAATGACCGCCGATGTCGTACACGGGGACGACGGGCTGCATCAGGATATTCTTGCCCAGGATGCCGTCTTCGCCGCCGTCATCGTTCGGGATGCCGCCGAAGTGTTGCTCGCGCGACAACGCGATATTTTCGCCGACGACGAACCGATCCAGGTTGAAAGCGGTGTTGACGCGAACGGTCCCGCGCTGCAGCCGATTGTACGCCGCCGTGCCGTTCTGATTCAGGAAATTGAAGGACACGTTGTAGGCGTTGTCCACGCCGCCGCCTGAAATCCGCAGGTTGGCGTCGGCAACGCTCGCCGGACTGAACACGGCCTTCCACCAGTTGGTCCCGGCGCTGCCGGGCATGATCAACGTGGCGCCGTTATTGCCAGGTCCTGGATAGGCGTATGTGCCCAGGTTGAGCGTATCCGTGGTCTGATGTTTACCGTCGTTCGGATAGATGAACGGCGCAACCGTCGGGTTGACGGTGCCGGCCCCATTGACTCCGTAGATGGCCTTCACGGCATCGGGGATCGTATCCCCCGCATTGAGGTAGCCGCGCTTCACCACCTCGTAGTATTGCAGAGCATCCTGCATCAGGAAATCGTCGTAGCCGTGGGCGGGAGTCGCCACACTCGTTCTCACATCCAGCGTCATGTGGCGCTGTCCCGGCTTTCCCTTCTTCGTCTCGATCATGATCACGCCATTGCTGGCCCGCGATCCATAAATCGAAGCCGCCGCCGCGTCCTTGAGGACCTGTACCTCGGCGATATCGTCCGGGTTCAGCCAGTTGAGATAGGAGTCCCCCGCGATCGGTGTGCCGTCGATGATGTAGAGAGGATCATTGTTCTGGAACGAGGTGATCCCTCGGACCCGGACGGTGGTGCGCGAGCCGGGAGAGCCACTGGCATCGACCGATACACCGGCAACGCGGCCATCCAGTCGCTGCAGCACACTGGTCGACGTTTGCTTCTCGATGCTCTCGACATCGACCGTGCCAACCGCGCCCGTGATATCGGCCCGGCGCTGCGCCGTGTACCCGGTGACGACGACCTCCGGCAACACCGCGATGGCCCTGTCCATCGCGACATTGATCGTGGTACGTCCGGCGATGCCCTGCGCGGTGCCGCGGAATCCGATGAGGTTGAAGGTCAGGACTCCATCGGGCGGAGCCTGGACCGTAAAGTTCCCCTGCGCATCGGTGGCGGTACTGGTAGTGCTCCCGCGGACGCGGACACTCACGCCAGAAATGGGATGACCTTCCGTCGTGGTGACTTTGCCGGACACCTCGATCGGCGCTGCTGGCTCCTGGCCAGGTGCGGTTCCGCACAACGCCACTGCGAGCAGCACACTCATCCCCACCGCGCTAAGGAAGTGGAGATGGCTGGTCCCGAACCAACGCTTACCCTGCAGCATGTCGTTCATGGGGGCGCCCTCATCCTGCGGGTCGTCGCATGGCCTTGAGGCCATGCTTGGTGATCACGTCGCGATACGTAATGAGCACCACGTTCCGGGCCTTCAAGGCCCCGGTGAATCTCTGCGAAGTGAGCGCGTCCAGCTCTCCCTGGCGGTTCTTGCTCATCTCGGGGAGGGGCTGGTCGGTGTTCATGTCCACGAGGGCGCCCAGCTCCGGACCGTCCACGCC
>Ga0137418_10003440_pt1 | contig 14542 bp, 10 predicted proteins | sample CZODoug3_1_2_16f_FD_122242 | JGI IMG/M metagenome (GOLD analysis project Ga0137418, IMG submission 122242) | Vadose zone soil fungal communities from Angelo Coast Range Reserve, California, USA - CZODoug3_1_2_16fungal (Hybrid Assembly) | ecosystem: Environmental > Terrestrial > Soil > Vadose... | reverse complement strand
TTCTGATTGAGGATGAAGTTCATCGTGTTTTATTTCGATTCAGCCGCCGCTGAGCCTCATCCTCAATCAGTTGGTCTGCGTGTTCGGGCTTCTGGTCTTCGAGCATCATCGTATGCATCACGCTCTTGACGTCCCGCGCAGCGCGATCGCGCACTGGGCGTTCTGCAAGCTCAGCAAAAGTGCCCGATTTCGGAACCAGTGCGTACACCAGCTCGCAGCCCATCGCTTCGGCAACTCGCCGGAGAGCACCCAAGGTGACCCGGTCGGTGGCTTCGGCTTTTTCCAGCTGTTGCACCGCCTGCCGACTTGACCCGATTTTCTTGCCGATCTCGCCAAGAGTAATGCCGAGAGCTTCGCGGACGGACGCGATCCATCCACTCGCCGGGCGCGGGGGAAGCATCCGCATATCGTTCAGGCTACGGTCGAGTTGCGATAGTCGAAGTTGTCGGAATTTGCTATTCATGGCGTTGTCCTGTCAGCCTATAGCTTGACAGAACAAATGCAAAAGTCAATCAATAAATTGACTTTACTTGCTTACTGGCAAGTCATAGCTTGACACAATAAAGCCAATGTCATGTTCCTGCGTTATCGCGATTCGCTGCCGGATTGTTGTGGTCGGTATCGCGGAACTGCTAGTGTTAAGTGAAACGTTGATAATGAGAGAGCGCTTTTTATGTACGGGCAGACAGTGTCTGATAAATGGCAGTTATGTTAACGAGGTTCTCCGCCCGTGTTGGAATTACGTAGCTGCATTTCCTTTCAGGATGCCGTGAATGCCAGAGCAGTTTGCAGGCGCTAGAAGGATGCCCTCCTTCTTATCGCATGTCTGAGGGTATCCTGGCAAATGGACAGGATGATTGGGGTACATCTCTGCCAAGGAATATTCTTCCTGAGGTTTGATACCTCGGACCCGAGGGATCAAGTCCGGCCCGATCACGCAGTTGGCGTACTCAGGAGCTATATTAATCTCGCTGTCGTCATATCCTAGAAAATCTCTAATTGCGTCAAATCCATTTTCCATTGGAGCGACTTGGCTCTCAGCGCGTATATGGAGATTGACCGTCCCGGGCCTGCGCGGTGCTTTCCACGCAGTATTTGTAAGAACAGGTCTTGCACCCTTGCTCGGATCGTATTTGTAGACGAAAGCGTAAGTGAGCGGCAGGTGTTTCAAGGCCGAGGGGGCATACTCACCTGTCAGCAGGGGCTTGATCCCCCTATTGATGCGCCTCAACCCAACGATTTTCTGGGGGAGCGGCATTCGAATCTGGCAAACAGCTTTCGACGTCACGAGAGGGTTCGTACATTTTATGACGGGATAGTTCTCTTCCTTTGGGTTCGGAGCAACTCCTTGTCCGATAAAATCGCCCTTCAGTTCGCAAGATTTTTGATTCAGGTCATTTTCATCTTCTTGCTGCCAATTTCCTGCCCAATATGTGTGATCACCAACTGCAGGTGCGTACGCGGTGATGAACTTGCTGTCTGCCGGGTCAAACATATATACAAAAACACCGTGAAACAGAACATTCAGTCGCGCCGAATCCGGCGAAGCCGCGGCTTCATCCTCCGCCGGGAGTGCTCTGGACACTGGGTCTAGAAGGGCCAGTATCGGCAGTCCCGTAAGGGTTTTCAGAACACTGCGTCGGGTTTGAGAAACCATATTTCGTGTCCTCTCTTTCATCCTAGTTATTGCCATATCCATTGAACGCGGCCCAAAAGTAAGGATGCGAAGTCCGCGGGTCATTCCTCAATACCGCGCCCGCTTTTTGCAACGCGACCGAGACATTCCTTCCGTCACTCATTTCGCCGTAGAAAGTGCTCATCATTAAACCAGTAGCCGCGGAATCGACGTTCCAGCGGGTAGCGACTACCTCGTGGACGCCGGCCCGCAGAAATGCTCCTACAAGGTCTTCCGGATCAAAGAGAGGCTGTTCTGATCTTCCTGTCGAGCAGGCCGAAAGAACAATGAGCTGGCAATGTCGCAACTGCGCACTACGAATCTCTTCGGCCTCAAGCGAGACCAGATCATCCGTGTTTTCTGAGTTGGGTAGCTCGCGCCTAGCTAAAAGGAGTCCTCGGCGCTTCGGACTAATGAGCGCATGTCCCGCAAAATGGAATACCGCGGCTCGCGACAGGCCATCCATCACTGCTCGATACGTTGCCTTGTCATCGACCAGTAGTGTCCTGGATTTGAAGAGCCCTGCGATTCTTTGGGCCTCGATCAGGGCATCAGGAAGAGGCGGGAGCCCCTCAGCCGAGTAGCCTCGCGGTATTCCGACGATAAGCGCGTGAAGCTGCAGAACAGCCTTTTGGGCCGGACTAGACAAATGGCCATACCCGATTCCCAGAGAATAGAGAAACGGCCAACTCGCGCCGAGATACTGACCTGTGGCATCGGAAAGAGCTTGGAACGGAATCAGGGCTATCGACTGATCGGCCTCGACAACAAGTAATTGGCCGTGATCCAAGTAGTGCTCGATCGGAGCAAAGAGCCATTGGTGAAGTTGCTTGCCATCTGCCTGGATGGCTGCGATGTCAGATTGCGGTCTTGTACAAGCCTCGACAAATCTGGCCGCCACGCGATCAAATGAGTCTTTATTGATCGAAATATATTCCGCGTGAACCCCCCACTTATTAGACGTCCATATCGCCAATCCTGTTGACAGCCATGCATACGAGATAAGGCTCGTATTCTGAGGTGGCGAAACATCTATTTCCTTGATGCTGGTTACAGCGGGTCTTTCGTCGAGGGTCTCGAATGGAATCTGGTGGAATCGCGGAGCCCGATTTGCTCTCATTGTTTGTATCTTATTTGAGGCGAGGTCGCGTCTCACGGGTGCGGCACGATACCACTCCCATGCCTGAAACGCGGAAATCGGATCTTTTCTATGGAGCAACAACAATTCTACGAGATAGCGATAGAGATCGCTGGTTTCCTTTTCCCATGCGAGTCTGTCTGCTCCATCCCTTAAAGATCGCATTCCAATTTCCGAGATGACGATAGCGGCGTGAAACGCCGACTCGGCCTTATCATCTTCACCACGGAGATAGTGCAACCTTCCCTCAGTCTTGTAGTAGCGAAGCGGAATCGTGTAGCTCTTGAGTTGAGGCAAAAGCGGATTGACCTTTGCTAATTGGGCAAGGGCACGCTCAGATTCGTTGCTGTTCACTTCCAATTCCGCCAAAGCGAGCTCGCCGTCCGCCTCGAAAGCTCTGATTGCTTCGGTTTGCGGAAGACCTTCGTAAAGTCTGTTCGCAATCTGAAATTGTTCGGCGGCCTCGGTCTTTTGGCCGGTCATCGAGGCCGCTGTCCCCAATCGGTAGCGTGCGCGCGCTTCCTCTCCATGCCGGCCAGTCGATTGCAGAGCGGAAACCGATTCGCGGGCCAACGCCAGCGCCATATGCCACTCGGCCGACTCTTCTGCGGCAAACCCCATGTCTGAATAGAACTGCCATGCTCGAACTCCGTCGAAGTGTCCACTCCAGTAAAGGTCGAGCCCTTTCCTGTCCAGTTGCCATGATCTCCTCATGTCGCCCCTGGCAGAGGCGAGTCCAGCCGCAAAGCCTAGACTTCGCAGCAGGAGCGTCATATATTTTGAGAGTTCCGCCTTTTTCAGGGCGGCATTTGTGGCCACACTCGCGCGCTCGAACTCCCCGACCATATATCGGCAGTTTGATTGTTCAAGCAGGGTTTGTATAAGAAGCCACGAATAGGAATGATTCAACAAATCGGCGACCAAACTGTCGGCCGCGGCTACGCACTCGGGCCCTCTCTGTGCTCGCTTGAGGGCATATAGAATCTCAAATCGAGCTCGTAGTTCTCCGGCCAGACTTCCACTGATCTGAAAGCCCCGTACGGCCTGACTTGCAAGGTGCCTGGCCTCTTCGGAGTTGCCTTCCTGATTGGCGGTTAGTGCGCCTGCAAGAGATTCCGTTGCGTGACTGAATGCCAGAGACGGTTTTGAATGCAAAAGCTCAACCATCCAGCTATCCGAATGATGATTTTTGAGAAGTAGGGAAAGTAAAACTAATGCTCTTTCTTCGGACTGCTGGAACCCTTCAGACTGTTCCTTCGCCTTGCCCCACCGCAACCGCGGGATCCAATGAAGTATCGCGATCTGCAGATAGTCTTCCTCGATCACCATCTGGGCGGGATTGAGGGACGCCGAAGGAACATCGATCAAAGGTGCCAGAATGCTCGATGCTGTTACACCGTCGGTAATGAACGGAAGGGAAGACGAATCGCGCCTTTTGATCTTCTCTTTGAGGCCTTCTAAGCGAGACTTCGCTTCTGATGCCCAATCGCCACGCGAATCGATCCGCAAATAGTGTTCCCAATCTTGGGTCGCTTGGTCATACAGGAACAACTTCTCGTAGATAACCGCACGATTGAAAAGTGCGACTCGGTCATGCGGGTTCTGATTCAACGCTCGGCCAAGCCATTCAACCGCGGTTCCGAAATCGATCGTCCGATCGGCACTCTCCGCGCGCTCGGAATAGGCCGATGCCAAATCTATCTTTAACGGCAGTGAATCAGGATCTAGTTGGATTGCCCTCTGAAGTGTGTCAATTGCCCCTTCAGCGTTTCCCTCGAGCAAGTCAATGCGACCTTTGGCCCCCAGCCAATTAGGATCGGACGGATGAGTTGCCAAATTCTTGGCAACCAATGGCTCTGCCTCCAACAAGGCCTCAGGCTTATCCAGGCGCGAGGGCTGAGCGCCACGACGGCTGCGCGGTGGCCCGTAACCAGCGCCAGGAACTCGTAATTCCATGGTGCGTTGTTCGGAATAGGCCTGGGCGAGAAGTCGTTCTGCATAACTGGGGCGCGTGCGCCAGATCACCCACGAGGCCACCACAGCGCACAGAATCACTCCCGCTGCCACTGCGTATACCCATGGAACTCTCAACATGAATCGACTCCGAGCCAGCGGCCTTATTGAAGGTGCCGAAGAAGACAGTGCGAGACTAGATGCATTCAGCGATGCCAGTTTTAGGGCGATACTCTCCTGCCACTCTGGCCGAGCAGTTCGGAGTGACAAGAGTAGGGTGTCTTCTTTCATTGTTTCGCTGGAATTGAGATCCTCAGTCGCTTGACGCAGGAGCGGACCGCAGCGGTCGCATTGAACGATGTGTCTTAGCACACTATCCGCTTTTTCGGGATTGAGTACGCCTGCGGCCAGTTCATACAGGGACGCCTCAGATGGACAGTCCTTCGTGGCATTGTTCGGGACTTCCTCCCCCAATCGGCGCAGGATTCCTGCACATCCTTGGTGCATCGAAACCAATCTCTGGCAAGACTCGCAGACTGCCAGATGACGCCGCGCCTCCGCCATAAGATCAGGGCGAGCGTAGTTTTCCAGCTCGTCCGACCGGGCCTCGATCAGGTATTCAATCTGTTCGATACGTAGATGATCTTCCCTCTGGTTCACTTCTATTTGCTCCCTATTACAACGATTCGGCTGGCCGAATCCCTTCATTAGATATTTCCCCGTGGGATTCCTGCTCCTTGCGAGTAGAGAGTCGTTGTCGAATTTGCCTGGTCAATCGGAGAAGCGTGCTCTCTACCCCTTTGGTCCTCAAGCCGATCGTCGGAAGCGCAGCGATGGCACTAGCGGTCAATCCGACTCGGTAGTACAGCCAAAAGATCCGACGGTCGCGCTCGAAACTTGGGCCGGATGCCACGATCTGCAGGCATGCATCGACTTGCTGGATCAGCAGGGTTCTGTCCATCGTCGCGGAAGCGGGCACTGAAGTCATAAGGCTCCGGCTCGGCTCTTCATCGTCAATTGAGGTGGTGATGGTCGCACCCCCTCGTTTCTGAGAATGTGAGGCCTTGAGGCAATCGTGCACCAGATTCGCAGTGAAGACCTTAATGTATCCGTATATGGCGTCTTTGTGAGCGGACTTGAAGTTCTGGAGGAAATGCGAGCGTTCTGCACAAAGCTTTAAGTAAGTGTCCTGAACGAGGTCGTCGATCACCTGCGGAGAATCTTCGCCCCACCGACGAGCTGCACGAACGACAACCCTGGCAATCAGCGGGTGAAACCGTCGGACGAATTCCGCCCAGGCCTGCTCGTCGCCTGCTTGAAGGCAGACCAGCACAAGTTCGTCCGGCGGAATCGTCGAATAATCCACTATTGGCCGAGCCTCCCAGGTTGCTGGATTCTATCCTAATCCAAGGATATATTTACCCACCTGTATCACTTGGCTCCAGAGAACAGAAGTCCGCAGAGGTCTCTCAGTTACCGCATTGGCGTCGCCTGTCGGTCAAGGCTTCGGGGACTCTCAAATTATTTCCTGACTGCATTCTGCCCGCTCCGGGCGCGCCAACCTAAGCAACAATAAATTGAGAGTCGTTCAGGTTCCCGCGCCTGACGGGCACCTTGCTTGTCCAACGCCTAGGTATCCTCTGTCCGGGAAAAAGATCAAACACGCAAAGGGAAAAGCCTCCCAGTTGCGTTCTGTATTGCATGAACCGTCCTCGGATCGGCGGGCCAGCGGATGGGAAGGCCGAAACAATCACTGACGAAAAGGAACGAAGAGACATGTCCTCAAACGGGAAGAGGACGGTCTAGAGGTTCTTTGTGAGGACTCCGACTTTCAAAGGATGTTGGCTAATTAGCGTTAATAAATAATGCGGATGCAACAAGTCTTGATATGGGAGAACTTTCAATGCAACTTAATCCGGGTGGCTCAATTAGCGTTGTGCCAGGCGAGAGGATAACCTTCACAGTCAAACGAATAAAGGACACGCCCTGCAAAGCAGGGTGGGTGATGAATGGGTGGGGAACCTGCGATCCTGAGCAGCAGCCTGACGATCAGACTCGTGTGAGAGTTTGCACAGCGCCGCCGACAACGGGTGCAAAGTGTACCGCAACTGTGACAGTCGACTTTCGAAAGGATGACCAGGGCACTTTTGACCCTGATGAAGAATACGATGTAACCATTCAAGGTCAAACCGGACAGCCCTTCACCACACCCTTCTCTCCTCCACCGGTCATAAATGGTCAGACCTTTCATTTTGAGGTGAGCTGATCATGAAGCATATACAAAGAATCTCTCTGTCCCTTGCACTGGTCCTTGCCTGGGGAATGTCCACCTATTCGCAAGCTCCTCCACCAGCAACACCCGCCCCAGCCAGTGCATCCGCCGCTGCGAACACGGATTGCTTCGCAGGAACGGTAAGAAACATCAAGAGAGTTCTCACCCAAAACGAAAGAAGCAGGGCTCTAGCGATCATTGAAGGAGGAATGGTTCAAAGATGGCCCGTCTACGTCTGCTATTTGACAGCGAATGACACTTTCAAACTTAAGCTGCTTGGTAAGGCCGAACAAAACCGCCAGGATAAGCAGCCCGGCGCGGCGAGCAGCTCCGCAGGCACGACTAGCCTAGTGAGTAAGGGGAGTTCACCTTGGCTCTTGGGGTTTGCGCTAGAGCATGGCGGTCTTACTCAGACAACCGACGGAAACACGATTACGTTCCGTGGAAACGCGGTGAACTCTATAAGGGCACTCATGGCGAGCACCTATCTCGGCAGTTATCAACTGGGGGAAAATGATCCTCTAGTGAAATATCTTGCCAAGTTGTCGTTCGGAATCTCTTTCGACACCAGTGGGAATCAGTCTTCAACAGCCACAGGCTTCATCCCAAAGAAGAGCAACTTCTCAGGGGCTTCCGCCAAGTATGAGATCTACAACCACCGGGACCCACGCGACCGTAGGTGGCGTCAAAGCTGGAATCAAGTCGTCGCTAGCCTCGCACTGAATGTCTCCACTCCACTGGAAGCCCTCGACGCGACCATCACATCGGCCGATCATTATGACGACAATTGGGAAACTCCCACTTTCAGAGAACTCGAGGCCCTCTCAAACGACCCTACGGACGCTCAGATTCAGGCAGTCCTTCAACACGCTGCCGACTTATTCCGACAGCTCTACTGGAACATGCCAGCAGTGCAAGCGGCTGTCGACCGCTTCACGGCAAGCACGCTTACCTATCTGAAAGAAGAAGATGATCTCCTCGGTATGATCCGGAAAACACCACTCGTGACCGTGGAATACAACTTTACACGACAGCTCACAACTAACGATCAGAGTGTAGTGGCCACTCAAACAAATCAGAAACTTCCAGACCTCTCTAACATCAATCTAGTTCTCGAAAGAGGTTTTGCTGGTGCGAACGCACCAGAGCTCACATTTAACGCTAGCGGGACGTGGTTCAATTCGCCGAACTCGGCGGACCCGCAGCGCGGCCGAATACGGGATGTTCGGGCAAGCCTGCAACTAGACGTACCACTCAAGGAGATCCAGAACATCGGCCGGCCGACTCTGAGTTTCTCAGGACAGTTTCTCGCCCTGGTCAACGAGCCGCTGGGTCAGAAAATCACGCTCAATGGAGTGACAATCGATCGGCGGGGAAACATGGGAGTATTCCAAACCAAGCTCTCCATTCCGGTGAAAGATTCGGGGATAAAAATCCCGATCTCGTTTACGTACGCCTCGCGGACCGAACTCATTAAGGAAAAAGATGTTCGCGGGAACATTGGCATTACCTTCGACCTAGACACGTTGTTCTCCAAGGCAAAATAATGGACCGAAATCTAATCGTTCTAGTTTACTTTGGCGGGAGATTCTTGGGTAGTTATCGAAATGTTCGATCGTAGGAAACGCCGCTCGCGTAAGGAGAAAAACAATGGATGTAGGTAGTCAGATAAAGGTGTTCTTCGACTCTGCTGCAGGGCGTTGGACTTCGTATGTTATGGCCCTAAGCCTCGTCGGCGGTGTTACGATGGCACTCTTGCAGACCATCAAAGATTTGTTTCCGGTGCGTCAGTGGTTTCAAAGATATGCCTTGCGAAAATGGATGCTTGAAGGAGAAGTCGAAGCCCGCGCCAATCTAGGCAATGACGCGATTTCAGCGAAAGGAGCAGAATCGGATTTGTTGACATTGGCGGTTGACGGCGACGCAAGCGCGCTTTACGACCTACAAATCGAACAGTTGTGCGGGCAATTTACCGCTGCTATTCAAATCGTCCTTGAGTTCCCCGATTCGCACTTAGACCTCCTGGCTATCACGGCGTCGAAATCGAGTCGCGACGACATACGCACTATCCTCCAGCCTCCGCCTAGTCCACCGACCCCCCAGTTCGTGGATGCGCGAACTCGTGTTACACACCAATGCCAGCGAGCAATCGACGCATTCCAGATTTCAACCGGCTTTCGATGGAAGTGGACTCTACAACTGGCATCATTTGCGGTCAGTGCCGTGCTAGCGGCTGTTGCTCTTAGCCATGGGACGCCCGCGGTGCAACCAAATCTTTTCAGCATCACAATTAGCGCAGTTCTGGCGGGATTCCTGGCACCTGTTGCCAAAGATCTTCTGGCCGTGCTCCAAAAGGCGAGAGGGCAATGAATCGCGCAGTTCAACTCAGCGTTCGCGAAAAGGAGTCGGGTGGGTCGGTAGCGTTGGCGGTTAATGCGACAGGCGGTCAACTCGATGGAAACGATCATGTTCTGATTCTGGTTCACGGCTACAACAACAGTTTCACGGACGCTGAGAAAAACTACAAAGGATTTCTTGATCATTTTACTGAGAACTTTCCCGCGTACATTGGCCAAACAGCAGAATTCTTCTGGCCGGGAGATTCTCCTATCAAAATTATCTCGATCCTGAGCTACCCAAATCAAATTGAGCCAGCTATCCAATCAGCTCAGCGGCTTTCGGCTTATCTCTGGAATTTCAAGGGTGCTCGAAACGGCCTTATGGAGGTGAGCCTCATTGGACATTCGCTCGGTTGCCGAGTCGTTCTTGAACTGCTTGCGTTATGGACGGGAGGGATGCCAGCAAGCATTCGTCTCGGCACGGTAGTACTCATGGCGGCGGCTGTTCTCGTCAACCACGTCGATCAAGCCGGACAGTTGAGAGCCGCTGCAATGCTTTCCAACAACACACTGGTCCTTCATTCGGAAGGAGACGCGGTGCTCCATTGGGCATTCCCACTAGGTGAAACGGCTGCCCGCGAAGGCTTCTTTCCCACGGCGGTCGGGCGCTTCGGTGGACCTCTGCGTACATGGAAACAGCCTCTTCCCATGACAGCCGCTGGCAAGGCCTATGGTCACGGATCTTACTGGACTGGAGACGAGTCGTCGAATGCGGTGGTCGCGGCACTTGGGGGTGCACCACCTCGAATTCTTCCCGAGAATGGCACCTTGGAGAACCCGTTGACTTCAGAAAATTCGCTCCTCTCCCGGCCGAGTCCTGTTCGGGTTCTGGCCGCACAGCCCAAATTCGCCTAATTGCAAACAACGAGGAAACGCATAGCACCTCGCAAACCGTTTCTGATGCATTTGTTCTTAAGTGTGTGGAAGCACGCACCGCTCGCGAAGGATTCGAAGCGAGCTTTGGTCTACGATGAAAGGGATTCTGCCAAAGGCAGACACCGCATCGCTGAGTGTGGGGTGTGCCGCCCTGTGCCCAAGCCACCTACGGCGCAGCCATAGGATGGCGCGGACAACCGCCTTTTCTCCGTCACTTTTGTACTGACTAGAAATGGATAGGGGTTGGGTGACCTAAGATGAGTACATGGTGTAACACCAGGCGGTCAGTGAATATATTTGTGTCTGTAAATTATTGGTTCTAAAAGAAATGGTCGGGGCGAATGGATTTGAACCATCGACCTCCTGGTCCCGAACCAAGCATCTGAATCCCATAAACGCTTTATCTGGCGTCGCTTACGGGACAAGAAGCGCTATTTCCCCCCTCTTAGTTGTCCCTAACTTGTACCTAGCACGGCGATTCAGCCATTCAGACACTTGGCAGGCCGGATAGCGAATCCCCCTCAACTTTTGCCTTTCAAGGCTGATCCACAGATCGTGCTCTGGCGCCCAATATTTCTGCCATCTCCTTCAATGGCAGCAGCCACTTGCCAATGCCTTAAAATGCGGGCGGGCCAGCTCGCGGCCAAGGAAGCGACGACTTACGCTGTAGAAATGCTTGCCCGTCGGCCAGAGAAGGGAGGACGACGCGAGTTTTTGGTCCGCTGCGGTTGGCTGTTAAGCTTGCTCCTGCCAAGGTTGAATCTCACCGAGGTGTTCGCCTCAGTTCTATTGGTTTGCCGCGAAGGTGCCGATGTCAGTTTCGCCCGAACGGAGAAAATCCAAAAAGTCCAACCCGGAGTATTTGCACGTCTGGCACACACTCAACAGGATGAGGTATTCTTCAATCCCCTGCGGCGTCGAAAGACCTTCGATGGCACGACGGAGCCTGGCAAACGCCTTGATCGCGTGCTCGGCGTTGTTGTTGTTCCAAGGAACACCATCGTGGCTTAGAAAAGTGAATAATTTTGTTCGGTCTTTTTCCAACCGATCCTTCCATTTCGACGCGGCTGTGCTCGAGAGCCCCGTCATCGAAATTCGCTTGTAAAAGCGAGCTACATCGAGAAGATGTTTGCGCAGGAACCTGCTTTTGAGGCCCCAGCGGTCGATGGTCTGCACAATCCCGTGCAGCAGTTCGGCAAATGCCGCAACAATTCCCTTCACCTCCTCGTCGTATGGATTGTCCAAGACGGCGTCATTGAGGTCGCGCATCAAGTGGAGCAAGCACTTCTGCTGGGGGCATGGGAGTGAGTCGTAGGCCGCGTAGAAATCGGATACCAAGATGCCCTTGAACTCGCCCAAAGCATTTTGGACTAGGCTTCCTTCGCGCGTCTCCGAATAAAAGTAGACCACTTCGCGGAACGTGACAAAAACCCAGACGTAGGCCGTCTTTGCGTGCAGCCTAATTCGTGTTTCATCCGCATGAATCAGGTTGCCCTTAACCATCCCTGCAAGGATGTTCTTTCGAGTTTCCCGGTAGTATTCAGCCCCCCGCTCCTTGAGTCGACCGACGACATTCTCGTTCATTCCGAAGCCGAAAAGTCTATTCAGGGTTTGGGTCACAGAACGCTGAGAAACGCAAAGCTCAATTACTTCAAAGATGGAGAATGCGGCTAGGTTACGGCCGTACATGCTTCGATCCGGGAATTCCTTGGGCCAAGGGCTAAATTCCCGGCAAACCGGACACCAGAAAACTTGAAACTGATACTTCACTACCCATCCGGTGACTCCCGACCTGCTAAACCTCAGATCGTGGAGGCACTTCGTTATTCTCCGAAACGTCTGGGTCGCCTTTCTTTGGCAACGGGGACACGCCCGCAATGGTTCGCAGACCACTACTTTGCTAACGCGGATGGTCCCTTTCGCCCGGCTCGTGCCTTTCCGCTTGGCTCTCTTCAACTTCGCGTCGGATCTGATGTAGATGGCGTCGCGTTGGTAATCCCAGCGGGCAGCCTTATTGATAGCCTCGAAGCCATCGATGGAACTCCTGAATCTAGGCCACAAGGACACTTTCGAATTCAGGTTATCAGCAACCACAACTTCTAAACTTTGCGGCGCTTCCGAACTTGGCCTGATATCTTGTCGGCTGGCTTGTGCAACGGCACGGGCAGTTAGCTCCAGCGCTGCGCAATCCTCCAAGTTATAAGAGATGAGTTTTTCCTTCGCCAACAACGATTTGGTTTGTTCCCACGCGTCCCGCCACCTGATAGACTGGACACCAGAAACGTCCTGATCTGACCATTTGAACCCCAGCCAGCCGGCGATGTCCTTCAATCCATTAGAGTAGGTTGGAAAATAGATCTGCCCGAAGATAACCGAGAGGAGGTTGATAGGCGATTCGAGTGCTTTCGCCGCAAGAGAGCCATTTGGCGGAGCACCATACCGTTGTCTCATTCGCTTGAGGAAGACGGTCTCAAAGCTGCCGTAATGGATCAAAACTGGGTTCTCGACTTCTACCAGTTTGGACAAGAACTCCCGCCAGATGCTGCCCTCGTCCGAAGGACTGTCAGCCCAAAGGCTGTGGTGAACGACAGAGTCGCTCGCTTTGATTCGAACGCCAATCAGGTAGTAGAAGTCCCGGTCGGGCAAACCCTCGACATCCATGTAAACAGGTGTGCCTTCGATCTTCATTTCTGGGCTGCCGACGATATGGATTTTCTTCTCCCGGATTGCAAGCGCCTTCAACGAGTGGTGGTATATCTCTCTCTTGTCCCTTAGTCCTTGTGGCCTACGGCGCGGTCGGAAGGTGTGAGAGAGTTGGGTAATGGTGAAGATACCCTTGCTGATGAAATTGCTGCGCTCCTTTTCTGGCATACCGCTGAGCAGGCTGAGGTCATCTTTTTCAATTGCCTTTTGTCGACAGCGGTTTTGAAACTCGCACTCGGCGCAGTGTCGGTTCAGAACCAGTTCGGGAGGTGAGGGACTGGCAAGCAGCGTACCAATCTTGTCGGTCAACTTGCGTACATCACTCGCCAGAGCCGAAGTCTTCACTTTCAGGGTTGCATAGTTTTCCCCATGCACGATCTTGCCGAGGCCAACCCCTCGGCTAACCGCTTCCGACAATACTCGCGCATCAAATGCCAGTAGAAGCTTGTCGTCCCGGTTGAGCTTGTTTCTGAACACAAATCGAATCGGGACAAACTGCGCGGTTCGACCTCGGCCGGCCGAGGGAATTTGTTGCACTGCGTGACAGGAACATTGCAAGTTCTGACTCTGTACAGCGAAATCCATGCCCAAGTGCCATTGAGCCGGCTTAGGGTTTTCCATGTCCTGTGGGCCGATGGCACATTTATCGGGCGCGACCTCTTCCACCAAGCGTTTGGTCCCTTCGATGCGGAAGATGTCGTTTTTAGTTCGAACCCAGTCGGCATAGGCGTTTCCCGTCCCAGCTTCTCCGCCTGACCGAAGGAAGCATTTGGTGGGGCATTTAAGGAAGGCTTCCACGAGATCGACAGTGATAGTCATATTCACCAGCCCACAAGGTGACCGATTCTGGCGGTCCCGCGTTACCCAATCGCAGAATAACCTGTTCTGCGCCGCAATCTTCATCCCACTGGTCTCGGTACCACGACTGCGTCGATGTATTCCTTAGCCGGTGAGTTCCATCCTTGAGCTGCCCCAGCAGTTGCCCTTCGTTCACGGCGAGGCCTCCGGACTTCGCCTTCCAAGCGTAGATCGTGTGCTTCGAGACGCCAAGCTCCGGCGCCACATCCACCGCCGTTCGTCCCGCTTCCATCTGCTTCAACGCCCCCAATCATCTCCGCTTCGCTGTGTTGTCCCGGACATGACGCTCTGCGATCAATCTTCTGGATGTTGCGCCGGCCGTTCTTCACCGGATTGGCGTGCATGTTGAGCAGCGGGCTCGGAAAACGGCGTATCGGAGCGACGACGTTCTTCGCGGCCCAATCGATAAGGAGATTCTCGCTGGCTTGGCCCTATTTCCGTATGTCAGTAGCGCAGCGTCGCATGTCGTGGCCGTTCGATATGCTTGCTACATTTCTGCAAAACTTGCGCTCCACACCTGCTTTCCTTCCTCGGGCATGGGACGACAATTCTTCCGATGTGCGCGAGACGGGGCGCAGCCGAAACGTCCTCCTCTTCTTTAGTGACCTATTGCTTGTTATACTTGCTCGTAGCACTTAACCGAAAAGGAGTGGTGTGATGCTCCCCAC